>Ga0164242_10008201_pt1 | contig 11342 bp, 10 predicted proteins | sample OricomgcompostMG_FD_108783 | JGI IMG/M metagenome (GOLD analysis project Ga0164242, IMG submission 108783) | Miracle-Growth compost microbial communities from Emeryville, California, USA - Original compost - Miracle growth compost (MG) ...
CGCCGCGACGTCGGCCTGGATCGGCCGACGAGCCGTCCGCCGCGCTGGGGGCTGCGCCAGCATTTTGCGGTCCGGCCGTGGACGGACCTGGTCGAGGTGCACTGGTCGACTCGCAGCGAGCTCTACGTGACGCCGGTGGCCGACGACCTGGTCGGGGTCGCGCTGCTGACGAGTTCCAGGCAGCCGTTTCGCCAGCAGCTGGCGGCGTTTCCGGCGTTGGCGAGCCGGTTGCCGCCCGATGCTGCGACCACGGTGCGCGGCGCCGGGCCGCTGCGCCAGCGGGCGAGACGGCGGGTGGCTGGCCGCGTGCTGTTGGTCGGCGACGCGGCGGGCTACGTCGACGCGCTGACCGGCGAGGGCATCTCGGTCGCGCTCGCGGCGGCGCGAGCGGCAGTGGACTGCGTGCTGGCCGGTCGGCCGGACTGCTACGAGCTGCGCTGGCGGAGGCTGTCGAGGCGCTACCGGCTGATCACCGAGGGACTGTTGTGGGCCAGCCGCACGCCCGGCCTGAGCCGGACGATCGTGCCGGCAGCGGCTGCGGTCCCGCGACTGTTCACGGCGGTGGTAGGTCAGCTTGCGCGGTGACATCGCCGGGTACGGTCGAGTGATGACGAGCCGGACGGCGCCTGCGAGCCGGGCGTCCAGCGCGCCGGACGCCATCGTCATCGGCGCCGGTCACAACGGCCTGGTGGCGGCGAACCTGTTGTGCGATGCCGGCTGGGACGTGCTCGTCTGCGAGGCGACGGCCCACCCTGGCGGGGCGGTCCGATCGACGACGGACGTCGGGTCCGGCTTCGTCACCGACCTGTTCAGCGCCTTCTACCCGATGGCCGCGGCTTCCCCGGTGATGCGTGGGCTGGAACTCGGCGAGCACGGCTTGCGCTGGGCGCACGCGCCGGCCGTGCTCGCGCACGTCTTTCCCGACGGGCGCGCCGTCCGGCTGTCTCGTGACGTCGACGCCACGGCTGCTTCGGTCGGCCGGTTCGCTGACGGCGACGGCGACGCGTGGCTGCGGATGGTCGACCGGTGGCAGCAGATCCAGCAGCCGCTGCTGCAGGCGCTGTTCGCGCCGCTGCCCGCCATCGCGCCTCTGGGGCGGCTGTTGCGTGAGCTCGGGCTGGCGGGCGCGGCACGCTTCGCGCGGCTGGCGGTGCTGCCGGTGAGGCGTCTCGGCGACGAGCTGTTCGACGGGGACGGCGCGCGGATGCTGCTGGCGGGCAACGCGGCGCACGCCGATCTCGCACCCGAGGCGGCCGGCAGCGGGCTCTATGGCTGGCTGCTGAGCATGGTCGGGCAGACCTTCGGCTTCCCGGCGCCGGTGGGGGGAGCGGGCCGCCTCACCGACGCGCTGGTCGACCGCTTGCGCGCTGCCGGTGGCCAGCTGCGTTGCGACTCGCCGGTCGCCGGCGTCGATGTCGCGGCGGGTCGCGCAGTGGGCGTCCGGCTGTCCTCGGGCGAGCGACTCGCCGCGCGGCGGGCTGTGCTCGCCGACGTGCCCGCGCCCGCGCTGTTCGGCGAGCTGGTCGACGCCGCCGAATTGCCGCGCCGTCTCGTCGCCGACCTGGCGAAGTTCGAGTGGGATCCGCCGACCTTGAAGCTCAACTGGGCATTGGCCGGCCCGATCGGCTGGACGGCTCCCGAAGCGCGCGGCGCGGGCACCGTCCATCTGGGCGTCGACCGGGACGACCTGACGCGCTACGCGGGCGCGCTGGCGACCGGGCAGACGCCGTCGCGGCCACTGATCGTGCTGGGGCAGATGACGACGACAGACGCCAGCCGCTCGCCTGCCGGCGCCGAGTCGGCCTGGGCCTACACGCACCTGCCGCGCGGGACGCACGCCGACGACGAGCTGGTGGCCGGGCACGCCGAGCTGATCGAGCAGACGGTGCGCCGGCATGCGCCCGGCTTCGGCAGGCTGATCCAGGCGCGGCAGCTGCAGACGCCGAACGACCTGCAGGCAGCGAATCCCGCGCTGTCGCAAGGCGCGATCACCGGTGGCACCGCGCAACTGCACCAACAGTTGTGGCTGCGCCCCACGCCCGGGCTGGGTGGCGCCTCGACGCCGATCGACCGCCTCTACCTGGCGGGCGCCTCCGCGCACCCGGGCGGCGCGGTGCACGGTGGCCCCGGCGCGAATGCCGCCCGCGCCGCGCTGGCGCGCAGCGCCGTCACCGGCGCGGCACGACGCAGGGTCACCGAAGCTGTCTTGGGGCGGCTGTACGCCGATCCGCTCTCGGACTAGTCAGGACCCTGCTGATCAAGATCGCGCTTTGCTGGCAGCCTGTTTCTCGGTGCGCGCCCCGGCAGTGGCAAGCCGCCCACCGCCGCTTTCCAGGTGCGCCCGGACGAACCAGTGGAACTGTTCCAGCTGCGCGGCCTGCCCGATCAGCATGTCCTGGGTCACCGGATCCGGCTCTTCGGTGGTCGAGATCGCGGCGCGATGCGCTTCGATGATCCCCGCGTACACGACGTCCAGCGCCGCCAGGTGCTCCAGCGCATCAGCCCGGCCCACGTCGTAGTCGTCCCAACTGCGGGCCGCCACCAGGCGTCCGGGGGTGCCTGCCGGGGAACCGCCGAGGGTGGCGATCCGCTCGGCCGTCTCGTCGACCATCAGCCGGACGGCGTCGACCTGCGGATCGAGCATGGTGTGCACCGCGATGAAGTGCGGACCGACGACGTTCCAGTGGATGTGTTTGAGCGTCAGAGCCAGGTCGTTGAGGGAATTGAGCCGGTCCTGCAGCAGCTCGATCAGCTTGCTCGCGTCGGAGTCGGAGATGCCCGGGATGGTGAAGGACGGCTTGCGGTTGCCGTTGTGTCGATGTGCTGTGGCCATGACAGTCACTCCTAACGCGTCGTGCCCGGTTGCCATGAACTGGGAAGCCCTAGCCGATGGCTGTGCTTCTGGAAGGTCGAAGCGGCGGCTGCTTGTTGAGCGCGCGTGGCGAAGCTGTCCTACGAACTTATGCGCTGCGCTCGCCAAGCGCAAAGGCGTCGCTGTGCCTCGGCGGGCTCGCGCCGACCTCACCGGGCCCGGCGACGCTCTCACAGGGCGGCAGCCGATGGGCGATGATGGGAAGATGACGGGCAACCCCCCGGACCGTGATCGCGACGCCGAAGGCCGGGCACGCAACGCGCGTCCGCGTGACGAGTTGGGCCGTCCACTTCCCTACGGGTCCGCCGGCGTGCCGCGCGCGCCGGAGGGAGTGCGCCGCGAGCCGGCCGAGACGCTCGGCCTGGCGCAGCGGTTGCTGGACGCAGGCTCTCCGTTCCATGCGCATGAGGTGCTTGAAGACGCCTGGAAGACCCGTCCGCAGCACGAAAGCCCGCTGTGGCGCGGCCTGGCGCAATTAGCCGTCGGCCTGACCCACCTCGCCCGCGGGAATCTGACGGGTGCAGCGGCGCTATTGCGCCGCGGGGCGGAATCGCTGAGCGAGACCGTAGAGGGCGGCCCGGATGCGGCTGGCGCGGCCAGGGCTGACGCGGGCGAAGCCCCGCTCGACGGCGCCAGCGTGGACGAGGCGTCCCTTGCCGCCTGGGCGGCCTCAAGCGCGGATGGACTCAGCGCCGGGCAGGAGCTGGCCTTCGAGGACGCGCTGGCGCGCATGCCCAGGCTATGCCCGGCCGACCCGGGCTGCTCAGCTATTCCGTAGCGCGTTGATCAGCGACTTCTTGTTCATGCTCGATCGTCCCTTGATGCCGACCTGACGAGCCTTATCCCGAAGCTCATGCACCGTCCAGTCCTCGTAGGCCGGCGCGGACCCGCCGCGTTCGCCGACGGCGCCGCGCGAGCTGGCTGCCGCAGAATTGGCGATGCGGGCGGACTTGGTCTTGGAGTTCCCCTCGTCACGCAACCGCTCGTAGAGCTTCTTGTCCTTGACGCTCGGACCTGGGCTTCGGTTCGGCATGATCGCCTCCGTCGTCACCTGTGTCGACAGCGCTCGAGGTTGAGCTCTTTCGACCGTACCGGGCCGAGCGGCGGTTTCGCAGCCCGCGACGCGACGGCAGCCGTCACGTCGACCGTGTCGTCAACGCGCGATGCCAAGGCGTGGGCGTCGCGATGGGCGGGTCCGGCCGACGATCCCGCCGGCGGCCGGACCCGGATCGGTGGGCCCGGCGGCGGGCGTCTCGGGGATGGTCCCCGCAAAGACGACGTCGGCGGCGACGTCGCGCAGCTTGCGATGCGCATGCTGGCTCGTGGTGCGCAGCATGTCGAACGCCTGCTGCGCGGTGATCTTGCGATGCGCCATCAGGATGCCGATAGCCGTGCCTATTTCGCGATTCGTTGCCAGGGCCACTTCGAGGTTGGCCGACTTGGTTCGTTCGGAGGCCAATTGGCCGGCCAGCCGCTCGTGCGCGATCGATTCGATGGCGTGCTCGACCAGCAGTTGAGCGGCGATCAACTCCTGCGCCTCGGCGCGTCGGTCGGCGAAGCGCAACGTCAACGCGCCGTGGTAGTCGGCAACGTCGCAGTGACCCCGCTCGTCGGGCCGGGGGGCCGGTCGGATCGGCGCCACCACGGCGTCGGTGAGCAGTTCGCCGTGGGTGAGTCTCGGCGGCGCCAAGCCAAGGCCTCTCGCGGCGCGCGGTCCACCAGTGCGCCCGCCTGACCCGCGGCCACCGGGACAGCTGGCCGCGTATTGCCCGAACCCGGTCACGGTGAGCGTCACGGTCGCGGTGTCGCAGATCGCCGGCACGCAGCATGAGAGCAGCGAGCCGAACACGACACGCGGGTCACGCGAGCGCTGCAGTGACTGGGTGATGTCGAAGATCGCCGCCAGCAGTTGGCTGCCGTCCGAACCGGCTGTTGAGTGATCGCGGTACGCGACCGCTCTCGAGTGCGCCGTCGAAGTCATCGGCTACCCCCAAAGGAGCGGATGGGCGGTCCGTTGCGCCGCCGCCAAGGACGACCCTCTGGGCCATTGCCTCGGGCTGCGGGCCCAACCCCCATACACCATATGAACGGTTGCGTTAACGATGCGTGAGGTTATGACGCGGAGGGTCCGTCGCGGCTGCCGACCGGCGGTTACCCAGGAGTGCGCCCCGAGCCGCCGGGCCGTGCCGCGCCGTGGCTGCTGGGCGCGCTCGGGCTCTGCGCTGCGGGAGGTGTCGGGGCCGGTGGCGTGGTTGCCGGTGGCGTGGTCGCCGGCGGCGTGGCTGCCGTTGCCGTTGCGGACGACGTTTCGCCCGGGGCGCTGTTGACACCTGACGAGTACTGCCGGGCGTAGTAGCCGCTGGGCGTCTTGCCATTGCTGGGGCAGACCGTGATGGTCGCCCCCGGCGCGGCCAGGTGCGGCTCGTAATAGCCGGCGTCGCCGGCCGGCTGCGGACTGCCGCACTGCACCTGGGCGACCGCGATCTTGAAACCGGACGCGGCCAGGCCGGACCGGGCCTGGTCGAGCGTCATCCCGGTGACGTCGGGGACGGTGGTCACGCCCGGCAGGTCACCGGCCTGGGGCCAGGTCCAGTGTTGCGACTGCAACGTCGGGCCGTAGGCGTCGAGCCAGTAGGTGGACGCGTACGCGCCGAAGACATCCGCGCCGTTGTTCGTGACGTCGGCGGGTAGGCCGGTGACGGTGGCCTTCGGCGAGATGGGGTTCACCAGCGCGGCCGCCGAGACCAGCGACGGCGTGACCCCGACGAACCACAGGGCCGAGTTGCCGTTGCCGCCGTCCGGCCCGGCGGGATCGTCGTTGTCGGTTCCGGTCTTGGACGCGACCGGGCTGCCGCCGGCGCCGTACCAGTCGCGGAAGTAGGAGACCGCCGTGCCCTTGTAGCTGTCGGTGTCGGCGGTCATCATGTTGACCATCGTCCGGGCGACCTGCGGGCTGAATTGCCGCGTGCACGCCGGTCTCGTGAACTTCAGCGCGGCGCCGTCGGGCTGGCTGATCGAAACGATGGGATCGGGTGGGCAGTACACGCCGTCGTTTGCGACGGCTCCGTAGGCGGCGGTCAGTTGCAGCGGCGCGGTGGGTGAGAAACCGAGGGTGAAGCCGGCCTGGTGCTGGCTGATGACCGCTTGCGCGATCGAGGTCGAGGCTCCGGCGGACTGCGGCTGATTCAGCGCGGTCATGCCCAGCCCGAGCGCGGTGTTCACGATCGGCGAGAGATCGCAGCCGAAGAACTGGTCCTCCAGGCCCACGAAGTAGGTGTTGACCGATTCGGGGAGTGCGTCCGATAACGGCAAAGTCGCGTTGTACGTGCCGGCATTATGGGTCGTGTACGGGACGGTGACGCTGTCATTGGGGTCGATCGGACAGTTCTGCACGGTGTAGGAGTCGCTGCCGGTGGTGAGGGTGAAATCGGGTTGGGCGCCCAGTTTCAACGCCGCCAGGGTGGTGAAGTACTTGTACGTCGAGCCCGAGCCGGCGTAACCGGTAGTGAACAACGGCAGGGTGGTCTGGCCCTGGCTCGGGTTCAGGCCGTACCGCCTGCTGGTGATCATCGTCTGCACCGCGCCGGTGTGCGGTTCGACCGAGGGCATCACCAGCGCCGTCGGCGAGTTCGGGTCGAGCCCAGCTTGCCAGATCGCGGCCTGGCCGGCGTTTTGCAGGCTCGCGTTCAGCGTCGTGACGATCCTGAGGCCGCCGGTGAGCAGGCTCGACTCAGGCACCTTGCCGACCGTCTCAAGCCAGTTCACGACGTAGTCGCAGAAGAAGCCGACGTTGCTGACGGCGGTGGACGCGTTCGCGCAGCCTTCCGGGACCGGCGGCGGCTGGCTGGTGGCGAGACCGAGCGGCGTCGCCTCGTCATGCCTCGCCTGCGCGGCGCTCAGGTCGCCGGCGGTGACCATGTTCGCCAGCACGGCGTCTCGGCGTTGCCGTGCGATGTCCGGGTTGACGAAGGGGTCATAGCTGCTGGGGCTCTGCAGCAGGCCGACCAGCAACGCGCCCTGCGGCACCGTCAATTGGGCGGCGGTGACGCCAAAATACGTGCGGGCGGCGGTCTGAATGCCGTAGGAGTTCTCGCCGAAGAAGGCGATGTTCAGGTAGCCGTCAAGGATCTGCGCCTTGGTGTAGTGCTTTTCCAGCTGCAGGGCGCATCGGACGTCTTCGAGCTTGCGGTCGAGGTCCTGCTGGACGGCGGCCTGCCGCTGCGCGGCAGTGTTGGCTTCGTAGTAGCGAAGCTGCTTGACGTATTGCATCGTCAGGGTGGAACCGCCCTGCGTGCCGCCGCCGTCGTCGGCGCCGTTGTGCAACGCGGCCCGGACGATGCCGCGTAGGTCCACACCGTGGTGGGAGTAGAAGCGCCGGTCTTCGGTGTCGATCAGCGCCTGCTGCACATGCTGGGGAACCTGGGTGAGCGGCACGTCTTGCCGGTTCTGCGAGAACAGCCGGGCGAGCACGGTCTTGCCGTCCGACGCCAGGATCGTGCTGGTCTGCTCGGGCGGAACCACTTTGACCGAGCAATCGGTGTCGAGGAACTTCTGCGCGGCAGAACCGGCAGCGAATCCGATCCCGCCGACGATCGGAAGCAGCACGCCCGCAGCGAGCAGACCGCAAGCGACCAGCGCGGTGGCGAACCGCGTCGCGAGCCGCAGCCGGGACGCCGGACGCTGCTGACGCGCGGATGGTCGCTTGCTCATCGATGGCATCTCCGAAACTGCGACACCACGGCAAACGCCCCGAACGAATGCCAGCACCGCGCATGCGAAATCACAGATCACAGGGGCAACTGGTCCCAACCCGATGCTAACCCTAAGTTCTTCTCGCTCGCCGCGAGCGAGAAGTCGTATGGCTCAGAGGCGATTCCCACCAGGCGCAAGGCGGATTCTGAGAATCCGGCCGATCCGGTCTTGACGGCGGACGGTGTGATGCTGGCACGATTGGATGCTGTGTTGATCAAGCACGCTGAGCGGGGCGCGACCTGGTGGTCGGTGACGACGACAGCGCTGGCGCCCGTGTTCGTGACCGGCGGCTATCTGGCGGCCGACCTGTTGCAGCCCGACGATTACAGTCCGGTCCGCCAGTCGATCAGCGTCCTCGCCGGCCACGCCGGCTCGCACCGCTGGGTGATGACCGCGTGCACACTCGCAGTCGGGCTCTGCCTGCTGATCGCGCCGTTCGGGATCGCTCGCCTAGGGCTGCCGGCCCGCATCCTGCTCGGGATCGAGGGGGCGGCCGGTGTCGGCGTGGCGTTATGGCCGGAGCCGACGCGCGGCTCGACGTTCTGGCACATCTTCTGCACGGTTGTCGGCGCGATCCTGCTGGCCGGCTGGCCGTTGGCGGCCGGTTGGCCGCGCCGAACATCGCCGCTGCCACTCACACTGCGGTGCTCGGCGGCGGCGGCCGCTGTGTTCTCGTGCCTGACATTGTGGTGCCTGGCCGAGACCCAGTTGGGTCCCATGCTCGGACTGGCCGAGCGGGTGACGGCGACCGCGGAGCTGTCGTGGCCCTTCGTCGTCACGCTGTCGCTGTGGCTCTCGCGGCCGATCGCCGAGTCGACGCAACCGATCGCCATGGCGGCCGAGCGCGCCGATGGCCTCGATTGATCGGCGTGGTCGGCTCGATCGCGGCCTTCAGGAGCAGTCGGCGCAGAGGCCGACCAGTTCCACGGTGTGGTCGACGTCGCTGAAGCCGTGTTCGGAGGCCACCTGACTGGCCCACCGTTCCACGCCGCGACCTTCGATCTCGAGTGTGTGGCCGCATTTGCGGCAGACCAGGTGGTGATGGTGGGCGACCTGGCCGCACAATCGGTAGCGGGCCTCGCCGTCCGGCGTCTGCACCGTGTCCGCAGCGCCCGAGTCGGCCAGCGACTGCAGGTGTCGATACACCGTCGACAAGCCGATCGACTCACCGCTGGAACGCAGTTCGTGGAAGATGGCCTGCGCGCTGCAGAAGCCGTCGTGTGAGCCCAATTGATCACGAACGAGCATGCCCTGGCGTGTGCTGCGCGGCGCGCGCCCGTCCGGCGGATGACCGGTCATGCCAACTCCTTCGTCGATCTCGGCGCCGGCGTCCAGCCACGTCGTTCTCGCATCGCGCCGATCAGCCGGCATGCGAGGTAGCAGCAGAACGAGATGGTCGTGATGTAGGGGCTGATCGGCAGGCTGGACCCGAGTGCGAGCATGATCCCGCCGACGACCGAACCGGTGGCGAACACGAGGCTGAGCACGACGGTGACCGTGGGTGAGGCGGTCACGCGCATCGCGGCGGCGGCGGGCGTGCACACGATGCTGAGCACCAGCAGCGCGCCGACGATCTGCACCGACATCGCCACGGTCAGGCCGAGCACCAGCATGAAGATCGGTGACAGCAGTCGCACCGGCACGCCCCGGGCAGCCGCGACGTCCGCGTCGAGGCTGGCGAACGACAGCGGTCGCCAGAGCACGGCCAGCGCGAGCACGACGATGATCGAGACGATGATCAACGACGACAACTGCGGGGTGTCGATGGCGACGATCTGACCGGTCAGCAAGCCGAACTTGTTCGCGCTACGTCCGTTGTAGAGGCCGAGGAACAGCACGCCGAGCCCTAGACCGAAGGGCATCAGCACGCCGATGATGGAGTTGCGCTCGCGTGCCTTGATCCCGAGCGCCCCGATGGCCAGCGCCGCGATGATCGAGCCCGCGATCGAGCCGATCACCACGTTGACGCCGAGCAGCAGGGCCAGCGCCGCCCCGGCGAAGGACAACTCGCTGATGCCGTGCACGGCGAAGGGCAGATCGCGCATCATGACGAACACGCTGATCAACCCGGCGACCACGCCGAGGACGGCCCCGGCGATGATCGAGTTGTGCACGAGCGGCACCAGCTGTGAATAGTCGCTGAAGTCGAAGATCCGGCCGAGCCAGCTCGAATCGCGGTCGGCGAGGACGGCGACCTGCGCGCTCACAGCGGATCCGCCTGTCGCTCGTCCACATCATGGGTGTGCTCGGGGTGGTCCGGCACTCCCACGACGATGATCCGGTCCCCGCGCCGCAACACCTCGACGGTGGATCCGTAGAGCGCCGACAGGCTGCTCGACGTCATCACCTCGTCGACGCGGCCGACCCGGAACCTGCCATCGGCCAGGTACAGCACGCGATCGACGTAGGGGAGCACCGGATTGATCTCGTGGGTGACGAAGACGACCGCGGTGCGGTGCGTCCTTCGACGCTGCTGGATCAACGACACGACGGCCCGCTGGTGGTTGAGGTCGAGCGAGAGCAGTGGCTCGTCGCACAGCAGCAGGCGCGGATCCGTCGCCAGCGCCTGCGCGATCCGGACTCGTTGCTGCTCGCCGCCGGAGAGCAGATGCACGGGCTTGTCGGCCAGGTGCGCCGCGCCGACCGAATCGAGCAGTGTCCGCGCACGCTCGGATTTTGCTCGCCCGCCCCACCCCGGTCCCCAGCGTTGGCCGTCCATTCCGAGCCGGACGAGGTCGCGCGCCCGCAACGGCGTGGGCGGCGCAAGCCGTCGCTCCTGTGGGATGTAGCCGATCATGGCGCTGCCACGGCGGGGTTGCTGACCGGCGATGGCGAGCGAGCCGCGGTCGAGCCTGCGCAGGCCGAGGATCGCCTTTAGCAGGGTGCTCTTGCCTGATCCGTTGGCGCCCAGCACGGCCAGGAACTCGCCGGCGCGCACGTCGAGGTCGAGCCCGGACCACAACGTCCGGTCGCCGAAGCTCATCTTCCCGTCCCGCAGGCGCAGCACCGGTTGCTCGCCGCCCGGCCGCCCATCCACGCTCATGAGGACAAGGCCTTCTGCACCGCGGCGATATTGCTCGTCATCCAGGACACGTAGTCCGTACCGTCCGGCAGCGTCTCGGTGACAGCGACGACATCGACGTCGTTGGCCTTCGCGGCCGCGAGCACCCGCTCGGTCAGCGGGTCGACGGTCTGCTCGTTGTAGGCGAGCAGGCGAACCGCCTTGTGACTGAACAGATCGGTGGTCTGCTGCACCACCCGCGCCGACGCGCCGTCACCGTCCTCGACGGCCTCGCTGAACTCCGGCGGGGTCTTGTTCACCAGCCCGCATGCTTGCAACAGGTAGAGCGGCACCGGCTCGGTGATCGCCACGGCCTCGCCCGCGTGTTGGGCCCGGACCCTCGACTCGGCCTTCTCTAGTTGGCCCAGCTTGGCGTCGAAGGAGGCAGCCGTGGCGCGGTAGTCGGCGGCGTGGCCTGGATCGGTCGCGGTCAGTGCCGCCGACAGCCGCCCGGCGAGTTTGCCCATGCTCGGTAGGTCGTACCAGACGTGCTCGTTCAGGTCGCCGCCGTGCGGCGCGGTCTTGCCGGAGATATCGACGGCGTTGAGCACGGTGGCCGAGGACTTCTTGGCCGTGGCCAGCATCGAGTCGATGAAGTCGTCGTAGCCACCGCCGTTCTCGATGACTATGTCTGCCTTGCTTAGCGCCAACTGGTCC
>Ga0164242_10008202_pt1 | contig 11342 bp, 7 predicted proteins | sample OricomgcompostMG_FD_108783 | JGI IMG/M metagenome (GOLD analysis project Ga0164242, IMG submission 108783) | Miracle-Growth compost microbial communities from Emeryville, California, USA - Original compost - Miracle growth compost (MG) ...
CGCCGCGGCGGCGGCGTGCCTGCCGCACATCCCGTACGGGGACCGGCAGTCACGCCTTCAGGCCCGGCCCCGCGGTCCGCGTCCACCCTTGCCGGCGGCGCCCCGGCCCGGTCGGGGCCCGGGGTATCGTCCCCGGGTGAGCCTGACCGTCACCACCGTCAACGTCAACGGCCTGCGCGCCGCCGCCAAGAAGGGCTTCGCCGCCTGGCTGGAGGAGACCTCCGCCGACGTCGTCTGCCTTCAGGAGGTGCGGGCCGAGCCCGGCCAGCTGCCCGCCGAGGTGCGCGAGCCGGCCGGCTGGCACGCCTTCCACGCGCCGGCCTCCGCGCGCGGCCGCGCCGGTGTGTCCGTGCTCACCCGCCGCGCCCCGGCGGCCGTCCGTGTCGGCTTCGGCTGCGCGGAGTTCGCCGAGTCCGGCCGCTACATGGAGATCGACCTCGGCCGCCCGGGCGTCACCGTGGGCTCCCTCTACCTGCCCTCGGGGGAGGTCGGAACGCAGCGGCAGGACGAGAAGTACCGCTTCATGGCCGCCTTCGCCGAGCATCTGGCCGGCCTGGCGGCCCGCGCCGAGGCGGAGGGCGGCCACGCCCTCGTCGTCGGTGACTGGAACATCGCCCACAGCGAGGCCGACATCCGCAACTGGCGGGCCAACCGGGCCCGGGCCGGGTTCCTGCCCGAGGAACGCGCCTGGCTCGATCAGCTCCTCAACACCTGGACCGACGTCGTCCGCGCCCTGCACCCCGGCGTCGAGGGCCCCTACACGTGGTGGTCCTACCGGGGCCGCGCCTTCGACAACGACGCGGGCTGGCGCATCGACCACCACCTGGCCACCCTCGACCTGGCCAAGGCCGCGCTCCACGCCGGCGTCGAGCGTGCCGCCTCCCACGACCTGCGCTGGTCCGACCACGCACCCGTGACGGTCACGTACGACGTGTGAGCCCGGGCCCGTACGGCGGGCGAGCCCGCACGGCGTCTGAGCCCGGGCGGCCCGGACGGCAGGTGGCCCGGGGCCTGCCACGGGTGAGCCCGGGCCCGTGCGGCGGGCCCCGGTCCTACCGCGGGTGATCGCCGTGCCCCGGCCGGCCCCGGCGCCCGTCGGAGCGGCACGGGGAACCGCGTGGAGCGGCGCGGCCGGCGGTGGCATGCTGGGCGCTGTGAGCTCACCCGCGCAGCCCGTCGATCACCGTGCACGTCCCCGCCGAGCTGCGGGTCTTCCTGCCGAGCGGGCGGCGCGCGCCGGCGGTCCCGGCCCCCGTCGACGGGGTGTCGACGCTCGGCCACCTCGTGGAGTCCCTGGGCATCCCGCTCACCGAGGTCGGCGGGCTGCGGGTGGACGGCGCGGACACCCCCGCCGGGCACCTGCCCGTGCCCGGGGAGAACGTCGAGGTGCTGCCGGTGCCGCGCCCGCAGCAGGTGCCCGGTGCGCCGCTGCGCTTCCTGCTCGACGTCCATCTGGGCACGCTGGCCCGCCGGTTGCGACTGCTGGGCGTGGACGCGGCCTACGAGAACGAGGACATCGGCGATCCGGCGCTGGCCGCCCGGTCCGCGGCGGAGCGGCGGGTGCTGCTCTCCCGCGACCGGGGCCTGCTGCGGCGCCGCGAACTGTGGGCCGGCGGCTACGTCTACAGCAACCGTCCCGAGGACCAACTCGCCGAGGTCCTGGAGCGGTTCGCGCCCGCGCTCGACCCGTGGACGAGGTGCGTGGCCTGCAACGGCCGGCTCGCCCCCGCGGACAAGGACGCGGTCCGCGACCGCCTCCAGCAGGGCACCCGTGCCACGTACGACGTCTTCGCCCGGTGCACCGCCTGCGACCGCGTGTACTGGAAGGGTGCGCACCACGCCGACCTGGAGGCCGTCGTGGACTGGGCCATGCGGACGTACGGCCCGCAGGCCACCGCCAGCGGCTGACCGGCGACCCCGCCGAAGCGGCCCCGCGCACACGGCGGTTGCCGGTCCGCGGGGCCGCGGCCCCGCGGACCGGCGGCAGTCATTCCTCGGAGCGCCTCTTCGCCTCGTGCTCCTCAAGGCGGGTGCGCAGGGCCTCCAGGATGCGGGCCGCCTCGGGCAGTCCGGCCGCCTCGCAGCGGGTGATGCCGGCGGTGAGGCGGGCGACGGCGGCCGGGACGTCCTCCAGGAAGAAACCCTGGACGTGGGCGGCCACGCGCAGCGCCTCAGCCCGGGGCTGCTCGCCGGCCGGGCCGCCCTCCTCGTTGCACTCGATCGCCCGCTCCAGTTCGGCGAGCGCCTCCCCGTACCGCTCGGCCTCCGCGAGGGTACGGCCGCGCCGGTAGTGGACGGACCCGGTCTGGAACCAGCGCGCGAAGTCCTCGGCGTCCGCCGGCACCGCGGCGATGAGCGCGTCGGCCTCGTCGAGCCGGTCGAGCGCGTCGGCCACGCCCTCCGGGCCGCGCTGCTCGACGCCGAGCCGGGCGAACTCCCGCAGCATCTCCAGGACGGCGCCCGGCCGCGGCGCCCGCTCGTCGGACTCCACCGCGCGCCGCCGGGCCCGGTCGGCCGCGTCCCACTGGCCGGCCGCCGCCAGCGCGGTCGCGGCCTCGGAGGCGACGAGGGTGTGGGTGACCTGTTCGTCGGTCCAGGCCGCGACGGTGTCGGCGAGACGGACGAACTCGTCGGCCGCGGCCCGCTGTTCACCGATCCCGGCCAGGCCGCGCGCCAGGTCGAGGCGGATCTGGGCGTACAGCCGCGGGTTGCTGCCGTCGTCACCGAGCACCGCCGACTCCAGGACCGCGACCCCGTCCGCCGGGCGGCCCAACGCACCCAGGACATCGGCGAGTTGCAGCCGCACCTGGGCGGCGTGCTCGTCGCTGCCACGCGCGGAGTCGCGGTCGAGCCGGTCGGCGGCCTCCGACAGGTGGCGTGCCGCGGCCTCGTTGTCGCCGAGCAGGGCGCAGGCGTGCCCGAGGATCGCGTGGAGCGGGCCGAGCGACAGCGAGTCGTCGGGCCAGCGCGCGGCCGCGGCGAGGGCCTGGTGGCACCGGGACACCGCGTCCTGCGGGCGGTCGGCGAAGAGCATGAACTGCGCCAGCAGTGCCAGCGGGCGCGGGGTGCGCCATGGCTGCTCGGCTTTCTCCAGCAGCTCCAGCGCCGTGGTGGCCTCGGCGATGCCGCGGTCGAGGTCGCCGGTGCGGGTCGCCACGTCGGCCGCGTACTGGTGGGCCTGGGCGGCACGCGGCAGCGACCCGAGCCGCTCGGCCTCGGCCAGCAGATGGCCGATCGCCGCGTCGAACCGGTTCTTCCGCCCGGGTTCCGGATCGCCGCCGCCTTCGACCAGCCGCTCCCGTGCGGCCAGCGCCGCGCACTGCAGGACGGCCAGGTAGCGGTCCGGCTCGATGGCGCCCCGCGCCGACAACTCGGCCGCCAGGGCCTGTTCGGCCGCGATCTCGGCGAACGGGTCCACCGGACCGTCCGCGGCTGCGGGCGCCGCCGCGCCCTCGGCCACCACGGCGGCCGCGGCCCGGGCCCGCGCGGTGCACGCCCGGCCCGGCAGACCGGCCGCCTCGTACACCTCGGCCGCCCGCAGCAGCGTCTCCCGGGCGCTCGCCCACTCCTCGCGGTCCAGGCCGCGGAACGCCTGACGCTCCAACACCTCGGCCCGCAGCACCGCCGACTTCCCGAGATTCTCGTCGTGTTCGTAGTCGGGACGGTCGACCAGCGCGGCGAGGCGGTCCCACAGGGGGTCGGCGTCGGGCCGGCCCAGTTCGGCCCACTCCCGGGCCCGGCGCACCAGCGCCGGGATGTCCGCCGGCTCCGCCGCGGCGGCCGGCGGCGCGGCCGGTGCCGGCTGCGGCAGCCTGGTGGCGGCCCGCAGGCCCAGCGCCAGCGGCTCGTCCAGCAGGGGGTCGCGGGCCAGGCGCTGCCGGCGGTTGTCGCCCACCGCCGTCGTCCCGTTGCGGGCGTCGAACGCGGCGGCCAGCCGGTCGCCCTCGGCGGAGACATGCGCCACCAGGTCGTCCACCGTCCAGTTCCGCCCGGCCGGGCCGGCCACCGCGAGGTCGCCGTGGCCCTGCGCGGCCAGCCGTGCCAGCAGCACCTGCACCCCGGTCAGCCAGGACAGCAGGGCCAGCGGCGCGCCCGTGGCGTCGAACAGCGATCGGTTCTCGGCCAGCAGTTCCAGGCCGCGCGCCTCGTTGCGGGTGAGCGCGCAGAACTCGACGTGCCGGCCCACGCTGGCGGCCATGTCCTGCTTGCCGCGGGTGTAGCGGTAGCCGGCCAGGTGGTGGGAGCGGGCCTCGTCCAGCCGCCCCGCCCGCACCAGCGGCAGCAGCGCGTGCGCCATGCTGGTGTACGGCTCCTCCAGGCAGGTCTGCTCGCCGCGCAGCACCGGCTCCCACTCGCGCATCGCCCGCGCCTCGTCTCCGACCGCGACGAAGTACAGCGCCCGGTTGCGGGTCTCGCACGCCTCGCAGTCGCTGAGGTCGGTACGGCCGCGCGTGGCCCACAACTCGTAGGCCTGCTCCCGGCCGACGCCCGTGTGGGCGGCCACGTGGTGGCGCATCGCGTACACCGGCTGGAGGCCGTGGCCGGCCTTGCGGTAGCGGTCGGCCATCTCGTCGAGCCACTTCTCCACCGCGGCCAGCGGCATCTCCGGCACCTGGAGCAGCGCGGTGGCCACCCACTTGAAACGCCAGTAGAGCTGCCGCTCCTCCCACTCGCTGAAGTCCTCCGGCCGTTCGTCCCACATCCGCACGATCCGCGCGAACACCACGGGCGACTTGCGGTCCTCCGCCGAGTACGTGTACGCCGACATCAACTCGAACAGGGCCGTGACGAGGGCGCCCTTGTCGTCGAACTGCTCGGCGGCCTCGACCAGTTCCTCCGCCCGCACGGTGCGGGGCCGGCCGAAGGGCCGCTCGTTGTTCTCACGCAGCGCGTCGAAGACGGCCTCGGGGGTCTCCAGCATCACCGCTCCTCGTGCATCGCGTGGTCCAGCAGTCCGATGAAGGCCCGGTTGAGCAGGGCGGCTTCGGTCGCCCGCAGCGGGCGGCGGGTCAGCAGCAGCGCCTGACCGTACAGAGCCTCCACGGCGGTCACCGCCAGCTCCCGGCCGGTGACCGAAGCCGCCCTGCGCACCAGGGGGTTGAGATGGTTGAGCACCAACTGGGCGCGTGGTGCCTCCGAGCGCAGCGAGCCGAGGATGTCGGCCCACACGCCCTCGGCGCCGCCGGCCAGTTCACCCCGTCGCCGTTCGTGCCGCGCCTCCCGGTTGTCCAGCAGCAGCGCCGGCGCGCTCACCGGGTGGAAGGCCCGTAGCACCACGTCCACCTCGAACTGCGCCAGGGCCTCGCGGGCGATGTGCAGGAAGGAGGCGGCGGCCAGTTCCACCGACGGGTCGACCGGGTCCAGGTGCGCGGTCACCGTGGCCGGGTCCAGGTCCATCACCGCCGTGCCCGGGCGGATCTCGGGCAGCCGGTGCACCAGGTCCCGGTCGTAGGTGTAGCCGCCGTTGACCACCCCCAGCCCGGCCGCCGACGCGATCGACGCCACCTGCTGGAACTCCTCCACGGTCTGCGCGACGAGTACCGTCGGGTGGGAACGGGCGAACTCGTCCAGCGTCACGTGCCCGTCGGTGGTCTCGAACGGCAGCCAGGGCAGCAGGAGCCGCAGCAGCTCGTCGTCGAACCGGGCCAGCGCCTTCACGGCGAGGTGGTGGACGGCGATGAACCGGTGCAGCAGCGCCGGGTCGCTCGCCGACAGGCCGGTCAGCCAGTCGCGGATGCGCGAGCCGAGCGCCTCCCGCACGGCGGCGAGGGTCTCGTCCTCGTAGAGCGCCTCCCGGGATGCGGTGGGCCGCAACTGGTCGGCGTCCACCACGCAGCGTACGAAGAACGCCCATTCCGGCAGGAGTTCAGGGGCCTTGTCCGACAGCAGCATGCCCTTGACGTGGACCCGGTGCCCGCTGTGCCGCGACGGGTGCACCGCGGTCGGCAGCACGAACGCCGCGCCGCGCAGCCCGACCAGCGGCAGGTCCAGCTCGATGACGTCCAGCGGGGCGAAGTCGAAGGTGGCACGGCACAGGTCGACCAGCGCCTCGCGCCGGGCCGCCGGCGAGGGGAACACCGCCCGCCACGGCGGGGCGACGGCGTTGACCCGCACCGAGGAGCCGTCCGCCGATGCCACCACCACCTCGTGCCGCAGCAGGCCGCCGTAGTGCCGGGCCAGGCCCAGGACGGTGTCGTGCCGGGTCCACTCCGCGACGTCCGGGCGCGGCAGCAGCGTCACCGTGGTGCCGGGCCGGGGCACCGCGCCGGCCGGCAGGGTGCGGATCGTGTAACGGCCGTCGGAACCGCCGCGCCATTCGACGGCCGGGGCCGACGGGTCCGCCGCCGAGCGGGTGGTGACGGTGATCTCGTCGGCCACCACGAAGCACGCCAGCAGGCCGATGCCGAACTGGCCGATGAAGTCGCCGCGTTCGGCGTCCAGCCCGGCACCGTCCAGGGCGCGCTTGGAACTGCGCCCGATGGTGGCCAGGAAGCGGTGCACGTCGGCCTCGGTGAGGCCGACCCCGGTGTCGGTCACCGTCAGCCGGTCGGCGCCGGCGGTCACCGTGATCCGGGCCGGCGCGGCCGGGTCGAGAGCCTGCCGGGCGGTGATGGCGTCCACCGCGTTCTGGAGCAGCTCGCGCAGGTAGACCCGCGGGCTGGAGTAGAGGTGGTGCGAGAGCAGGTCGACCAGGCCCCGCAGGTCCACCTGGAAGGTGTGGCTGCTGCCGGCCGACGGGTCGAGGCCGGGCTGGGCGGACGAGGACATCTGGGAATCTGACACCGGGTGCGGCTCCAAGTCGGCCGGGGCGGAAGGCGATGAGGCGTGGGGGAGGGGGCGCGCGGCCATGCGGGCCGGCGGCGGTGCGAGGCGGCGGTGGGGCGCCGAAGGGCGCGGCCGGGACGGGCCCGGCCAGCGCGGGCGGGGAGTCCGCCGCGGGGTGCGGGGACTGGGCCTTCACCGGGCCGGCGGGCGGGCGTTGGCCGGGCTCAGCGCAGCATGCGGGCCTGCCACTGGGTGAAGACGCCCACCGGGTCCTCGCCGCCACCCCTGAGGTGGTTCCAAGGGGACCTGGTCACCGCCCCGTTGAGCATGCGGAAGGCGGCCACGGCCGCGTCCTTCCGGCCGGCCATGGCGAACGTCATCGCGAAGGTGTTGCCCGTCAGGGTCCAGCCCGGGAACGGCCGGAAGTCCGGGTGGCCCAGCGAACGGCTCCACGCCTCGTGCAACTGCTCGGCCACCTCGGGCCGGTTGAGGTAGCGCTCGTCGTCCCCGGCCGGCTCCTCGTACCACTGTTCCAGCTGGGCCAGCGCCACGAGTTCGCCGAGCGGGGAGCCCTCGGGCGCGGCCAGCATCGCCGTACGGGCGAAGCCGTGCATCTTCTCGTGCGAGCCGCCCCACTTGGCGCACACCTGCTGCAGGTGAGCCCGGTGCGCGGGCAGGTGGTGCGGGAAGCGGGCCGTGACCGCCTCCATCCGCCGCTCCGCGACTTCCTGGCCGACCTCGAGCCCGCGTCCGGCCGGCAGCAGGAAATACCAGGGCGCGACCCACTCCGGCACCAGCTGCGCCGCCTCGTACAGGTGGTCCTCGGCCTCGCGCAGCCGGCCGTGGAAGACCTCGAACTGCTCCCGGGAGACGTACTTGGCCTTCCTCCGGCTCCGCGCCTCCCAGGCCCAGCCGACCTGGCGGGCGCCCAGGGCAAGCCGCGCCAGCGGGTCCTTCGGGTCGGCGGCGACGGCCCGGGCCAGCCACTCCTCGGCGCCCGGGACCTCCATGAGCTCGTCGGCGAGTCGGCTCAGGTCGTCGGTCCACGGACAGGCGCCGCCGGGGGCGGCCCCGGCCGCCGCGGCAGGCGCGAGCAGGCCGCGCAGCCGGGCCCAGTCGCCGGAGCGAGCCGCCTCGCGTACGGCCGGCAGGCGCGGATCGCCACCGTCGGCCTCCAGCCGCGGCGGGGCGACGAGGCCCCACTCCCGCCGTTTCCGGCGCTCCCTCTGCTCCGCCGTACGGCGTCCGAACAGCGGCATACGGCACCCCCCCTCACCGGTCGTCGGGGAGCGCGCTCGTCCCGCCCCCCGACGAGTACATATCACGCCCGGGCGACAGGCCGCCGACCCTGTTCCCGTCGGCCGGCCCCGGGCCGACCTCCCGGCGCGGCCTCCTTGTACACATCTCCGGGGGCACCCGGACGTGGTTCTTGCCGAGCCTGAAGAACGTGGCGTGGACGTGGTACTTCGCGAGGACGGCCAGGATCTGCGGGGTGCGCACACTCGGCCCGGCGTCGAAGGTGACGCGACGCACTTCACCTTGCGGCAGTCCACGGTGCCGCCGCCGGGGAGGGCGCGAAGGCCGCGGCGCCGGCGGCCGGGACCACCTTGCGGGCGGCGGCCGGCGACGTCGTGTGGTAGCCGTTGCATCCGGTGGCGCCGAACGCCCGGCGCGCCCCGCGGTGAGAAGTGTCGTGAGTACACGGGTACGGCGTGCCTTGGTCGTAGGCATGCGGAATCACCCCTGTTGTGGCGGTCGAGCAGCCGAGTGCGGTCGGCCCGGGGCGGAACTCCACGCACGGGGTATACACAGGACGTCTACGGGGATGCCCCGGTTCCCCGTCGGGCCCGGGGTGAACGGCGCGTGACCGGTGCGGGGTTGGCAGGCGCCCCCGGTGTCGCTCGTGCGAGGGAACCGCGCATGGTCGGCGGCCGCTCCCGGCCGGTCCGGGCAAACGGGAGGGGCCCGGTTTCCGCCGCGCCGCCACCCGTTCGGGGCGGGAGCGTCGAGCGGCCGTCCGGCGACTCCGTACCCGCGTGCGCCACGAAGGTGACGTGTGGGGCGAATCGGGCGCAGTCGGGGGTTGGGTACCCGAGCCGGCGCCGAGGTTTGCGAGGATCGTCGGGATGACTGCCGCACCCTCCGACGCCCTCACCGAGCGTCCCAGCCCCCCGGACCGTGGCCGCCGACGGCACCGGCGCCCTCGGCGTGCCGCCAAACGCCTGGTGATCGCCGTGTCGGTGGTGGCCGTCGCGGTCGGCGTGATCGGAGTCGGCTACGTCGCCACCCGCCCCTCGGCGACGGCCAAGGCCGCCGGGGACAACGGCCGCGACGCCGGCGGGCCCGGCGGCGGCGCGGCGGGCGCCACCGCAGCGGCCACCGTCTCCAGCGACCCGATGCCCGTGGCCATCCCGGGCCTGGGCCCCAAGACCCTGGCCGACGTACCGGCCGGCAGCCACCAGGTGCTGGTCGCCTCCGGCCAGGCCAAGAACTCCGCCAACACCCTGGTCACCCTCTGGTCCAGGCTCCCCGACGGCCACTGGCGCCCGAGCCCGACCTGGCGCGGCCACAACGCCAAGGACGGCTGGACCAGCGACCACCACGCCGGCGACCTGCACAGCCCGATCGGCGTCTTCACCCTCCACGACGCCGGCGGGTTCGACGCCGACCCCGGCTCCAAACTGCCTTACCACCGCTCGGACGCCTTCCGCGCCGGCGGTGTCGGCTTCGACGGGGAGCCGCTGGACGACGCGTTCGACTACGTCATCGCCATCGACTACAACCGCGTCCCCGGTACCTCCCCGCTCGACCCCACCCAGCCGCTCGGCGCCGACAAGGGCGGCGGGATCTGGGTGCACGTCGACCACGGCGGCCCCACGCACGGCTGCGTCAGCATCCCCGCCCACGACATGGTCACCCTGCTGCGCACCTTGCAGCCGTCCCAGCACCCCGTGATCGTGATGGGCGACAGCGCCGACCTCTCGCGCTGACGCACCCTCCGAGGGCGCAAACCGCACGGCGGCCGGCCGGGACGTCCGGACGCGTCCCGGCCGGCCGCCGATGTGCCCGGACGCGGTTCAGCCGCGCGGCAGCACGAGGGACTGCACGCTCGGCAGGCCGCGCCAGTCGTTGGAGGCGATCGTGGCGTGCGCGGCGGCCAGTTGGGCGACGCGGGCCTGGGCGTCGGCCGCCGACGGGTTGGTGTCGTCCAGGGTGGGCGGCACGTTCTGGGCGTCGGTCATGATCAGCAGGTAGTGGTGAGTGTCGTACCAGCCGGTGTCGATGCCGCCGCCCAGGTAGGTGGCCGCGTCACCGTCGAAGACCACGAACCACGGCCGCAGCGAGGTGTCGGAGTACCGGGTGCGCGGGTCGCCGGCCTGCGCGTTGTGCACGGCCGGGAAGACGTTGGCCTGGGAGAGCTTGCCCTGGCCCTGCAGTGTCTTGAGGTAGCCGGCGTACTCCTGGTCGGTCCACAGGGAGTCGGTCGGGTTGTTCTCCTCGACGGTACCGGGGATGACCTCGAGCAGCACCTTGCCGGCCAACTGGGCGCGGGTGGGCCAGTTCCCGGCGGTCGCGGCGGCGTCCAGGGAGGGGTACCGGCCGCCGTCGGGCTTGGTCAGCAGGTCGGAGGGCTTGTAGACGAGGTTGCCCAGGTGGGCGCTGATCGACTGGTCGAGCTTGGCCGGACCCATGCCGAGGTTGTTCTGGAAGCCCGCCTTCATCTCCAGCTTGATGATCAGAGGTCCGTGCCCGGGGTGCGCGCCCAGCCAGACCCGCACGTCGTCCAGGCAGCTCTCCAGGTCCTTGTTGGCGCCCCCGGTGTAGAGGTCCGCGGCCGAGGAGGCGTTGACGCAGTTGTTGCTGTTGCCGAGCGGGTTGTCGTGGCTGACCTTCCACTCCTGGGTGAAGACGTCGTCCCAGACGTCGAGTTCGATCATCGAGGTGCCGGTGTCCAGCGCCTGCGCCAGGTAGCCGAAGGCGGACGGGTCGTACGTGTTGTGCAGCCCGGACCCGGTCGTCGCCGAGAACGGCAGCGTGTCCGTGTCGGCGGCGGAGGCGGGGGAGCCGCCGCCGGTGAACGCGAGGAAGGCGGCGAGGGCGGCGCCGAGGGTGGCGGCGCGGAGCCGTCCGGTGAGGCGGAGCAGCGGACCGGTCAACGTGTCCTCCAGTGGGGGTGAGTCTCCGTCAGGGACGGTGCCGAACACGCGTGAATCGACGGAGACATGACACATAACACGGTCTGTCGTGCGGCTGTCACCTCCTGTGCGGCAACTGGTCCCCGGGGCCGCCGGGGCAGGTGGCGGAAACGGCTCCCGGGCGCCGGGTGCGGCGCACGGCTCGGCCCGCGGTGTGTCCCGGACCGTGCTGGGACCGCCCGCCGGCCGGGGGGACGCGGACTCACACCCTGTCCGTGCTCGGCAGTACCGACGGCGGCACCTTCGCTCCCGTCGAGCCGTCGGCGGCCTCCCCGTCGACCCGGCTCGGCCCGGCGGCGAACACCACCGTCACGATCGCCTTCGCCGCCGCGACCACCAGCGGTTGGTTCGGCTCGACTTCACCGCCACCACCGGATGGCC
>Ga0164242_10008203_pt1 | contig 11342 bp, 10 predicted proteins | sample OricomgcompostMG_FD_108783 | JGI IMG/M metagenome (GOLD analysis project Ga0164242, IMG submission 108783) | Miracle-Growth compost microbial communities from Emeryville, California, USA - Original compost - Miracle growth compost (MG) ...
ACGCCGGCGACGAGGTGGTCTTCCTCGGCGACCCGGCGGCGGGAGAGCCGGGCATGACGGAGTGGGCGTCGATCACCGGGTTCGATCCGGTGGAGATCGCTGCGACCATGGGCCCCCGAGTTGTACGGAGCTACACGCGATGAGCGCGGCGAGCCGACCCGGCGCGCACGAACCGCTGACGCACGCCAGAGTCGATCTCAAACGGTTCGACGCCAACTTGCGCACCGTGCGTTCACGGGTTTCGCCCGCCGAGACGATGTTCGTGGTCAAGAACGATGCGTACGGCCATGGTGCGGAGGTGCTGGTGCCCCGCGCGGTCGAGCACGGCGTCAACTGGATCGGCGCGCTCGACGTGGAGACGGCGCTCCGCGTGCGTTCCCTCGTCGGCGAGGGACCACGCGTGTTCGCCTGGCTGCTCAGCGGCAGGGACGACCTGGCCGCCGCGCACGACGCCGGAATCGACCTCGGTGTGGGCGATCGTGGCGTGCTCGAGGCGGCAGCATCGGCCGCGACCGCCCGGCCGATCCGCGTGCACCTCAAGATCGACACCGGCCTCAACCGGAACGGCGTGCGCGTCGAGGACTGGCGTCCGTTCGTCACCAGGGCAGCGCAGCTTCAATCGGAGGGACGCATCTCCGTCGAGGGGGTGTGGAGCCACATCTCCGAGGCGTCCGACGAAGACGACGATCAGGCCCGCAGTCGCTTCGACTCGGCGCTCTCTTCGGCAGAAGCGGCGGGCCTGGCGCCCGAGTACCGGCATCTGGCCGCCAGCGCAGCCTCGTTCCTGCGCGCGGAGTTCCGGTATGACTTGGTGCGCGTCGGCGCTTTCGTCTACGGCATTTCGCCGGCCGGCGGCCCGCACGAGCCGGAGCTCGGGATCAGCCCTGTCATGTCGCTGCGCACCCGTGTCGTCGACGTGCGAGACGGCGAGGCCATCCTGCCGATCGGCGGCTGGCATGGCGTGCCCTCGAGCATCGCCGGGCGCGGTGCCGACCCCGGCGCCCAGGGGAGCACTGTCGGTGCCGGCATCCGAGGGACCAGGCATCCTGTGCTTCGCATCGGCCGCGACTGGATGTCCGTGCTGGCGGACGATGCGGCGGTCGGCGACGAAGCGGTGCTGTTCGGACCGGGCGACGACGGCGAACCGACCGCCACGGAGTGGGCCGAGGCGATCGACACCATCGGCGAGGAGATCGTGCTCAAGGTGGATCGCCGCATCCCGCGTACATATTGCGAGTGAACGACGAAGGAGGCGCCCCTCACCGTAGCGAAGGGGCGCCTCCCGATGTCAGTGTGTCGTCAGGCCCTCTGGTCTTCGAACAGGCGCGACGTCTCGTCGTGCCAGTTCGTCGCGATGCTGGAGAGCTTCTCGTGATGCTTCTTGGCGTGGTGAGCGCAGAACAGCAGCTCGCTGCCGTTGACGGTCACGCGCACGTACGCCTGAGCACCGCACGCGTCGCAACGATCTGCCGCGGTCAGCGCCGGGCCCGTGGGGAGCTCGTCGGCACCGGGGGTGGCGACATGGCCTGCGTAGTTCGACATGCTGAGCTCCTTTCTGGAAAACCCGAACGTTGAGCGGTTGGTTGTCTCCATACAAGCACGCGGACACCGTGAGCACGCTCCATCCGGGCCCATTTCGCTGTGCGCGTAGGCGCTGGACGAACGCTTCTTCCACAAGGGGTGTCGGTGGCGGGGCCACTGCGCGGGCCCGATATTCTGAACGTTGGCCCGATTGCTGCACCTGTGATAACCGGGCGCAACCCGACAACTGGAGATCCTGTGGCGACGAACGACTACTCCGCCAGACACCTCTCGGTACTCGAGGGCCTGGAGGCCGTTCGCAAACGACCCGGCATGTACATCGGGTCGACGGACGCCCGGGGCCTCATGCACTGCCTCTGGGAGATCATCGACAACTCGGTCGACGAAGCACTTGCGGGCTACGGCTCCGACATCGAAGTCCTCCTGCATCCTGACGAGAGCGTCGAGGTGCGCGACAAGGCGCGGGGCATCCCGGTCGATATCGAACCGAAGACGGGTCTCTCCGGCGTTGAGGTCGTCTTCACCAAGCTGCATGCGGGAGGCAAGTTCGGCTCCGGGTCGTACTCGTCCTCGGGCGGCCTGCACGGTGTTGGCGCCTCTGTTGTGAACGCGCTGTCAGAGCGTCTCGATGTCGAGGTCGATCGCAACGGCAAGACCTGGGCCATGTCGTTCCATCGCGGCGAGCCCGGCCTGTTCGCGGACTCGGGCGACCCGAGCCCGAACTCGCCGTTCACGCCGTTCGAGTCGCGCAGCGAGCTGCGCGTCGTCGGCAAGGTGGCGAAGGGCGTGACCGGCACGCGCATCCGCTACTGGGCCGACCGGCAGATCTTCGGCAAGAACGTCGAGTTCAGTGTCGACGACCTCGTCGGCCGCGCACGGCAGACCGCCTTCCTGGTCCCCGGGCTGACGATCGGGATCACGGATGCCCGCACCGAGGCACCCGAGCGCACCGACTTCACCTACGAGGGCGGCATCAGCGAGTTCGCCGACTACCTCGCGCCCGACACCGCGATCACCGACACCTGGCGCCTCGTCGGGTCGGGAACCTTCACCGAGACCGTCCCCGTGCTGAACGACCACGGCGCGATGCTGCCCACCGAGGTCGAGCGCGAGTGCGAGGTGGACGTCGCCCTGCGATGGGGCACCGGATACGACACCGTGTTCCGCACCTTCGTCAACATCATCGCGACTCCGAAGGGCGGCAGCCACCAGGCCGGATTCGACCAGGGGCTGATGAAGTTCTTCCGGCAGCAGGTCGAGCAGAACGCGCGACGTCTGAAGGTCACGGCGACGGAGAAGCTGGAAAAGGACGACATCCTCGCCGGCCTCACCGGAGTGCTCACCGTGCGACTGCCCGAGCCGCAGTTCGAGGGACAGACCAAGGAGGTACTGGGAACCCCCGCGGTGCGCGCCATCGTGGCGAAGGTGGTCAGTGACGGGCTGGCGGCCCGATTCTCCTCGTCGAAGCGCGACGACAAGACCCAGTCGGCCCAGCTGCTCGACAAGGTCGTCTCAGAGATGAAGTCGCGCATCTCCGCCCGCGCGCACAAAGAGACGCAGCGCCGCAAGAACGCGCTCGAAACGTCATCCCTGCCCGCCAAGCTCGTTGACTGCCGCTCCACCGACGTAGCGCACAGCGAATTGTTCATCGTCGAGGGCGACTCGGCACTGGGCACGGCACGCCGTGCCAGGGACAGCGAGCACCAGGCGTTGCTGCCTATCCGGGGCAAGATCCTCAACGTGCAGAAGGCGTCGATCTCCGACATGCTCTCCAACCAGGAGTGCGCGTCGATCATCCAGGTGATCGGTGCAGGTTCCGGCCGCACGTTCGACCTCGACGCCGCCCGCTACGGCAAGGTCATCATCATGAGCGATGCGGATGTCGACGGCGCCCACATCCGCACGCTGCTGCTCACTCTGTTCTTCCGGTACATGCGACCGATGATCGAGGCCGGCCGCGTGTTCGCGGCCGTTCCTCCGCTGCACCGCGTGATCGTGATGAACCCTGGTTCGAAGCCGAATGAGACGATCTACACCTACTCCGATCAGGAGTTGCACGCCGTGCTCGGGGGTCTCAAGAAGGCCGGCAAGCGCTGGCAGGAGCCTCCGCAGCGCTATAAGGGCCTCGGCGAGATGGATGCCGACCAGCTCGCGACGACGACGATGGACCGCACGCACCGCCTCCTGCGCCGGGTTCGGCTGGACGACGCGGAACGGGCCGCTGACGTGTTCGAGATGCTGATGGGCAACGACGTAGCGCCGCGCAAGGAGTTCATCATCTCCAGCAGCGACCAGCTGAGCCGGGAACGCATCGACGCGTAGGCCGCGTCAGCGTACCTGCGCGCCGATCGCTGCGACCACTCCGTCGAGCGGCGTGCCGGAGGCGTCGCGCTTCGCTCCGCCCTCCGGAAGCGTCCGTGGTGTGCCGTCGCCCGAGACGGCCAGCGCGGGCGCTTCGCCCGCCCAGGCGACGGCGAGTTGGTCCTCGCCCTTCAGGAACCGCTGCACGCGCACCCCACCGGTTGCCCGGCCCTTCACCGGGAACTCCGCGAAGGATGAGACCTTGCCGGTTCCAGGGTTCGTGCCGGCCAGGGTGCTCGCGCTTGTCGCGATCGTCACGACCACGGCGCTGTGCACGGCCTGTTGCGGTACGACGTCGAACGAGATCGCACTCGCGCCGGCCGACAGCTTGATGCCGGCCATGCCGCCCGCGCCTCGTCCCTGCGGACGCACGGAGGAAGCGGCGAACCGCAGCAGCTGGGCATCCGTCGTCACGAACACGAGCTCGTCGGAATCGGATGCCTCGCCGACGCCCACGACGAAGTCACCGGGTTTGAGCGTGATCACCTCGAACTCCGGCTTGTTCGCCCAGTCACCGGGGGTCAGACGCTTGACGACGCCCTGCGCCGTGCCCAGTGCTAACGGAATGGTCGAGTCCGCCGCCACGACGGCCAGAACGCGTTCGCCTCGATCGGTGAGGCCGATGTAGTCGGACGCCCGAACGCCGGCACCCAGCTGCACCGAGTTCACCGGCACCCCTGGAAGGTCGATGGGTGAGAACCGCACGATGCGACCACGGTTCGTGACGGCGCCGATCTCAGTGCGACTCGTCGTTGCGACCGACGACAGCACAGCGTCGTGCTTGCTGCGCCGAGAGGGGGGAGTGATGCGCGGTGCGGCTCCCTCGGCATCGGGCTGCAGGTCGACCCGCACGAGCCGGCCGGTGGCGGAGAGGAATACGCGGCAGGGCGCGTCGGCGACCTCAAGCACAGCCTGCGCCTTCGCCCCCGCCGTCGCCCTCGATGGAGCCGCCGAGGTGAGCATGGTGCGTCGCGGCGTGCCGAACCGCTCGGCGACGTCGCCGAGTTCCGTGGAGACGACCTCCTTGATGCGGTCGTCGGAGGCGAGAATCTGCTCCAGTTCCGCGATCTCGGTGAGCAGCGTGTCGCGTTCGGCCTCCAGCTCGATGCGCGAGAACTTCGTCAGCCGGCGCAGTCTCAACTCGAGGATGTACTCGGACTGCACCTGGCTGAGGTCGAACACCTGCATGAGGCGGGTGCGCGCCTGATCGCTGTCGTCGCTGGTACGGATGACCTGGATGACCTCGTCGATGTCGAGGATCGCGATCAGCAGGCCCTCCACCAGGTGTAGCCGTTCGCGCTTGCGGGCCAGCCGGTACCGGGAGCGCCGGGTCACCACCTCGACGCGGTGATCCAGATAGACCTGCAGCAGCTCACGGAGCCCCAAGGTGCGGGGGTTGCCATCGACGAGGGCGACGTTGTTGATCGAGAAGCCGTCTTCGAGCGGGGTGTAGCGGTAGAGCTGGTCGAGCACCGCCTGCGGACTGAACCCGGTCTTGATGCCGATCACGAGGCGAAGTCCTCGACTGCGGTCGCTCAGGTCGGTGACGTCGGAGATTCCGGCGAGCTTCTTCGAGTTAACGCCGTCCTTGATCTTCTCGATCACCTTCTCGGGCCCGACGAGGTAAGGCAACTCGGTGACTACGAGTCCGGTCTTGCGCGCCGTGATGGGTTCGACCGAGACCTTGGCCCTGGTGCGGAACGTGCCCCGGCCGGTGGCGTAGGCATCCTTCACCCCGTCCAGTCCGACGATGATGCCGCCGCCGGGCAGGTCCGGGCCAGGCACGAACTCCATCAGCTCGTCCAGTGACGCATCCGGGTTGTCCAGCAGGTGGCGGGCGGCGCCGACGACCTCCACCAGGTTGTGCGGCGCCATGTTGGTGGCCATTCCGACCGCGATGCCGCTCGCGCCGTTGACCAGCAGGTTCGGGATGGCAGACGGCAGCACATCGGGCTGCATGAGCTGGTTGTCGTAGTTCGGGACGAAGTCGACCTCGTCCTCGTCGATGCCCTCCGTCATGGTGAGCGCAGCCGGTGCCAGACGCACCTCGGTGTACCGGGCCGCGGCCGGTCCGTCGTCGAGCGACCCGAAGTTGCCGTGGCCGTCGATGAGTGGCAGGCGGAGCGTGAAGTCCTGCGCCATGCGCACCAGCGCGTCGTAGATCGCGGCATCCCCGTGCGGGTGCAGCTTTCCCATCACCTCGCCGGTGACTCGAGCGGATTTCACGTGAGCGCGCTCGGGTCGCAGCCCCATCTCGCTCATCTGGTACAGGATGCGCCGCTGAACCGGCTTCAAGCCGTCGCGGGCATCCGGAAGCGCCCTGGAGTAGATCACCGAGTACGCGTACTCGAGATACGAACTCTGCATCTCGGTGGAGACGTCGATGTCTTCGATGCGCTCAGGCGTGGCGGTCTCCGCCGCGGCGGTTCGAGGTGGTCTGCGGTTGTCTGCTGGGCTCATTCGTGCAATCTCGTGCGGGCGGAAACGGGGTACTCACACGCCGCCGGCGGGGAGGGATCCCAGTCCGCGCGGGTCTGCCAGACTGGCCGGGTGGGCTCAATGCTACCGGCCGGATTCCCGTCATCGACGAGCCTTGCCGACGTTCTGACCAGTTGCCTGTCCACCATCTCCGGAGCGAGTCCGACCATCCCGATTCCGCGGGTCGCAAGGGCTGTCGTGGTACTCGTCGATGGACTGGGAGCCCAGTCGCTGCGGGCCCGTTCGGGGCACGCACGCTTCCTCGGTCCGCGGCTCACTCGTGCATCAACGCTGGACAGCGGGTCCCCGACGACCACTGCCGCGGCGATCGCCACACTGTGCACGGGAAGGATGCCAGGCGAGCACGGCATCGTCGGCTACCGCGGTTACGATCCGACGACCTCAGGCGTGTTCAATCACCTCAGCGGCTGGAACGGCGTGCCGGCACCTGAGCGCTGGCAGCGTTGCGAGACCGTGTTCCAGGCAGCGGCGCGTCAGGGCATCCCCTCCTACGCGGTCGGTCCCGAGCGCTACCGCTCGTCCTCATATACCGCGGCGGTGCTCCGGGGAGCGGAATACGTCGCCGCCGACAGCATGGAACGCCGCGTGGAGGTCGTGCGCGACCTCTTCGATCGCGGTGGCAAGCGGCTGGCATACCTCTACGTCCCCGAGCTGGACGTCGCCGCACACGCCAGCGGCTGGGAATCGGATGCCTGGCTCGTCGCGCTCGAGGAGCTCGACTCGGCCATGGCGCGGCTCGCCCGGTCGCTCCGCACCGGCGAAGGGGCATTCGTGACCGCAGACCACGGGATCCTCGACGTACCCCGGACGTCTCACGTGCTCTACGACGCGGTTCCTCGCCTCACCGAGTCGGTGACGCGGGTCGGCGGAGACCCGAGACTGCTGCAGCTCTACCTGGGTCCGGATGCCACGGAGTCCGACGAACACGACCTGGCGGCGGCCTGGCGAGAAGCGGAGGAGCACCGGGCCTGGATCGCCACCCGATCGGAGGCGATCGATGCGGGATGGTTCGGCCCGGCCGTGGACGCCGACGTCGCACCCCGCATCGGCAACGTGCTCGTCGCCGCTCGGGGACGCATCGCGTACTACGACTCAACACCCGAAGGAGCGAAGAGCCGGCGCATGGTGGGCCAGCACGGCTCGTTCACACCGGAGGAGCGACGAGTTCCGCTGATCCGCCTCGGTGCTTTCGAGTAGCGGGCTTACGCCAGGGCTTTCGAGTAGCGGACTTACGCCAGGGCCTTCGAGTAGCGGGCTTACGCCAGGTCGTCGTCCGTGCGCGCACCGAAGACGATCTCGTCCCAGCTGGGCATCGACTTGCGACCGCGCTTCGCGCCGCGCACCGGACCGGTTCCCGATCGATCCGATGCCTGCGGCAGCGGTGCGACCGGTGGCTCGGCAGGCGTCGGCACGTCTGTGGAGTCGAATGTGTCGAGCGGGATGTCGACCGCCTGCGGTCCGGAGTCACGGAGTCCCGCCGCCTCACGTTCGCCGCGCCGCTTGCGCAGTGCCTCGAGCAGGTCAGCAGTCTGGTGAACGTCTCTCGGCTCGTCGTCGTCGGCGCGTTTGATCGCCTGGATGGTGATCGCGTTGTTCACGTTCTGCGGCGCTCGTCCGCTGGACTGCTCTTGGCGCGCTCCGGCGGGTGCATCGTCGAAGGTGAAGGCACCGCTGTCGAAACGGGATTCGTCAGGAACCGGCAGCACCGGCGAGACGGCACGCAACCGGGGAATGAGGCCCGTCTGCAGTTCTCCCTGCTGCGAAAGGGTGTGCGCGTCGGCATTGGACGGCGCGAGCGCCATCTTGCGCGGCTCGAATGTCCAGCGGGCATCGTGATCGACATCGTCGGCCACGAACGTGAGCTTGACGATCCAGCCGCCCTCGGGCTCCTTCCAGCTCGTCCAGCGCTCGCCCATTGCCCCGACAGAAGCGAGGCGATCCCGGATGACCGCACCGAACGTGTCGCCCTCGCTGAGGGGGTCGATGTCGGCGCCGGTGCGCACGGGAACGGCCAGAGCAGACGCGACTATGTGCTCGCGCTCGGCCACGATCGGACCCTCGAAGCGCTCGACGTAGCCGATGGCGGCACCGGTCAGCGAAGCGACCTCTTCTGCCGACAGACCTGAGCGGATGTGCGCTTGGATCTCCCGTGGCGAAACCTTGGGCCCCGTCACGGGATCGGGCTTGATCTGACGCAGCCGAGACTGCAGCATCTCGTCGATGGCGATGCGGAACCGCTCACCGCTGTCGTTCGCGGCGAGCAGAGCGCCGTTCTCGATCCCGATGACCTTCAAATCCTGCATGCGAAACGCCTCTTTCGACCTCGTTGCGTTCGAGGCAACCTTGCCATGGAATGGCGGTATTTCCGGGGAATAACCGGGGCGCGCCGCGAGTTGATCGGAACGCACAACCGAAGGCCGAAAGAACCGGTTGCGGCGCGTTTGCTATTCCAGGGCTCCTGATGCAAACTATGCCCGCCGATTTCTTCGGATCGCATGAACAAGAAGTGGATGGGAATGGCAACCGATTACGACGCGCCGCGGAAGACCGACGACGACTCCGAGTCGATCGAGGCCCTCAAAGAGCGGGTTCCCGACAAGATGTCCGGGGTGGTCGACGTCGACGATGCCGACAACCCAGGCGGATTCGAGCTTCCCGGAGCAGACCTCTCCGATATCGATCTCGATGTCGTCGTCCTGCCCCCGCAGGCCGACGAGTTCACGTGCGTGAGCTGCTTCCTGGTGAAGCACCGCTCGCAGATCGATCACGAGACGAAGCTGGGGCCGATCTGCGTGGAGTGCGCGGCCTGAGACTTCATCAAGAATGAGGAGCCGGCGGCAGGTTGTCGCCGGCTCTGTCGTTGAGTGCCCGGGCGAGCTCGTTCGGGCGTCGAGTGGACAGCAGCCAGTAAGGCGCCGGGTCGTCTTCGTCGAGGATGGGGATACGCACCACGCCACTGACCCAGCCCCTGATGAGCAGCCAGGCACGAGCATCCAGAAGCCTTCCGCGCTGCATGGTGGCTTCGGTGCCCTCGAACGTCTCGGCAGCTCCGAGGTAACGCCGTTCGATGTGGGCGCGCCCCGCCTTCAACTCGCCGGTCGTCACCTCGATCGTGGGTGATCCGGCGATGAGGCCGGCCACGCATCCCGCATAGAGCAGCACGGCGCACACGATCCCGACGGTCATGTTGATCGGCGCGAACACGATGATGCTGGCGGGGATCACGAGCGCTGTCGCGACGAAAAGCCAGGGGGCGGCCCAAAGCCGCTCTCGGTACACGGTCATACGTCTATTCGACCAGAGTTCTGCACTACCCTCGACACGTGATCGAATCCGTCGACGTGCTGACAACGGCGCTGGAGCCACCCCGGTACGCGCACCACGACGATGCGGGCGCCGATCTCTGCTCCACGGACGCCGTGACGCTGAACCCGGGTGAACGGGCGACGGTGGGCACCGGGGTCGCGATCGCGCTTCCGGACGGATATGCGGCGTTCGTGGTCCCTCGTAGTGGACTCGCAGCGAGGCACGGCATCACGATCGTGAACGCCCCCGGAACGGTGGATGCCGGCTATCGCGGCGAGATCCGCGTCACCTTGCTCAACACGGACGCCAGGACGGCGTACACGATCGCTCCTGGCGACCGCATCGCACAACTCGTTCTGATGCCGGTGACGCGCGCCACGTTCATCAACGTCGACGACCTGCCGGAGAGCGTGCGCGGCGCGAACGGATTCGGCTCCACCGGATACACCGCACTTCAGTCAGGAGAGAACGCGTGAGCGACACAGGGGACATCGCCCCCGACGAATGGGAGAAGTCAGCGCCCGAAGACCGTGAGATCGAGGGTCCGTTCGACGACAGCGAGGCCAACCCGGTACGCCCGTACATCGACCTCGGCGGCGTGAAGGTGCTGCCGCGCGAGGGCCTGCAACTGCGGCTGGAGGTCGAGGAGGAGACCGGAAGAGTGGTGGCCGTCGGGCTCGACTACTCCGGCTCTACGCTCCAGGTGCAACCGTTCGCCGCACCGAGATCCAGCGGGCTGTGGCACGAGATCCGTGCGCAGATCGCGGACCAGATCCAGCACCAGGGAGGCCGTATCAGCGAACGCGACGGCGTTTTCGGTCCGGAGCTGGTGGCCGAGATTCCCGTCGCCCAGCCCGGTGTTCCCGGAGAGACGCGCATCGCGCGGTTCATCGGTGTCGACGGCCCACGGTGGTTCCTGCGCGGCGTGATCGCCGGCGATGCGGCGATCGACCCGACGGCCGCGGCCGAGATCGAGGACCTGTTCCGCAGCGTGGTCGTCGTGCGGGGCAACCAGCCGATGCCGCCCCGCGATCTGATCCCGCTGCGCATGCCGGCCACTCCGAGCGACGCCTGATCGTGCCCGAACGCGACGATCCCCACTCCGAGCGGGACGACGAGACGACAGCGGCCGGACTCGGCAAAGCGATAGCGCAGGCGGCCGGCGGCGGCATCGGTGCCATCGCGGCGGGCGAGGCGCCGACTGGACGCGCGCTGTTCGACGCGATGGGCGGCGTGCGGGGGCTGTGCGAGACCATCCTCCCTGGGCTCCTCTTCCTGGTGCCGTTCACCGTGCTCACGAGCATCCGGGAACCGTGGGCGCAGCAGTTGGCCATGCCCGTCTCGCTCGGGGCATCGGTGCTCGTGGCCGGCGCCTTCACGCTGACCCGCATCGTCACGAAGTCGCATGTCGCCCAGGCGGTCGCCGGACTGCTCGGCGTCGCCGCATCGGCCATCCTCGCGTTGATCAGCGGCAACGCGGCGAACAACTTCCTGCTGGGCTTCCTCATCGACGCCGGATACGGCATCGCGATGCTCGTGTCGATGCTCGTGGGATGGCCACTGCTGGGTCTGGCGATCGGCTATCTGATGGGCGACGGTGTCGCCTGGCGGGCGAGCAGGAGCAAACGCCGCGT
>Ga0164242_10008204_pt1 | contig 11341 bp, 9 predicted proteins | sample OricomgcompostMG_FD_108783 | JGI IMG/M metagenome (GOLD analysis project Ga0164242, IMG submission 108783) | Miracle-Growth compost microbial communities from Emeryville, California, USA - Original compost - Miracle growth compost (MG) ...
GTGGTGACCTACCAGCTGCGCTCCGGCGACCCGCTGACCGTCACCCACCGCGTCGTCGGGGTGCAGCACACCTCCGACGACGAGATCCGCCTCGTGACGCAGGGCGACGCCAACAACGTCGCCGACGCCGAGCCGGTGCGAGACGTCCAGGTCAAGGGCGAGGTCTGGTACGCGATCCCGTACGCCGGGTGGGCCAACTCGTGGCTCACCGGCGACACCCGTAGCTCGGTGGTCAACGTCGCGGCAGGGTCGCTGCTCGCCTACGCCGCCTACATGTTCACCACATCCTTCCGCCGCCGTCCTGGCGCGCGGGCCACGACCGACTCGACCGACCCGACCGACCCGACCGACCCGACCGACCCGACCGAGAGGAGCGCATCATGAAGATTCGGATCAGCCGGCTCAGCCGGGTGCTGGCTGCCGTAGCGGGTTCGATGGCGCTCGTCCTCGCCGGCCCGATACCGCCGGCCCACGCGTCGGGTCAGCTCGAGCTCAGCACCGACGGCGTGACGTGGACCGCGGGCGAGGTGCCCCTCGAGTTCGAACGCGACGTCTGGGTGCCCGGCGACACCGATCAGGCGAGCATGCTCGTGCGCAACGCGTCCACGCAGGTCGCGCGCGTCCACGCCGAGGTGCTCATCGACGAGCGCCTTCCCGCCGACATCACCATGACGGGGACGTTGGGCGGTGGTCCCGGGGAACCGATCGTTGGCTCGCACGACACGACGAACGACGTCATGCTGGCTCCGAACGAGACGGCGACGGCCACCTTGGCCGTCACGGCGGGTGCCAACGCCGAGATGCGCCAGCACGCCACTGTCACTCTGGTGTTCCACGCCGTGGGAGGTGTAGGCGGACACCCTGGCGACGGTGGCGATGGCGGTGGCGACACCAGCACCCCTGACACCGGCGGCGACGGCACCGCCGACGCCGGCCGCGATGGCACCCCCGGGGCTGACCGCGACACCGATGCGGCAGGACCCGACCGCGACGCCGGCACGCCCCGACCCGGAGGCGACGCCGCCAGCGCCGATCAGGTCAAGGGTGACCGGCGGGGCGCCGGTGAGCTACCCGCGACGGGCGCACCCGACGTCGGTTGGGTCGTGGCGCTGGGCGCGCTGCTCGTCGGAACCGGCCTGGCGCTGGTCGCCCGGCGTCGACGTGACAAGGGTGAGGAAGAGGTGTCGTCATGACCAGCCTGACCAGGCTCCTCGGCCGCCGTCTGCGCGGCGTCGTTCGCGGCCGGATCCGGCTGCTCCTGGCCGCCGGGCTCTCCGTCGGGCTCATGTTCGGAGGCACGTACGCCATCTGGACGGACGACGCCACCGCCACCACCGGCAGCTTCCAGGCCGGCACGGTGGACATCACCCTGGGTGCGGACCACGTGGAGGACTACACGATCCCGTTCGCCGCCGGTGCGCTCTGGCCGGGCGATGCCCGTTCCCAGACCTTCGCGGTGCACAACGACGGCACCCTGCCGTTCACCTTCGGCACCTCGTACGAGGTGACCGGGGGCTGGACGTACGGCGGCCGGACCGCCCTCGCGGTCGCCATCGCCGGGGGCAGCGGCACGCTGCAGCCCGGCGCGTCGACCACCGTGACCGTGACGGTCACCTTCCAGGCCAGCCAGATCACCGCCTCCACCGGGGCGGCCTCGTTCCAAGGCGCCAGCGGTGACGTGATCGTCACCTTCGACGCGACCAACACCTGAGGAGCACGAGCATGAGGACACGCGCACGGGCGGCCGTCACCGCCACGATCGTCGCGGGTACGGCAACCGCCGCCGTCGGCATCGGCAGCACGAGCGCCGCCTTCACCGACGGCGCGACGGCGAGCGCCACGGTGAGTGCCGGGCAGCTGGCGCAGGCGTCGTGGATGAGCTGCCAGAACTCCACCCAGAGCGCGCACGATGCGGCCTTGGTCAGCTGGCCGGCGGTCCCGGGCGCTACCGGCTATCTCGTCACCTTCGACGGGCTCCTCAGCGGGACCGACTACTACAGCACGAACCAGGCGCTGATCGGCATCGACCAATGGGCACTCTCCTATATCGTCACCAGCGTTACCCTGCACGTCACCCCGATCCTGGGAGGGAACTCGGCCGCCACGGCAACGTGGGTCGGTCCCACGAGCAGCGCGTCGGTCACGCTCACCGGCATCGACAACCTTCTCCTTCTCCGGTACGTCCGCTGCTCCCCGGAGGTCGCCCCGCCGGCCCGTGCCCCGCAAACCGGGCGCACGTCCGAGACGCCCGCTCCCAGCGCACCGTCGCCGAGCGCTCCGTCCCCGGCGGGGACTCCGAGCACCACACCCCCGAGGAGCGAGTCGGCAGACGACGGCGAGGCGCCCGACGTGCCCGTGCAGACGCAGGAGCCGTCGCGTGAGGCGCAGGGGTCGGGCGAGACGCCGTGACCCAGCGCGCGTGGGGCCCGCGGACCTGGCTGGTGGTCCGGGAGTCAGCGCTGTGGACCGGCGCCGTGCTCGGCACGCTCGGCATCATCCTGGCGATCGCGCACGTCACCGCGGGCATCACGCCGCTCGTGGTCAGGTCCGGCTCGATGGAGCCGGCCATCGCGACGGGCGCGATGGTGATCACCCGCGAGGCGCCGGCCTCCCAGGTGGAGAAGGGCGACGTCGTCACCGTCCGCGACGATCAGGGGGACCGGATCACGCATCGGGTCCTCGCGGTCGACGCGGTCGGTGGCGGCGCGTACGCCCTGACGCTCCAGGGCGACGCGAACCGCGTTCCCGACCCCGCGCCGTACACCGTGACGAGCGTCGACCGAGTGCTGTTCGACGTGCCGTACGCCGGTTACGCCGCGGCTTTCCTGCTCAGCCCGGGTGCCTGGCTGCTCATCGGGTCGGTGCTGGTCGGCGCGTACGCGCTCGGCCTCGAGGGCGGCCGGCGGGAGAAGGAAGCCGAGCCGCGTCAGTCGACCTCACCGTCGACGTAGAACCACCGACCGGCGCGCCGCTCGAAGCGGCTGCGCTCGTGCATCGCCCCGTCGCCACCCGGTCCGCGGTAGCGCGCGGTGAACTCCACCCAGTCCTCGCCGTACCCGTGGATCTCCAGGCCCGTCCAGGTGAACGTGCCCGGCAGGACGTCGGGCGGCTGGGTGCGCGGGTGCCAGGTCCGCAGCACGTAGTCCGTCTCGTCGAGGGCGTAGGCGCTGTAGCGCGAACGCATGAGCTCGACGGCGGTGGACGCTTGGCGAGCGCCGCGATGCAGCGGGCCGCAGCACGCCGCGTACGGCTGGCCGGATCCGCAGGGGCAGGCTGTTCCGATCACGGGACCATTGTCATGGTCGCAGGGCCCTGGCGGGTGCCGGGCGGATGACGGTTGGCTGCGGGTGGTGCAGTCTGGGGAGCAGCACCACCCGTCCGCATCATCGCCGTGGCATCCGGGAGGTTCCCTTGGACAGCATCCTCGACATCGCTCGCTGGCAGTTCGGGATCGTCACGATCTACCACTTCCTGTTCGTGCCGCTGAGCATCGGGCTCAGCGCCCTGGTCGCGGCCATGGAGACGCTCTGGCTGCGCACCAAGCACGAGGACTGGCTGCGGCTGACCAAGTTCGTCAGCCGCCTGCTGCTGATCAACCTCGCGATGGGCGTGGTGACCGGCATCGTGCAGGAGTTCCAGTTCGGGATGAACTGGTCCGACTACTCCCGCTTCGTCGGCGACATCTTCGGTGCGCCGCTGGCGGTCGAGGCGCTGCTGGCGTTCTTCCTCGAGTCGACCTTCATCGGGCTGTGGATCTTCGGCTGGGACAAGGTCCCGCGGGTGCTGCACGCGTCGTTCATGTGGATCGTGCACATCGGCACGCTGATCTCCTCGTGGTTCATCCTCGCGGCGAACTCGTGGATGCAGCACCCGGTCGGCTGCCGGATGCCGAACCCGCCGCCGGGCTCGGGCTGTGTCGCCGGCCCGACGCAGAACGGGCGCGCCGAGCTGACCGACTTCTGGGCGGTGATGTTCAACAAGGTGCAGCTCGGGACGTTCCCGCACGTGATCTTCGCGGCGTACATGACCTCGGCGATCCTTCTGGTCGCGATCTGCGGCTGGCTCTACGGGCGCGCCGGCAAGCCCGCCTCGGAGGTGACCGGCGCCGGTGACGTCGAGCCCGAGTCCGCTGCGCTCGGCGCCGCCGCCGAGCGCCGGCTCTACCGGCGCGGCATCCGGCTGGGCACCTGGGTGGCGATCGTCGCCTTCGCCGGCGTCTTCGTCAGCGGCGACGTCCAGGGCAAGATCATGACCGACGTCCAGCCGATGAAGATGGCCGCCGCCGAGGCGCTCTTCGACACCTCCGACACGCACGCGCCGTTCTCCCTGTTCACGATCGGGACCCGCGACGGACGACACAAGCGGTTCGCGGTGGAGATCCCCGGGTTGCTGTCGTTCCTGGCGACCGGGCACTTCGACCAGCGGGTCGAGGGCATCAACGACCTCCAGGCGCAGTACGAGGAGAAGTTCGGACCCGGTGACTACACGCCGATCATCCCGGTGACCTATTGGTCCTTCCGCTGGATGATGGGGCTCGGTGCCGCCGGCCTGCTGGGTGCGATCGCGGTGCTCTGGCTGACCCGGAAGGAGCGGGCCCCGACCTTCCGGTGGTACACGTGGATCGCGGTCTGGGCGCCGCTGTTCGCGCTGTTCGGCAATTCGGTGGGCTGGATCTTCACGGAGATGGGCCGCCAGCCGTGGGTCGTCTTCGGGATGATGCGCACCAGCGCGGCCGTCTCGCCCAACGTCAGCACCGCCGAGGCCTGGATCTCCATCGTCGGCCTGACCGCGCTCTACGCCGTCCTCGCCGTCGTCGAGATCGCGCTGCTGCTGCACTACATCCGTCGCGGTGCCGACCCCTTCGTCGAGCCGCCGGACCGCAAGTGGGGTCAGCGCGACGATGACGACGAACCCCTCACCTTCGCCTACTAGGAGCGTGCCATGGAGCTGACGACCGTCTGGTTCTGTCTCATCGCCCTGCTCTGGATGGGCTACTTCGTCCTCGAGGGCTTCGACTTCGGCGTGGGGATGCTGCTGCCCGTCCTCGCCCGCGACGACCGCGAGCGGCGCGTGCTGATCAACACCATCGGCCCGGTCTGGGACGGCAACGAGGTGTGGGTCCTGACCGCGGGCGGTGCGACGTTCGCGGCGTTCCCGGAGTGGTACGCCACGTTGTTCTCCGGCTTCTACCTGCCGCTGCTGCTCATCGTGATGGCGCTGATCGTGCGCGGCGTCGCGTTCGAGTTCCGCCACCAGCGACCCGGGCGTGCCTGGGCCGCCTGGTGGGATCGCGCGATCGTGATCGGCTCGCTGGTGCCGGCGCTGCTCTGGGGAGTGGCGTTCGCCAACATCGTGCGCGGCGTGCCGATCGATGCAGACAAGAACTTCACCGGCAGCATCTGGACGCTGCTCAACCCGTTCGGCATCCTCGGCGGGCTGATGACGCTGGCGCTGTTCCTGACCCACGGGGCGATGTTCATCGCGCTCAAGACCGACGGTGACATCCGGCACCGCGCGCGCAGGCTCTCGGTCTACCTCGGGGTCGTCGCGGCCGTACTCGCCGTGGTCTTCCTGGCGTGGACGGAGGTGCACACCGGCAACCTCGCCTCGGCGATCCTCTTCATCGGCGCCGCGGTGTGCCTGGTGGCCGGCGTGGCCGCGGCCGCGCTCGGCCGGGAGGGCTGGGGGTTCCTCGGCACCTTCCTGACCCTGCTGCTCGCGGTGGCCGGCCTGTTCGAGGCCCTCTTCCCCGAGGTGATGCCGACGACGCTGGCGAACGGCACGTCGCTGACCACCACCAACGCCGCGGCGACGCACTACACGCTGACCGTGATGACGATCATCGCCGCGATCTTCACCCCGTTCGTGGTGGCCTATCAGGCGTGGACCTACTGGGTCTTCCGCAAGCGGATCGCCGTCCACCACATTCCCAGCGACGAGCTGGCCCACAGCAGCCGCGCGAAGATCGGGCTCGACCCCGACCCCGAAGGTGTCGTGGATTGAGGCCGCGGGAATGAGGCCGAGCGATCCGCGGGTGCGCGCGCAGCTCGCCCCCGCGCGCGGACCGCTGCTCGTCGTCGGTACGGCGGGGCTGGTCACCACCCTGGTGCTGGTGGCCCAGGCCTTCGCCGTCACCGGCCTCGTGCTGGCCGTCATCGGCGGGCGTCAGCTCGCTGGTTGGGCGTTGGCGGTGGTCGGCGTCTTCGCCGCTCGGGCCCTGCTCGGCTGGGTCACCGATGTCGCGGCGGCGCGGGCGGCCCTACTGGTCTCCACATCGCTGCGCCGGCGTGTGGTGGAGGCGCTGCTCGCCGGCCGCGCGGGGGAGGAGTCCTCGGGGTCGCTCTCGGTGCTGGCCACCCGCGGGGTCGCGGCCGCCGAGCCGTACCTGACGCGCTACCTGCCCGCGCTGGTGCTGGCCGGGGTGCTGCCCCCGCTGACGCTGGTGGCGATCGCCGTGCTGGACCCGATGAGCGGGCTGATCGTGTTGGTCACGCTCCCGCTGATCCCGGTCTTCGGGATCCTGGTCGGCCTCGCCACGCGGGACCGCGCGGATCGGCAGTGGCGCGCGATGCGGCTGCTCTCCGGCCACTTCCTGGACGTGATGCGGGGTCTGCCGACGCTGGTCGCCTACCGTCGCGCCGAGGCGCAGAGCGCCACCATCCGCGAGATCACCGACCGCTACCGGCGCCGCACCCTTGCCACCCTGCGGATCGCGTTCGCGTCCTCGGCCATCCTGGAGACGGTAGCGACGATCTCGGTGGCGCTGGTGGCGGTCACGGTCGGCATCCGGCTCGCCAACGGCGAGCTCTCGCTGCACACGGCGCTGGTCGTGCTGCTGCTCGCCCCGGAGGCGTACTGGCCGCTGCGGCGCGTCGGGACGGAGTTCCACGCCGCGGCCGAGGGCCTGGCCACCTTCGAGGCGGCGGCCGGTCTCAGCGGCGCCGGGGACTCCGCTGGTCGAGGAGCGAGCGCCAGCGACCGTATCGAGGCCCGTGCGCTCTCGGTCAGCTACCCCGGCCGCACCGCTCCGGCGCTGGCGCCGCTCGACCTGGACCTGTCGGGCCGGGGCGTCACCGCCGTGGTCGGGCCGAGCGGTTGCGGCAAGTCGACTTTCCTCCGGGTGCTCGCCGGCCTGGTCGAGCCCAGCTCGGGGCTCTTCTCGGGACCGGCGCCGGATCAGGTCGCCTACCTGCCGCAGCGCCCCGTGTTCATCACCGGATCCCTGGCCGCCACCCTCCGGTTGGCCGCTCCGGCGGCGAGCGACGCCCAGCTGTGGGCCGCGCTGGAACGGGTCGCGCTCGCCGAGCGGGTCCGCGCTCTGCCGTACGGCCTCGACACGGAGCTCGGCGAGGAGGGGACAACGCTGTCGGCGGGCGAGCGGGCCCGGCTGGCGCTGGCGCGCGTGGTGTTGGCCGACCGGCCGTGGGTGCTGCTGGACGAGCCCACCGCGCACCTCGACCCGCTCACCGAGCAGGTCATCGCCGAGACGGTGATCGAGTTGGGCAAGCGGCATGGAGTCATCCTCGTCGCGCATCGGCCCACGCTCGTCGAGCACGCCGATCGGGTCGTCCGACTCGCCCCGGCGCTCGCCCGCCCGGCCGGCCCGGCCGGTCCGGCCGGTCCGACCAGTCCGAGCACCGACGCCGATCCCGAGGACGAGGCACGCAGCGGCGGCTCGGGCTCGACCGTGCCGGAGGGCCGACTCGATCGTGCCGGAGGGCCGACTCGACCGGCCCGGAGCGCCAAGTCGACCGGGTTGTGGCTCGCCGCCGTCCTCGGCGCGCTGGCGAACGTCAGCGGTATCGCCCTGACCGCGCTGGCGGGCTGGCTGATCGTGCGGGCGGCCGCGATGCCCGGCATCCTCACCCTGACCGTCGCGATGGTGGGCGTGCGGACCTTCGGTCTGGCCAGGCCGGCGCTGCGCTACCTCGAGCGACTGCGCTCCCACGACGCCGCGCTGCGCCTGCTGGCCGCTGCTCGAGTACGGGTCTATGACGCGCTGGTCCCGCTGACCCCCGGCAGCCTCGGCCGGCGGCGCGGCGACCTGCTGGCGGCGATGGTCGACGACGTCGACGCGGTGCTCGACGCCGAGCTGCGGGTCCGGCTGCCGCGTCGGGCCTACGTCCTGACCGCTCTGCTCGTCGCCGCCGGTGCGGCGGCGCTGACGCCGGCGGCCGGTGCGGCGGTGGCGGTCCTCGCGCTGGCCGGCGGTGCCGCGTACGTCCTCGCGGGGCGGGGCGCGGCCCGTGCCGAGAGCCAGCTCGTCGCTGCCCGCGCGACCCTCTCCGACGCGGTGGTCGAGGCCGTGCGTACCGCCGAGGAGCTGCGAATGTGGCAGGCCGGCGACCGGGCGCTCGGCGCGGTGGAGGCGGCCGGTACGGCCGTCGGGCAGGCCCAGGTGGGCAGTGCGCGCTGGCTCGGCGGTGCCCGGGCGCTGGCCCTGGTGGCCACCGGTCTCACGACGGCGTTCCTCGCCACCACCGTGGGTGGCGTGAGCGGCCCGATCGCGGCGCTGCTCCTGCTCCTCCCGGTCGCGTTCGCCGAGTCCGCCGTCGGCCTGGCCGACGCGGGCGCCGCCGCGGCCCGTTCCCGCGCCGCGCAGCATCGGCTCGACGAGGTGATCCACCGCGAGCCGGCCGTGGCCGAGCCGCGCGAGCCGCAGGCTGCCCCGCCGGGCAGCGCCGTACGCCTCGAGGCGGTCGACGCGGGTTGGCCGGACCGGCCCGTGCTGCGCGGCCTCGACCTGAGCCTCGCACCGGGGGAGAAGGTCGCGGTCGTCGGTCCGAGCGGCAGCGGCAAGAGCACGCTCGCGGCGCTGCTGGTGCGCTTCCGCGATCCGGACGCCGGCGCGGTGCGGCTGGAGGACGCCGACTACCGCCGCCTCTCCCTGGCCGACGTGCGTGGCCGGGTGGGCTATGTCGACGACGACCCGCACGTCTTCGCCTCCAGCGTCGTGGAGAACGTCCGCCTCGCCCGCCCTGCCGCCAGCGACGACGAGGTCGCGCAGGCACTCCGCCAGGCGCGGCTCGGACCGTGGGTCGATGGCTTGGACCGGGGCCTGCACACCCGGATCGGTGACGGTGGCAGCGCCGTCTCCGGTGGCGAGCGGGCCCGGCTGGCGATCGCCCGGTCGCTGCTGGCCGGCCTGCCGGTCCTGGTCCTCGACGAGCCGGTCGCCCACCTCGATGCCGCGGTCGCGCACGAGATCGCCGAGGAGGTGATGAGCGAGGGCCGCACGATCGTGTGGATCACCCACGCCGCCATCGGCACCGACCTCGCCGACCGGGTGATCGCGCTGAGCTGACCACGGGCATTGTCCTGCTGAGTAGCGTGGCGGGTGTGAGTGCTGCTCCCACCATCAGCAACGTCGGCGAGCTCAAGGCCGCCGGCTACGTCCCCAAGCCGCTGCGCACCGAGATCCGCGACAACCTGCTCGCCAAGCTCCGCTCCGGGGAGGACCCGTGGCCCGGGCTGCACGGCCTGGAGACGACGGTCATCCCGCAGCTCGAGCGGGCCCTCATCGCGGGCCATGACATCGTGCTGCTCGGCGAGCGCGGGCAGGGCAAGACCCGCCTGCTGCGCACCCTCGTCGGCCTGCTCGACGAGTGGTCGCCGGTGATCGCCGGCTCCGAGCTGGGCGAACACCCGCTGGAGCCGATCACGGTCGCCTCCCGCCGTCGGGCCCTCGAGCTGGGCGACGGCCTGCCGGTCGCCTGGCGGCACCGCTCCGAGCGCTACTCGGAGAAGCTCGCCACCCCCGACACCTCGGTCGCCGACCTGATCGGTGACGTCGACCCGATGAAGGTGGCGGAAGGTCGCTCCTTGGGTGATCCCGAGACGATCCACTTCGGCCTCATCCCGCGCTCGCACCGCGGCATCGTGGCGATCAACGAGCTGCCCGACCTCGCCGAGCGGATCCAGGTCGCGATGCTCAACGTGATGGAGGAGCGCGATATCCAGATCCGCGGCTACGTCCTGCGGCTGCCGCTCGACGTACTCGTGGTGGCCAGCGCGAACCCCGAGGACTACACCAACCGCGGGCGCATCATCACGCCGCTCAAGGACCGCTTCGGCGCCGAGATCCGCACGCACTACCCGCTCGAGCTCGAGGCCGAGATGGCGGTCATCCGACAGGAGGCCGAGCTGGTCGCCGAGGTGCCCGAGCACCTGCTGGAGATCCTCGCCCGCTTCACCCGCAACCTGCGCGAGTCCTCCGCGGTCGACCAGCGCTCGGGGGTGAGCGCGCGGTTCGCGATCGCCGGCGCCGAGACAATCGCCGCCGCTGCCCTGCATCGCGCCACCCGTCAGGGCGAGGACGAGCCGGTCGCCCGCGTGGTCGACCTGCAGACCGCCGTCGACGTCCTGGGCGGCAAGATCGAGTTCGAGACCGGTGAGGAGGGCCGCGAGCAGGAGATCCTCACCCATCTCCTCCGTACCGCCATGGCGGAGACCTGCCGTGCGCGCCTGCGCGGGATCGACTTCGGCCTGCTGGTCGCCGCCATCGAGAACGGTCAGATGATCACGACCGGTGAACAGGTCACCGCCCGCGACTTCCTCGCCGGCCTGCCGGCGCTGGGGGAGTCGGAGCTCTACGACGACGTCTGCGCGCGCCTCGACGCCCGCAACGACGGCGAGCGTGCCGGGGCATTGGAGCTCGCGCTCGAGGGGCTCTACCTCGCCCGCCGGATCGGCAAGGACACCGACGGTGACGAGGTCGTCTATGGCTGAGGGTGGCCGATCATGAGATACAAGCGGTACGCCGGCGGCGACCCGCTCGCCCCGCCGGTCGACCTCGCCGAGGCGCTGGACGCGATCGGCGAGGACGTCATGGCCGGCTACTCGCCGGAGCGGGCGCTGCAGGAGTTCCTGCGTCGCGGAGGCCGTGACCAGGCGGGCCTCGACGATCTGGCTCGCCGGGTCGCGGAGAAGCGTCGCGAGCTGCTCCAGCGACACAACCTCGACGGCACCATGCAGCAGGTCCGCGAGCTGCTCGACAAGGCCGTCCTAGCCGAGCGCGGTCAGGTCGCTCGCGACACCACGCTCGACTCCGACGACGCCATGTTCCGCGACATGCAGCTCAACAACCTCCCGCCCAACCCCGCGGCCGCGGTCACCGAGCTGGCCGACTACGACTGGTTGTCACGAGACGCCCGCGAGGCGTACGACGAGATCAAGGACCTGCTCGGCCGCGAGCTGCTCGACCAGCGCTTCGCCGGCATGAAGCAGGCTCTCGAGGGCGCGACGGAGGAGGACCGCGCCGCCGTCGCACAGATGCTGAGCGATCTCAACGAGCTGCTCGAGAAGCACCGTCGCGGCGAGGACACGCCGGAGGACTTCGCCA
>Ga0164242_10008205_pt1 | contig 11340 bp, 10 predicted proteins | sample OricomgcompostMG_FD_108783 | JGI IMG/M metagenome (GOLD analysis project Ga0164242, IMG submission 108783) | Miracle-Growth compost microbial communities from Emeryville, California, USA - Original compost - Miracle growth compost (MG) ...
GCAGCGCTTGCCCCAGCAGCAGATTGTGCTCGAAGCAATAGCCGCCGCGCCCCTGGAACACCAGCTTGCGCTCGATATCGGCAGCATCCAGGCTGACCGGCAGACCGAGGAAAGCGTCCAGATTTTCAAAAGGGATGGCCTGCGCGTGATGCAGAACAATCGAACGCAGCACCGGCATCACCGGCGCGACATCACCACGATGGCCGATGCGAGCGAAATAGGTGGGAAGACTGAGTTTGTGCGGCATAGGCACAAATGTACCGCATGCCAGCTGGCCTTCTTCGCCCCGGGGTATCGGCATAATTTTGCGCAAAACTTGGTGTGAAAGAAGCCGCTCCTATCTGCTAGCGCAGATGTAATGCTGAGTCAGTTTTCAACCGACGTTTGCGCCTCTCTTCGGATGTCGAAAACAACTGCCATGATCATTAGCCTTGCCATTCGTGCAATTTCGCGTATCATAATTAAAAATCGAATACGATTCTATGTATCGAGCACGATTCATAGAATGGCGCTTTAACGTATCCAACAATAAAACACGTAATGCAACTTATGAGCCATGGTCGCGAAGGAGACAGACATACTCATGCCCTCAGTTGACGAAGTTACGCATAAAGGTCTGACAGCACTAATCAAAGCAGGTGTCCCCGAATCACACGCACGGACACAGATATCGCTGCTTCTCGAAGCAGAGCTCCGCGGAATCGCGTCCCACGGCTTATTGCGCTTGCCCCGCGTAATTGAACGCATCAACAACGGCGTATGTAACCCGATAACAAGGGGCAAAGGGATTTGGACGCATCAATCTTTCTACCAAGTTGACGGCGAAGGAGGTCTGGGACCAGTCGTCGCTTTGGAGGCCCTCGACAAGGTATCCAAGCGAGCCCGGGAAACTGGTGTAGCCATAGCCGCCATCCGAAACTCCGATCACCTCGGCATGCTGGCCTGGTATGCGGAACGTATCGCCCAAGAGGGGCAAATATTGGTGGCCCTTACCATCAGCGAAGCCCTCGTGCACCCTTGGGGAGGAAGCGAAGCAATGCTCGGCACCAATCCCATTGCCATAGGAATCCCCGCAGAGCCTGAGCCATTTGTTCTGGACATGGCTACAAGCTTGATCTCCATGGGAAAAATCCACGATTACGCCAATCGCGGCACGCCAATCCCAAGCGGCTGGGCAGTAGATATGGACGGTCAGCCCACCACTGATGCTCAGTCCGCCAAGCGTGGAGCAATTGCGCCTTTTGGAGGCGCGAAGGGGTATGGCCTGGGGCTCAGCTTCGAATTACTCGTGGTAGCACTCACGGGAAGTGCCATTGGGCGCGAAGTCGTCGGCACTCTTGATTCCAAGTTTCCTTGCAACAAAGGCGACATATTCATTGTGTTGGAACCCGCCACAGGAGCAAAGCAGATAATCGGCAGCTTTATTGATTCACTAAGAGCTTCCAGACCGACAGATCACCGAAACCCGGTTCGCGTTCCTAGTGATCGAGCGCGGCAAACGCGGGCACACAATTCGCAAGCAGAATTCGACTTGGACGCCGCAATATGGCGCCAAATTGAGGATTTATCGAATGTAACGTGATCAGTTTATCAATATCGATCCACGGATCTGTTACTACGTATCGAGGAAATAAGATGAATTACAGCTACGGTATCACGCGCCCGCCGTCATGTTTAATCTTCGGGCTGGGCCAGCGTGCAGCACTTGGACGAGTCGCTACCTCACTCGGAAAAAGGGCATTGATCTGTACCGACCAAAGGCTATCCAACTCACCGCTGATACGCGAAGCCCAAGCGGATCTTTCTGAGCAAGGCGTAGAGTCAAGAATCTTCGACGGCACCGACCCAGAACTACCGCTCGGCGGAATCCTGGATTGTGTCTCAAGGTATCGCGCATTCGACCCCGAAGTGCTCATTGGTATTGGCGGCGGCAGTTGCATGGATCTGGCAAAAGTTGCAAGCCTGCTTTTGACATACCCGGACAACCCCATATCCAAATATTACGGCGAGCTCAAGGTGCCGGGACGCATAAAGCCCGTAGTTGCCATACCCACTACAGCAGGCACGGGATCGGAAGTGACTCCCGTAGCAGTAATCGGTGACCCAGAACGATCTGTCAAAGTTGGCATATCCAGCCCGTGGCTTATCCCCCACACAGCAATTTGTGATCCAGAACTGACTTTAAGCTGCCCAAGCAGTTTGACGGGTTTATCGGGTGCGGACGCTCTAGCGCACGCAATAGAGGCTTTTACGGCCATCCGGCGCGTCCCAGATCCCGCAATGGCGTCAAACCGTGTATTTGTGGGAAAGAACGTCCTAAGCGATCACTATGCACTGGTCGCAATAAAACTAATTTCAGGCAATTTGGCCAAGGCAGTAGAGCATGGCTCCGATATCGAGGCGCGCAGCGCTGTCATGCTCGGCTCCACCTACGCCGGCCTAGCGTTTGGCACGGCGGGAACCTGTGCAGCACACGCCATCCAATACCCGGTTGGCGCGAAAACCCATACCCCACATGGGCTCGGTATCGGCACCCTTCTGCCTTATACGATGGAATTCAACAAAAAAACATCAGAACGGGAGTACGCCCAGGTGGCACAAGCAATGGGGCTAGGGCCATTCAACTCTGATCATGACGCTACGCAGGCCACAATTTCAGCTATCAGAACACTCTTTCATCGCATCGGTATTCCAAATAGCCTGCGGGACCTGGGAGTCAGGGAGGAAGATCTGAACTCAATGGCGGAACAATCCTTGGGAGCGACGCGTTTAATAGAAAACAACCCAAGGGCACTCGACCTCGACTCCATCCGCTCAATTCTTGATCACTCCTTGAGAGGAGCATGAATATGCCAAAAAAGATACAAAGCACCCGAGGGTTTATTGACTGGAACCCTGACCTATTAATCGGAGGCCAATATAAAAAAGGTTCGCGAAAGAATCGTATTGACGTAATAGACCCATCGAACGGCCTAACACTTGGCACCGTGGCCAATGCCAGCGTTGAAGACGCCATTTCCGCGATTGATGCAGCACATTCAGCGGCAGCATCTTGGGCGGCGACGCCGATGCGGGGCCGCTCCGAAATTTTGCGCAATTGCTTCGAGCTTATAATCAAAAACAGCGATGAAATAGCGAAAATAATATCGCTTGAAAATGGCAAGGCGCTCAAAGATGCGCGAGGTGAGGTCGCTTATGCTGCAGAATTCTTTCGCTGGTTTTCTGAAGAGGGGCCGAGGGTCAGCGGCGATCTCAGGCCGGCACCATCAGGGAATAATCAGATCTTGGTGCAATACCAGCCAATCGGCGTTTCTGTGTTGATTACGCCATGGAATTTCCCAGCGGCAATGGCCACGAGAAAAATAGCGCCCGCACTAGCTGCCGGATGCACATGCGTGCTGAAACCAGCGACGAGTACCCCACTCACGGCATTCGCGATTGCCAGCATACTCGAAACAGCGGGAGTTCCAAAGGGAGTCGTCAACGTGATTACGACGTCCTCTACATCCGAAGTTGTTGACGCCATGCTACATGACCCGCGAGTCCGCAAGCTTTCATTTACAGGCTCAACAGAGGTGGGGCGTGTGCTATTACGCAAGGCAGCCGATCAGGTGATCAGTAGCTCCATGGAACTAGGCGGTAATGCACCATTCATTGTATTTGAAGACGCAGATATAGAGAGAGCAGTCGAAGGGGCGATAATCGCAAAAATGCGTAATGGTGGTGAAGCATGTACAGCAGCGAATCGCTTTTTGGTCCAACGCCCTGTTGCAGAAATATTTACCAAGCGCTTGGCCGAAGCAATGTCCAAGTTGAAGGTCGGTCCCGGGGTCAACGAAGATACTGATTGCGGCCCATTGGTGGATGAGGCAACCATAGAAAAGGTGGTGGCATTGGTCAAGGACGCCAAGGCTCGCGGCGCACGCGTTTGCTGTGGCGGCCAGCGGATGGGGAAGTCAAGCCTTTATTACCCGCCGACAGTTCTTGCCAATGTTCCATTGGGCGCCGAAATATTCAAAAATGAAATCTTCGGGCCAGTCGCGGCGATATACACGTTCGACACAGAAGAAGAAGCCATCCAATTGGCCAATAATACCGAATACGGACTTATTGCATACCTATACACGCGGGACGTCGCCCGGGGAATGCGAGTAGCGGCCAATCTGGAGGCAGGAATGATCGCGCTAAACCGCGGCATCGTTTCGGACCCGGCCGCGCCTTTCGGCGGAGTAAAGCAAAGTGGCCTGGGTCGAGAAGGAGCTCAGCACGGCATTCTGGAATTTCTCGAAGCCAAATATATCGCAACCACTTGGTAGTGATACAAGGAAATCCGTTCAAACCACGAGATTCCAGCCTCGAATAGTGGTATGTCGCAAGCCTCATTCAGCAAGCACCACTCAACCCAATGTCTGTTTAACAAAAGTCATATATCCAGAAGTGTGTGGGAAGTTTCACCACCCAAGCAACGTAGTCATTACAAGGATCTTATCGTGTCTTTAGGTTTTAGAATCTGTTCTCGTGACAGCAAAGTCGCGCCGGATTTCGTCAGTCTTTTTCGCGAGATCCCTGTAGCTAACGTCAGCGACAATATGGCGCGCATGTATGCAACTGGCTGTGGATTAAAGCCGATGCATAACGGCAGAGCGATGGCCGGCCCAGCTTTTACCGTGAAGAGCCGGCCAGGCGACAATCTCATGCTACACAAAGCAATAGACATGGCGGAGCCTGGCGACGTAATCGTGGTTGATGGGGGCGGAGACCTCACTAATTCGTTGATTGGCGAGCTGATGGTCGCAATGGCAGTTCACCGTAAACTCGAAGGCATTGTATTAAATGGCGCGATCCGCGATTCAGACACCATTCACAGCGGCAGCTTTCCAATTTACGCGGCGGGCGTCACCCATCGAGGCCCATACAAAGACGGGCCGGGAGAAATAAATATCACCATAGCCATAAACGGCATGGTAATTGAGCCTGGTGATCTAATAATCGGAGACAGTGACGGCGTACTGTGCGTTCCACAATCGCATGTAAAAGAAGTTTATGAGCGCGCCCATGCTCAACACAAAGCCGAGACAGAATTGCTTAGCGCCATCCAAAGCGGGAATTACGACAGATCATGGGTGGACACCGTTCTGAAGCAGCGTGGTTGCGATATGGGAAAGACTATATGAGCCAGCTACAGCCACAGCTATTCATATCGGAAAATCATATATTTTTCATAACTAACGAAAATTATTACCAATAGATGGCATGATTGCATAAAGATTTTAGTCGTCTATAAAAAAATGGCAATACCAACGACAACATATATGAACGGAGTAATAAATGGATAATTTTGACTCAAATTACCGCCACCGCCTTGAGGCTCTGGATACAACCTGCGTCTCCGACGCGCTCGACAAACTTGGCCTGCGAGGGTCGCCAAATGGGCTTCGGCCGCTTTTTGACGCTGCGAAACCGATAGTCGGCCGAGCGGTCACTGTCAAATTAGTCGCTGCAGGAGTTACCAAAGCAACACGTCACGCGTGCATTACCGCAATTGAGGTAGCAAAGCCCGGAGACATTGTCGTGGTGGATGCAGGCGGACGCCTTGACACAAACTGCTGGGGTGGAATAGTTGCGACAGCGGCCAAATTGAAAGGAATAGGTGGCGTGGTCGCTGACGGTGCCTGCCGCGACCTTGATGAATGTGTAGCGATGCAATTCCCCGTATACGGCCGTGCGCCTGTGGTAGTTACCGCCCGAGGACGCACCATAGAAGAAGCTACCAATACCACCATATCGGTTTCAGGAGTTCAAGTGCGCCCTGGAGACATCGTAATGGCAAATCGCTCGGGGGTAGTCTTCATACCTCAAGAATATTTGGATGAGGCGCTGGATCTAGCCGAAAAAATCAAAGAAAAGGAAGAATCCATGATACGCGACCTTAAAGCGGGAATGAGCATCATCGAAGTTGATAAAAAATACGGGTACGAGCAAATGCTGGAAAAATCCAGTACTGGCTCAGCAAAAGCCTGAATATATTCGGAACTCTGTCACCCCCTATCATATATTTTCAGCATTAAACAGGAGGGCATCACCATGAAGTTTCTACACAAAACGATGTACGCCGCGGCTGCTTCATTATTGCTGGCCAGCGTTAGCTTTGCGCAGCCCGAAAAATCCGCCTACCCAGACAAGACAATTTCAGTTGTAGTGCCCTTTGGAGCAGGCGGCGGCACGGACGCAGTCGCGAGAGTGCTGGTGGACGCTATGGGAAAAGAGCTCGGCCGAAAGATTCTGATTGACAACCGGGGAGGTGCCAACGGCTCAATTGGCTCCAGGGATGTGGCCAAGGCCAAGCCGGACGGCTACACACTGTTGATGACGACGAGCACTACTCACGCTGCAAATCCGAGTCTTTTGAAATCTCTCAGCTATGACCCAATCAAGGATTTCACCCCCATTGGGCGCATAGGTTATTTTCCTTTCGTACTTGCAATAGACCCCCATCTGCCAGCCCATTCCGTACAGGACTTCATCAATCTCGCCAAAAAGGAGCCCGGCAAACTATCCTACGCCCAGTGGCAAGGAACCACCATGGTCGCAGGAGCCACTTTTGAGCACATCACCGGCGCCAATTTACTCAGCGTCCCGTATGGTGGTACGACACAAGCGTTGACCGATGTGCTTGGCGGCCGGATCTCAGCGATATTCATTGACGTGCCCTCAGGGATCGCACACTTCGAGAATGGTCAGTTGCGTGCACTTGCTGTAACAACTCCTGAGAGATCCAGTCTTCTCCCAAAGCTCCCTACATTAAGCGAGGCTGGCGTTCCTGGCTTTAATGTGAGCTCATGGATGGCGTTCTATGGGCCAGCTAACCTCCCAAAAGAGATAGTCGAAAAGCTGAACGGCGCAATGAGAAGCGCGCTCACCAAAAGCAATGTGAAGCAACGCCTGATCAGCTTGGGGTTCGATATTTCACCCACTTCAGCTCAAGAACTCGCTACTTATAACGTCTCAGAAATCGCCCATTGGAAAGAGATGGTAAAGGAAGCAGGGATCAAACCCCAATGACACAACCACAGGCGCGTTGACTGGCGCTCAATCTTGCTCTCATTGATGGAAAGGGGATATATCGTGGTGAAAATAGATAATGCCAGCGCTATCAAAAGTAAGCATATTAAACACTATCTCACCGTAGATTTTATTTCAGGCGCCTTTCTAATCATAATTGGAGCTGGTGCTATTGTGTCGAGTGCCAATCTCGAATTGGGGCAACTGGCTAGGCCAGGCCCCGCTATTTTCATCTGGTTAAACAGCGTTCTTCTGGCCGCCATAGGAGCAGCCCTCTGTGTCTTCAGTACATTCACCGAGCCTGTGTACCTCGCTCAGTGGCCCGTACGCGGCATTCTTTTCGTCACGGCCGGAATTCTTAGCTTTAGTCTGATGCTACACCCCCTAGGAATGCTCGCAACATGCTTTTTGTCCTTCATCATATCGGGGCTAGCTACAGCAAAATCACGCCCCCCGGAGCTCCTTGTATCCGGAGCGGTAATGGCGTTGCTATGCGCAGGTACCTTCGCCTTGGGGTTGGACTTACCTATCCCCCTATTCCCTACCATATTCTGATACGAAGATCTATACAATTATCAAGGATGGGGTTCTTATGGATTTTCTCCAACATCTAGGACTGGGAGCCGCGGTCGCTCTCACAGCCAGCAACATGCTCTATTGCTTTATTGGCTGCTTAGTAGGTACTTTGATAGGGGTCCTTCCAGGACTTGGCCCTATTGCGACGATATCCATTCTATTGCCGATCACATTCGGGCTAGATCCAATCGGCGCGCTAATCATGCTAGCGGGCATCTATTATGGCGCTCAGTATGGTGGCTCGACTACAGCCATCCTGCTACGCATTCCCGGAGAGGCGAATTCCGTCGTAACAGTTATTGACGGCTATGCAATGGCGGAACAAGGGCGCGCCGGCATTGCGTTAGGGATCGCTGCAATCGGCTCTTTTATTGCCGGTTGTATAGCAACACTTTTCATCGCTGCGGTAGGGTCGCCCCTTGCAACTATTGCAATTCGCTTCTCTGCGGCATCATATTTTTCGCTGATGCTTATGGGGCTTGTATTTGCAGTCACCCTTTCACATGGCTCTGTTGTGAAATCGTTGGCGATGACCATTTTGGGCCTATTGCTTTCTACGATAGGCACAGACATAGCAACGGCCGGCACGCGACGTTTGACATTTGGCTCGGAATACCTTGATAGCGGGATCAATTTTTCCCTGCTCGCCATGGGGCTATTTGGCATAGGAGAGATTTTAAAAAATCTTGGGCAAACAGAAGAAGCTGAATCAACAACCGCAGGGATTGGCCGTATTCTGCCGTCTTGGAGCGATATCCGCAATTCCTTGGGAGCCATCCTCCGCGGCACTGGGATAGGCATGTTTCTAGGCATCCTACCCGGGTCTGGCGCAGTAATCAGCCCTTTCGCTTCTTATTCGGTCGAAAAACGCATATCACGTACCCCTGAAAAATTTGGCCATGGCGCCATCCAGGGAGTAGCAGGCCCTGAATCGGCAAATAACGCAGCCGCACAAACTTGCTTTATCCCATTATTGACCCTGGGGCTTCCCGCCAGCGCAGTAATGGCCCTGATGATAGGTGCCATGACATTGCAGGGCATTACCCCCGGGCCTAACGTAATGAACTCCAGGCCAGATCTCTTTTGGGGCATGATAGTCTCAATGTGGGTTGGCAATCTTTTCCTGATTATCATCAACCTACCCTTGGTTAGAGTCTGGGTGGCTTTACTAAAAGTGCCATACCGTATCCTTTTTCCCGCAATAATCGTCTTCTGTTGTATGGGTGCTTACACGATAAACAACTCGACAGACGATGTAATGATGCTGGCGGTCTTTGGCTTACTCGGGTTTGCATTTTCTAAATTTAGCTTCGAACCTGCGCCACTATTGCTGGGCTTTGTCCTTGGTTCAATGATCGAAGACAACTTAAGGCGGTCACTTATCATGTCGCAAGGGGATATGGCTGTCTTTTTCAAGGAGCCACTAAGCCTGGCTCTGCTAATCATTACAGCAATATTGCTCATATTCACGATATCTCCAAAGCTACGAACAAATCGCAACAACATCTTTCAGGGAGACTAAACGCAGAGCGCACTTCGGGTAAAGCCACAACGGCAAAAATATGTGATTTCTGCGTTGATAACTGGCCCGGATATTATATGAAATATTTGCACAATTGCGGCCATAAGCTTGTGCCCGATTTATGTAGCATTATCCAGAAGAGGGAATTTTCGTGTGTTTAAAGCCAGGAATGACCCAGACCAAAGGACATCATGAGTTCACCATCTTCCTCTGAAGGCGCACCTTACAGCCAAAATTTGCAGCAAGAAGCACGGCCGCTGAGCGACGGAATATATGAAACTCTTGTCACAGAATTAATATCCCTTCGACTTCGGCCCGGAACTCGATTATCTGTCGATTCACTTGCCCGCCAGTTTGGCGTTTCGAAAACACCAATTAGGGGAGCATTGATCCGACTAGAGGCAGAGGGGTTGGTAATCAGGAAGCACAATACAGGATTTAGTGTCACTCCCCTCCCTTCCAGTAAAAATTTTCGGGAAGCATACCTAATTCGCTCTCTGCTTGAGCCGGAAGCCGCTCGCTTGGCGGCGATTAATGCCCGATTGGATGATATTCAAAAACTGGAGAGTTTATGCGAAAACATGCAACAATTAGCTCTAAACGACACTGAAGGAAACTACGGGCGGTTTGCCATACTGGACGGCCAATTCCACTCCTATATCGCTCATATCTGTGATAACGAGTTACTCAGGCATACCTTGGACATGCTTCACGCACACATGCATCTTTTCCGACTGCAATACCACGCATCGGTGGCGGAGGGAGCCATTGAAGAACATAGGAAAATTCTTACCAGCATTAGGAACCGTGATCCAAGCGCTGCTAGAGACGCAATGGCCGCACACATATCGGCCTCGCACACGCGTATGGAACCACACTACCAGCGGCTTGGGGCACAGCAATCTGGGCGATCTTTCTGATTTTCCAAATATAGCGACGACTTGAAGTTTCATGCACTCGGCAATCAGACATAGGCCGAAAAAATGAAATTATTGAAAATCGGGGCCGGAGTCTATACCAGCCACCAATCGACTTTTATCACTTGCGCTAGCAATTTATTTTTTCACCCAAGGGAAATTTTTCATGAACGACATTGACGTTTTGCTGAAAATAGACGAAACAACTATATCGAGGCTTAAAAAACTTGACACCACAACGCTAACGGATGCGATGGACCGGCTTCGTTTACCCGCTCGCGGTCTATATGGGCTAAAGCCAATTTTGCCAGGCAAGACGGTCTGCGGCCCCGCATTTACCGTTCGTTTTACCGCAGCCGATAAAATTACTGATCCGGCAGGCGACTTTCTCGACGATGTTCCTGCGGGTGCAATCGTCGGCATCGACAACCATGGGCGCACCACGGACACGGTTTGGGGAGACATAATGGCCTGGGCTGCTAAAACCAAAGGAATTGAATCCACCTTCATAGATGGAGTATGTCGCGATATACCGGGGATCCGGGATGCCGATTACCCAATCTTCTCGCGCGGTTTCTATATGGTTACTGGCAAAGGCCGCACCAAGGTGGAAGCGGTAATGGAACCGATTGTGATGAGCAACCTACGCGTTCACCCCGGCGATATCCTGTTCGGCGACGATAGCGGCGCGATTTGCATTCCACGCGACTGCGTCAAGGAGGTATTGAAGGTCGGCGAAGAGATCGCGGAGGCGGAATACAAAATTCTTACTCGTGTCAAACAAGGGCTAAGCCTACGCAACGCACGTGAGGAGATGGGCTACCATAGTTTACAAGCGCCACGCAATTGACCATACGACTTAACCCAACAAATATCATGCGAACTCGGCCACAATAAAGACGATTTGACGGACAAACGGTGGTAGCTCGAGCACCATCGTCTGACAAGCCGACTGGTCTTCAAGCAGCAAGAAGACACGTGGACAATAAGATTTAGACTCGAGTCATTGGGCGGCTAGTAGTGAGCGCCGCCCAAATAATTATTGGGAGAAAACCACATGGATCTCGGAATTGCGGGCAGGACGGCCCTGGTTTGCGGCGCCAGCAAGGGGCTGGGCTACGGCTGCGCGCAGGCGCTGGTGCGTGAAGGCGTAAATGTCGTCATCGTCGCGCGGGGCGCCGAGGCGCTGCAGGCCGCCGCAAAGTCGCTGCGGGAAACGGCCGCCGCCGCGGGCGGCGTCACGCCCGGCGTCAAGCACGTAGC
>Ga0164242_10008206_pt1 | contig 11339 bp, 9 predicted proteins | sample OricomgcompostMG_FD_108783 | JGI IMG/M metagenome (GOLD analysis project Ga0164242, IMG submission 108783) | Miracle-Growth compost microbial communities from Emeryville, California, USA - Original compost - Miracle growth compost (MG) ...
AATGGGCCCAAAAGTGCGAGTAGAACTGGCCAAAACGTCGGTTTCGCGACAGAAAGTTAGAGGCTTGCCCCATGCGTGACATGGTTGAGATCGGCATGGGCCGCACCGCCCGTCGCACCTATGAACTCGACGACATCGGCATCGTGCCGTCGCGCCGGACCCGTTCGTCCAAGGACGTGTCGACGACCTGGCAGCTGGACGCCTACCGATTCGACATCCCGGTGGTCGCGCACCCGACCGACGCGCTGGTGTCGCCGGAGTTCGCCATCGAGATGGGCCGCCAGGGCGGCCTGGGTGTGCTCAACGGCGAGGGTCTGATCGGCCGGCACGCCGACGTCGAGGACAAGCTGGCTCAGGTGGTCGCGTTGGCGGCCAAGGATTCCGATCCGACAGACGTGATCCGGCTGCTGCAGCAGTTGCACGCCGCGCCGCTGAACCCGGATCTGCTGGGGACCGCCGTCGCGCGGATCCGCGATGCCGGCGTCACCACCGCCGTGCGGGTCAGCCCGCAGAACGCCCAGGCCCTGACCCCCACCCTGGTGGCGGCCGGGATCGACCTGCTGGTCATCCAGGGCACCATCATCTCGGCCGAGCGGGTGGTCTCCGATGGCGAGCCGCTGAACCTGAAGACCTTCATCTCCGAGCTGGACGTGCCGGTGGTCGCCGGCGGCGTGCTCGACCACCGCACCGCACTGCACCTGATGCGCACCGGTGCCGCCGGCGTCATCGTCGGTTACGGCTCCACCGCCGGTGTGACGACCTCCGATGAGGTGCTGGGCATCAGTGTCCCGATGGCCACCGCGATCGCCGACGCCGCCGCGGCCCGCCGCGAATACCTTGATGAGACCGGCGGGCGCTACGTGCACGTGCTGGCCGACGGTGATATCCACACCTCCGGCGATCTGGCCAAGGCCATCGCCTGTGGCGCCGATGCGGTGGTGCTGGGCACCCCGCTCGCGGCGGCCGCCGAGGCGCCCGGTGACGGCTGGTTCTGGCCCAACGCCGCGGCGCACCCGTCGCTGCCGCGCGGCGCGCTGCTGCAGGTGGCCCTCGGGGAGCGGCCGCCACTGGAGCAGGTGCTGGGCGGCCCGTCCGACGATCCGTTCGGCTCACTGAACCTGGTCGGTGGGCTGCGCCGGTCGATGGCCAAGGCCGGCTACTGCGATCTGAAAGAATTCCAGAAGGTCGGTTTGACCGTCGGCAGCTGATTCCTCGCCACAAGTTGCCTTCTCGGCGCGACCGGCAACCAAACTTAGGGTGACCTTGGTAGCTGGTTACCGCACAGTAGGTTCATACTTCTGCCATGGAGCCTGACTACGACGTCTTGATCATCGGTTCGGGATTCGGGGGCAGCGTCAGCGCGCTGCGGTTGACCGAGAAGGGTTACCGGGTCGGCGTTTTGGAAGCCGGACCGCGCTACACCGACGCCGACTTCGCCAAGACCTCATGGGACCTGCGAAAGTTCTTGTGGGCGCCCAAATTCGGTATGTACGGCATCCAGCGCATCCACTTGCTCCGCAACGTGATGATCCTGGCCGGGGCGGGCGTGGGCGGCGGTTCGCTGAACTACGCCAACACCCTGTACATCCCGCCGGACCCGTTCTTCAACGACCCGCAGTGGAAGGACATCACCGACTGGCACGCCGAGTTGATCCCGCACTACGAGCAGGCCAAGCGGATGCTCGGTGTGGTGCAGAACCCGACGTTCACCGACGCCGACCGCATCGTCAAGGAGGTGGCCGACGACATGGGTTGTGGTGACACGTTTGTCGCCACCCCGGTCGGGGTGTTCTTCGGGACCGACGGCAAGCAGCCCGGCAAGACCGTGCCCGACCCGTTCTTCGGTGGCGCCGGCCCGGAGCGCACCGGCTGCATCGAGTGCGGCGAGTGCATGACCGGATGCCGGCATGGCGCCAAGAACACCTTGGTGAAGAACTACCTGGGGCTGGCCGAAAGTGCTGGCGCACAAGTACATCCGTTGACCACCGTGACCAGCTTCGAACAGGGCGGGGACGGTATGTGGCGGGTGGACACCCGGCGCACCAACGGTCGGGCCCGGCGCGGCAAGCGGACTTTCACCGCCAAGTACCTGATCGTGGCCGCGGGCACCTACAACACCCAGAAGCTGCTGTTCAAGGTGCGCGACACCGGTCGGCTCAACAAGCTCTCCAGCAAGCTCGGTGTGCTGACCCGGACCAACTCCGAGTCCATCGTCGGGGCCCAAACCCTCACCGTCGCACCGGATCTGGATCTGACCCACGGGGTGGCGATCACCTCGTCGATCCACCCCACCGCCGACACCCACATCGAGCCGGTGCGCTACGGCAAGGGCTCCAACGCGATGGGTCTGTTGCAGACCCTGATGACCGACGGCACCGGGCCGAAGGGCACCGACGTGCCGCGCTGGCGGCAGTTCTGGCAGCAGAGCCGCGAACGTCCGGGCTTGCTGATCCGGCTGCTCAACCCGCAGCACTGGAGCGAGCGCACGGTGATCGCCCTGGTCATGCAGCACCTGGACAACTCGATCACCACGTTCACCAAGCGTGGGCCCGGCGGCGTGCGCATCATGTCCTCCGAGCAGGGTCACGGCGAGCCCAACCCGACGTGGATCCCGGTGGGTAACGAGTTCACCCGGCGGATGGCCGAGAAGATCGGCGGCATTGCCGGCGGCACCTGGGGCGAGCTGTTCAACATCCCGCTGACCGCCCACTTCCTGGGTGGTGCGGCGATCGGGGACAGTGAGCGCAGCGGTGTCATCGACCCGTACCACCGGGTGTACAACTACCCGACGCTGTTCGTCACCGACGGTGCCGCGATCTCGGCGAATCTCGGTGTGAATCCGTCACTTTCGATTGCGGCGCAGGCCGAGCGGGCCGCTTCGCTGTGGCCGAACAAGGGCGAGGACGATCCGCGTCCGGAGCAGGGCGAGCCGTATCAGCGGCTCGATCCGGTGCCGCCGCGGCGCCCCGTGGTGCCCGCCGACGCGCCCGGTGCCTTGCGCCGGCTGCCGATCACCCCGGTTTAGCCTGCGATTTCGGCGCGTTTTGTATCGCTGACCGATACAAAACGCGCCGAAATCACGAACTCAGGTGTGTGCGAAGGAATTCTGTGGCCGATCCCAGAAAGGCCTGAATCTCCGGCGCATGCGGGGCCAGCCCTTCGGCGCTGTGGTACATGCCGGGTACGGTGACCAATTCGCAGATCACCCCGTCGGCTTGGAGCCGGTGCGCATAGTCGATCGACTCGTTGTACAGCAGGTCGAGGTCACCGACGCCGACCCACGCCGGTGCCAGGCCGGACAGATCCTGGCGCCGGGCGGCTGCGATGTACCGGCGGTCGTCATCGGCTCGCGGTGCGTGGCCCAGGTATGAGGTCCAGGCGAACAGGTTGGTTCCCGGGGTGAGCTGCAGTCGCCCCCGAGCCGGATGCTCGCCGATTCCGTAGTCGCCGAACGTCGTTCGGTCGTCGAGCCACGGTCCCACCAGCCCCTGCGCCCGCAGCGTGAGCCCCTCGTCGAGGGCGCGTTGTGCGACGACCGCCGACAGTCCGGCGCCGGCGCTGGTGCCGGTGACCGCCAGTCGCTGTGGGTCGATGCCGAGTTCCGTGGCGTGCTCGTGCATCCAGTGCAGGGCGGTCATGCAATCGTCGAGGCCGGCCGGGAATGGGTTTTCCGGAGCCAACCGGTAGTCGGGGGAGACCACGACGGCGTCGAGGTCTCGGGCCCAGCGGCCGGCGACGATGGCCTCGGTCTTCGCTGAGCCGAAGACCGAGCCGCCGCCGTGTAGGTAGAGGACGCCGGGCCGTCGGTGCGCAGTGCCCTCGGGGGTGACGATCAGCACGGGGACCGGTGGATCACCGATCGCGCGGGTCGTCGCGGTCACCCCCGGCCCCAGCGGTGTCGGGATCCCGCCATTGACGATGCGGTTGAACCAGAGCGTGCGGGCGTTGTTCTCCACCGATAGCAGCACCAGCGGGCTGCGCATTGCCGGAGACACGGCGGCGATGGCGTCACTCAGGGACAGATAGCGGCGGGCGAGCAGGCCCGCAACCGAGAGCGCCGCCGCCCCGGTCGCGACCGCGGTGCCGGTCAGCAGCTTGTTCATCGGCCGTCACTGTAGTGGCGGCCGCCCCGCTCATGTCGTGATTTGTGCCGGTTTCGGTGCGCCCATCGCCGGCGAAACGCGCACAGACCACGGGTCAGGCGGCGCTGATGATGCGGCTGGGCCGGCCGTGCACGTCGACCGGGATATCGCCGGTCAGGGTCACCCGGTGCATCAGCCGGTACTGGCCGTCGTAGTCGTCCACCGCGCGGTGCTGGGTGGCGCGGTTGTCCCACATCGCCACGTCACCGAGCTGCCAATCCCAGCGAACGGTGTTCTCGGGCAGGGTGATTCGGCGCTGCAGCAGCTCCAACAGGGCGGCGGACTCGTAGCTGTCCAGGCCGACGAAACCGCGCACGAAGTTACCGGCCACCAGCGCGCGTTCACCGGTTTCGGGATGTACCCGCACCACCGGGTGCTCGGTGCGGAAGTCGGGCTTCTGGAAGGTGTCCTGGTAACCACGCTGCTCGTCGTTGAGTTCGGGGGCCTCGGTGGCGACGTCCTTGATGTAGTCGAACCGGTTGGAATGCACCGCGCGCAGATTCTCGGCGAGCGCCTTGAGTGGCTCTGGCAGTGCTTCGTAGGCGGCGACGGTGTTGGTCCACAGGGTCGAGCCGCCGTAGGCCGGCAGCGTGACGGCCCGCAGGATCGAGGCCGACGGGTAGTCGGGGGCGAAGGTGACGTCGGTGTGCCAGCGGTTGGCTTTGCCGTAGTCCGAGTCGATCGGCGTGATGTTCGGGGCGCCGTCGCGCTTCATGGCGTGGTGGCCGACCAGCGTGCCCAGCAGCTCACCGAAGGCCTGCTGCTGTTCGTCGTCGAGGTGGTCCTGGCCGCGGAAGAAGACGACCTTGTGTTCCAGCAGCGCGGCGCGGATCTGCGCGATGGTGTCCGCAGACAGGTCGCCGCCGAGGCGTACGCCCTCGATGACGGCGCCGATCTTGCTGGTCAGCTTGGTGACGGTCAGTGGGCTCATGGGGGTCCCTTTCAGGTGTTTCGCGACTGTAGTCAGTTGACTACAGCATCTGGAAGTTAGTGTAGCTACATGACTACAGTTCCGCCAGGGGCAGATCCCGGCGAACCTCCTGTGGGTCGCGACGCCGTGGTCGCGGCCATCCTGGAGGCCGCCGCGGACCTGTTCGCCGCCCGCGGGCCGGCCGCCACGTCCATCCGGGACATCGCCGCCCGGTCGAACGTCAACCACGGGCTGGTGTTCCGGCATCTGGGCGCCAAGGAACAACTGGTCGGCGCGGTGCTCAACCATCTGGGCCAGCAGCTGACCGAGCTGATCGACAGCGGCGCGCCGGCCGAGCGGATCGAGGCGGCCCTGGACCGGCAGACCCGGGTGATGGCCCGGGTGCTGCTCGACGGCTACCCCGCCGGTGAGTTGCAGACCACATTTCCCAATATGGAGCGACTGCTGCAGCGGGTCCGGCCGAACTTCGACGACGAGTTGTCGGCCCGGCTGGCGGTGGCCAATATCGTTGCGCTGCAACTGGGCTGGCGGCTGCTCGGGCCTTTTCTGCGGGGCGCGCTGGACCTGCCCGACCTGACCGAGCAGCAGGTGCGCGACTCGGCGGCCACCGCGGCCGCGCTGTTGACCCAACCGAGTGCGCAGGTGGCCGACGGTACGCCACTAGACTGATGCGGTGGCAGCAACCCCGTCCCGACCGGTATTGGTGATCGACTTCGGTGCGCAGTACGCGCAATTGATCGCGCGGCGGGTCCGCGAGGCCCGGGTCTACTCCGAGGTGATCCCGCATTCCATGTCCGTGGCCGACATCAAGGCCAAAGACCCGCTGGCCATCGTGCTCTCGGGCGGACCGTCCAGCGTCTATGACGACGGCGCCCCACAACTGGACCCGGCGATCTTCGACCTGGACATCCCGGTGTTCGGCATCTGCTACGGATTTCAGGCCATGGCCCAGGTGCTCGGCGGCACGGTGGCGCACACCGGCACCAGCGAATACGGCCGCACCGAACTGAAAGTCACTGGCGGAGAACTGCATTCGGGTCTACCGGCGGCGCAGCCGGTGTGGATGAGCCATGGGGACGCGGTCACCGTGGCGCCGGCGGGCTTCGAGGTGGTGGCCAGCAGCTCCGGCGCCCCGGTCGCGGCGTTCGAGGACCGTGCCCGCAAGCTGGCCGGCGTCCAGTACCACCCCGAAGTACTGCATTCGCCGCACGGTCAGCAGGTGCTCAGCCGATTCCTGCACGACTTCGCCGGCATCGGCGCCACCTGGACCGCGGCCAACATTGCCGACCAACTGGTCGAACAGGTCCGCGAACAGATCGGTGAAGGTCAGGCCATCTGCGGGCTGTCCGGTGGCGTGGACTCCGCGGTGGCCGCTGCCCTGGTGCAGCGGGCCATCGGCGACCGGCTCACCTGTGTGTTCGTCGACCACGGCCTGTTGCGGGCCGGCGAGCGCGAACAGGTCCAGCGCGACTTCGTCGCCGCCACCGGCGCCAAGCTGGTCACCGTCGATGAAGCCGACCGCTTCCTGGAGGCGCTGTCCGGGGTGACCAACCCCGAGGGCAAGCGCAAGATCATCGGCCGCGAGTTCATCCGGGCCTTCGAATCTGCCGTGCGGGATGCGCTCAGTGAGTCGGACGTCGAATTCCTGGTGCAGGGCACCCTGTACCCGGATGTCGTCGAGTCCGGCGGCGGCACCGGCACGGCGAACATCAAGAGCCACCACAACGTCGGCGGCCTGCCTGACGATCTGAAGTTCAAACTGGTCGAACCGCTGCGGCTGCTGTTCAAGGACGAGGTCCGCGCGGTCGGCCGCGAGTTGGGCCTGCCCGAGGAAATCGTTGCGCGCCAGCCCTTCCCGGGCCCCGGCTTGGGTATCCGGATTGTCGGCGAGGTGACCGGCCCGCGGCTGGACATGCTGCGCCGCGCCGATGCGATCGCCCGCGAGGAGCTCACCGCGGCCGGTCAGGACCAGCACATCTGGCAGTGCCCGGTGGTACTGCTCGGCGACGTGCGCTCGGTCGGTGTGCAGGGTGACGGTCGCACCTACGGGCACCCGATCGTGCTGCGGCCGGTGTCCAGCGAGGATGCCATGACCGCCGACTGGACCCGGGTACCTTACGAAGTGCTGGAACGTATTTCGACGCGGATCACCAACGAGGTGCCGGAGGTCAACCGGGTGGTGCTGGATATCACCAGCAAGCCGCCGGGCACCATCGAGTGGGAGTGATTTCCTCGCCGACCCTCAGCGGGGTGGGTCACCGCGCCAGCTGAAGCTGTTGACGTACTGGCCCATGTCCAGCGCGAGTTCCAGTCCGACGGCCGAGGGCTTGCCCGACCCGAAATCCGGTCCGAATGCGTGGTACGGGCCGGCGGCCGCGGCGATCAGCGCCAGATCATTCTTGATCGACACCAGGACCAGCAGGCGCATCCGGGTGTACTTGCCGTTGGCGTTCTGCGGGTACCAGTCGGATACCACCCCGTAGCCCGGCTGGTATCCGAGCATCGCGTTGGGAATCTCGTAGGCCGTCTTGGCGTCCGGGTAGGTCTTGCGGATTAGTTGGGCGGCAATGTCTTCCGGTGATCGTCCGGCGGCGGGCCGGCTGAACAGCTGCAAGGTGCCGCCGTCGCCGGCCTGGAATTCTGCCAGCACGCCGTGGGCATCGGTACTGACCCGGTAGGCCGAATCGGGGGCTGGATAGTCCACGCTGAACGAGCCGTCCGGGGCGGTGAACCGCGGATTGAGCATCACCGGCTCACCCATCGGCGGGTGCCCGCATTCCGGTGGACAGACGTACCGTTGCGCGGGCTTCTTCAACAGGCCGGACAACCCGACGAGCAGGCCGGCCGCCACCACGATGACGATGACCAGGAGCAGCGCCATCTTGACGTGTCTGGTGGTGGGAGCCGGTGGCGCGGAATAGCTTCCGGCGTGCACCGAGTAACCGGGTAGCAGTCCTACCGTCGGGCCGTCAGGCTGTTCGATGCGCGCCAGGCGGTCGGTGCGTTGGGCATGTCGGGTGGACCGCGACGAGGCCCGGGTGGATGCGCCGCAGTAGGCGCAGAATGGCATGTCGGGCACTACGTGGCCACACTGGGTGCACAGCAGCGGCTGGTCCATGTGGTAGTCGTCGTGCGCCTCGTGGATCAGTGCCAGGTGCAATCCGATCCGCAGCGCCAACACCGACATCAGCGCTAATGCGAAGTAGAGCAGCAACTGGATCGACTGTGGTATCTGGAAAACGCCGACCAGGCCCAGCAGCGAGAAGAGCACCGCCACGGACACCGCGATCAGCGCCAGGGTCAAGCGTACGTATCCGCGGTGTTGGTGTGCCTTGTTCGGCGGCCGGGTGAACCACAACGCTGCGCCGATCAGGCCGCCCACCGCGGCTGCCATGATCGGGGTGGCCAGCCCACGGATACCGGCCTCCACCAGCAGGTCCCGCATGGGACGATCGCGGACGACGGCGCCGGAACTGAACTGCGGTGCCAGCCGTGCCAGTGTCGCTGCCGCGATGAAGATGACACCGCCGAACGCTCCGATTGCATAGCCGTGCAGCACTTCTCGTGGCCCGGGACGGACCAGGCGCACGGTCAGGGCGGGCACCTGCATGATCAGCAGGCCGCCGAGTGTCACGCCCACCCCATCGCGCAGCATGCGGGCACCGGCAACGCCCGCACCCAGGGGAATGCCATAGGACCGGGCTGCGGCGGCACCGGTGAGCAGGGCCCAGCCGACACCGAGCAGGCAGCTGATCACCGCGGTGAACAACAGCGTGCCCCGCGAGGTGTCGTGGCGGATGTCCGAGGCGCGCAGGTAGATACCGAAGATTGCCGGCAATCCGAGTACCGAGACCGCGACCAGTGCACCAGGTATGTGCAGCATCGAGGTGGCGACCAGAGCCAGCACCAGAGCGACCAGCCCACCGAGGAACGCGGTGCGCGCCCGCGGCGACAACTGCGGGAACAGGGAACTGGTGATCGACATCCGCAGCAGGTGCTGGCCGGGGGCAGCGCTGAACGAGCGGGCCCGCAGCCAGTGCGGTCCGTCGGTGCGGTGTGCGGACAGCGGAGCTCCGCACAGGCCGCAGTATTCGCCCGCGGGAACGTCGAGTTGGCAGACCTCGCACTCCATCATCGGCGGGTCCTCGAGCGCTGTGTTCATGCGCGATTCGCCTTCGCTGCTCGCTGGGTGCTCATGCGCGATTCGCCTTCGCTGCTCGCTGGGCCCTCACGCCGTCACCCGCTGGAGCAGGAGCAGATCCTGGACCAGGTTCGCGACGTTGGGTGTGCCCAGCCCACTGACCAGGTCATAACCCGGGGCGGCGGTGTCGATGGCATTGCCGCCCAGCACGATGTCCCGGAACGCCGGATGGGGCGCGCCCGCGGCGATGTGATACAGCTGCGGGTTGAGCGCACCGATCCGCCGTCCGCCATGGCTCATCAGGTACTGGTCCATGACGGCGGCGATCCCGGCCCACAGCGGGGCCGACTGTGAAGTACCACCACCGACGACAACTTCTTGATCCACAACGATTCTCACGCCGGTGTAGGGGTCGGCCACCGCGGCGATGTCCGGGGTCATGCGTTTTTTGGTCCGGCGTTTGGAGTCGACCTGCAGCGCGGCATCGACCTGCCACTGCGGTGTATCGAACAGATTCGAGAAGCCGCCGCCGGTGCCCTGGGACAGCGGCACGTTGTACCAGGCCTGTTCGGCGAGCCAGTCGCCGGCAGAACTGGTGGACAGCGTGGTGCCGCCGACGCTGGTCATCTCCGGGATCGAGGCCACCGAATCCAGCCCGATGTCGTTGGGCCCGGGTGGGGTGTCCCAGTCCTGCCCGCCTTTGCATTCCAGCCCGGCCAGGTCGCCACTGGCGTCAAATGCAGTGGTGCCGTGCGCTTGTGCAGTGATCAGCGCCGACCGAACCGGTGCCAGATCGGCGGCGGTGACCAGCTTGTCGCAGCCCCAGCCGATGGAAAGGCTCCAGATCGCACCGGGATAGTCGCGGTCGGCCTGCTCGAGCATCTGGCCGATCTTCACGTAGGCACCGTCACCGTTGGCCGTGGGCCGGGCATTGACGACGACCAGTCGGGCGTCGGGAGCAATGGCATGGGCCACTTCCAGATCCATGGTGGTCTCGCCGTGGATCTCTGTGGGCATCCCGCCGACGACGGTGGGGGTGAACTTGGGCAGGTTGAAGGTGGAGGCGAACAGGTCGAGATCGGTCTGGGCGTAGCCATCGAAGCCGAAGATCACGATGGTCACCCCCTTGCCGGTGTTGCCGTCTTTGGCCAGCTGTTCGGTGCCGTAGGCCCGGTGCAGGATGTTGGGCGTCAACCCGCGCTGCGGCATCTCCAGTGGTGCCGGCGGTGCCGAGTCCCGTTGTTGGACATAACTGAGCACCCGGCCCAGTTCGGTTACTGTGTCCTGCAATTCGGTGGGCAACTGCGGTTGTTGCGGCGCGGCGTAGAACTCCTGACCGCTCAGGCTGCGGTAGTCGTGTACGTCGACACCGAAGGCATCGCCGACCCGCTGCGGATCCCCGGTGATCACGGCCCAGTTGTCCCCGGGGCGCCAATGCACCGAAAGGTGTTGGGAGCGAGCCCAATTGATCAGTGCATCGGGTCGGTCGTGGCCCTGCAGAGCGGCGGTGAGCTGTACCTGACTGCGGTGCGCGGGGCCCAGATCGGTGGAGGCGGCCAGCAGTGACGAATAGGGGCCGCCGATGGTGTGCGACCGTCCCACCCGGTGCAGGTCGGGCAGATCGAGAATCAGCGCCAGTGCCGCAACCATGACCAGAACCAGCAACCACCGATGTGGCGCTGTCCAGAACGATGACGGCATGCGATAACGGTAGCGCCGGTCCCGGGTTTTCCCGGGTCGGTGGGTGATCGGGGTCAGATGCCGGTCGGTTGTCAGCGGCGACCGGGGTAGGGCGTGTACTGCTGCGTCGCGTGGATGTTCGGCGTGAACATGCTGCCACCGTTGGGATCCAACGATTTCTCGCTCGGGGTCACTCCCGGTGCGGGGGTCATCGCGGGGGCGCTCGATGGCGCGGTCGTCGTGGTGGTGGTTGTGGAGGTCGGGGTCTCCGGGGCCTTTTCGCCGTTGTTGCCGCAGGCGGCGGTCAGGCCGACCAGGGCGATGACGGCGATGCCGCCGGCGGCGACGGTGAGGCGGCGGACCAGACGATCTGAAGCCATGATGTGAGTCCTTTGATTGCCCGGAGACGGTGGTGTGCCAGGCCGGCTGTGCGGAGATTCTGGAC
>Ga0164242_10008207_pt1 | contig 11338 bp, 9 predicted proteins | sample OricomgcompostMG_FD_108783 | JGI IMG/M metagenome (GOLD analysis project Ga0164242, IMG submission 108783) | Miracle-Growth compost microbial communities from Emeryville, California, USA - Original compost - Miracle growth compost (MG) ...
ATCGGCGACTCGCGGGTCTACCAGCTGCACGACGGCGTGCTCGAGCAGCTCACGGTCGACCACAGCATCGTGCAGCAGCTGCTGGACAGGGGGCTGATCACCCCGGCCGAGGCCGAGGTGCACCCCCACGCCAACGTGATCACGCGGGCGGTCGGCTTCAACGAGGACCCGGTGCCCGACTTCTGGCTCATTCCGATCGTCGCGGGTTCGCGCCTTCTCGTGTGCTCCGACGGGCTCACGAAGGAGCTCACCGAGCACGGCATCCGCCACTTCCTCTCCATCGGCAGCTCGGCCGCAGACACGGCCTCGCGTCTGATGGACGCCGCGCTCGGAAACGGCGGGCGCGACAACGTCAGCGTCGTCGTGGTCGACGTGCTCGGAACGCCCGAGCTCGCGGCAGCTGGGCCCCGAACTGGGGGCGAGGGAAGGCGGGCCCGGACAGGGCCGCTTCCGGCGTGACCTGGGGGTTCTCCCACACTGCCCGGGTTATCGTGAGGGAGTGCAGGGGACAGGTGCGCTGAGATGCCGCGTGTGCGGAAGCGAGCTCTTCGAGGGGGCGATCTTCTGCGGCGAGTGCGGCAGCGCTGTCGAGGCGACGCCGTATCTGCGGCATCCGATCGACGACAACCGGCCCACCGACACTCAGGTGGTCACCGCGTCGGTGCTGCGCACCATCACCGAGTCGGCCGCCCGCCGCAGCGCAGCCGCTGCCAAGCCCGCCGTGATCGAGACATCGGCGCTGCCCGACCCCGGCGACCTGTCCGCGCCCGTTCCGACGTGGGTCCTCGCCGCCTCGACGGGTGAACGGGTCATCGTCGCAGGCAGCGGTCTCGTCGGCCGCAAACCGGTGGCCGCCGCGGGCGAGAGCTTCGATCAACTGGTCGCGATCGCCGATCCGGGCCGCTCCGTGTCGAAGACGCACCTCGAGTTCGGCGTCGAGGGCGACGAGCTGTGGGTGCTCGACCGGTTCTCGTCGAACGGAACCGCGATCGTCGGGGCGGACGGATTGCGGCGCGAGTGCGAGCCGGGGCGCCGCTACCGGGTCGCGCGCGGGTCGCGAGTCGAGATCGGCGACCAGTACCTGATCGTCGGCTAGCGCCGCCGGCACGCGGGAGCGCCACGGGTCTTCCCCAGCACAGCGCGCAAATCGCCCGCGTTCTCCACATTTCAGGGCTGTGGCGCGATGGCGGATGCCTCGGCCGTGCTGTCCTGAACGGGTGACCGCCCTTTCCCTTCCGCCTCGGCCGCCCGAGCCGCGCCCGCCGCGCATGTCGTGGGCCGCCTTCATCACGCCTGTGGTGATGGCCGGGGCGCTGTGGCTCATGACGCGCTCGCCGTATGCGCTGGCGTTCGCCGCGCTCGGCCCGATCGGCGCCGTCATCTCGCTTCTCGAGGGGCGCCGCGGGGGCGGCCGTGAGCGCCGTGCGGCGGCAGCGGAGCGCGCCGCCGAGCTGGAGCGGCTGCGTGCCGGCGTCGAGCTCGCCCACGAGAGGCTGCGGCGCGCGCTGCGGCGGCGGGCGCCGGGGGCCGCGGCGGCGCTCGCGAGCATGGAGGGTCCGGCGCTGTGGAAGGGCGACGAGGCCGTCGTAGCGCTGGGCGTCGGCACCGTGGCGAGCGGCCTCACCGTCACCGGCGATGCGCGAGAGCCCGACGAGCTCGCGCTCTGCCATCTCGCCGAGCGGCTCGACGGAGCTCCGGTCGTCGCGTTTCCCGAGCAAGGCATCGCGGTCTGCGGCCCCGACGTGCTGGCGCGTGCCTATCTGCGCGGGCTTCTGGTGCAGCTGTTCGCGGCTCTGCCGCCTGGTCGCCTGGGGCCGCCCGAGCTCATCGACGCTGCCGGCCATGCGCGCGGCGAGTGGGACTGGCTCGAGGCGCTGCCCCACTGCTCGGGCGCCGGCGGCGCCGTCGTGCCCCGCTTCGGGGTCTTCGCGCAGGCGCGGCTCGTTCCGCCCGGCTACCGGGTCGTCGTGTCGCTCGGCTCACCCGTCGCCGCTGCCGTGGAGGTGTTCGGGGGCGAGAGCCGCCCGGGCAGCGGCTCGGCTGAGCACGCCCTGCTCGAGGCATCCGTCGCACCCGAGCTCGTGTCGCGCGCCGAGGCCGAGCGGTTCGTCGCCGCCCTCGTCGCGCGCGCGGCGGGGCTCGGACTCGGCGCAGGAACGCGCGCGCTGCCGGCCGAGGTGGCCTTCGGCGACCTGCCTGCCGTGGGCGGGCCCCGGCTCGGCGCATCGATCGGTCGCACGCTGCACGGCATCGCCGAGGTCGACCTCGTCGCCGACGGGCCGCACGCCGTCGTCGCGGGCGTCACGGGCAGCGGGAAGAGCGAGCTGCTCGTCACTTGGGTGGCCGGCATGGTGTCGGGGCGTTCGAGCGCAGAGATCGTCGTGCTGCTCGTCGACTTCAAGGGCGGCACCGCCTTCCGCCCGCTGGCCGCGCTGCCGCACGTCGTCGGCGTGATCACCGATCTGCAGCACGGTGAGGCCGCCCGCGCTCTCAGCAGTCTGTCGGCCGAGCTGCGACGGCGCGAGGCCGAACTCGCCCGGCTCGGGGTGCGCGACGTTGCCGAGGCGCGCGGGGCGCTGCCGCGTCTCGTGATCGTCGTCGACGAGTTCGCGGCCATGATCGACGCGTTCCCCGACTTCGGACCGTTGTTCACCGACATCGCGGCGCGGGGCCGCGCCCTCGGCATCCACCTGATCCTCGCCACCCAGCGGCCGGCGGGTGTCATGCGCGACGCACTCGTCGCCAACTGCCCGCTGCGGCTCAGCCTGCGCGTGCAATCCGACTCCGACAGCCGGTGGGTGGTCGGCACGGATGCCGCGTCCAGGCTCTCCGCATCGAACCCCGGTCGCTGCATCATGTCCATCGACGGGGCGGCGACCGAGGTCCAGATCGCCCGCACGACGGCGGCCGATCTCGCCGAGCTCGCGGCGGCGTCGGGCCACTCCTCGCCACGACGTCCATGGCTGGACCCGCTGCCCGCCGTGCTGACGCGCGCCGACCTTCCGGCCGACGCGGGGCGGCAGGTGGTCGGGCTCGCCGACCTTCCCGATCAGCAGCAGCGAGCCATGCTGACCTTCCGTGCGGAAGAGGCGCCGCTCCTCGTCCTCGGCGCAGCGCGCAGCGGCAAATCGAGCGTGCTGCGGCTGCTCGCCGACGCATCCGGGCTCGATTCCGTCGTCGTGGGCGCCGACCGTGAGCACGCATGGGACGCGGTCGAGGCCGCCGCCGAGCGCTGCGAAGACCCGGACGCGGCCGACAGCCCCGGTCTACTCCTGGCCATCGACGACGCCGACGCCGTGTGCGCTCGGCTCGGCGACGAGTACGCGGCGGTCTGGAGCGAGCGGCTCGCGCGAGTCCTGCGTGACGGGCCCGCCGCCGGCGTCTACGCCGTGGTCGCGGCCCAGCGGCAGGCCGGTCCCATGCGCAGCACGCTCGCCCTCGCCCGCGAGACTGTGCTGCTGCGCCAGCCGAACCGACAGGAGCACGTGCTCGCCGGGGCGCCTGCCGAGCTGTGGGACGAGGGGATGCCGGCGGGCGGCGGTGTCTGGCGCGGGCGGCGCGTGCAGTTCCTCGCCCCCGGCCCGCACCTCGAGACGCTCGACGGCGTCCGCATCGCGTCGGCAGGTGAGCCACCCGCCCGGGTGCCGCTCGTTCCGGCGCGGGGCAGCGCGACGATCCTGGTCAGCCGCTCGCCCGCCCGAGCGCTCTCCCGGGCGCGCGCCGCCGGGCTTCCGGCCGAAGCGGTCGTCGACCTCACACAGCCGCCCGTCGCCGGAACCCTCGCCCCCGAGGCAGTGCTCGCCGACGCGCGGTTGCCGACCGGCGTGCTGCTCGTCGGCGACCCCGACGCGTGGCTCGGGCGGTGGTCGCTGTTCGCCGCACTCAAAGCGCGGCATCCCATCGTCTTCTCCGGGTGCGACGCGGCCGATGTGCGCGCCCTCACGCGCAGCCGCGCGCTGCCGCCGCCGCTCTCGCCCGGGTCGGGCGCGGGCTGGCTCGTCTCCGCCGACGGGCGCATGCGCCGCTGCGTCCTCGAGGCCGCATGAGACGCCGAGGCACGCCGACGCAGCGCGCTCGCCGTCGCCGGAACCTGCTACGCGGCGAGCACCGCCCCGAGCGAGCCCAGCTCGAGGCCGTGGGCAGCGGCAACGCCCTCGTTCACGACCGCACCGCCGTGTACGTTCAGGCCGAGGGCGAGCGCGGGGTCAGCGGCGAGGGCGGCACGCCAGCCCTGGCCGGCGATCGCCCGCAGGTACGGAAGAGTGGCGTTCGTCAGCGCATACGTCGAGGTCTGGGCGACCGCCCCCGGCATGTTCGCCACGCAGTAGAAGATCGAGTCGTGCACGCGGAACGTCGGGGCGCTGTGCGTCGTGGGGTGACTGTCCTCGAAGCATCCGCCCTGGTCGATCGCGATGTCGACGAGCACACTGCCGGGCCGCATCCGCGCCACGAGGTCGTTCGTGACCAGCTTCGGGGCCTTGGCGCCGGGAATCAGCACCGACCCCACGACGAGATCGGCCGCGGTGACGGCCTTCTCGATCTCGAAGGGGTTCGACGCGATCGTCTTGATCCGGCCCTGGTAGAGGTCGTCGAGCTGGCGCAGCCGCCCGATGTTGGTGTCGAGCACGGTCACCTGCGCTCCGAGGCCCACCGCGGTCGTGATGGCGTTCGAACCCGCGACGCCTCCGCCGATGATCACGACGTCGGCCGGCCGGGTGCCCGGAACGCCCGGCACGAGCAGGCCGACGCCACCGGCGGGCTTCATCAGCGTGCTGGCGCCGACGATCGGCGCCAGCCTTCCGGCGACCTCGCTCATCGGCGCGAGGAGCGGAAGCTGCCGCTCCGGCAGCTGCACCGTCTCATAGGCGATCGCGGTCACGCCGGCGGCCGCGAGCGCGTCCGTCAGGGGCCGGTCGGCGGCGAGGTGCAGGTACGTGAACAGCACGAGACCGTCACGGAAGTGCTCGTACTCGGCTGCGATCGGCTCCTTCACCTTGAGCACGAGCTCGGCGTCGGCCCAGACCGCGGCGGCGTCCGGCTCGATGACCGCGCCGGCGTCGCGGTACTCCTCGTCGGTGATCGACGAGCCGAGCCCGGCTCCCGACTCGACGACGACGCGATGGCCGCTGCCGGTCAGAGCGTGCACTCCGGCGGGCGTGATCGCCACGCGGAATTCGTTGTCCTTGATCTCGCGGGGTACTCCGATGCGCATGTCGCTCCTGTCGTCGGCGGGCGGCCTCGTGGGCCACGCCTCAGGTTAGCGTGCGCGGGGCTGAGATCGACAGTCTGGTCCGGCGAATACTGCGGATTCCGTGTCAAGCGACTCAGTAGGCAGCGGAATCGGTGGGCAGGTCTACACGACCGGGCGCACTTCTCCGACAGGCTGCCCGCCACCCAGCACGGCGCCGACGACGTCGGGCAGCACAGCGGCGACAGGCGCGGCAGGAAGGGCGCCCGCCTTCACGAGCAGCGTGAGCGCGACGACGGTTGCCGGGCGGTGGGCTCCGTCGAGCACCTTGAGCGCGACGGTCGTGCCGTCGGGCGCGGCGACGACCTGAAGGCCCTCGGCGCCCCGCTTCGCGAGCACGCCGAGGCGCTCGACGAGCACGCTGTCGCTGCGGCCCTGACCGTGGATCGCCCAGGGGAAGTCGCGAATCGCCTGCGTGACCGCCGCCGCCTTCTTGTAGAGCGGGAACGGCGACGACGCCTGCGCCGTGGCGATGCGCTGGATGCCTCGGGCGAGCCCGGTGAGCGTCACCGCGAAGGTGGGGGCGCCGCAGCCGTCGACGGCCACGTTCGCCACCTTCTCACCGGTCAGCCGCTCGATCGTGTCGACGATGTGCTTCTGCATGGGGTGCTCGGGGTCGAGGTACCCCTCGACGTCCCACCCGTTCGCGACACAGGCGAGCAGCATGGCGGCGTGCTTGCCGGAGCACTCCATATGGATCGGCGCGGGGCCGCCGCCCGAGGAGCGCACGCCGGCGCGCGCCTCGCCATCGGCCGGCATGACGGCGGGGCATCGCAGGGCGCTCTCGGGCAGCTGCGCCTTCGCGAGGATGCTGCGCACCGCTGCGACGTGCGCCGGGGTTCCGGTGTGGCTCGCCGCGGCGACCGCGAGTTCGGGGCCCTCGAGCTCGGCGCCGGCCGAGAGCGCGGCCAGCGCCTGGATCGGCTTGAGCGACGACCGTGCGAACACGGGTGCCGAAGGGTCGCCGACCGTTCGCAGGACGGCGGCGTCCTGCCCGAGCACGACGGCGCTGCCCGCGTGGCGGGACTCGACGAAGTCGCCGCGCACGACGACGGCGAGCTCGGCCGAGTCCGCGAGCGTCGCGGTCTCGGCTGCGCGCGTCGAGCCCGCGGTCAGGTCGGAAAGGCCGTGGGCCGAGGTCTGCACGCGGTCGCTCACAGCGCCGCCAGCGCGTCGTCGATGATGCGGGCGGTGTCTTCGAGGTGCGCGTCGGTGACGGCGAGCGACGGCAGGAAGCGCAGCACGTTCCCGTACGTGCCGGCAGACAGCAGCAGCACGCCCTGCTGCGCCGCGTGCGCGATGATCGCCGGCACTGCGGTCGCGTGCGGCGTTCTGCTGGTGTCGCGGGTACCGGGTTCGACGAGCTCGATCGCGAGCATCGCCCCGATTCCTCGCACGTCGCCCACCACGTCGTGCTTCGCCCTGAGCTGCTCGAGCAGCGGCCGGAACGTGGCGTCGATGCGCCGGGCCTCGGCCAGCAGCCCCCGCGCCTCGATCTGCTCGAACACGGCGACCGCGGCGGCGCAGGCGACGGGGTTCCCGCCGAAGGTGCCGCCGAGGCCGCCGGGGTGTGCGGCATCCATGATCTCGGCGCGGCCGGTGACGGCGGCGAGGGGCAGGCCGCCCGCGATGCCCTTCGCCGTCAGCACCACGTCGGGCACGAGGCCGAAGTGCTCGCTCGCGTAGTAGGCGCCGGTGCGTGCCATGCCGGTCTGGATCTCGTCGGCGACGAACACGACTCCGTTGTCGTTGCACCAGCGCTGCAGTGCGGGCAGATAGCCGTCGGCGGGCACCATGAACCCGCCCTCGCCCTGGATCGGCTCGACGACGAGGCAGGCGAGGTCGGACGCGCCGATGTGCTTCTCGAGGTAGAGGATCGTGCGCGCGGCGGCATCCGCCCCGCTCAGCCCGTCACGGAACGGATAGGAGCCCGGCGCGTGGTAGACGTCAGGCGCGAACGGCCCGAACCCGGCCGAGTACGGCATGGCTTTGAAGGTCATCGCCATCGTGAGGTTGGTGCGGCCGTGATAGGCGTGCTCGAGCGCCGCGACCGCGCGCCGCCCCGTGGCCTTCCGCGCGATCTTGACCGCGTTCTCGACGGCCTCCGCGCCTGAGTTCACGAGGATCGACTTCTTCGGGAAGTCGCCGGGCGTGTGCTGCGCGAGCAACTCGGCGACCTGCACATACGACTCGTACGGCGTGATCGTCGCCATGCCGTGGGTGAGCGACCCGAGCGCCGCTGTCGCGGCCGCGACGACCTCGGGCTGCGTGTGGCCGACCGTCGTGACGCCGATGCCGGCGCCGAGGTCGAGGAAGCGGTTCCCGTCGACGTCCTCGAGGAACGCGCCGCTCGCCCGCTCGATGTAGACCGGCAGCGCGCTCGAGACGCCGGCGGCGACCACGGCCTGCCGGCGGCTGTGCAGCTCGCGGGACTTCGGCCCGGGAATCTCGGTCACGACCCGGCGCTCCTGCGGCACGGTGTATTCGACGGTGGGGGTGGGCGTCGTCGTGTCGGTCATGCAGGAAGTTTAGCGGCGGCGCAGGCCCCACCCCGGGTGACAGACTGGCCGCATGGCACTCGAGCACCACTACGCCGTCGCCGTGCGCTGGAGCGGAAATCGCGGCACCGGGACCAGCGGCTACCGCGACTACGGCCGCGACCACACGGTCAGCGCCGCAGGCAAGCACGAGATCGCAGGAAGCGCCGACCCGTCGTTCCGCGGCGACCGCGACCGCTGGAATCCCGAGGAGCTGCTGCTCACCTCGCTGTCGCAGTGCCACATGCTCAGCTACCTGCACGCCGCGACCACGGCCGGCGTGACGGTCGTCGACTACGCCGACGACGCGGTCGGCACCATGGCCCAGACTCCAGACGGCGGCGGGCACTTCACCTCGGTCACGCTGCGGCCGCGCGTGGTGATCACGGATGCCTCGCAGCTCGCCCTCGCCGAGGAGCTGCACCGCGAGGCGCAGCGCATGTGCTTCATCGCCTCGTCCGTGAACTTCCCGGTCGGCCACGAGCCGCAGATCACGGTCGCCGCACCGGCCGCAGGCGCGGCGGCGGGCGGCGCCGAGGCGACCGGCTCGGCTACAGCCGCTCCGGGTGCAGCATCCGCTTGACGCGCTCGACGGTGCCGCTCGGCGGCGCCTCGTTGTAGGCCCCCGCGAGCTCCTGGCCCGACAGCGACTGGATCGCCGCCATGATCTCGTCGGTTGCGAGCCGGCGCGCCTTGCCCGAGTCGGCGGGCCCGAAGTGAGTGAGATCGAGCGGCTTGCCGAACTCGATCGAGATGCGCACGCGGCGGGGGATCTTGGCGCCCACGGGCAGGAAGTCGTTGGTGCGCTTGAGTCCGACCGGCACGACGGGCGCGCCGGTGGTCAGCGCGAGCCAGGCGGCCCCCGTGCGGCCCTTGTAGAGCCGGCCGTCGAGTGACCGCGTGCCCTCCGGGTAGAGCGCGAAGGCGTCACCCGACTCGATGATGCGACGCGACTGGTCGAGCGCCGACTGCGCCGCGCTGCCCGCCCCCCGCACGACGGGGATCGCACCGACCGAGCTGAAGAACAGGCGCTGCAGCTCGCCGCGGAACCCCGTGCCGTCGAAGTACGACGATTTGGCGAGGAAGCGCACGCGGCGCGGGGCGACCATCGGGATCGCGACCGAGTCGATGAACGAGAGGTGGTTGCTCGCGATGATGACCGGCCCCCGCTTCGGCACATTGCCGCGGCCGATGACCCGCGGTCGGAAGATCGCTCGTGCGAGCGGCGCGATGGTCAGGCGGGCGAGCGTGTAGAGACCGCGATTGGCGTGACGGATGTCCGGAGCAGCGGGCGCCTCGTCGTCGAGATCGGTCTCGCGGTCATCCGCCGGCTCGGAGGTGTCAGCTTCGAGTGCCATTCGGCCAAGGGTAATCGCAGATCAATTCCCGGGGCGGCATGCGACACCGCCGACATTGTCGAGACAGGGGCCCCACCACTCGGGGAACCGGACCGCTCGCGAGTCGCCGAACCAGGCGTTGTACAGGCGGAAGAAGTTGAGGTTGCCGTAGGCCGAGCAGGCGCGCGCGGGCCCGTCGGGGTGGGCGCGCGTGTACTCGTCCGGCTGATAGGGCGTGTAGAGGTACAGGTTCGCGGTGGCCTGGTTGGCGATGTCGACGACGGATGCCCCGCAGGACGCGTCGGGGGAGTACTGCACCTTCGCCGCCCCCGGCGCGATGGGCCAGTCGTCCTTCGGGTTGCTGTACTCGCGCAACTGCCACGCGGCGGAGTACAGCTGGTTGATGAATCCGAAGTACTTCTCGTCGCAGTCGGCGGTGTCGGGGCACGCATACCCGGTCGCGCGCTCGTAGCCGTACGCGCTCGGGTGGGTGACGAGCGACTGCTCCTTCTGCACGAGCACGAGCAGCACGCGCGGGCTGATGCCGCATGCGTGGGCGACCTTCGTGATGATCGCGGCGGCCGTCTCGTCGCGGCCGCCGGTGTAGCGCTCGCAGTTGTCGTTCGCCGCGCGCGTCGCCGTCTTCTGGTGGAAGAAAGCCAGGCATGGGGAGTCGTCCGCGGGGGAGCAGGGCATGCGCAGCAGCCACTGCTCGACGCCGGCCCGCGTCATCGCGTCGGCGTTGTAGAACGCGTCGTCGCTGATGAGCTCGCCGGCCCGGAACGGCGGCAGATCGGCGGCGTCGTCGACGTTCGTGCTGCGCGGCGCGGTGTCGGCGCGGCTCTCGTGCACCGTCTGGACGGACAGTGTGGTGAGGGCTGCGGCGATCACGAGCAGCACCGCCGCGGCGGCGGCGCGAGCGGTCCAGACGGTGGCGCGGCTGATCGGCACGCGCCCACCATACGTGCACGCGATCTTGAGACTCCGGATAAGTCCGTAGTGCAGACTGTGAGCTTCCACCCCTCGAACCGGAAGTTCTTTCGTGCGCAAATCCGTCTCCCTCGTCGTCCTCGCGGCGGCCTCCGCTCTTCTGCTGACCGCCTGCGCCGGCAACGGCGATTCGAAGGCGAAGAGCGACTCGAAGCCGTCGGCCGGCGCTGCCGCTGCCGCATGCACCCTCGGCTCCGGCACCGCCTCCGACTCGATCAAGGCCACGGGCGACCAGAAGAGCGCGCCGAAGATCACCTTCGACAAGGGGCTGAAGGCGTCGAAGGAGCAGCGCTCCGTGCTCATCAAGGGCACGGGTGACAAGACCGAGGCCGGCCGCACCGTGACGATCGCATTCTCGGCCTACAACGCGACGAGCGGCGAGCAGCTCACCAGCCCGCTCGGCTACGACGCGACCCAGGCGGCGCCGTCGCTCGAGCTCGGCGGCTCACAGCAGTTCCCGGCCTTCACCGACGCCATCGAGTGCCTGCCGGTCGGCTCTCGGGTCGCCTACGCCGCTCCCGCCGCCACGGCGTTCGGCGGCACGAGCAACCTCTCGCAGCTGAACCTCACGAAGAGCGACTCGGTCGTCTTCGTCATCGACATCAAGAGCATGCAGCCGAAGGCCCTCGCGAAGGCGAACGGCGCAGCCCAGACCCCGAAGGCCGGCTTCCCGACGGTGAAGCTCGCGAAGAGCGGCGAGCCCACCGTGACGATCCCGAAGACGCAGACCGTCGGCAAGACGACGACCGCGCTCGAGGTGCTGAAGAAGGGCACGGGCACCACGGTCAAGAGCGGCGACCAGGTCACCGTGCACTACACGGGAGTGAACTGGCGCACCGGCAAGGCATTCGACTCGAGCTGGGAGAGCGGCCAGCCGATCACCTTCGCGACCAACCAGGTCGTCACCGGCTTCAGCAAGGCGCTGGTCGGCCAGAACGTCGGCTCTCAGGTGGTCGCGGTGATCCCGCCCGCGGAGGGCTACGGCTCGACCGGCAACTCCGACGCCGGCATCAAGGGCACCGACACGCTGGTCTTCGTCGTCGACATCCTCGCGACGTCGTCCGGGCAGTAGCGGGCGGCGGGCGGCATCCGACCCGGTAACCTGGCGGCTGTGCGTCGCGTCCTGATCCTCGGCTCCACCGGCTCCATCGGAACACAGGCGCTCGACGTCATCCGCGCGAACCGCGACCGCTTCGAGGTCGTCGGGCTCGCCGCCGGCACGGATG
>Ga0164242_10008208_pt1 | contig 11338 bp, 9 predicted proteins | sample OricomgcompostMG_FD_108783 | JGI IMG/M metagenome (GOLD analysis project Ga0164242, IMG submission 108783) | Miracle-Growth compost microbial communities from Emeryville, California, USA - Original compost - Miracle growth compost (MG) ...
AGATCTTGGAGCAGAATAGACGCCGAAGCGCCATGACCGCTAACGGCGTGGGCATGGGGAGCGGCATGATGACCCCCGTCCACGTCGGCATGCCTCGTGTCAACAGCGCCCTGTCCCATGTATCCTACCCGTCTCTCTACGCGAGCCCGCTTGTCCAGGTGCCCCGAACATACAGCTACAGCAGTATGCAGCACCCGGGTTGGAATAACCACGGCGGAGAGGTGGTCTACTCCCACGTCGGGCCCGGTGGCGGCTCCGTCAAGGGCAAGGAAGTCGAGAGGGTCATGGTCGATTCCGGCCGTGCCAGCCGTTCGTCTAGCAAAGGTTCGATTCGCCTCCCGGCAATCGACAACTTCTCCGCTAACAGCGATCAAGCAACCTCTCCCGTTGGAAGCTCTAACAACTCCACCAGCTCGCAAGACGATTTGGAGATGAAGCCCGCGAAGCCCGCGCGGCATCCCGACCCCTCGCCTTCCGTTAGTGCAACTACCTCCGGTGCAGCCACTCCGACCGGCAATTCGCGGTCCGCCGGCGAAATCGACTATTTCCATCGTCTGCACCCCAGTCACTCCCGCAGGATTTCGGATACCCCTTCTACATCGAGCCAACACCGTGGGAGCTACGTCTCCCAGAGGCAAGGCGGACCGAGAGTCATGAGCCTTCCATCGTCGGGCATCCCTCCGGTTCCCGCTCTTCCGCAGCTGCAGTTCGGTTCTCCGCTCTCCCATTATACCTCGTCGCACAGTGGATCGACGCCTAGCACGACCCCGCGGGCATCCGCAGTATTAAGTTCTGTCGACTCCTACTCAGATCCCGCTTCCAGCAAACCATCGCGAGCTTCGAAGGCCAGCAGCAGCCCAGTACGCATGCCGCTGCCGGAGGAGGTTGCCGGACCGATCTCCAGCGTCGATCTCGAGCCGTCGCCGCCTGTCGGAGTTGCGGTTACGACACCTACCCTAATCCACAAAAACAAGAGGATCTCCAAGGCAACCAGGTTCACCGAGTTGGAGACGATCCCATCTCACATTCCCGCGCCGAAGATCGATATACCAGTTGAGGAACCGGTCAAGGAGACCATCCGCCCAACGGTTACACAGCCCGCCCCGGTGCCCCTTCCTACAGAATTCGACGAATCTAGCCTACCCGCGTCTAGGCCGGACCCCCCTGCTACGAAGAAACCTGCGAAGCTCACCAAGAGCGCCGGCGGTTCGAAATTGGTCAAGAAGAACCGATGGTCAATGAAGAGCGGCAAGTCGACGGCCGTGGCGGTCTGAGTGTCACTCACGAGTCTCGCTCGCACCGGGGGTTTGATCTTCTTAAGCGTATAGCATTTACGACCATCATTGGTTGGGTCTAATTTCCTTCTTGCATTATCGGGGAGCGGTGCTGGCGTTCTCGGGCAGTTTATAATACTCGTCAACCTCTTGTTTTTCTCCTTTTATCACGAGCACATATATGTGTCTCGACACAAATCACCCGCAGAGCCGGGAGGCCTACGTGCCTAACACCACCAATACTGCCATACCTGGCTGATCCTCTTTGTTTTTTCTTTTGTTTCATTTTTAACCATGGGTATATGCATATACTTACTCCGCCATCACTTGGGGCGCGCTGGATATATATTGGCGTTGTGGGGGGCAGGAATAGCCCAGGGTTACCTCTGTTTGAGGCTGGGAGCTTGGGAAAAGTATGGGATACTATCTACAATAGGAAGCCAGAGCGAAGCGGCTATGGCCGAATTGGAAATATTAGACTTGGACTGGAGCAACGATAATTGCTAGCACGAAACCTGATAGTAGAAAGACGCGATTTCAGCAGCTTTCGATATGAGCGGGATTCCTACACTGAGGGACTTCTCCGGTCACACGCCCTACTTTCCCATGTTCTTAGAGTCTCGGGGCAAGCTTCAATCATGGTCGTTCCTTTGAGATGGTGGGCCTGGTAGAGGACCCATTCAACAAACATATCTGATCTCGACTTCCTTCCCGGTCGATCGCTAACACTAGCTTATTAGTTCCAAGAGCTGAGAGTACGGGTTCGGAGATTTACACCGGTGACCAAGCTAGGAAGGAAAACGGGGCGGAGGTAAAGCCGTCGTATTGGAGAAGATACTCAAGTCTAGAGTGAAACAGGGCAAAATACTCACAGACCGTATGTACACACTGACCCAACAAGTTGCGAAACCCGGATTTCGTGTCCGTTGGTGGAGCGAACGGTTCAGCGTCAAAGGACCCACGGCAGAAACCTCGAATGAGTTGCAGTAGTGTAGTTTCGCAGTACGAGGTGGCCTGGGTGGTTTCAGGAAGACGTCACTGATAGCGGCGATGCCGCCAGTACGGCCAGTGGCCCCATTCTAGAAGGTCGCTGCCCAAATGCTGCATGCTCACTGATACGAAGGAAGGGAAGCAGGAATCCAGACAGGAGCACACGTGCAGGATCGGTCGGTCGTGTTCCAGGCCTCCGTTCATGTTCCTGCCAACGTCCAAGCTTGTGATATCTTGCTTGATATGTAGTGTCGTGCTGACTGCATCATGCAAATATTCCATGCGCACCTAACATGTTGGTGCACTAATTAATTACACATCTTCCTATCCCATGGTGACTACCTGGGAAATACGTTATCTGGCACGGAGAACGGTGTAAAAGCGCCCGTAAACCGGCCATACGTATCTATTTCGCAAGTTGAGCACGTCCGTCCACATTTAGCGAGTCGAGTCTCTCTTTTTGCTATCTCTTTTCCACCCTGTCCAAACCCCGGCGACCCCCCTTGTCCAATGATCGACGATAGCAGGGACTCCTTCATTGCGTAGTGAACCAGCGATCTGGAATGCCGGTCGAGACGACTTTTCGGGTCGACAGTTTTGTCAAGAAAGGAAAGTGACGCGGACGATCAAAAACGGGGGTTGTTAAGCGAGCAGGGGAGAGGCAGTTCAATGTCGAGCAATTTCGTTAGGGCTGAGCGGTGCTGCTTCATGGCTATGTAGATTGTCAAATTACCTATGTTGGGATCCAAGCTGGGTATAACGGAACTAGCCGAACGGAGAGAGCATTCCTCGGCTCGTGAATATGCGACGGAGCCGACTCAACCCTGCTAGCGGTGAATGGCTTCTTTGTTGCTCTTCCAGTTCAGTCCGTTAACTAACACCACGCCCCTGCTTGCAGCTGTAGAAGAGGCGTCATCAGCAATTCGGTAAACATGATGATGGCGCCGAGGCTGTCTCTTTGAGCAACAGCATCTCCGCTGGTTCTGGAGCGGCCTATGACAGGTGAACCGTTACAGTGGACTGGGTAGCTATTGGTGACAGCGGTGCCACGCGCTTCAATAGTTCTTGAACTGGGAAGCAATAGCGGACAGAGATTGTGTGGCGAGCTGAAATCAGCGTCGTATTCACTATCCAGCCCCCCGTTCCCCTTGTCAGTTTAGGCTTGGCCCGCGCTTGTCCTACCTGGACAATAAATAAAAACATGGGGGAGGACGAAAAAGCGCCAACCCATGGAATCGCCCTGAGCGTTTTTTCTTACACCGGTTTCGCTGATAAATAGCAACGCTCCCCGAGTGTAGCATTGGCTGTGTCGTTTCTCAAGATAAGTCCCTCGGTTTCAAGTTCCACAGCAGCCGCCAATTCGTACCTCTCGTGTCAGCAGGGGATCCTTGACACGAAGGAAGATAAGACCCAGCTACGCACGTATTTGTATGCGTATGTGCTACGTACCTGATGAGCCATACTGTCCAGGCCCAAAATATGACGGGTGACCTAGGGTCGCATTCTCGCCCCTGCAGAGGCGAGTCCAGGCCGCCCTTGTATTCGATATCCGGAGACTTAAGGACGCCGCAGATATTTACTCCGATTAACCCTATCAATGACGTCTAAGCCAGGGCAGGGCTATAAAATAATAGAAGACTTGTGATTGGCGTACCTGACTGTGTACTCGACGGGATCAGGGCGGCAACAGAGCTATACTTACCGCACCAACCATTACCACCATTTCCCAACCCCAGGTTTCCTTAGACACCTGGCTGTTAGCTGTAATTCTGGCTTCGCCAAAAAGTAAATCCCAAGTAAACTCAAAAACGGATTGGATTTAGAGCTAGGTAATGCTGGTCCATGACAGCCAGTAATATGCGTAGAAGCAACCAATATAGCAAACAGCTCTCAAAGGTATCACCAACGGACAAATCGGCACGTCCGTTTTTTTCTCCTTATAACGCCGAGCCTTCGACCACTTCCCACCCGTTGGTGTAGTCGTATGTAGTTGTCTTTAAGGATGCCTCCCAGTTACCAAATACGCCATTGCGCCCCCTCCCCCCCAAAAAAGAAAAAAAACATGAAGATCAGAACCAGTCTCCATCCTCAAACTCCCCGTCTGCATCGTGAACCTCCATGCTCTGCTTGCGCGGACGACCCCTCTTGCGGACCTGAGAGCCGGACCTTGCCCGCTTCTTTCTACCGCCGGGCGTGCTGCTTGCCTTGCGTTTGCGGCCGCGGCCCGTAGCGTCGTCTTCGTCCTCATCGTTGCTTGGAGTGGACGGGTCCTCGCCTTCTAGGTCCTCGTCCTCCTCCGCAATCTTGAATTCCTTATCGACGTTCATCAGCTCTATGAACGACTTGCAGGTCTCCGTCATGCGCTCTCGAGAGTGCAAGGCTGTCATGATTGTGCCGACCTCATCCCAGAACTTCTCTCCGTTGACGCCTTGAACCTTGACAGGCGACCTGGACATGTCCTTCGCCTGGTTCTTGCCCTTTGTCGGTTCTTTGCGATGTGTCCCCATACCGTAGAGCCGGCGCAGGTAGGTTCGCGCCTCCCAGAGTGAGAGCAGGATCATCGACGCCCCGGTCAACTGCCGCAGCCGCATAAAGTCTATAGCAGGCGCTTGGGGAGCCTCGCCGTTTGTGAGCGCTTGCGGATCGGCCTCCACCTCCATCCGCATCTGAAGGACTTCTGATTCTATTGCGTGCGCCACGGTTGCCCCCGTGCTAGCCACAAGTTTCTCCATGGTCGAAACCGTCGCTTGAAGCTCGCCGATGGTGAGGTAATCGAAGAACGCCACATTCTCGATAACGAAGCGTGAGAACTGCACGTGCACAGGCACTTCCTCTGAGACGTCCAGCTTGCCGAGGTCAAAGTCAACTAGAGCGCATAGCTTCTCTAGGAACCTCTGCCGATTCTTCGTTTTGCTTATCTTCAGCACTTCCATCATCAAGTGGAGCTTCGACACGAACGGGTTGGTAGTCGCTCCACGGGGGTCCTTTGCCACATCTCGCTGGTATATAAATGCGGCCTGGATGGCCTTGAGGTACTCCCGCTCTAAAACGGTCTCATGCTTCTCGTGTAGAGCTTTGTGTTCGAGGTATGCGAGTTCTGAGATCCTTCCGACAGAGGAGGTCTCCAAAGTGATGAGGGAAACTCCAGTCTCCTTGGGATGAACCAAGCCCTGCCTGCTAATGCTGGCTAGAACCTCGACCGCTAGGAAGGCGTGATCATCCTGCGCTGCTAGGGCGATTCGAGTGATCTCCTTCAGGAAACGATGTGTTGTAGCGCTGGCGACGTCGTCATAGCTTGTGCCTCCCATCACAGTCAATTCGCGCTTTTTTGATTCCTCCGTTCCTTTGCCCGCTCCAGCTTGCTCGGATCGCTTCTCTTCGATGAGGAGAAACTCCTTGAGTGATTTGAGGATCATAGACTCAAGCGCGGGAGTCTGCTCATCCAAGACTTGCTGGAATGTCGTGTAGACATTGGCAGCGACGTAGTTTCTTGGTGATGACTGGCAAATGAGCCCCACGGCGTCGAGCGCGGCCTTCCTCACCTCCAGCGGCTGCGACGGGGCTGCAAATGGTACCAAGACGTCCACCATGAGTTTGGAGACCGAAGTTCCCGACCATTTTGGGAAAGGCGTTTTGAAGGTTTCAAGATGCTTGTCGAAGTCGCAGTGTTTCCCAGCCATACCAACGATGAGCGAATATCGGACAAACTGTCGGATCTTCCGTTCGTCGAGAGGTTCTCTCTGGCTCATGATACGGAGCTTCTGAATACCCGCCAAACTCGAAGATACCAATCTTGCCAGGTGCTCCGAGGTTTCCAGCAACCCGCTGATGATCCACAGGCATGCGATGATGTCGTCCAGTAACGCTCGGGTCACCTTGGACACTGCTGGCATCAGCTCCTTTCGGACGTCCGAGAAAAACTGCACGTGTACGCTCGATAGGTGCGGGAGCACTCGACGGTAGATTACGACGACAGCCCGGGACACGGCGAGGTCTTCGCTGGTGCTAATCGTGGTTATGTACGGCTTTAGGAGGCGTATTTGCTCAAACGTGAACAGCCTCGCGTCGGCCTTTGCGAGGATCATCAAGACCTGAAGAGCGTCCTTGCCAGACGGCGCCGAAGGGTCTTCCGGATCGGGGTTGTCCACCAGGTCGAACATGCTGCCCACTAGCTTGGTGCATACCTCGAAGTTGGCCTGAGCCGTCTTCGATTCGGGGGCTAGGATTGTTTGAAGAACCTTATCGAGCACGTTGCTGACGTTGCCGTTCTTAACCGTCTGGACCATGAGGGCAACGTGGTCGGCCAAGGAAATCTTGGACGCGGCGGTGTTCTCTCCCTTATAGAACGGCGCGAACCAAATCTCCTCTATCATTTGGCGTGCGAGATCCCTCACGCTCTCCTCCGGGTCTTGAACTCGATGAAGTAACCCATTGGCGATGGCACTCCTGACCGCCTTACTATGGTTCCGAAGGTAAATGTCTCTGGCAAGCTTCATGGACCTTTTTCGCACGCCGGGGCCGGTGTCGATAAACCTCTGGACCACGGTTTCTATCATCTTTTCCTCAAGCGCCGGCCGCATGGCAATGCACTTTCCGATCAGCCCGAGGGCCGAGTCTCGAACCTGTGTTGACGAGTCGTGAGAGCATTGGAGAATCAGCTGGATGACGACCGAGTCGCCATCAAGGATCGAGGGGTCGGTCTCCAAGACCTGGTTGATACTTTTCAAACTCTTGCTCCGAACGGTTGCCTGGTCGCTAGCCATAGACCCTAGGAGGATGTTCAGGATAGCGCTAAAGGATTCGCAAAGCTGAGAACGGAGTAGGGTGATAGCGTATGCTAGCCGTGCATGGTTCGCCGAGACCGACTTGAACGAGTACTCGTTAGTCAACCATCGACGGTCCTGGATCATCATCCGCAGCCTGTACGCAAGTTTTCCGAATTCTTGATCTCGCTCGTCGAGGTCGTCCTCAAAGGAGTCATAGGCTGAGCAGACCTTGGAGGCCCATTCGGAAATGAGGAACGAGATCGCGCTGCTCAGGTGTGGGTCTTCTGAATGTCGCTCCACGAGATTTTCCAATGTCGCCCGATATGGCCCCGACCAAGCAACCATATTTTCGGGTCTAGACTTCAGTTCCAGGGCCGATGCGCCTAGATCCGAAAGGAACATGCCTAACTCATCTTTCTCTATCGCATCTAGCGAGATTGTTGACCTACGGACGTAGGACCTTATCCTCGAGATGGCGGCATTCACCACACCTAGGATCTCGAGAGCCATGTTCTTCGCTGGTGCTGACGACTTGTGATCCTCAACGAGCTTAACCATCATCAGCATAAGCAGGCGAACCAAGAGTTCTGCAGCCGGCCAATCTTGGTTGTTGAGGCAAGAAGTGAAATCGTCGACGAAAAGGTCGAGGAGGTTGCGATACGGAGTGTCCCCGGTTTTCGTCGACTTGAGCGCCCGCTTCACGATGAAGTTCACGACGTAGGATGCGTTCCGTCTCGCCGTATCGAGAAGAGGCGTTGCGATGTGGCCCAGTTCGGATACAGCAGTGCCGTGCTGGGCGGCACCCGATTCCTCGTTATTCACTGTGAATATGGCGCCGTGGATGCTCGAGTCGGCTCCGCTGGGGGCGCCAGCATCGCCATCGTCTTCCATCGACAGCATAGCCGCGGCGCGCCTATTTCCTTTTGAGTCGTCAACCTTGCCCGAGCTGGCTTGCACAAGCCTCATGATCAGCGCGGAAACTGGCTGGATGCTGGTACCGTCAACGAGCTTGAATTGCCGAGCGCGCTGTTTCCCGACCGGCAACTTCTCCAAGGAGGTCAATATGTCGTCGAAGATACCCTGTCTCTGCAGAGGGTTGAGCAAAAAGACCTGCGAAAGCATATCCATGGCGACCAGACGAAGCCCGTCAAACCTTTGAGTTTCGACCACCGAATCCTTCTCGGTGTGGGAATTCTCTAGGAATACCAGACGGGAGGATGCGAACTCTAGCGTGTTCATGACGGTTTCTGATGTGTCGATGGCAGAAATCAAGGTCCCCATCAACGTAAAGAGCCTTTGGCAGCTTGTAAAGATGTAAGCAACCCTGTCCTTAGAGTGCGCGAGCGCTTTAAAAACAGCAGCAGTGGGCCCGGAGCTACGCAACTCAGCCAGGGGCACAATGATGCCATCCATGACGTTCTTAAGGAGGTTAAGCGAGAGCTCTATTGTCCCCTCGGAGTAGAGTTGTTTGTCCTCCCGCCCTCCGCACATCATCCGGAGTGATGTTCGGGCGGCTTTTAGTCCGTTGTCGACATCGGGTAGAAGTTGTAGCCATTGATCAACCTCTGGCTGGCCCCAAGCCTCGTAATCTTGATATCAAGACCTTCGGCATACTTCAAGGCACTCTCCGACAGTCGGATGATATGGAGAAGATCGTCAAGCGGGGCTTGTTGGAAGCAGTTCAGCGCGATAGCCCTCTCGAGAAGTGTGTGGATTTTTCGCTGGACTACAGGGGTCAAGGCTGGCTCGTTCTCGCCTATCAACATGACGACCTCATTGTTGCTCCGGTGGGCATGTAAGTGTTCTTCGGCTTCATAGACGCTTTGTATGCAACGGCGGAGATCGTGAAACGCCGCGTCAGACCTCTGCCGTATACCGAGACTCTCGCCCAGCACATCTTGGTCGTCGTCATACCCGCCGGGGCCCTTTCTCCTTGCGGAGAGATGAAGGGGTGCGTCGGGTTCATCCGGAACCACAAGGTAATCGTTCTTATTGAAAGCACCAGAGCGAGGAAGTTCGATCGCAATGGTCCCGGCGGCTATAGGGGTTTGTGGCTGTGGCGTATATTTTGTGGGCGACAGGAGGGTGGAAGTCTGTTGCGCCGGTGTTGACCTATCAGAGGGGATCGGTTGGTTTATCGGGACTGGAGGCGCGTCGTGAACAACGGTGTCCACGGACATGCGGCTGCCTGGTACTGTCGCAGCCGCAGCAGCCACCTCGTCGAGCTGTTTCTTAGTAGGCAAGACGATTTCGAATTTGGCTGCGTTCTGCGCATGCGCTTGCCTATTCAGAGCAGCAGCAGCATTTGGACTGTGTTTCGGCTTCTCCGACTTGCGAACGGCCGGCGACTTTTTCTTTGCGACGGTGGGTGTCGGCGGGTGCCCATTAGGCGCGACATGACCTGGAGTCTCTGGTGTAGGATATCTGACGGAGACGGCCGTTTGGTCATAAACCATCTTCGAGAATGGCATTAGATTGGCCGCCATGGGAGAAGCATGGGTCGAGGGCATCCCCGGCGCTGGTTTTGGAGTGGACTTGAATTTACTGCATATCATATTAGCGCAACCCCATTATCATACTCCGCTGAGTTCGTACAACTGCGTTATGCGCTTTGGGTCTAGGAGATTTTGAAAGTGGCCTAGAGTCTGCTCCAAGCGCTTCGAGGACGAGGGTTGGCCTTCGGCCTCGGCATTTAGAGACTCGAAGTCATTGGAGGGGACGAGGTCGATGAGACTAGGCGCGGGAGATGCCGAGCCGAGACTGGGAGTCGGAATGATATCTGGGGTAATGTGTCAGTTGCCTGGCAAACGGCGATTGCGTAGAAAACCTTGGGGGAGAGGGGGCCTGGGTTTACCGGAGTTGAATGGGACAATGGAGGTGAAGGGAGTGTAGGGGAGGGCTTCGTAAAGAGTGAACGGTCGGGTGAACGCGTTGTCTTGACCGGCGGAATGGGAGGATTGAGAAGATTGGGAGTGCTCCGCGGGCAGGCCATTCTGATGCGTCGTCCGAGGGTCTGCCATGGTCCAGTCCGTCCAGCTCATTCGCAACTCATGGCGCAAGGAGATGGGTTGGGGGACGGTTGAAGAGGCGCATAGCGTTGCTCCGGCGAGACAACAAAACAACTTCAGCGATGGGGATCGCTAGCCATGGACACTTTTGGTAGGATGCGCTGTCGTCGATACTCCAATGCGGAGGGGCCACGGTTGGAGGGGAGAAACGGGATGAATATCGGGAATCGGCAAGAGGTCGTCGAGCTTGATGTTCCGCCTCACCTTCCAGCCTTGCGCTAAGGTGGTGTTCCTTGCGGCTGCGTTTGATCCACCAAGAGATAAAAGTGGGTCGATCCACACCACCACAAAACTCTCCATTGGCATTTCACCGTTTGCAGAATGGCCCGTGCCATCATGCCAAAATTGTTAGCTAGAAAATGGGCAGAGAAGTTTTGATTGACGAATTTCCTCACCGAATCTCAAGCCTCGAGATCTGACTCGGAGACGGCACCATGGCAGCTATCGGCTCCTTAATCTTTTGCACGGACTGCGGTAATCTCCTCCCGGCTTCCAAGGGAACCGCGAAGAATATCTTGCACTGCGAGTGCTGCGGCGCAGAGAATCCAGGTATGCATTTGACCTGCCTCGAGGGCCTTTGCCCATAGTCGCTTGATATTGGTCGCAATTCGAGGACCCCGGCTGATAACCCGTGTAACAGATATCCCGTTGAGGACGATTGTCACTCGAACCAAAGGCTCCGACTTCCCGTCGCCGCTCCGCCAGAAGCTCTCCTCGGTTCAGACAGTTGACAAGAACAGTATCCAGTCCGGGCAAATCGACCCCAACATGGACTGCTCCAAGTGTGGACGAGTCGGTATTAGGTATACCGAAGCGCAGATGCGGGGTGCCGACGAAGGCTCGACGATTATGTACAATTGCGAATGTGGCAACAAGTACGTAGAGACGACACTCTGGGCACTTTGGTGCTTGCTAACTGGTCCGCAGGTGGAACATGAACAATTGAATGGAGACGCGCTGGAATATTTTATGGGAATCTACCGCCGTCCGACCAGTACAGTCCCGACTACCTATCCTGTATCTTTCTAAAGGAAAAACGCCAAGCCCTCGAGGGCGTAACAAATTATACCGATCAAGCTGTGCTGGCAACTCCCGGGACGAGGGCATACTCTGCCTGCTCGCTCCTCTCGTACTCAGCCATATCCAGCGCAACGATAACGCTGTCCCGGACAACCTCCTCCTTATCATTCAGGAAGCGCTTCAGGATATCCTCAACACCCTCCTCGTCGCCAAGGCTGCC
>Ga0164242_10008209_pt1 | contig 11337 bp, 8 predicted proteins | sample OricomgcompostMG_FD_108783 | JGI IMG/M metagenome (GOLD analysis project Ga0164242, IMG submission 108783) | Miracle-Growth compost microbial communities from Emeryville, California, USA - Original compost - Miracle growth compost (MG) ...
ACAGTCGGAGACGTGCCACCGACGGTCGGCAGCTGTCCCGATCGAGCCGCCGCATCGACTATCGCGGAGAAGACATCGTGTCGCTGCTGGGCGGGAGAACGGGAATCGCCGTTCAGCTCGGCTCTCTCTCGTTCTTCTTCCGACAGGAAGCGTCCAGTTGTCTTAGGAGAGAGGCAGGAGTCGAACGCGGCTTCGAGCTTGCCGGCGATCTCGGGGAGGAGATCCATGCGGTATCGAACGATGTCGCCGCGCGTACCGACCTTGATGATGCCTCTTTGGACCATGGCCTGCGCCTCGCGAGGACGTGCGCCGTCCGGGTCGAGCGCGACTTGCCACTGAAGGGCTTGGATGCGGGTCTGGTCGGCAGTGAACGGCACGAGGGGTTCGCCTGTTGTCGCGTCCAGACCCAGTGCCGATGCGACGAGTGCCTGCTCCGCTTCGACAAGCATGGCCGGCTCTGCACGGTCTGCGGCCTGACTGAGTGCGGAGGTGATGGCGGTTGCCGTGTCGTAGCCGATGCGTCCGTCGGCGACCGCGTGGGCGACGACTGCGAACTTGGCAGGCGAGGAATCGCCGGTGAACTGCTCTCGAGGCCGCAAGGACGCCCCAGCGCGAGTCCAGCGTGCGGCGGTAGTCTCGGCGACCTGCGTGACGCGGGCGATGAGTTCGTTAGCGTTGCGGCATCCGTTCTTGGCGGACAGCCGGTCAAGGCCCAGCGTCGGCCGTGACCGCTCGCCGATCTCGGCGGCCATGGCGATGCGAAGCGCGTCCACCGTGCGTCCGAGCTGCTCGACGGCCGCCAGCGACTCGAGCAGAGTCGCATCCGGCAGCATCCCGACGTCGTCGAACGACACGGCATCGCGCGCGACGGAGGTCGCCTTCGCCAGGGTTACCGTGATCTCGTTCATGGGTACAGTCAACCCGGTGCCACCGACATTGCGGCAGATAAATTCCCGATCAGGAGGACTTTCTGTGGAAAGAGTGCAGTCGGTGACGCTTGTGGACGGAGAGACGACTGCATAACACGGTTCTTGATCGCCAGCTCTTTCAATCGAAGCCGGCCCTAGTCTCATCAGCCGACTACTCGCGCACCTGTGAACGGCGCCACACTCACGCGGCTCGCCCGGGCGACCGACGTCGAGTCCTGAGTAGGGATCCAAGTCTCGATTGAACGAGCAAAGGTTAAGCCTCGGGGTCGATTCAACTTCGTCGTTTTGACGCCTCTCGCTTTCTCCGGGGATGGGTTCGGGGTTGCCTGTTGCGGTTTGCTCAATCCTTCGTTCGCCGGTATCGATCGCAGGATTCTTCGACCAGGCCGCCTTCGCGGGGTGGACTCTGGGCCGAGTAACGTGAGAACTCGTAAAAATGCGCGACGCCGTGACAAGAACGCGTTCAGGGTTGCGAAACGCCGAGATCTGGAATCTAGCCCGTGCATTATCCGGACCTGTCGACACTTGCACCACCGCTGGGCGCGCGATGCAGTGCAACAGAAGCGGATGGTCGCATGGTGAACGCCGAAACTGTCGAAGCAAACGGAACGCGATCGAACATATCCCCGCGTTGCCCGCGACCCCGCTGCCGGTTGGTGCGAGGATGCCGCCCAAGGACACCACAACGCCGTTGCGAAGGAGTTCTTTGGTCATGAAAGCGGCAAGGACGCCTGGATGATGAACTTGGTGGAGTGCTAGGTGGCGAAGATGAGAAGCCGTGCCGAACAGGCTGCCATCAGGCAGGACGTGTTTCGTTGGCTCGACAATCAGCTCGGTTCGGGGAAGTGGGAGCTGACCCGCGCAGAACTGGTGAATTACACATATCTGGGCGAGCGCATCCCGTTGCTCGACCAAGGGCGTGGTATCCGAAATCCTGCAGACTTTGATTCGACCCTTTCGGTCATGACCAGCGCTAAAGGCCGTCCATATGACGACGAGATCCTGGATGACGGCATCATCCGCTACTCATACCGCGCGCAGGAAGGCGGAGACAACAAGAAGCTGGTCCAGGCCTTTATTGATCGAGATCCGCTGATCTACTTCCGTGGCGTTCGGGACGGAGTGTTCATTGCCTACTATCCGGTGTACGTCATCAAGAATCTTCCTCATGAACGCACCGTGATGTTGGCCGCCGATGAAATGTTCCGCTTCTTTGGTGACCCCTTGGAGATGACAGGAGAAGCTCGGCGATATGCGGAAGGTATCGCGAAGCGCCGGCTCCATCAACCGTTGTTCCGAGCGCGAGTCATGCATGCATATGAAGGAACCTGCGCGATCTGCTCACTACGACATGCAGATCTCCTTGACGCCGCGCACATTGTCGGTGACAGTCACGATGAGGGCCTACCGATCGTGACCAACGGACTGGCGCTTTGCAAAATTCATCACGCCTCATATGACCGGAACTTGCTCGGAATCACGCCGGATTATGAGGTACGCATCAATCAAGATCTCCTGGATGAGGTCGATGGGCCCATGCTCCGTCATGGGCTACAGGACATGCACGGGCGACGAATCGCTACTCCTAAACGGAAAGCCGAGTGGCCCGATCGAGACCGCCTGGCAGTGCGCTTTGCCGAGTTCCGTTCACTTTGACGTGCCAAAGCGGCTTCAGAGCTGTGAGGATCTCGTGGCTTCGCCACGACCCGACCTGCTGTCGCACGAGTTCATCGCAGGCAGGTGGAAGGGCGCACATAGCCACGGTTGTGGGACCGGCGAAGGGAACTCCACGGTGGTCGCTGACTCAGGGACAGAGAGGTGAAGAATGCGAATCGTTGAGGTCGTGGCCGCCGTCGTAATCCGCGACGATCGTGTGCTTGGCTGCCGTCGCAACCCTGCCCGCGAGGCTGGCGGGTTGTGGGAGTTCCCCGGCGGCAAGGTGGAATTCGGCGAGGCGCCCGCAGACGCGCTCGCGCGCGAGATCCGCGAGGAACTCGGCGTCGACATCCTTGTCGGGTCCCTGCTGCATCGAGGGAGCACACCGGTCAACGGCCGCTTGGTCGATCTCAGTTGCTATTGGGCGAGACTCGCTGACGCCGTGCCCACTTCGAGCACCGATCATGACCTCATCTCCTGGTTCCGGCGGAACCAGCTGCGCGGCTTGACCTGGGCCGAACCAGACTTGGCAACGGTAGCTCTTCTGTCGGCCGGCTCGCTGCCCGAGTGGATATAAAGCGTGGGGCACGGGATCACCGCGAGCACTCCAACGGGGCGCGCCGTTCTCGCCTAGAAGTAGGACGATCGCGGTGCAGACTCGTTGCCGTCGTCGGTGCACTTTAGACTCGGACGCAACTCTCTGTCACGGCGCCCAGTTGCTTTGAACTGCTGAAACGCGAACATTCGCCACGCACGCCGAAGAAGCTGACAGCGGAGGATCGCCATTACCCGAGCGGGATGCACAGCCTTCCCGCGTGCGAAACAGGAGTCAACGTGGACCACGAGAACCTGGTCGAAACCGGACGAGGCAGTGAGATCGAGCTGATCAGCGACGCCGACGGTCTAGCTGTCATCGGCGACGCTGCCGTGATTGAGCGATTCATGGTCAAGGAAGGACTGCTCGCGAAGGACCTCGGCATGGCGAAGATCACGCCAACCGTCACGGTGGCGGGTGCTGCTCTCAACGCCGCCTCGCAGATCGCCGCCAACTCGGGCCGCTGGATGCAACTGACCGAGGAATCCGCGAAGGTGGCACACAAGTACGCAATGGTGCACAACACCGGGACGGGGTACGCGCACGCGACTCTGAGAGCGTCGAACGGGCAGTTCGTCAAGAATCTGCAGTTCGTCAACGGGCCGGGGGTAGCGGCCCTCGCCCATCCGGTGGCGCTCCTGGCGAATCCGGCTCTCCTCGCCGGGGTTGGCGGCCTTATGACTCAGTTGGCGATGCAGCGCGCGATGGAGGAGATCACCGAATACCTTGCCGTGATCGACGCGAAGGTCGACGACGTCCTCCCGGCACAGAAGGATGCGGTGCTTGCGGACATGATCGCCGTGGGCCTTGTGATCGATGAAGCCATAGCGGTACGAGAACGCGTGGGCCGGGTATCGGAGGTCACTTGGTCGAAGGTGCAGGGGACGTCGCTCACCATCGCCAGAACGCAGGCCTATGCACTTCTCCAGCTCGACGCGCTCGCCGAGAAACTCGAGACGAAGTCCGCGATGGGCGATCTCGCCGATGCACCGCAACAAGCGCAAGACACGGTCCAGGACTGGCTAGCGGTTCTGGCACGCTGTGCCCAGCTGTACGATGCGCTCGCCGCGCTGGAACTCGATCGAGTTCTCGATGCCGCTCCCGACGAATTGAACAGTCACCGCATCGGCCTTCGGTCGGCGAGGGATGATCGTTTTGAGACCATCGCTCGGAGCACCGGAAATCTGCTCGCTCGCATCAATGCCGTTGCATCCCTCGCGAACACGAAGGTGCTGCTGCACCCCACTACGTCGCCATCCGTTGTGCGTTCTGCTAAAGGCGTGGCCGCCTCGGTCACGGAGTTCCATCGTCGTATCGGCATCGAACCCGAGACACAGGCGATCGAAGCGCGGAGATGGCGGGATGCCGCCGCTGACGCTGGCGACAAGGCTCTCGCTACCGGCGCTGAAAGCCTGGATGCGGCGTTGCGACTGGGCGACGACTCGCTCGACCGCGCCAGGACCGCTACCGGCAAGTTCGCCGGCGCGATCTCGGAACGACTGCTTCGTGGAGGCGGAGGCAGGACGGAAGGCTGACCGGAGGCGGTGCGGCCGGTTTCGACCAGCTCAACCGGCGGTAGTCGGCGGCAAGGTACCCCCTGCCCCACGCGCGCGTCCCAGCCCCTAGCCTCGGACCATCCGTACCCATGCCAGAGGAGGCCCCATGCGAAACCTGCGGATCGTCGACGTCGAGGTGCACAGGATCACCGGGCCGAATCCGCGATACTCCGAGGGCGCGCATCCGGAGGGCGATCGGCAGCGGCAGGTGCAGGCCGTCGACCTGTACGACGACGCCCGGTCACCGCGACGGGTACCGGCAGCCGAGGCCCGCGAACCGCGCACCATCTCGCTCTGCTATCTGCGCATCGTCGCGGATGACGGCGCTTTCGGCTTCTACGGACCGATCGACGAGCTGCCAGGTCGGGTCGTGCTCGACGTGTACCGCGAGCTGTTGATCGGGCAGGATGCGCTGGCATCCTCCACGATCTGGGATCAGCTCGAGCGCATCGACCGGCACAGCAGGCACGGGCTCCACAAGGCGGCGATCTCGGCGATCGACAACGCGCTCTGGGACCTGCGCGGGCGCGTGTTCGATGCCCCGGTGTGGCAGCTGCTCGGGGGTGGGTCGCGACGGAGCATCCCCGCGTACGCGAGTATGCTCGGCACTCCGCTTGATGCGGAGACGATCGTGAGCCGCGCCACAGCAGTGCAGGCCGAGGGTTTCGCCGGCCAGAAGTGGTTCTTCGAACACGGGCCTGCGAGCGGACCGGAGGGGCTGGCCGCCAGTGTCGATCTCGTGCGGCAGGTGCGGGAGGCCGTCGGCGACGACGAGCCGATCATGTTCGACGCCTACCACGGCTGGGATCTGCCGTTCGCCCGCGCCTGGGCGCAACGCGCCGAGCAATACCGCCCGGACTGGCTCGAGGAAGCTTTGCTGCCGAACCGGCACGCGGCGTTCGCCGAGCTGCGGCGATCGACGAGCATCCCACTGGCCACCGGTGAGCACGTGTACGACAGGCAGGAGGTGCTCGACCTGCTGCGCGACGGGTCGATCCAGGTGCTCCAGACCGACCCCGAGTGGTGCGGCGGCGTGACAGAACTGACCAGGATGGCGGCGCTCGCGGAGACCTTCGGAGTGGCTCTGATCCCGCACGGGCATGGCGTGCACGCCGCGCTGCACGTGATCGCATCGCAGTCGCCCGAGGTGTGCCCCAAGGCGGAGTACCTGCTGCGGCACATGCCCTGGCGGCATCACTTCGAAGCGGATGCCCCGGCCCCCGTCGGCGGCGCGTTCGCCCTTCCGACGGAGCCCGGCTTCGGTATCGAGCTGGACGAGTCGAAGATCGAGCGCGACGAGCTGTTGCCTTTCGGCTGACGGCCGCAGTCCGCGGCGGGAGCAGTGGTCGCTCGGCGCTGTCCATCGTGCCGTGGGTCGACGTCCTCGACGGCCGCCGTCCCGAGGCCGAACGCGTGCCCAGCACACGGCATGATCGGATGCATGACCGCCGATCCCACGCCCGACCTCGACTCGCTCGTCGAGAGGATGCTGGCGCTCGCCGGATCGAGCGATGAGCAGGCATCAGCACCCCGAGCGGTGCTCGGTATCGCCGGCCCACCCGGCGCAGGCAAGTCCACACTGGCTGCCGAGCTCGCGCGCGGCGCTGCGCAGCGCGGCCACGCGGCCGACGTCGCTGTGCTGCCGATGGACGGGTTCCACCTGGCCGACGCCGCACTGGAACGGCTCGGACGACTGGACCGCAAAGGCGCCATCGATACGTTCGACGGGCGCGGGCTGCTTGCACTGCTGCGCCGCATCCGCGACGGGCGCGACCACACCGTGTACGCGCCAGCGTTCGAGCGCGATCTCGAACAGCCCATAGCGGGCAGCATCGCGATCGAACCGCACGTGCGCATCGTCATCGTGGAAGGCAATTACCTGCTCGACGACGAGGAGCCGTGGCGGAGCATCCGCTCGCTGCTCGACGAGTCGTGGTTCGTCGAGACGAGCGACGAGGTGCGCGTGCCCCGCCTCATCGCTCGCCACGAGCGCTTCGGCAAGAGCCCGGCGGATGCCCGGAACTGGGTCGCGCGCGTCGACGAGCCCAATGCGCGGCGCATTGCAGCGTCTCGAGCACGAGCCAACCTTGTGGTGACGCTTTCTGGGTGAGGTGAGGTGGTCTCCGCGGGCTCAACGCGCGGTGCGGGTTTCGAGGTGCTCAACCCGCGGTGGCCCGGGTTTCGACGGGCTCAACTGCGGTAGGGACAGAATTCGACGGGCGACCAGCCAGTTCCCTAAATACGAAAGCGCTGTTATATTAGCGCTGTGACATTCCCGGATCGGAAGCGCGAGGACCAGAGCGGGTCGGACGACGCCAACACCGGCGCCCGGACGAGCCGCGCGCCCCGCCCGAGCCGCGTCTCGGAACTGCCCAGCACGTGGCGACCGATCAAAGGCGTGCAGCAGCGCATGGAAGACGGCATCGCCGCCGTCTACGACAGGCTCGGCATCGAGGGTGTGCGGCCACGGTTCAGCATGGCGCTCATGTTCCTCGATGACGGGGGCATGAGCGGCGGCATGAGCATCCGGGAGCTCGCGGACCGATGCGGTGTGACGCACTCCGCGATGAGCCAGTCCGTCGCGGTCATGCGCGACGCCGAACTCGTCGAGTCGGAGCCCGGAACGGATGCCCGCAGTCGCGTCATCACACTCACCGCGCGAGGCCACGAAGTCGCTGCGGTGTTCTGGCGGGAGTGGTACGCGACGGAGACGGCCGTGCGCGAGGTCGCCGAGGAGGCCGGCGTGGATCTCGAGCAGGTTGCCGCCGGAATGGGTGCCGCCCTCGACCGCGAGTCGTTCACCGATCGCGTGCTGCGGCACCTGCAGGCCGAACAGTGAGTCTGCGCGAGCATCTGATCGACGTTCGCCCGCTCCGCGACATCCCTGCGTTCCGGGCGTTCTGGGTCGGCGCGACGGTCTCGAGCTTCGGCAGCCAGCTGAGCGCGTTCGCCCTGCTCTATTACATGTGGGAGCTGTCGCACTCGGCCGCGCTTGTGGGCCTGATCGGCCTCGTGCGGGCCGTGCCCATGGCGATCTTCGGACTCATGGGAGGAACGCTCGCCGACCGGATGAACCGCCGCACCGTGCTGCTCACGGTGCGGCTGACCCAACTCGCGAGCGCGGTCTCGCTCGCGGTCGTCGTGCTCGCCGGCGGGGGCAGCGTGCCGGTCGTCTACGTCTTCATGGCGATCGGAGGTGGACTGGCCTCGATCGGGGCCCCCGTCGCGCAGACATTCGCCCCGCGCCTGCTCGACGGGGAACGGCTCACCGCGGGCCTTGCACTCATGCGCCTGTCCTCCCAGTTCGCCATGCTGGCCGGACCGTTCGTCGCCGGATTCCTCGTGAACTGGGTGGGTGTCGGCCTCTGCCTCGTCATCGACGGCGTCACGTTTCTGGCCTCGCTGTGGGGCATCTTCAGCCTGCCGGCGGATGCCGGCCGTCCACAGCCGGACCGGGCCGACGGCCGGTCGGGGCGGGGCATCCTCGGCGCTGTGCACTATCTCGTGCGCACGCCCGTGCTGTTGGGGGCCTTCGCCGCAGACCTCAACGCCACGGTGCTCGCCATGCCTACCGCGCTGTTCCCGGTGATCAATGCAGAACGCTTCGGCGGATCCCCGGTCACGCTGGGGCTGATGCTGCCCGCGATCGGGCTGGGCGGCATCCTGGCCGGGGTCTTCTCGGGCCGCATCACGCGACAGCCGCGCCAGGGCGTGGTCATGGTCGTGTGCTGCGCCGTCTGGGGTGCGGGCATGGCCCTGTTCGGCCTCGGCGGATGGCTGCCGGTCGCGCTTCTCGGCCTCGTGATCGCTGGCGCCGCCGACACGGGCACGGTGGTGAGCCGCGGCACCATCGTGCAGCGGGCGACGCCGGATGCGCTCCGCGGCCGCATGAATGCGCTCGACTTCCTGGTGGGCGCAGGTGGGCCGAGCCTCGGCGATCTGCGGGCGGGGCTCGTGGCATCCGCCACCTCCGGCGCCATCTCGGCCGTGAGCGGGGGACTGGCGTGCGTGATCGGCGCAGGTGTGATCGGCGCCGCCATTCCAAGCCTGCGGTCCTGGCGTGCGGATGCTTCGACACGCGAGAGGGACCCGCAGTCACCCGTCGAGCAGAACGACCCCCAGTCGCCCATCGACCGCTGAGAGCGCGAGTGCTGAGACGGTGCCCGGGGGTGTCCTGATCCGGCGTCCCTGGGACGAACCTGCACAGGACGACAGGTTCGACACCGCGCCTGCCAGAAGCCGTCGAGGCAGCGCATAGCGCCGTCGGAATTCCGCCGTCCACGCTGGCAGCATGCGGGAAGCGGTGCCGAGGTCTGTGACGCGCATCCGCCCCGAGATCCAGGCCCTGCGGGCGCTCGCCGTGGTCGGAACGATCAGCTACCACACATGGCCGGGGTACATTCCAGGCGGCGACGCGGGCGTCGACGTCTTCTTCGTCGTCTCCGGCTTCCTCATCACGGGCATGCTGGTGCGCGAGGTCGACCGCACGGGCGGCATCTCGTTCCGGCGCTTCTACACCCGGCGCATCCGCCGGCTTCTGCCCACCGCCTACGCTGTCATCGCATTCAGCGCCATCATGACGCTCACGTTCGTGCCGCGCCAGCAGTGGTCGTACTTCTTCCACGAGATGCTGATGGCGGCGCTCGGTGTGGAGAACTGCAGCGAGCTGGCGAACTCGCAGAGCACGGATGCCGTCCTGCGGCACCTCCCGCCGACCCCGGTTCTGCACTACTGGTCGCTCGGTGTCGAGGAGCAGTTCTATCTCGTCTGGCCTGCGCTCATCCTGCTCATCGTGTGGCTGGTTCGACGAAGCAGGCCTCGTGGACAGGGCTTCCGCACGCAGCTGCGCTGGGTCTTCGCCGCCGTCGCCGTCTGCTCGTTCGCCGACTGCGTCGTGGCCACGTACGCCAACGTGAACCTGGGCTATTTCGCGCCCAACGCACGCGCGTGGGAGCTCGCCGTCGGAGGACTGCTCGCGCTGGCGCCGGGACTCGACCGGATGCCGACGAAGGCACGCGCCGCTCTGGGCTGGGCCGGCCTCACCGCCATCGTCGGCACGTATCTGCTGGTGTGGGACCAGCACCACTTCCCCGGCTGGTACGCGCTGTTCCCGGTCGCCGGCGCCGTCGCGGTCATCGCGGGCGGCACCCCGACGACCAGATGGTCGCCCGCGTACCTGGCGCAGTGGTCGCCCATCCAGTCGTTCGGCGACGCCTCGTACTCGATCTACCTCTGGCACTGGCCGATCATCTTCCTCTTCCCGTTCGTGTCCGGCCATCCGACGGCGTGGTGGGGCGTCGTGCTGCTCATCGTGCTGGGGGTGGCGGTCGGCTTCGTGTCCAAGCGCTGGATCGAAGACCCGCTTCGTGCGGGCGCCCGCACGCGTGAGCTCACCCGTGGCCTCGTAACACGCGCAGAGCACGATCCGGCGCGTGCGTCCAACGTTTAGAAGCGGGGGCGCCGGGCGCGGGGCCGGAAAATCGGAGTTCCGTGTCGCCGCGCCGATGTGGCACCGCGAGACACGGCGTGTCGACGCGAAACTCCGGTTTTCGGCCGCCCGCGGCCGCCGCGCGACTCATCAGTCTGGGCGCGACTTATCCGTCTGGGCGCGATTCATCCGTCTGGGGAGGGCGGCGGCCGGCATTGGCTGGACGCGGACGGATGCGACAGGACGCGACGGCCCGACGGGCAAGGCAACGGGGGACGTAACGCGGACGGACCCGCTCCTGCGCATACGTAGAATTGGGATACCAGGCGTGAGTCGCCGGCATCCGCCCGCCGCGTCGCATCCCACCCCCTTGGAGTCCACGTGGCTTTGATCGTGCAGAAGTACGGCGGTTCCTCCGTCGCCGACCCGGAGAGCATCAAGCGGGTCGCCAAGCGCATCGTCGAGACGCGCAAGGCGGGCAACGAGGTCGTCGTCGCGGTCAGCGCCATGGGCGACACGACGGACGAGCTCGTCGACCTCGCGCATGAGGTGACACCCATGCCAGAGCCGCGCGAGCTCGACATGCTGCTCACGGCGGGGGAGCGCATCTCGATGGCGCTGCTGGCCATGGCGATCAAGTCGATGGGATACGACGCGCGCTCGTTCACCGGCAGCCAGGCCGGCATGATCACGGATGCGCAGCACGGCGCCGCGCGCATCGTCGACGTCACTCCGGGTCGCATCCGCGAGGCGCTCGACGAGGGAGCGATCGTGATCGTCGCGGGCTTCCAGGGGTTCAGCCGTGAGTCGCGCGACATCACCACGCTGGGGCGAGGCGGGTCGGACACCACGGCGGTGGCGCTCGCCGCCGCGTTGCAGGCATCCGTCTGCGAGATCTACACGGATGTCGACGGCGTGTTCACGTCGGACCCCCGCGTCGTTCCGCTGGCCCGCAAGATCGACTACATCACCAGCGAGGAGATGCTGGAGCTCGCGGCCGCGGGCGCGAAGGTGCTGCATATTCGCGCAGTGGAATATGCGCGGAGGCATGGCGTGACGCTGCACGTGCGGTCGTCGTTCAGCCTGGGCGAGGGCACGTTCGTGCTCAACGAGTCATCCGACGATTACGCCGAACGGCTTGCCGCGCTGCAGGCGAAGCTGCAAGAGAAGGGC
>Ga0164242_10008210_pt1 | contig 11336 bp, 5 predicted proteins | sample OricomgcompostMG_FD_108783 | JGI IMG/M metagenome (GOLD analysis project Ga0164242, IMG submission 108783) | Miracle-Growth compost microbial communities from Emeryville, California, USA - Original compost - Miracle growth compost (MG) ...
CCCATTGATGGTCAGGCATAAGTATGTCCCATGTCTCGACAGCACGTATTTATGTAATCAATGTCCTGTGCAATGTTGATATAGGTATCTCAACAATGATTGAGCAGTGACCTCTTTCTGCGAGTTGACATACGTCATCGGTCGGTGTGGTAACGCTCCTGATTGGCTGATGGGTGTCGACCGTTTGACCTCGAAGTATTGAACGTGCCGAAGCCTCCTTATCTGAGCAACTTCATATCGGCATGCGAAATAACAACTGAGACCATTTACACCGGCCAGTCGAGGCAGGGCCCGTAAAATTACCAAAGCCTCAGAGACCCTAGCAATTGAAGAAGAATAAGAAGCCCGGTCCCTACCTATTTCCTCCGACAAGCACCGCAATCATGACGGACAAGCCCACCTCCGTCCGCGCCGCCCAAGCACTTGCCATCTTCCTCTCTACCGGCGGAAGCGGCCTCTCTCTCGGCGTCTCCACCTTCGTGGTGCCCCGCCTCCTCGAGTCCCCCACGCCGCTGATGCTCCGGCAGTGGGCGCACGTGCTCATGGCTGGCAAGCACACGTTCCCCGCCCTCGGCGCCGCGGCCGCGGCGCCGTTCTGGTACCTCGCGTACCGGTTCTGGGGCGGAGGCGGCGGCGGCGGCGGCGGCGGCGGAGGCTTCGGCACAAGGGCGGGACAGCTGTACCTGCTCGCGGGGGCGCTGTGTGTGGGGGTCGTGCCGTACACGCTGGTCGTGGTGATGCCGACGAATAGGAAGCTGCTGCGCAAAGTGGATGAGACGAAGTGGCTGGCTGAGGCGGACGAGGTGGTGGAGACGGGGGCGAGGGAGGAGTCGGCTAAGTATTTGGTTGATCACTGGGGGATGCTGCATCTTGGTCGCGTAGCGATGGTTGCTGTGGCGGGGATGATTGGGCTTGGGCTCTCCCTGTGAGGGGACCGGTTTTATGAACTTGCAAAGGCCCTCGAGCAAGAAAGGGGCCAGGCACATCTGGGGCCATTTTATGACTGGGTATTGAGGAATTATCTAGGACCTTTCATGACGTTCAGCACACATTGGCTGAACTCATGATTTCCAGACTAGACGGGCCCGATATCTTGTACCCAAGTTTGCATTCACTCAATATTTACGACCCTACCAAAGTCAGTACATCTCACCTCGTGAGAAGGGCAAGGCTAGGACTATAGCCGGGATATAAACTTGGAGGTTGTCTGCGCGGCGACTGTTTTAGTTCTGAGCCTGCTGTACTGTGGGTTCAATTTGGAGCCCAACACTTGGACGAAGACTATCTTTCTACCGCGAGGCTAACAACTAAACCTCGTTTTCCAGGTTGGAGCTTCACGAGTGCAACAAACCAAGTATTCTCATCTCCATTCCCATTCCCATTCCTATTCCCACCAGTACTAAACGATGTGATCCTCCCCGCTGATGTCCTGACGCTCAAAGACTTATCTCCACTTTCGGGCCTACACTGACTCTCTCCGAGCAGGTGTCATCTTCACCATCAGGGGCTTCTTCTCGTAGAGCATGAACACCTTCTGGTAAGCCCAATTCTGGCTCTCCGGCATCAGCTCGAAATCAAAATTCCATAACAGTCTCGTAAGAATCAGCCTCGTCTCCGTGATAGCCAGGGTCCTCCCCAGGCAGTTCCTGTTCCCGAAGCTAAAAGGCTGGAAGACGGCCTTGTTATCAGTCGCATACTTCTCCGCGCCTTCCTCGCACCCGCCCTTACCATCGTCCAACCACCGCTCGGGCACGAAGTCGTCGGCGTCGTTGAAGTTGCGCGAGTTGTGGTAGCACGCCCAATGCGGGACCTGGACGTTGGTCCCGCCGGCAACGAACCTCCCGTCGATGACGGCGCCCTCGGGTCGCGTGACGCGGTTGATGCCCGCGGGGAGCGGCGGGTGGATGCGCAGCCCTTCGTTGATCACGGCGAGCAGGTAGCGCGACCTCGACGCGGACGCGAAGTCGATCTCCGCCTCGGTGGCGAAGGCGGCGCGGATCTCGCGCGTCAGGCGGGCGAGCACGTGCGGGGTGGTGATGAGGTGGTACATGGTCGAGGACATGAGCGTAGCGGAGGTCTCGGACCCGGCCATGATGAGGATGTTGGAGTCGGCGTACAGCTCCTGCTCCGAGATTCCCGTCCCCGCGGACTTGGCCTCCGCGCTGACCGTGTGGCTTAGGATGTGCGACATGAAGTCCGGACGCGCCGTTTTGCGCTTCTGTCTGTTGTCGACTTTGGCTTTGGTGAAGGCGATGTGGTCTAGTGCCTCGTTCTTGAGACTCTTGGGGACTAGCCAGTAGATGAGCGTGCCGATTGGTCCGAGGGTTATCATGATCTGGCCGTACATCATCATCTTCAGACGGCTGAAGATGAATGTGATCCAGGGGTGAAACCGGGAATGCTCAAGGCATCCGAACGGCTCTCCGAAGGTCAGGTCGCCGATCAGGTCGAAGGTGGTGTAGTTGAGCCACGCCCACAAGTCAACAGGCTGTCCGGCTCGCTCGTGCATTCGCTTCATCAGCAAGTCGACGTAGCCGCGAATGATGTGCTCTTGGTCTCGCAAGGACTTGTCCGAGAAGGCGGGCGACAGAACCTTGCGGTGGCGAGCATGCTCAGTTGCGTCGCCAACCCACAGAAGGCCGAGTGCGCCAAAGAATTCCTTCTCGCGCACGCCGTAAGCCTCGTTAGTCGGCAGGGGCTTGCCTTGTCGGTTGCCATAGATGTCCTGCCAAGCTTTCACCGAGATGAAGGTAAGTTCACCGGGGGCGAGGCGCACGACGGGGCCGTACTTCTCGTGCAAGTCGGTGAGAGTCCAGTTGATGGTGCCCCTGATCTGTTGGATCACCTTCATGAGTTCCATGCCTCCATAGAGGACTGGCCCTGGGAAGCCGGCAAGAGGGTGGAAGTAAACATTGTAGATAAAATGTCCCCCTGTGTAGACGATCAACTATATAAGACGAGGTCGAAGGCTTGAGCATTAGAACAACTCAATGTCATAGATAGGACGCCGTGTATGCATGCCCCCCGGAGTGTCACTCACAAGGGCCAATCCCACCAGCGCGATCTCACCCTTAGACAGGTTAAGGAGGAAGCTTAGTAAATCTTGGGATTGCATTACGATATGAAGGTGACTGGTCCTCGTCAAGAACCAGTTGAGCCTCTCTCAGTCTTACGGGGGTTTATGGCTGGAGAGCTTCCTGGAATCAAGCCAAATATTCCTCGGAACCACTGATAGTGGGAGGTCATGGAAGGCAATGGTTGAACCCCTCCATTAAAGTAGACCCGAGTGGTCCTTCGGCAGAGCAACTGGTCGCAGCTAGCACGGAAACGGCCAAATAGATGTGCTGGCATACATGAAAATAACAGGGACCGTGGCCCCCATGGGAGAATTCATCGACCAGGGATGATATTCACTTCCGGTAAATTCAGTGCCCTTCCCAAAATCACTAGACCAGAGACCGGCTAGTGTCATGCCGTTCTTCTGTACGGCGAGGAGGGATGAATGCAACGTGCGGTCATGATTTGGCCCGGCAAAGCGCTCCCTCCCAGGCCGGCGGGATCTGCACCGGCGAAGAGGTGGTCCCGGCCCGTAGCGTCCTGCATCCGGGGGAACCGAGACGTCGACGTGGCCCAATCACCGCACCGGGTTTTGCTGCAAGACGCACAAGGGTCGAGCGAAAAGAGGCAATTATGGGACACTTTGAGGGGGATACCAAAACGGTCAGCCCGCTGGAGACGCTTACATCAACGTCTGAGATATTAGGGCAATTGCGATTACGGTGGCCAATGGCGGCGTCGAGCAGCTCCAATCACATGCGAGGTTTTACATATCTGATTGCATTTGGGATAGAGCGCTATCTAATGGTGTTAGACCTTGTAAGTGATCGTCTTCGTCTTGACCCATTCGCCCAGCCCGATCGAGTTGAACCTGCCGAATCCACTCGCCTTGGAGCCTCCATGGGGTAGTGCGGGCTCATCATGCACTGTCATGTTATTGATATGCACGGCGCCCGTATCGATGTTCTTAGCAAACCGCAGGCCCCTCCGCAGGTCTTCCGTAAACACGGCGGACGTCAGGCCGTACTCGGTGTCGTTGGCAATGCGCAGCGCCTCCTCCTCGGTCTCGATCTCGAACAAAGACACACTAGGCCCGAAGCTCTCGGTCTTGTAAATGTTCATGTCCGGATTAACACCCGATATTACAATCGGACGCATCCGCGTCTTGCTGGTCTCCTCGGCGTTGATGTCGCCGTAGAGCACCGACGCACCCTTAGCCACGGCGTCCTTGAGTAGCTCCTTGTTCTTCTGCACCGACGGCCCGTGGATCAGCACGGGGGCGTCAGATTGCGACCCGAAGATCTTATCAATCGCCCCCTTGAGCTTCTGCTCAAACTCGGCTCGGACGTTCTTGTGTACGAGAATCCTCTCCGTCGACATGCAGATCTGACCCGCATTGAGGAATGAGCCCAGCGCGCACTGAACGGCGGCGTTGTCGAGGTCCGCGTCCTCCCACACGATCGCCGGCGCCTTCCCCCCCAACTCGAGCAGCACCGGCTTCAGGTGTTCTCCGGCGAGTTTGCCGATGATGCGCCCAACGGCCGTGCTGCCGGTGAAGTTGATCTTCTTGATCTCTGGGTTGGCGATTAGGGACTGCGTGATGGCCGCCGCGTTGGCGGGCTCATGGACTATCAAGTTCAGCACACCGTCTGGCACTCCTGCCTCCTGGAAGACGGAGCAGATGCCCCACATGACGCGCGGGCTCATCTCGGATCCCTTGAACACCACCGTGTTGCCGGCTGCCATAGGGAATGCTACCGCCCGAGTGCCAAGGATGTATGGCGCGTTCCTGTGGGAAACCGTTAGATACATTTTGGGACCATCGCTCCAACTGACTCGGCCTACCAAGGTGCAATTGCGAGAATAACTCCAAACGGCTCTTTCACGACCATGGCGCCAACTTCTGCATCCTGCGTAGCAGGGATAGTACCCTCCAGCGAGGAGATCCGGCCAGCAATATCGAGAAGCAGGTCCCGGGAGACCATCAGGTTGAAATCGGCCCACTGCCGCGGACAGCCAGTCTCCGCCACCAAGTTCGCGGCGAGTTCCTCGTTGCGCTTCTCCATGACGGCGGCAGCCTTGAGGAAGATGTCCCGGCGCTTCTTCGGCGTCAGGTCACGCCACGCCTTGAAGGCAGCCGCCGCGGCGTTGGTAGCCGCCAGGGCATCGGCCTCGGTCGCGCTCGCACACTTGTGGACAACTTTGCCCGTCGCTGGCGAGACGACATCAAAGCTCTTCTGGGGATAGACGTCTTTCCCATTTATTAGTAGGGGCACTGTGTAATCGCCGCCGCCGTCAACGACTTTGGCAGCAATGTTGTTGGCTGTTTCCGCCATGTTTGGTTCTAGGAGGCGTGCGATTGTGGATCAAAAGCGAAGCCTTGGGGAGGATGATGGGGGGTCAAGTCGAGTTACGGTGGATTTCATACCATGCGAGGGAAGCCTTTATCATACCTACCTAGGTAAGGTACCTAACTGTAGGTATCCAACTCGGCAGGTGAAACTAACGGGAGGCCAGGACAGGCCTATAACCCGTCGCGCGAGCCACGAGGGAGGAAGTAAATCCCCCGTGAAGCAAGGCCTGTCAGCCGCCGCCAGCCATTACCAATGGATTAAAAATACCAATCAAGCGCGAACAGGTCTAGCAACTCGGAAGGTGCGGGGTTTGTCGGTACGGCGATGGTGGAGGGGGGGGGGACCTCGGCTCCAGACTGCGGCAGGTTGAGAAAGGTTGTCCCGACGCCTGGCGATTGCGATAATTATAAACCGTGGTAATCCAACTAAACGCACTGGGCAGGTGCTAACGCAAGCCCCCTATTTCGAATGCAACCCCTCGAGGATCATCCCTCACAGTTATCAGGGTGATCTTGCACTAATAACAGTCGGCAGGTGGAAGGGGGAGAGCTGTGGCTCCGGCCCAGGAACAGCCGGTAGGTAGCCCTCGGCCGAACCGGGATCGCGGACCGGGTCGGCTCCAGCGCTGGTCGGCCCGGAGCAAACCACGCAGGCCCCGCCACCTCGCATTAAAAGGTCGTCTCGGCCCCAGTTACGGCTCTCAAGCTTCTTCCTTCGAATGCGAGGTGGGAAGTATCCACATGCATTCGAACCTGGCTGGATATCACTGAGGATACCCAAGTCGATCTTGGCCCGTAGCCATCCCCCAGGATCCTACCAAGGCCCGGAATCGGAGCGACCAAAGGCGTTGGCTGGGTTGACAAACGGCTGGGCAACCGAAGTTGAAGAAAATGTAAAATGAGGAACCGTCCCTGATTGGATGAGAATGGTACCATCAAAGGTGCTGACTGGGAACTTCACGTACTCTCTTTGGCATCAGGTTTCTCAACCGAGACTTCGCCCTTCAAGAGAGGAGCGAGAGTGTAAGACGCTGATGGAGCCCTCGGTTCCGGTGGCCTCAGAGGGCCTTTGACTAAAGTTCTGGGAGGAGTTGAAGCCATGTCGGAGTTAAGGGCCGGCCAGAAGCAGTTGTTGTGAGGGTAAGCAGCAGCACATTCAACACTCTGTCGATGATGATGCTAGGTATCTATCGATAATGCCACCACTTTCGTCAGACGGTCCGTGCTCGAGTCGTCAGCCGTACTGTGCAGCGCTAACCACCACCCCCACTTTTTAGTGGATTGTGGTGGCTGGGCTATTCCACTAAGCCGGAAATTCGTCAAGGTGGCATCCCAAACTCTTTAGTAGAATCTCGCGTTGTCGAATATCAAAGTCATTGTGAAGTGTTGCGCCGTTCAAACGACCTCTCATCGAGTTACCTATGCCATCCGATGACAATCCACGTTCAATAAAACATATTCCATCATAAGACTTGGAGCCTTATGGAGCTCTGATTCTGGATCTTAGACTCTAGAAGAAGTCATTGTAAACACCTTGATAACCCAATTACCCCTCTTTCTGACTAGCACCGCTAAAATGGTGGGCCTGTTACATCTGTATATCAGTGTTAATTCGTATTTCGAGAGCGCCAGGAAAAACAAACTTCAATTTCCTCGCGCCTCGTTGCTTGACTTCCCCGCACCACTCCGCAGTCGGATTTCCTTCTCGCTGACGCTCTCTGAACTCAATCGCGAGACCGGAACGCCAGCGTTCTATTCGGCCACCCGCCCTATCTGGACACGCCGAGCCGTCACGGGAACAAGGAGGAGCCGTTGAAGCCGCCGATATTTGTTTCCTTTCCCCGGGTTCCCCCCACCCACCCTACTTATCCGCCGTAAATGGATAGTCCCGCACTGATGGGAGGCGGAGGGGCAGGATCACTAAGCCCGACCAGCCCCGTCAGCGCCCGCAGCCTCGGGGGACTTAATGGCGCCCAGAAGCGGAAGAGGAGCGCCGGGGCACCTGTCAGTGCCATTGACAGTAGCCCCGGTAGCATTGGCGATGACCATGACATGGGCGATGCTTCAGAGAAGAAGCGACAGCCCGGTGTGAAGCGGGCGTGTAATGAGTGCCGCCAGCAAAAAGTGAGTCATGTCGTGCCAACCCACTACCACCACTACCACCACCACCCACCAACCATCAATGCCGTCGCGCCGCGTCAGACATTGAAATGTGACCTGCGACCTGTTGGCTGAAAGTGACAATTTGCTGACCGTTTCGTCCCCCACCGGCCAATAGTTACGCTGCGATGTTGTACAAGATCCGTTCCAGAGCTGTTCACGGTGCAACCGTCTCAAGCTCGAGTGCAAGATCGAGTCCAACTTCAAACGGGTTGGGAAGCGGTCTAAGCACGCCGAGATGGAAAGGGAGATAGAAAAACTGCGTCGCGCCGTGCAAAGGGCAAGGACGCATGGGTTCGTCCAGGACGACGAGGAAGACTTCGACCAGTCGCAGCTGCAGTCTCCCGTGGTCAACAGCGTCTACTCGCATACCCGGAACCCTTCATTGATGGGGTCCGACGAGGTCGTTTCGTCACTATTGCACCTCAAGCGCGGCGGCTCCTACGCCATGCCTCGAATTTGTCGAGAGCTTGAGGATATCAGGCTGACGGAGGATGCGGAGCACCAGCTGTTCCAAGAATTCTTCACATATTACCACCCCTTTCTACCGTTCCTGGACCCCGGACAAACCCCTGACCAGTATTATCAACAACTGAATCTGCTGTACTGGACGATAATATCTGTCGCTGCCCGCCGATATACTGCGGATCCCCTGCTTCTCAACCAGCTCGCGGGACCACTGACAAGGCTTCTGTGGTCGACAATAGGGGATGCGCCGCAGAGCTATTATGTCGTCAAGGCGCTGTGCCTTTTATGCACATGGCCTCTACCGACGAGTACGACGTCGGCGGATCCTACGCACATCCTATGCGGCGTGATGATGAAGGCAGCCACGGGTATAGGGCTTCACAGGCCGAATCACATCAATGACTTCTCAAGGGTGTCCGTCGACCTAAACACGCAGCAGCTTCATGACAGAGTCAAGACGTGGGCGGTGTGTAACATCGTTGCGCAAACCATCGGTACGGGCTATGGACAGCCGGCCTCAACATTGTATGACTGGACCTTGGCTGTCCGTCCTGGTGACAACGGTCCCTTCACACTCTCCCCCGAGCTTGAGGCGAGACTTCAGATAGAGCGCTTCTGCGACAAAGTCTCAAAGGAGATGTATAGTAACGCCAGCGACCCCAGAGGCGTTGCCGGGGATGAACATCGCGCGATGCTAATGAGAGTCTATCGCCGCGAGTATGGCGAATTACACGCTGCCATCCTATCGCGGAACCTGTCGCCCATTGTCAACTTACACCTGAGGGCGGCCGGCCTTCACTTGCGCCTTGCAGGCTTCTTCGATTCTAGCGCTACGCCAGGATATATGGACGACTTGATGGGCCTCTGGCGCTCAACCGTCAGCTTCCTCGACTACATATTTGAAGGGGATAGCAACTTCGGGGACGGGACCATGTCAGGCGAATACCTCCTACGATATGCGACGAACTATATGCAGCAGATGCTAGTTGCCGCCGGCTTTGCCCTGCTGAAGCTCATCCGGTCGTTCTTCGCCAAATCCATCGACTTTGAGCGAGGACGCGCCATCTTCCACCGTACAATCCAGGCCACCAGAGCGACGAGCGTTGCTCAGAACGACCTCAACTGGAGGCTCGCGGAACTCATGGTGCAAATGTGGAACGGCGCGAGGCTCGAAAGCCGCCACCAGTCCTACGGTGACGACACCGGCTCCGAGATCGACGATAGCCTACAGCTCAAAGTACGGTGCCGTCACAGCATGAGTCTCGTGTTCGACTCGATCTGGCATTGGAGGGAGGAGTACCAAGCGAGAGGTCGCGGTACACTAGACGGTATGTCTCCTGGCTCTCTACTGCATCTACCCCAGGCTAAGACAACATTGGTAGCCCTCAAACAACCTACAAATCCTGATTCAGCTAATGAATCATCAGCATCCTCGACGCACCTAGACAGTACACTTGCGCCCCCAACTCACGCTTTGACCTCAGGCCTCAACCTCGCCACTTCTAATGGCGCCCTCACGCCAAGCGTTACCTCTGGCGGCATGGGAGGGACTCATAATTCGATGCTTAGCATGGGCTACGATGCGTTCGACGCCTGGGATCCTCAGCACTGGATGCTCGATGGGTTGGTCGACTTCAACTACACGTTCGTGCCACCACTTGAAACATCTTGACGAATTACTGGCCCGTCGTGTTATTCTTTTTTATTTCCCAGCAAGTATCAAACAACATATACCGAACACCGACTAGACACATCTACACATTCGTACGCCCGCTTGAAGGGCTCCACGAAATACAGTGTCATTTTTAGGGGGGGGTTTTCAGAGAGCAAGACGAAGACCGAGTGAAAAATCAACACCACGTGCGAGATGACGCATGTTTACGTGGCCACGCGTCCTGTGGATGACGTGCAAAACTGTACGCGGTGGCTTTTGTGGTATACCCTTTCTTTCTGGCGTTCATATTTAGGGGGAAGCATAATTGGTGGGGCGGGTAGACTGACAGAAAATGGTGTGAGAAGCATGTGTATGCAGTAACCAACACTATTCTAATCCTTAACGAACTCGAATGGCGGTAATGATCTCAGACGGCCCTCTTTTCTCAAACGTCGTTTCCTCACCGCGCCCAGCAACGGCGTGGATCGGCACTTTCCAGCCAACAAGCAGTGTGCCCTGAACTTCTAGGTTACCTTATTTGTCTCCGTCCCTTGCCGACCCCGGATTTCTGGTGTTGTTTGTGGACCGGACATGCCACGCCAGTGTTCCGCAAAGGGAGACAACCGTTTTTGTTTATGCGGCTCCCGCCGCCACCACCAGGAGCAGGAGCAGGAGCAGGAGCAGGAGCAGGAGAAGTCAAAAAGTAAGGATGGCGCTAAATACAGCGGTGATAAAGTCTGCCCGAGCCGGAGACTTCCATCGGCTTCGGCTTCGCCGAAAACCTTAATTGTGTCCGTCAAAGCGTGGTATTCCCCATCCCTTGCGTCGAAGGACGAGGGCTTCTAGAAGGTAGACCCTGCAGGAATGGAAGCTTCATGCCAGGCTGACCCTAGGACGGCCCGAACATGGTTCCATTTTCGCGTTTCGGCAGAGGGATGGAATGATGAGATCAAAGAAAGCTTGCGCAAAAGACTATTTTTGTCGAGGTGTGGTCGCGATAAGGTGGTTGATCGAAAATGCTGGTGTCAGCCATTCTGTCCTCCCTTCGGGGGGATTTTATCAAGCCACATACATGAAGAGGCTTCGTTAGCCTCATGCCGACTTATTCCACCTGTGCCGGAATGTTTGCTAGTCCGCATACTATGGCTTGTCGGTGCAGACTTATGTCTCCGAGAGCACGGCATAATCATCAACTCACCCTCTCGGTGCCGCTCCGTACCCACAGGTTGCCCCGGTCCCGGGGACACAAGCCCCGAATGTGGCACCAAAAGAGGCCGAACGAAGAAAGGAGGCGTTCGTGATAGGGACAAAGAAGGCTACTTTAGTCTTTTGCGTTGTTCATGATGCAAACGGTACCTTGCAGCCAACCCTTCCCCCCGCCTCGCCTCCCTTCGTGCCGCTGCCGCCCTCGCAGCAGATCAGAGGCAGTCAAACAATGGCATTGTTGGCGGTGAGAAGGGGGGAATGTAGAGTGACTCCGTCTGGATTGAAGCCACAATGCCGTGAAAACCGGCGCCGAAGCTGCAAAACGGAGGCGAGGAGGATAGCTGGTACCTAGGGATGAGGCCGGCGATACTTTGCTTGATAGTCCACTCCCTAGTTTCCCCTTCAAGATGGTGTTGCATACCTCCAATCTATGACCTC
>Ga0164242_10008211_pt1 | contig 11335 bp, 8 predicted proteins | sample OricomgcompostMG_FD_108783 | JGI IMG/M metagenome (GOLD analysis project Ga0164242, IMG submission 108783) | Miracle-Growth compost microbial communities from Emeryville, California, USA - Original compost - Miracle growth compost (MG) ...
GAACGTGTTACAACCGGGAAGACGAATGGGTAGCCGTTGGTCGAGCTGCAGCCTGTGACGCGGGTTGTATTCGGAAACGTCGTTGACTTGAAGGACGGCTGAAATGCGCATCAGTTACACCCCGGAGCAAGAAGAGCTGCGTCGCGAGCTGCGGTCGTACTTCACCAACCTGATGACCCCGGAGCGCCGCGAGGCGCTGACCTCCTCGGGGGGCGGCGAGGTCGGCACCGGCACGGCGTATCGCGACACCGTCGCGCAGATGGGCAAAGACGGGTGGCTCACCCTGAACTGGCCCACCGAGTACGGCGGCCAGGACCGCTCGCCGATGGACTCGCTGATCTTCACCGACGAGGCCGCCATCGCCGGTGTTCCGGTGCCGTTCCTGACGATCAACAGCGTGGCGCCGACCATCATGGCGTTCGGCACCGAGGAACAGAAGAAGTTCTTCCTGCCCAAGATCGCCGCGGGCGAGCTGCACTTCTCGATCGGCTACTCCGAGCCCGGCGCCGGCACCGACCTCGCCAACCTGCGCACCACCGCGGTGCGCGACGGCGACGACTACGTCATCAACGGCCAGAAGATGTGGACCAGCCTGATCGCCTACGCCGACTGGGTGTGGCTGGCGGTGCGCACCAACCCCGACGCCAAGAAGCACCGCGGGATTTCGATGCTGACCGTGCCGACCACCGCGGAGGGTTTCTCCTGGACCCCGGTGCACACGATGGCCGGTGTGGACACCAGCGCCACCTATTACTCCGACGTCCGCGTCCCGGTGACCAACCTGATCGGCGAGGAGAACGGCGGCTGGAAGCTGGTGACCAACCAGCTCAACCACGAGCGCGTCGCCCTGGTGTCGCCGCAACCGATCTTCTTGGCCCTGCGCGAGGTTCGCGAATGGGCGCAGAACACCAAGGACGACGGGGGCGCCCGGCTCATCGACTCGGAGTGGGTGCAGCTCAACCTGGCCCGGGTGCACGCCAAGGCCGAGGTCCTCAAGCTGATCAACTGGGAGCTGGCCTCGGCCGCGAGTGAGGACCTGTCACCCGCCGACGCGTCGGCGGCCAAGGTCTACGGCACCGAGCTGGCCACCGAGGCCTACCGGCTGCTGATGGAGGTGCTGGGTACCGCGGCGACGGTGCGCCAGAATTCGCCGGGCTCGTTGCTGCGGGGCCGGGTCGAGCGGATGCACCGGGCCTGCCTGATCCTGACCTTCGGAGGCGGCACCAACGAAGTTCAGCGCGACATCATCGGCATGGTCGCCCTCGGTCTGCCCCGCAACCGCTGAGCCGCTACGTAATAGAAGGACGGACGTTCATGGATTTCACGACAACCGAAGCGGCGAACGACCTCGGCAACCTGGTCGACACGATCGTGGACTCGGTGTGCACCCCCGAACACCAGCGCGAGCTGGACGGGCTCGATCAGCGGTTCGATCGCGACCTGTGGCGAAAGCTGATCGACGCCGGCATCCTGTCCAGCGCGTCGGCGTCATCGCTGGGCGGCGACGGTTTCGGCGCGCTCGAGCAGATCGCGATCCTGGTCGCGCTGGGCCATCAGCTGGCCGCGGTGCCCTACCTGGAGTCGGTGGTGCTGGGCGCCGGGGCGCTGGCCCGGTTCGGCTCCGAAGAGCTGCAGCAGAACTGGGGCGTGCCGGCGGTCAACGGCGAGAAGACCCTGAGCATCGCGCTCGACGGCGAGATGGGCGAGGGCCCGGTGCAGGCGCTAAGCGCCGGCGCCGGTTACCGGCTGACCGGCACGCGCACCCAGGTCGGTTTCGGCCCGGTGGCCGACGCGTTCCTGGTCCCCGCCGAAACGGATGCCGGCACGGCGGTTTTCCTGGTTGCCGCCGACGATCCCGGCGTCACGGTGACGGCCCTGCAGACCACCGGCCTGGGCAGCGTCGGGCACCTCGCACTGGACGGCACCGAGGTGGACGGCGGCCGCAGGGTCGGCGGCGCCGAGGTGGCGACCTGGCTCGGCACGCTGGGCACGTTGGGCCGCAGCGCTTTCCAGCTCGGGGTGCTCGAGCGTGGCCTGCAGATGACCGCCGAATACGCGCGCGAACGTGAGCAGTTCGACCGGCCGATCGGCAGCTTCCAGGCGGTCTCGCAGCGGCTGGCCGACGGCTACATCGACGTCAAGGGGTTGCGGCTGACGCTCACCCAGGCGGCCTGGCGAGTCTCCGAGGACATTCCGGCGGAGATCGACGTCGCCAGCGCGGCGTTTTGGGCCGCCGACGCCGGTCACCGGGTGGCGCACACCATCGTGCACGTGCACGGCGGCGTCGGCGTCGACACCGATCACCCCGCGCACCGATACTTCCTGGCCGCCAAGGAGATTGAGTTCGCGCTGGGCGGTGCCACCGGGCAGCTGCGCCGCATCGGGCGCGAGCTGGCGGAGACGCCCGCCTAGGCGAAATGGAGCTCACCGACGACCTGACGGTCACCAAGCTGCTGGCGCCGCTGACCGAGATCGACGACCGGGGTATCTACTTCGAGGACTCGTTCACCAGCTGGCGCGATCACCTGCAGCAGGGTGCCGCGATCGCCGCGGCGCTGCGTGAGCGGCTCGACCCCACCCGGCCACCCCACGTCGGAGTGCTGCTGGAGAACACCCCCTTCTTCTCGGCGATGCTGGTCGCGGCGGGAATGTCGGGGATCGTGCCGGTCGGGCTCAACCCGGTGCGCCGCGGCGAGGCGCTGCAGCGCGACATCGCCCGGGCCGACTGCCTATTGGTGCTCGCCGACTCCAAATCGTCTGAGACGCTGGGTGATATCGAGCACCTGAACGCCGACTCCGTCGCGTGGGCCGACGAACTGGCCGCGCACCGCGACGCCCCGATCGTTTTTCAGGACGCCGCGCCGGCGGATCTGTTCATGTTGATCTTCACGTCGGGTACCAGCGGCGAGCCCAAGGCGGTCAAGTGCAGCCACGGCAAGGTCGCGATCGCGGGCGTGACGATGTCGCAGCGCTTCGGCCTCGGCCCCGACGACGTCTGCTACGTGTCGATGCCGCTGTTTCATTCCAACGCGGTGCTTGTCGGCTGGGCGGTGGCGGCGGCGTGTGCGGGCTCAATGGCCTTGCGGCGCAAGTTCTCCGCCTCGAACTTCATCGTCGACGTCCGCCGCTACGGCGCCACGTACGCGAACTACGTCGGCAAGCCGTTGTCGTATGTACTGGCCACGCCCGAGCGGCCCGACGATGCGGACAACCCGCTGCGCGCGGTGTACGGCAACGAGGGCGTTCCCGATGACATCGAGCGCTTCGCCCGCCGATTCGGGTGTGTCGTGCAGGACGGGTTCGGTTCCACCGAGGGCGGCGTGGCCATCGCGCGCACCCCGGACACACCGCCGGGTTCATTGGGCCCCCTCCCGCCGGGCATCGACATCGTCGATCCCGACACCGGCGCGTCATGCCCACCGGGCGTGGTCGGCGAACTGGTGAACGTCGCCGGGCCGGGCCGTTTCGAGGGTTATTACAACGACGACGCCGCCGAGGCCGAGCGGATGGCCGGCGGGGTCTACCACAGCGGCGATCTCGCCTACCGTGACGACGCCGGTTATGCGTATTTCGCTGGGCGGCTGGGTGATTGGATGCGCGTCGACGGCGAAAACCTCGGCGCCGCGCCGATCGAGCGGGTGTTGCTGCGCCACCCCGACCTGACCGAGGTCGCGGTGTACCCGGTGCCCGACGCGATCGTCGGCGACCAAGTCATGGCCGCGGTGGTGATGGCGCCGGGCACCGAGTTCGACGACGAGAAGTTCCGCACCTTCTTGGCCGAGCAACCGGACTTGGGACCCAAGCAATGGCCGTCGTACGTACGGGTCAGCACCGAACTCCCGCGCACGGTGACCTTCAAGGTGCTCAAGCGGCAACTGGCCGCTCAGGGCGTCGACTGCGGCGATCCGGTCTGGAAGATCCACCGCTAGGGCCCCGGGACGGGCGTTATCGCGGGATGTGGGCGTCCAGGCAGTAAACTCAGCGCTCGATGAAAATCCGCGAAATGATCGCCCGCTCGGTCCTGGTCGGGTCGCTGGCTGGGGCCGCGCTCGGGCTGGGTGCCGGTGTCGCCGCGGCGGACCCGCCCCCGCCGCCTCCCCTGCCACCGCCACCCCCGCCGCTGGTGTGGTCACCGCCGACGCCGGACCCCGAACCGTGGGAAGCTCCTCCCCCGCCGGAGGAGGGCGCGCCGCTACCGCCGCGCTGAACATGCCGCAACGACAAGGAGACGCGATGGTTGATGCGCCGGTCCCCCGTCCCGGCGCCGCGGTCATTCGCGCCGATAGCGGAACCGGCGCATGACGGCTCGGCCTCTCGAGCTCGCGCTGGAAGCCAGCTTCGAACAGCTTTCCGCCGCGGCGCCGGCGAACGTCGGCATCGCGATCGCCCGGCCGGACCGGACATTTTCGCTGGGGAGCTGGTGGTCGGGTGTGGCATGGTCGACGATCAAAGTGCCCCTGGCGGTGGCGGCGCTGCGCAACGATTGGCTGGGCGCCCGCGATTTTGCCGTGAAGGCAATCACCGAATCCGACAATCGCGCATCCGAGCAGTTGTGGTCGCAGTTGGGCGAGCCGGCCGACGCGGCACGGCAGGTTCAGGCGGTGGTGGCCGAGGGCGGTGACACCGCGACGGTGGTCGAATCGCGCCGACTTCGCCGTGGTTTCACCGCTTTCGGCCAAACCCAGTGGAACCTGCAGCGCCAGGCGCGGTTCGCCGCGGAGCTGCCGACCATCCCCGACGCCGCCGAGGTGATCGACCTGATGCAACGACTCAGCAGCGGTGACCAATGGGGGCTGGCCGCCAAAGGGATTGCCGCGAAAGGGGGTTGGGGGCCCGGAGTGCACGGCGAGTACCTGGTCCGGCAATTCGGGATCGTCCCCACCCCGTCCGGGCAGTGGGGTGTGGCACTGGCGGCGGACGCGCACGACGGCGCGTTCGAGACCGGCGTCGACGTGGTCAATACGATGACGGACTGGTTGCTGAGCCGGCTGCCGACCCTAGCCCGTTATTGACGGCACCACGGCGTCGATCAGGTGCGGTCCGGCTTCTGCGAACGCGGCGCGCAGCGCGTCGGCGAACTCCTCAGCGGTGGTGACGCGCCGGGCCGGCACCCCCATGCCCTCGCTGATTTTGACGAAATCCATTGTGGGATCGGCTAAGTCGAGCAGGGACAGTGCTTCGGGCCCGGGCGCCGAGCCGGCGCCGACCCGTTGCAGCTCGATGCGCAGGATGTCGTAGGCCCTGTTGTTGTACAGCACGGTGGTGACGTCGAGGTTCTCCCGCGCCTGGGTCCACAACCCCGCAATGGTGTACATGGCGGAGCCGTCGGATTCCAGGCACAGCACCGGGCGATCCGGGGCGGCGATCGCCGCACCGACCGCCGCGGGAATGCCGTAGCCGATCGCCCCGCCGGTCAGGGTCAGCCAGTCATGCGCCGGCGCCCCGGCGGTGGCCTGGGCGAGCAGCAGGCCGGAGGTGTTCGACTCGTCGACCACGATCGCCCGTTCCGGCAGCAGCGCCCCGATCACGTCGGCCGCCGACGCGGACGTCAGTGCGCCGGTCGGCAGCGTGGGACGCGACGCGGCCGCCACCGGCGCCACCGTTCCCGGCGCCACCTGATCCGCCAAGGCGGTCAACGCATCCGCCGCGCCGCTGTGTTCGGCGAGCACGTGCACCTCGCAACCGGCGGGCACCAGGTCGCTGGGCATGCCGGGGTAGGCGAAGAACGACACCGGCGACTTGGCGCCGGCCAGCACCAGATGTTTGGCGCCGTCCAGCTGGGCCGTGGCGGCCTCGGCGAAGTACGCCAGCCGGTCGACGGCGGGGATCCCGGCGCCGCGCTCGAGCCGGGTGGGGAAGGTCTCGCACAGCACCCGCGCGCCGGTGGCCGCGGCGATCCGGGTGGCCGCGGCCAGGCCGGCGTGGCGGGTGGCGTCGCCGCCGACCATGATCACCGTCGGTTCTCCGGAGCCGAGCACCTCGGCCACTTCCGGGGCCAGCAACGGGTCGGCGCCCGCCGGCTGTGCGTCCAGGTTGGAGAACAGCTGGGCGCCGTCGGACCAGGACACGTCGGCGGGCAGGATCAGCGTCGAGATCTGTGAACCCCACCGGCTGGCCGCGATGCCCTCGACGGCGTCGGCCGAAACCTGGGAGGCGTCACCCGTTCGGCGCACCCAACCCGAGACGGTGCCGGCGAGGGCGTCGATGTCGGATTCCAGTGGGGCGTCGTACTTTTTGTGATAGGTGGCGTGGTCACCGACCACCACCACCATCGGGACCCGGGCGCGGCGCGCGTTGTGCAGATTGGCCAGGCCGTTGCCCAATCCGGGGCCCAGGTGCAGCAGCACGGCCGCGGGGCGATCGGCGATGCGGGCATAACCGTCGGCCGCGCCGGTGGCGACCCCCTCGAACAAGGCCAGCACGCCGCGCATCCGCGGGACACTGTCCAGGGCCGCGACGAAGTGCATCTCCGACGTGCCGGGGTTGGCGAAACACACGTCGACGCCGCCGTCGACCAGGGTGTTGATCAGGGCCTGGGCGCCATTCACGTGGTTGCCTCCAGTCGAAACAGTCGTTCGGCATTGCCGCGCAAGAAGTCTCGGCGGGCCTCGTCGGACAGCCCGAGGTCGTCCAGCCCCGCCAACGCGTGCTCGTGGCCGATCATCGGGTAATTGGTGCCGAACAACACCTTCCGTTGTCCGGTACGGGTTTTCATGAACCTGATGAGTTCTTCGGGCAGGCGCGCGATCGTGTACGCCGAGGTGTCGATGTAGACGTTTTCGTGCTTGCGGGCCACCGCGACCATCTCCTCGGTCCACGGGTAGCCGACGTGGCCGCAGACGATCACCAGTTCCGGGAAGTCGAGGGCGACCTGGTCGATGTAGGGAATCGGGCGCCCGGTCTCCGAGGGGCGCAGCGGGCCGGTGTGGCCGACCTGGGTGCAAAACGGCACGCCGGACTCGACGCACTGGGCGAACAGCGGATAGTAGCGGCGATCGGTGGGCGGGGCGTTCCACAGCCACGGCACCACCCGCAGGCCGACGAATCCTTCTGCGACGCGCCGTCTCAACTCCCGGACCGCTTCCATCGGGCGGTCGAGGTCGACGGTGGCGAGCCCGGCGAACCGGTCCGGATGCGCGGCAATCCATTGCGCCACCTCGTCGTTGGAGACGAGGTCTTGGCCGTTCGGGCCGCGCCAGGCGCTGAGTATGCCCAGTTGCACGCCGGCGGCATCCATCGACGCCAGCGTCACCTCGATCGGGATCTCGGTGTCGGGGATCGACCCGCCCGTCCAGCGGCGCAGGGACGCCAGCATGTCGCTGCGCAGGAACCGCTGCGTCGGGTGTTGCATCCAGACGTCGATCGTCATCGGGATCGACAGTAGCCCGGCCGCCGCGGGCGGTGCTCAGGCGGCCAGCGCGGCGCGGGCGGCGGCGTCGGTCTGCCGCGCGTACCCGCCGCCGAACAGCACGACATGGGCGAGCAGCGGGAAGAGCTGATGCAGCCCGACACGGTCGCGCCAGCCGGGTCGCAGCGGCCGCACCCGCCGGTAACCGTCGATGACGGCGTCGAGATGCGGGCAGCCGAACAGCGCGAGCATCGCCAGGTCGGTCTCGCGGTGACCGCCGTGCGCGGCCGGGTCGATCAGCACCACCCCGGCGGGCGTCCACATCACGTTGCCGCTCCACAGGTCGCCGTGCAGGCGGGCCGGCGGGTCGTCGTCGTCGAAATCACCCGCACGGCAACGCGCCGCGACGGCGTCGACGACCTCGCGGGTCGACGAGTCGAGCCGCGCGGCGGCGAGTTCGGCCATCGGGGCCAGCCGCTCCTGCGCATAGAACTCGCCCCAGCGTCGGTGCGGTCGCAGCGACATCGGCAGGGGCTGCGACAGGGGTCCGAAGAAGCCGGGCCCGTCCCACCCGTCGGGGCCGGCGCCAAAGCCGGCGGCGCCGGCGTCGTGCGTGGCGGCGAGTCGGCCACCGAACTCACGCGCCGCCTCGGGGGTCGGGTACACCGAGCCGAGGCGGCGCAGCGTCAGGCTCGTCATCGTGACGGAGACGACTTGCGCGCAGGGCACGCCGCCGTCGGCGCCGGAAAGCCATTGCAGGCCAGCGGCTTCCGCGGCGAAGAACCGGGCGGGCGCGTCCGGGTTGTGCTTGACGAAGTCGGTCACGCCTCGCGCGGTCCTAGCGCTTGGAGCGCGTCATGCAGTTACGTGAGCGGCGTGCACGTCGTCGGCCGGGCGCGCCTCGGTCTGCTCCTTGGCCCAGCGGTAGTCGGGCTTGCCGGCGGGCGAGCGCTTGACCTCGTCGACCAGCCACAGGCTGCGCGGCACTTTGTATCCCGCGATCTCGGAACGCACGAAGGCGTCCAGCTCCGACAGCGGGGGCCGCGTTCCCGGCCGCGGCTGGACGACGGCCGCGACGTGCTGGCCGTATCGGGCGTCGGGCACACCGACCACCAGGGCGTCGAAGACGTCGGGGTGCCCCTTGAGCGCGGCCTCGACCTCCTCGGGGTAGATCTTCTCGCCGCCGCTGTTGATCGACACCGAGCCGCGGCCCAGCATCGTGACGGTGCCGTCCTCCTCGACCGTCGCGTAGTCGCCGGGAATGGCGTAGCGCACGCCGTTGATGGTCTTGAACGTCTCGGCGGTCTTCTTCTCGTCCTTGTAGTAGCCGACGGGAATGTTGCCCTTCTTCGCGATAAAGCCGCGCACGCCGGAGCCGGGCTTGACCTCGTTGCCGTCCTCGTCGAGGACGACGGTGCGGTGGTCGATCGTCACGCGCGGGCCGCCGCTGTGCGGCGCGTCCTTGGCGACGACGCTGGTGCCGCCGAATCCGGTTTCCGACGATCCGATCGAGTCGGTGATGACCCGGTTGGGCAGCAGCTCGAGGAACTTCTCCTTGATGCTCGGCGAGAACAGCGCCGCGGTGGAGGCGAGCAAAAACAGGGACGACAGGTCGTACTCGTTACCCTTCTCCTGGTGCGCCAGCAGCGCGTCCAGCAGCGGCCGCGCCATCGCGTCGCCGGTGAAGAACAGCAGGTTCACCTTGTGCTCGTGAATCGTGCGCCAGACCTCGTCGGCGTTGAATTCCGGTGCCAGCACCGTGGTTTGACCCGAGAAGATCGACATCCAGGTCGCCGACTGGGTGGCGCCGTGGATCATCGGCGGAATCGGGTGGCGGACCATCGGCGGATTGGCCGCGGCGGCTTTGGCCAGGTCGTACTCGTCCTTGACGAATTCGCCTGTGGCGAAGTCGGTTCCGCCGAACAGCACGCGGTAGATGTCCTCGTGGCGCCACATCACGCCCTTCGGGAATCCGGTGGTGCCGCCCGTGTAGAGCAGGTAGATGTCGTCGGCGCTGCGCGGGCCGAAGTCGCGCTCGGGTGAGCTCTGGGCGATCGCGGAGTAGAACTCGACGCCGCCGTAGCGCTGGTAGTCGTTGTCGCTGCCGTCCTCGACGACCAGGATCGTCTTGACGTTGGGAGTCTCGGGCAGCACGTTGGCCACCCGGTCGGAGTACTGGCGCTCGTGGACCAGCGCGACCATGTCGGAGTTGTCGAACAGGTAGCGCAGCTCGCCCTCGACGTAGCGGTAGTTGACGTTCACCAGGATGGCACCCGCCTTGACGATGCCGAGCATCGCGATGACGATCTCGATGCGGTTTCGGCAGTAGAGGCCCACCTTGTCGTCCTTTTTCACCCCCTGCTCGAGCAGGTAGTGAGCAAGGCGGTTGGCCTTCTCCTCCAGTTGGGCGTAGGTCAACTTCTCGTCGCCGCAGATCAGGGCGACACGCTCGGGCACAGCGTCGATGGCGTGCTCTGCTAGATCGGCAATATTCAAGGCCACGGCCACCAAATTAGAACGTGTTACATTTCGAGGCAAGCTCGTGTCCATTGTCGAGGGAAAGGCGGTAACCGTGACCGAGGCGCCAGCAAACGAGGAAACCGGTCCTGACGCGCTCGTGGAACAGCGTGGTCACACCCTCATCGTGACCATGAACCGGCCGCACCGCCGCAACGCCCTGAGCACGGAAATGATGGAAATCATGGTCCAGGCCTGGGACCGCGTCGACAACGATCCCGACATCCGATGCTGCATCCTGACCGGTGCCGGTGGCTACTTCTGCGCGGGCATGGACCTCAAGGCCGCGACCCAGAAGCCGCCGGGTGAGTCATTCAAGGACGGCAGCTACGACCCGTCGCGGATCGACGCCCTCCTCAAGGGCCGGCGGCTCAAAAAGCCGCTGATCGCCGCCGTCGAGGGCCCGGCCATCGCCGGGGGTACGGAGATCCTGCAGGGCACCGACATCCGGGTGGCCGGCGAGAGCGCCAAATTCGGCATCTCCGAGGCCAAGTGGAGCCTGTACCCGATGGGCGGGTCCGCGGTGCGACTGGTGCGCCAGATTCCCTACACCGTGGCGTGCGACCTGCTGCTGACCGGACGGCACATCACCGCCGCCGAGGCCAAGGACATGGGCCTGATCGGCCACGTCGTTCCCGACGGGCAGGCGCTGACCAAGGCCCTCGAAATCGCCGAGGTCATCGAGAACAACGGCCCGCTGGCCGTCCAGGCGATCCTCAAGACGATCCGCGAGACCGAGGGGATGCACGAGGAAGAGGCCTTCAAGCCCGATACCGCAAACGGGATACCGGTGTTCCTGTCCGAGGACTCCAAGGAGGGCCCCCGGGCGTTCGCCGAGAAGCGCAAGCCCAACTTCCAAAACCGCTAGGTCCCCTCTCCGCCGAACGTGACGTCACGGCGACTTATCGGCCGATTTTTCGCCCTGACGTCACGCTCGGCGTCGCTGTCAGTCCTTGACGCCACACTGCTTGCGTGCGCGAAGCCTTCATCGGCAGCGAGGCGCTCGCAGCCGGCACCCTGACCCGGTACCGGCTGCGGAGCCGGTTCGTCGCGTTGCACCCCGACGTCTACGTGGACCCCGCCACGGAACTGACCGCCACAAGACGCGCATGCGCCGCGTGGCTGTGGTCGCGGCGACGGGGCATCGTCGCAGGGCGCTCCGCCTCGGCACTGCATGGGGCCAAATGGGTCGACCACCGGGCGCCCGCGCAGTTGGTCTATCAACACCGCCGCCCGCCGGCCGGTATTGACACGTGGTCGGATTCGCTGTTTGAGCACGAGATACAAACGATCGCCGGCCTACGGGTGACGACGCCCGCGCGGACGGCTCTCGACCTCGCCTGCCGATATCCCGTCGATCGGGCGGTCGCAGCCATCGACGCGCTCGCGCGCGCAACCGATCTCAAGGTGAGCGAGGTCGACTCACTCGGCGAGCGGTACCGAGGCCGACGGGGCATCGCGCGTGCGCGC
>Ga0164242_10008212_pt1 | contig 11334 bp, 13 predicted proteins | sample OricomgcompostMG_FD_108783 | JGI IMG/M metagenome (GOLD analysis project Ga0164242, IMG submission 108783) | Miracle-Growth compost microbial communities from Emeryville, California, USA - Original compost - Miracle growth compost (MG) ...
GACAACTTTGCAGAAGCAGCGCGGTTGAACAGTAAAACATAGAATGCGGGTGTAGCTCAGTTGTTTAGAGCGCGTCCTTGCCAAGGACGAGGCCAGGGGTTAGAGTCCCCTCACCCGCACCAATTATTAGATTTTTGCATTTTTGCTATCGCGTCGAACGGTTCCTTAAGGGTTAAATTGAGCTTTTCGCCCTCTAAAGTCATATTCGAAACTACGAAGTCTATCAGATACCTCTTTTGCTCCACAGAGGTATTTTTATTTTCAAACAATTCCACTGCACGGCTGCACACATCAACGATGTAGGCAGCTCCCACTACGAAAGCCTTATCGCCGTCCCCTAGGTCCTCAAGCTCTTTAGTAATAGCTCGTTGCCTAACGCTGGCTTCGTCCACGATTGACTGAAACAGGTCGGGGCGGTCTTTCAGCATAGCGGCATTTTCGAAGTTCTGTTTCAGCCTCTCGTCGATGGCGTTGTACTCATCTTGGAGCGACTTGCGGTGCTTTAGATAGTATTCCTGCTCATCAGCGTGATGTCGTTCGATTTCGGCTACTATTTCGGGTATGACTGCCTCTGGCACGGTAATAGAGGCTAAGACGGCTTTAAACTGTTCAACCAGTATTTTTTCGTTAATCCACTTGGGTTTGTGTTGCCCGGTATAGCCAGTGCAACGTCCATAGATATTGCCGCCAGCGCCTTTTGGCCCATCAAATGTTACAGTACAGCCACATTCTCCGCACTTTAATCGCTTAAATAGGAATGGCTTACTCCGGTATTTAGTGCGGGCATGGCTCCGTTCCTCGTTCACTCGCTGGCACTTAAACCACAGCCAAGGTTCTACGAGGACAGGGTACTTATGCGGATACTGCTTGCCCATGTAGCGCATTTCGCCCATATAAAACGGATTGTTGATGATTTTTTCCCACTTGCCCTTACTAAGTGGCCCTGATACTTTCTTACCGTCTTTACCTCGGTGTGGGTTAGACAAGAGGCCTGCCTGCTTCATTTCTTTGGCTATCGCTCCGTATGACCAGCCAATTGACCGTAGCTCGAAACCCTTAGCAATAAAGCACTGCTTTTCTTCATCGAGCCTAATTCCCTTTATGGCCTTGCCGTTAATGTCATAGCCGGCGATATAGTTTTCGTAACCAATAGGCGCCTTGCCAATCCATGTTTTATGGCTGACTAATTCGCTAAACCTACGTCGAACGTTATCTCGGGTTGCGCTACTGTAGTAAGCGGCTAAGGCGACGCCAATATCAAGACGGAACAAGTCTGAGGCGGGTGAGGCCTGGTTAATGAATAGATTGTCGCTGGGGAAATGTATCTCTATCCTGCCTTTACGGAAAAGTGTAGTGAGGGCTTTTCTGTCATCGGCAACCGTATCACGGCTAAAGCGGTCAATTTTGTCAAACACCGCTATTGCTAGTTCTTTTCGTTCTGCAGGGGAGTGATGACCAGCTCCCGAAACTTAGGCCGATTTTCTTTGTAGGCCGTTTCGTCGTATTCAATATATTTGAAATCTACGTCCTCAACCCATTTAAGTTTGTTTGCGTAATCGAACAGTTTGGCTTTTTGTGCGGGCAGTGCCTTACGTTGTGATATGTCTGACACGCGAGCGATTAGATAGTTCATATTCGAAATCTCCCATTACTATATTATTTTCTTGATGTAAAAATATCTACTATTTAACAGATTGAAAGGAAATAGGATAGGGAATATTATCCCTCACTACCCTGGAGCTATTCATTCGGAACTTTTGATTTTCTATCTATTTCAATAAGCGTTTCGACGAAACCTACAAGATTTTGTATGGCTTCCGCCCATTCGTCGTCTGGCATGGCTATTTCGGGTGGTTGCGACTTACTCATTGGGCGTAACCTCTCGCAGACTGTAGAGTTTCGTCTTACCGGAACCGGCAGTTTCTTGCAGAACTCCCTCGGCAACCATTGCTCCAAGTACTGTTCGTAGCTTATGTTCGTTCGTTTTAACGCCCGTGTCCTCAAGCAGTGCCAGCAATTCCTTTTGCATGAGCTTGCCGTTGTCAGTTAGTAGCATTACGATAGCGTTCTGAATAGCCTGTACCTTGTCTTCGCGCACCTCGAGTTTGCCTTGGTATTCAAAAGCAAAGCTATATTTGTCTATGTTGGCTACAATCTGAAATGGCTCTAACTCTTCTTCACCACGCTGTTTTGTTTGGTGAAATACGAGCTGTCTATCTTTGCGCGATAATGCCAGGTGGCTATCAACGGCTGCCAAAATGTCTGACGAGCCGCGCATTTCGCTGCCGGTGTAACTGCGGTTGGCACCGGGCTTACGATTATGGTGCGTAACCAACACCGTAATACCTTTAACAGTAAATCGTTTTAGGTGGTCAAAGACGGCGGCCATATCGCCGGCGCTGTTTTCGTCTGACGCATGTATACGCACCAAGCTGTCAATGATTACCAGTTTTATGCCGTAAGCCTGGCAATTCAGTATGGCTAAGTCTACGTTCTCGTCATTGAGCTTGAAGCCCGGACTATTGCTGAAATAGATAGGCAGGTCTGCAGTTGCTTGCAACATAAACAGACGTTTTTGTAATATTCTCGGATTGTTTTCCTCGTCTATTATCAGTACGCCAGCTTGACTGGTTTTGAACTTACCAAACAGCGGCTTATGACTGGAAACTGCTATAGCTATGTCTAGCAGCACCCATGTTTTGTATGAAGCCGGCGGCCCGGACAGGATTGTTATTGCTTCCTCGGGCAATATCCTGTCTACCAGCCATTCTTCCTGCGGGAAGTTCCGGTTCATTAAATCTTCTAGTTTTACTAACGGGTCCATAGTGGAACCTTTCTTTGGAAACTGTCCGCAGAACGGCTATTGCCAGACAGTTTCTAAAAACCGTTCTGGCCCTAGCTTCTCAAACCATAAGAAAAAAGTACGGCAAAGCCGCGAGTTACTGATTTTGGACTATTTATTCCTAGTAATTCCTAATTTTTGACACTAACGATAGTGCCCGCAGCCACTATAGCCTTTAATTGTTCGGCAGTTAGATTTACTGTGCGTCTAACCATAATGGACTTCGGAGTTGCGACCACAAAAGGGCTAAGCTCATTTGTCTTGTCAAAACTGGTTCTACGTAACGCTTGGGTTATACTTGTCAGCCCCGGGGTACTTATTTTCTTTTCCTTTAGCTCGGCTCTGACGCTGTCAATTTTAATAATTTCATTTGGGTGATACAGCAAACAATGGCTAAGCATATTAAGGGCATTGCCCTCGCGCATTGTCTTGAGCCTATAACTTGTATTGCTTGTAGTTACTTGTGGTTTGTTGATACCCACGAATGACAACTGCGCTTTAATGAAATTACCCTCGGCTGCGTATTGCTTGCGAAGTTCCTTGTATCTCTGATAATTAAAATCCGTAACCCAGTAAGCCCGATACCAAATAGCGCCCTTAGAGCCTAGCGCCCCGGCCTTGTCCAGCCGAAAAGGCAGGTCAAGACCATGCTCATTTACTTGATAAAGTCGCCGCTCCCTCGTGTTTGCTTTTTCGGACTTAATACCGATAACCCCCATAGTAGAAAGCATGACAAGCGCACGGCACTCACTGCCATAGTTGGCGATATTTTGTTCTTCTCCAAGCTCGTCGCTCCAGTCAAATATCCACTGAGTACGCTTAAAATCAGCACCAGCGTTAAAATATGCGTTCAACTTTTCCAGCACTCTTTTTACCCAGTAATCTTGTTCATGTGCGTTGAGGCTCATGCGCTAATTGTAAACCACGCTAGTGTATTACGGCTGCATTTACGGTGTTATACTTTGTAATAACGCCCAAAGCGTTACACAATTTGGCATGACCTAACCTTAGTAGCCCAAAGCGAAAGGCATGGTCGTAAATCCCGTGAAGAATACTGAGCCAATCGTTCAGGTATCTTCACGGGTTGCCACTGGAAACGGTGGTAGGTGGCCGTAAGGTCATCACCTAGCGGTTGGCTTCGTGCGTTCTGCTAAGTATCAAACAACCTAAAGGAGCGACTATGGGTTTCGGACACAAGTTTGAGGAAGCAAAGCAACGACTAGAGGCTGCCAAAGCCAAACAACAGGACAAATTAGCGGAAAAACTAATCGCCGACATTGGCAAGCGTGGCGAAAAACTGCTGGCGCAGAACCTAAGTGATGGCGAAAAGATACTGGCAAAAGTGCGGGGCGACTTCGGCCAAGCTTTTGTCGTTACCGATAAGCATGTATTTATCGTGAAGTGGGGTTTCCAGTCAGGCTCAACTTTCGGCGGCAAATGTATTAGCTTTGCGTATAACAACATTACCGGTATCCAAATTAAGCAGCAGACGCTTAAGGCGCTCGTGGAAGTGCTGACACCGGCAACCCAAGATAATAGGAAACTCAGTTACTGGGGCGGCAGAGGCAAAGGCGACAATGCCGTAGAGAGCGATAACGCTGTAACCTTTAGCCGCCCGGAAGCGCCAGTTTTCCAAACGGCAGTCAACCTTGCCAAAGAGCAGATGGAAAGCCGCCACGCTCCTGCCAGTAAGAGCAACGACGACCTTTCCAGCCTAAAAGAGCTGGCTGACCTTAAGGAGCAAGGCATTATTACGGAAGCCGAGTTTGCGGCTAAAAAGAAACAGATTTTAGGGTTGTAAAGTTAGTCAGACAAACTATACAAAAGTGTTCGTATATTATCCGCAGTAGTTCGGCTCACGGTGCGCTAAGAACCATTGGGACGTCTTAACGTCGCCATTTATAATTGCGTCGGCTACTACTATTTTTGCTTGCATACCCAACCACTGCTTGGCCTTACTCATGCGATTTGCAAACTTGTGGTTCCGTTCCAGTTCGGCATAGTAAGTAGTTCGCCCAATCCTCGCATAGCGGCACGCTTCCGCCACGCCATAATCGTGCTGTAACATGCGTTCCAGTATATTAATTTCAATTTCAGTGATGGCCCTCGGACGGCCAACTGCATTAACTCCGCTCATGCTTACTATTGTGAACCGATTTTATACTACTAGCAAACGATAACGCTTCGGCCTATTGTGTAAAGCCTATTTACAGCTTCTCTGGCGGCAGTTCGTTCAGCTTCACGCAAATGGGTGTAGTTCAGGAATAAAACGTCAAACCTGTGCGCCCGTGCGTCAGCCATAAGGGATTTAAGGTCGGTGTAAACGGCTGAATTATTAATCGTTAAACCAGAATGTCGTATCTCGTACTTGAGTTGCGCAGCGTGTTCGGCTGCTCCTTTATTCGGTATAAATATGGCTGCCTTTGCTTTACCCATACCCACAAGTATGTATTCTTTGAAATAATTCTCAAGGTTTGTCTATGAAGTTGTTGCATTCCCCCTATATCCATTTTGAACTGATGATTTTTACAGCGTAGAATAAGTATAATTACCGACCATGACTGATACTCCCACAATCATTGACGAAATGTTAGCCGCCCTCACGGCCAATATTGAATACCTGAGCCAAAACGGTAATGCTCAAATTAGAGTACGTAACGGCCAACTGCTGCAAACTGTTGGCGACAAGTTTATTTATGAGTTTAGTTTAGAGTTCTTGCAGAACATTGAGCCAAACGCTGACGTAGAAATAAGAATTGGCAGCACTAGTACAAACGGTAAGGTTTCAGCCCTTAATGAAAATAGTATCCAGGTTGAACTAGATAAAAACTTAGGCGACAGGATTTCAGAAGCGTGGCTTATAATTTCCAGTTACTACTTACTTGAGCTCCTTAAGGAGCGACTACAGAAAATAAACAGCGGCGAGATTACCTTAAGCGATCTTGCTTGGCAGGTATTTGATGACCAGGACAGTGGCGTAACGCTAGAACGCACATATATACCGCCTGCCAGCAAATCTAGCCCACTAAATATGTACCAGCTAGAAGCCCTACAGCTTGCGCTAGGCAACCCGGTTTCATTTATTTGGGGACCACCCGGAACCGGTAAGACACAGACTATAGCCAGTATTATTGAGGGCTTCATGGCTCAAGGTAAAAGCGTGCTTCTTTTGTCCCACACTAATAAGGCCACCGACGAAGCACTACTTAAGGCCGTTAAACACTTAGGCAATGAACATAATGATTACCAAGAGGGTAAAATTATACGTTTTGGTGAAATCACTGTTGATGAGCTGAAAGATAAATATGTTACACCCGCTAAGATAGCCGAAAAGAACGGGCGAGGGATAAGAAATGAGATACGGAAACTAGGCGAAGAAATCACCAGGCTACAGAAAGAAACCGCCAATTCGTCGGCAGCCTTGAAAACATTTGAACGATGGAACGAGGTTGAGAGCGAACTTCAAAATATACGTCAATACGTTGCTGACCAACAAGGTGTGGCAATGAACTATAAGGCAGAAGCGGAAAACTGTAAGTCTGAAATCACTAGCTTAAAGCAAGAGCGAGCCGAGTATGACGGCAAGGGTACTTTTGGCCGTCTATTCGCAGCAAGGAAGCCAGCCCAGCTTGAGCAGAGGGCGACCTACCTTATACGCTTGGCTGCACAGCGAGAGGAACAGGTTAATGAAATCAAGGTAAATCTACAAGAAGCCAAAGCAAGGCATAAGCAACTACTGTCCGCTAAAAAACAACTAACTCTAACCTTGCCTCCTGAAGACTTTAGTTACTATCACGACATTGCAGAAAATGGCGGTGTTAAGATTTTGAAGTTACTTGAAGAGCAGGGTCAGCTTGAAAAACAATTAGAAGAATTGCAAGAAAGTTTAATACTTGAAGCTAAGGTGGTGGCAACCACTCTGACCAAGAGCTACTCCTCTAAGACAGTTCTTAGCCGTCAATATGACTGCATTATCATTGACGAAGTTTCAATGGCTCCACTTCCTGCCGTTTTTTGTGCCAGTGGACTTGCACAAACAAACATAGTGCTAGTGGGAGATTTCTTGCAGCTACCGCCCGTAACACAACACAAGGTCATTAGAACAAAAGCCAAAAGCGAAGAACAAGCAAGGGCCGAAGAAGAATTAGTATATAACTGGCTGATGCGGGATATTTTTGCTGTTTCAGGTGTTGAGGAGGCAATACGTAAGGGTATCCGGCCTGAAAAACTGCGGCAACTTAAACGGCAGTATCGTATGCATGAAACCATAGCTGATATTGTTAACGAAATCGCCTATGAAAGAATTAATAAGGACTTCGCCCTAGAAACTGACCAAGCTGCAACTAAAAATAAAGGGCTTGAATTAGTAGATAAAGTGCCGGCAAAGGGTTCTCACGTTGCCTTTTATGATACTTCTGTAAGGGCTGCTGTGGCTTCCCAGCTTGACGGTGGCAGTTACTATAACCTCTACAATGCTCTTGTCTGCATAGAATTAGCAAAGCAGGCTGTTGCTTCGGGCTATCAGTCAGTGGGAATAATCTCAGCCTATCGCGCACAGGTAAATCTTATACAAAAAATGATTGCTGATACCTTCAAGGGCAAGAAACAAGTAGTCGCGGACACAGTACATCGTTTTCAAGGCGGCGAAAAACAGCTAATCATTATTGACATTACTACGCCGAACACCAGAACGATGTATGACGATGGCGCTGCCGAGGGCAATGACATGAAACTCTTAAATGTGGCGATATCGCGCGCCGAAGTAAAGTGCGCTCTGGTCGGCGACTTAAAACAAATCGTAAAGTTACATAGCGCAAGCTCCCCAGTACGAGCCATCGTTGAACATATTACTCGCAAACACTATCCGGTATATAACACCGAGGAAATGTTAGACGGTTTTAATGTTACAGCACAATCCGACGAGTGGCTCGCTAAACTTGCCGGTAGTCCACAAGCTGCTAAAGAAATGGAAAACTCCAAATTGTTTGATGAAACAGATTTCTACAGCCAATTTATAAAGGACATGCTATCTGCCGAACAGGAAGTTATTATTGATAGCCCTTACATGACCACCAAGCGAGTGAACGATTTATACAAATACTTTGAACAGCTACGGCATAAAGGCGTAGAAATATATGTCCTTACTAGAATACCTAAGGAGCAGGACGGCAAAATGCAGTATTACTCCGAAGCTGAAATTGACCGCCTATCCAAACTTGGCGTTAAGGTACTGCCATTTATCGGTAAAATCCACCGCAAGATAGCTATCATAGACCGCAAGTTATTGTGGGAGGGTAGCCTTAACATACTGTCGCAGAGTGATAGCCGTGAAATCATGCGTCGTTTTGACGGCAAAGCAAGTGCAGCACAAATGATGGGCTTCTTAAAGCTAGACAAAAACTTAGGCGAACTTGGCAAGCCGGCCTTACGACATTGCGAGTTCTGCGATAGCCCTGTTGCGTGGTACTGGACAGACACTAGTATTTACGGGGGTTTATGGACGTCTTGCCTGCTTAATCGCCATAAAGAAGGGGTTCCGCCAAAGAGTGCCGCTCAACTTAAACAGATAAAGAGCGACCTACGGGCTGCCCGAAAGTCAACAAAAGAAAAGACCGCCGACGGCGCACCAATATGCCCGAAGCATGAAGTAGTAATGGTAAGACGAACGGGACGATTTGGCGAGTTCTGGGGGTGCCCAAGGTATCCTGCCTGTAAAATAACCGAGCAAATCAAAGTTACTACAAGGGCCTAGTGGTTCCCGAGTACTAAGCAAACAGCTATCGCTAAGGTCCAAAATATCCCGGTTTCAACTTTGGTAGCAGGACTTACTCCTTTTGATAGCTTTGGGGCTATATATGCGGCTAGGAACGTCAACCCTGTTAGCACAACAATTACCGCCATGCATAACAGCGCCAATTTCCACCCTAACAAATATCCCGCTATAAAACCGAGCTTTACATCGCCTCCACCTATCCAGCGACCAGCCGAAAACTGAAAGATTAGATATGGTATGCCTCCAAGTAACAGTCCGCCTAGCAACCCGCCTCCTATCACACCACCCCCATTCTGAACGGCATTAATGCCCTGATAGACAATAACAGTTAATGCTAACGGTCCTAATAACCTGTTAGGTAGCATTGCCGTTCTAATGTTGGCGATAGTCAACGCAAACAATTGCAGGAGAATAAGGCACCATAAGCAAAAAAGTAATATACCGCCCGATGTATGCAAGCTATTTCCCCAGAAGTATGCGGAGCCAGCTACCGCACAGAGCCAGATTAGTTCAGGGGCGTAATTCTGTTTGTGTTTTCCACTTAGCTGGCGCACAAACGGTACTGTTTGTAGGTGGCTTGTAGTTTTCATGGTTCTCATTTTATACCGAAGCGTTTAACCTGTCTGCTGGTTGGGTATTGGAAAGCTCTGCAATAACTTACCTAAAGCGTCTGGGTTGTTATACAAATCCACTTCAATCCAGTTATCAAGTACGTCATGCGCTAATAAATCTCTCCGTTCATCATCAAAAAGGTCGTCATCAAACCATAAGAATGGGTTTGTGAAATCTATGGCTTCTGTTTTCGCGCTATTCCACGTGGTGGGCCTTATAGATTTCAACAGTTGCGCTATTTCAGGCGCGAATAGATGACCTATGCGGTTAACGGGAACTGTCTCATCACCCTTGCAATGCGTGGTAAGCCAGTAAACTGGATAGTTGGTAACAACATATTTTATGAATTCATTGGCATGGTTAGCCAAGTGCTGTTCATTGGCAAGCAGCACCCCATCTATATCTAAATAAATCTTTGTGTCGTGCAACATATTGAGTATTATGCCGAAAACGAGAAAGCGAAGCTACATATATGGTGTTAGTTTTCTCGGTTTCAGTACCCGACAGTGTACGATAAGTAGTTATGAAGAAAAAATATCCTTGCCTGTTTTGCCTGTCCTTTAGTAGGTCCTTTAAAAGCGAGGAACACGTATTACCTCGTGGCCTTGGCAATACACTAAAGGTTTTGCCACCCGGGGTTGTATGCGATAAGTGTAACAATGGAGTTCTAGCAGGACTAGATGAAGTTCTAACCAACTTCGACCCGATAAAGTTTCAGCGCATTATGAACGGCATAACTAATAGAGAGGGGAAAGTACAGCCTAGCAAACACAATAATCTAGACATTACTCAAATAGGGCCAAATCATCTCGGCGTGGTTATGAAATCGAAAAAGGCGAGCTATTTTCAGCCTACTGAAACTGGATTTAATTTAACGGTGGTCGGTGGACATAAAATTACTAACTCATATATGAAAAAGGTGTTGCGCGCTCTTTATAAAATGGGTCTGGAAATGGTTTACTCCGACCTTGGTGCTCGCACGGCGTATGCAAAGCGATTTGATGGAATACGAAAAATTGTTCTCGGCCAGCAAGATTTTTCTGGCTCGGTAGCCTTTGTTAAACACCCCGAAATTATAAGGAAAGCCGAGGCTAAACATCACACATATATTATGGGTGGCAAGAAAGTATCGTTTTTTAATTTCAACTACTATGGTGTTCAGATGTTGTACGGTATGGAAAAAAGGAACGCACGAGAGAGCGATAAAATACCATCCGGAGTACTCGACATCATAAGTGTCCACAAAGGTAAGTAGTTAAAGCTGCAGTCGGTGGTATATTAAATGCCATGAGTTGGTTTGTAGCGGTAGATTGGTTGCATGTAGTTCATACCATCCATTGGTCAGACCCTGCTACGTGGCTGGCAAGTATTGGAACGGTTGGAGTACTGCTACTCGGTCTACTGCAATACATTCGTAATTCGCGGCTCAGTGAGAAGCGAGTACACGAAGAGCAGGCTAAAAATGTTACCGCTTGGGTGGTTAGTAATGTGGGACAAGAAGCATGGCTGGCAATATCGAACCAATCCAAGAACCCGATTTATGAAGTAATCCTGACGCTAGTGCCATTCGAGGGGGCAGGTGACCCTACGGGTAAGGCTACCTTAATCAATTTTCGAGCTTTTTTGAGCGTTGTACCGCCCGGCCTATATTACGCCCGAACAGACGGCAACACGGGTATGCATTTCCATGCGAGTGCTAGCGCGGCCTTCACGGATAGCGTAGGCGCAAGCTGGATAAGAGATGGACGTGGAAAACTAGAAGAAATAAAGAAACTGCCGACAGACTATTTTGGACTACCGCGTCCGCTATCGTGGACTTACCCCGTTGCTAAGATACCGAAGAAGCAGAATTGGGGGCCTAGCTCAGCTGTTAAGCTAACGAAACAGCCAGAGTAGCTCCTATGTAATTCGTTGCCAGTTCAACTTCTTTAGCCAGACCTGATATAATACCGTAATATTCTTTTCGGAATATGCCCACTAAGGGGCACCAAATGTTTGAATTATGAGCCGCAAGGCTCTTTTTCTTTGTCTCAACGATTGTTTTAAAGGGGTCGTTCAGTATATAAGACAGCTTTTTGTCCTTTAATTCAATGTTTGAAAGTACGTA
>Ga0164242_10008213_pt1 | contig 11334 bp, 14 predicted proteins | sample OricomgcompostMG_FD_108783 | JGI IMG/M metagenome (GOLD analysis project Ga0164242, IMG submission 108783) | Miracle-Growth compost microbial communities from Emeryville, California, USA - Original compost - Miracle growth compost (MG) ...
CTTCCACGCTTCCGCTGGACCAACTGCGGCAGCTGGCCGACGTGTTCGGCCTGATCAAGTCCGATTACGTCGAGCCGGTCTCCGACAAGAAGCTGCTGACCGAAGCGATCTCGGGCATGGTCGCCTCGCTCGATCCGCATTCGGCCTACCTGGATAAAAAGGCATTCAAGGAACTGCGCGAAAGCACGCAGGGCAAGTTCGTCGGACTCGGCATCGAGGTCGGCATGGAAGACGGCTACGTCAAGGTCATTTCGCCTATCGAGGATTCGCCGGCGTTCAAGGCCGGCGTGAAGGCCGGCGACCTGATCACCCGCCTCGACAACACCCCGGTCAAGGGCATGACGCTGGACGAAGCGGTCAAGCGCATGCGCGGCGAGCCGAACACCAAGATCACGCTGACGATCGCCCGCAAGGACGAGGACAAGCCGATCATCGTCACCATCGTGCGCGAGGAAATCAAGATCCATAGCGTGAAAGGCAAGGAGGTCGAACCGGGCTACGCATGGGTGCGCATCTCGCAGTTCCAGGAGCCGACCGTCAACGATCTGGCGCAAAAGATCGAAGCCATCTACACGAAGGATCCGCACATCAAGGGCCTGGTGCTCGACCTGCGCAACGATCCGGGCGGCGTGCTGCCGGGCGCGATCGGCGTCGCCGCCACCTTCCTGCCGAAGGACGTGCCGGTGGTATCGACCAACGGCCAGTTGCCGGACTCGAAAGCCACCTTCTACGCGCGCCGCGAATATTACACATCGTCGCGCGCCGCGCTCGACGATCCGCTGGCGGACCTGCCGGCGGCGGTGAAGAAAGTGCCGATGGTGGTGCTGGTCAACACCGGCTCCGCCTCGGCCTCCGAGATCGTCGCCGGCGCGCTGCAGGATTACAAGCGCGCCACCATCATGGGCACGCAGACCTTCGGCAAGGGTTCGGTGCAGACCATCCGCCAGCTGACCGCCGACACCGCGGTCAAGCTGACCACCGCGCGCTACTACACGCCGAGCGGCCGCTCGATCCAGGCCAAGGGCATCGTGCCGGACATGATGGTCGATGAAACCGCGACCGACGACGGCTTCAACAGCCTGCGGCTGCGCGAAGCCGATCTCGAACACCACCTGCTGAACGACAAGGACAAGAGCGTCAAGACCGAATCGGCGAAAGGCAAGTTCGACGAACTGGAAGAAGAACAGCGGATGGCTGCGCTCGAGAAAAAGCACAAGCCGCTCGAATACGGCAGCAAGGACGATTTCCAGTTGTCGCAGGCGCTCAACTTCCTGAAGGGCCAGCCGGTACAGCTGGCGAAGGCGGCCAAGGTCGAGGACAAGACCGAGCCCACGATCAACAACAAGGATGCCGGCACCAAGAAGTAAGCCGGATGCCGGATGACACAAGAGCAAGGGCCGCCGCAGCGCGGCCCTTTTTTCGTCCGCCCGCCGCGCCGGCAATGATGTTAAATTTACCTTCCTGCCCCGCTCCGGGCGCCGCCCATTCCTGATCGCCATGAACGACAACCAGCTTCTGCGCTATTCGCGCCATATCCTGCTCGATGAAATCGGCATCGAGGGCCAGGAAAAACTGCTTGCGGCGCATGCGCTGGTGATCGGCGCCGGCGGCCTCGGCTCGCCTGCGGCGTTCTATCTCGCCTCGGCCGGCATCGGCCGGATCACGCTGGTGGACAACGACACCGTGGACCTGACCAACCTGCAGCGCCAGATCCTGCACGACAGCGGGCGCATCGGCATGCAGAAGGCCGAGTCGGGCAAACAGACGCTGGCCCGCATCAATCCCGAGATCGAGATCGCCGCGCTGAACGAGCGCGTGGACGAGGACCGGCTGGCCGAGCTGGTGCGGCAAGCGAGCGTGGTGCTCGACTGCAGCGACAATTTCGCGACGCGCCACGCCGTCAATCGCGCCTGCGTCGCCGGAGGGGTGCCGCTGGTCTCGGGCGCGGCGATCCGCTTCGACGGCCAGATTTCGGTATTCGATCCGCGCCGCGCCGACACGCCCTGCTATGCCTGCCTGTTCCCGCCGGACCAGCAGTTCGAGGAAGTGCTGTGCTCGGCGATGGGCGTGTTCGCGCCGCTGGTCGGCATCATCGGCGCGATGCAGGCGGCCGAAGCGTTGAAGCTTGTCGCCGGCATCGGTGAACCGCTGGCCGGCCGGCTGCTGCTGCTGGATGCGCGCGGCATGGAATGGAGCAGCATCCGGATCGCGCGCGACCCGGATTGCGCAGTGTGCGGGGGCAACGCGTAAGCTGCCCCGTTTTCTCTGCGGCGGGTGCTACGGAAGCAGCAACCGTTTTCCGGCAGCGTCCATGGAACGACGCCGATCAAAAAATTTCCGCAGCGGCACATTCGCCCTCCTCTCCACGTCCGCGTGGAACCGCCTTATTTGACAAAACCGCTGTCTGAACAGGCGAAGTCCGCCCGCTTGCCCAGCAAGACCGACGCCTCATTGATTCCGCTCGATGCGCGGTCGAACATGCCGCGATACTGCTCGTAGGCGTCGAAATGCCGGAATTCGACCGCCGTCTCCGGCGCCATGCCGGACTTCATCACGAACAGCTGGCTTTGACGGCCGGCACGCGAGCCGCCCTGCGTGGCGACCGACAAGGGATTTTCGATATCGCCTGTACCGCAGCCGGCGACGGAAACAAGCGCGACGGCAATCCATGCCGTTTGCATCAGTCCTGATTTATTGTTGATCATGTCAATCCCCCTGACATGATTATTTGCATTTCCGCCGGACCGCCCTTTGGCTTGAGTCAAGCACTCATCGACGCCCGGCGAAAACCTGCCGCAGCGCCATGAATTACGTCAGCAGCAACGCGATCTGCCGCTGCGCATTGTCCGACGGATTCTGCCGGAAGCCGCTCTTGGCGAAGCGATGCCAGCGGCCCACCACCAGGCTGGCGATCATGTTCGCGCGCACCGCGACTTCGTCTTCCTTCGCCTGCCCCTGCGTGACCGCGATCCGCAACGACTGCTTGATCGCCAGCTCCACGCGCTCGATGAACTGGTTCATCCGCAGTTGCAGCCGCTCGTCTTCATTGACCAGCGCATCGCCGATCAGCACGCGCGTCATGCCGGGATTGCGCTCGGCGAAGTTGAGCAGCATGCCGCCGATCGCCTGCACCTGCGACAATCCGTTTTCCTGCTGCTCGCCGATCTGGTTGATCAGGCCGAACACGGTCGATTCGATGAACTCGATCAATCCTTCGAACATCTGCGCCTTGCTCGCGAAGTGGCGGTACAAGGCCGCTTCCGACACTTCCAGCCGGGCGGCCAGCGCCGCGGTGGTGATCTTCTCGCCCTTCGGCTGTTCCAGCATTGCGGCCAGCGTCTGGAGTATCTGCAGTTTGCGTTCGCCCGGTTTTGTGGTGGCCATGATTTTTTCGTGTGAGCAATCGGGAAGGGGCCGCCTTGCTATTTGCGCAAGCGATGCAGGCAGGCCGCCAGTTGTCGGACGGATTGTACTTTGACATCCACATAAGCGGGCCGCCGGGCGAACTTCGGCGCCGCGGGACCGGGCGCCGGTTGCCGCATCTGGGGGCTGGCCGCCAGGTAGCGCGTCACCCACACGGTGCGCATGCCCAGCGTCTTCGCTGCCTTCAGGTTGACGGCGGTATCTTCCACCAGGATGCAGCGGCACGCCGGCACGCGCTCCCTGGCGACGACCTTGCGCAGCAGCTGCTTCGACGGTTTCGGCCGCAGCTGCCGGTGCACCTGCATCGATTCGATCGCGATGTGCCGGGCGAAATGCCGGTGCAGGCCGAGATGGCGCAGCACCTGCTGCGAATAGCGCTGCGGCGCATTGGTCAGCAGCACCTTGCGACCGGGCAGGCGCCGCAACAGCTTGCCCAGTCCGCGTTCGGCGCGGATCATCGCCGCCAGGTCGTCGAAGCGGTGCGCTTCACGCAGAAAATCCTCGGCGCGCACCTGGTGATGCCTGACCATTCCCAGCAGGGTCGCGCCGTAGCGCTTCCAGTAGGCCAGCCGCGCCGCGTTCACGATCGCGGCATCGGCCGGCGCCTCGCGCGTGCCGAGCACGTGCGCCATGTAGGCATTCATGTTCGCGTTGATCGCGGGGAAAATCGCGTGCGATGCATCGTGCAGCGTGTTATCGAGGTCGAACAACCAAATCGGCGCAGGCATCTGATAGAGTGTTTCCAGGGGGGTGTATGAACAACAGAATGATTTTTTTGCTAAGCCTGTTGGCGAGCCTGCTGCTGCCGCTCGCCCAGGCCCGGGGCGCCGCCGCGACCGGCACCGTCCCGCATCGCGGCGCGCTTTACCGCATCCGCCATCACGGTAACACGACTTACCTGTTCGGCACCATCCACGTCGGCCTGCCGTCCTTCTTCCCGCTGGAGCCGGAAGTCATGCAGGCGCTCGCCGGCTCGCGCCGGCTGGTGGTCGAGCTCGATGCGCGCAACGGCGCAGCATTCCAGCAGGCGCTGCAGCGGCACGGCCTGTACGCTGAAAACGACTCGATCGAACGCCATCTTTCCGGCGCCGCGCTGGCGCGGCTGAAACAGGCGCTGCAGCATTTCGATATTCCCTACGAGCGGGCGGCGCGGATGAAGCCCTGGCTGCTGGCGAACCTGCTGACCGGACTGAACCTGGCACGCCACGGCTACCAGCGCAGCCAGGGCATCGAATTCCATCTGCTCGCGCTCGCGGACAAACGGAAGATGGCGGTGCAGGAACTGGAATCGGCCGACTACCAGATGGCGCTGTTCGACGACATGGCCGAACATGAACAGGAACAATACCTGCTTGAAAACCTGACCCGGCTCGATGACGGCGCCGCGCTGAAACAGGACGTTGCAATGATCGACGCATGGGCGCATGCGAACGACAAGGCGATCGAAAGCATGCTGCACGATTCGATGACGGAGAAACCGGCCTCGGCCGCATTCACGCAGCGCGTCCTCCTCGACAAGCGCAACCCGCAGATGGCGGACAAGATCGCCGCATTGCTGGACGAGGGCGATGCCAGCTTCGTCGCGGTCGGGCTGCTGCACCTCGTGGGAGAGAATGGGATACCGAGCCTGTTGAAACAAAAGGGGTATGTGGTAGAGAAGCTTTATTAGGGCTTGTCATCCATTGCGTTGGGAGCGCGAACGGGTAGGAACGGCATTTTCAACGATAAAACCATGCCGTCCGCCACGAGATCGATCAAAAGGAGACGTGTACGATGGAAGAACTGGTGATTTTCCAGGAGGCAGGCGAACCGGTCGAAGTCCGGTTAGACATGCAGCGCGATACGGTATGGATGACCCGGCGCCAAATGGCGGATTTGTTCGAGACATCGACAGACAATATCAGTCTGCACCTAAAAAACATCTTTGCCGAAGGTGAGATAAGCGAAGCGGCAACTACCGAGGAATCCTCGGCAGTTCGCCAGCAAGCGTAAGGTGCGCTCCGCGCACCATTTTCCCGCTGACCGGCAGCCGCCGCCCACGGCCCACGGTAGCCGCCTCGCGCTCAATGCGAGCGTATCATCGTCCCGAACGCCTGCTCGGTCAGCACCTCCAGCAACAGCGAATGCTCGATGCGGCCGTCGATGATGTGCACCGTGTTCACGCCCGATTTCGCCGCATCGAGCGCCGACGAGATCTTCGGCAGCATGCCGCCGGAGATGGCGCCGTCCTCGAACATCTCGTCGATCTCGCGAGCCGACAGGTCGGTCAGCAGATTGCCTTTCTTGTCCTGCACGCCGGCGATGTTGGTCATCATGATCAGCTTTTCCGCCTTCAGGATTTCCGCGATCTTGCCGGCCACGAGGTCGGCATTGATGTTGTAGGCGCGCCCGTCTTCGCCGAAGCCGATCGGCGAGATGATCGGGATGAACGCATCGTCCTGCAGCGCCTTGACCACCGCCGGATTGATCGCCTCGATTTCGCCGACGAAGCCGAGGTCGAGGAATTCGCCCGGCTTTTCCTTGTTCGGCATCCGCATCTTGCGTGCCCGGATCAGGCCGCCGTCCTTGCCGGTCAGGCCGACCGCATGGCCACCGTAATGGTTGATCAGCATGACGATGTCCTGCTGCACTTCGCCGCCCAGCACCCACTCGACGACTTCCATCGTTTCTTCGTCGGTGATGCGCATGCCTTGCACGAAGGTGCCCTGCTTGCCGATCTTTTTCAGCGCATTGTCGATCTGCGGGCCGCCGCCGTGCACCACCACCGGGTTCATGCCGACCAGCTTCAGCAGGATCACGTCGCGCGCGAAGCCGTGCTTCAGGCGTTCGTCGGTCATCGCATTGCCGCCGTACTTGACGACGATGGTCTTGCCGTGGAACTTGCGGATATAGGGCAAGGCCTCGGCGAGGATCTGCGCCTTGATGTGCGGCGCCACCTTGCTCAGGTCGGCGGCGGAATCGGTATGTTCGGTCATGGTCGGTCCTGGAAAAGCGTTGGCGCGATTTTACAGCGAAAGTCCCGGCATTTCTTGCGGCGTTCCTTGTGTTTCGGCAGAGCTTCGGCTAGGCTTTTGCGCAACTGACAAGCCCTGCCCCCATGTCCTCCCAACTTCACCGCGAACTCGAGACGCTGCGCCCCGCTCTGGTGCGTTTTGCGCTGCTCCAGCTGCGCAACGAAACGCTGGCCGAAGACGTGGTGCAGGACGCGCTGATCGCGGTGCTGGAAAAGCCGGACCGCTTCGCCGGCCAGTCTTCGCTGCGCACCTATGTGACCGGCATCCTGAAGCACAAGATCATCGATACCTTGCGGGTCGCAAAACGCGAAATCCACTTCGACGCCGACGACGGCGAATCGGATGCCGACGTGATCGACGCGCTGTTCAAGCCGGACGGCCATACCGTCGACATGCCACGCAGCTGGGGCGACCCGGATGCAACGCTGGAACAGAAGGATTTCTTCCGGGTACTTGAAATCTGCCTCGAACGGCTGCCGGCCAAAACCGCCCGCATCTTCATGATGCGCGAATGGCTGGAACTGGAAACCGATGAAATCTGCAAGGAACTGCGCATCACGACGTCCAATGCCTGGGTGATGCTGTACCGTGCCCGCGTGCAGTTGCGTGAATGCCTGGATCTGAACTGGTTCGGCAACCGGCCGGACAAACGCGTAGGATAGGCAGTGGCAGCGTTGCGGGCGGGCTTGAAACTGCCTGTTCCGTCCGCACCATGCCTGCATCAACGGAATCGACGCAATGGGACTCAAGCCTACCTGCAAGGAAGTGCACCGCCTCACCTCGGAGGGGCTGGACCGCGAACTGTCGCTGGTCGAGCGGCTGCGCGTGCGCCTGCACCTGATGGTGTGTGATGCCTGTACCAATTTCACCGGCCAGATGCAATTGCTGCGCCGTGCAATGCGACGGCTGGGCAGCGACCAGGATACGCAATGAGCGTCTGTCCGCGCTGTGGCGCCGCGTTCGAATGCGGCATGGCCGAATGCACGCCGGAACCCTGCTGGTGTACCCGGTTGCCGCCGCTGGCGCCGGACGCCAGCGCAGCCGAAGCTGCCGCCTGCTACTGTCCGGCTTGCCTGCGCCTGCTGAGCAGCGCCATCCCCGGCCGCGACGACTGCCGCCGCGACTGATCCGCGCCGTCCGCACCATGAATTGCCAGGCCGGCAAGCGCGCACCGAATGCGGGTCCGGTGCTTCCTATTTCACCGGCACGGCTGCACAACGATGCATACCCTGGCGCGGGAATGCAGCGCCGATCGTCGCCAGCGCGGCCTTTCCCTGCCCATCCAGTCCGCGCAGCTGGAACGCGGTCAGATTCGAGCTGACGCTGCGCTCGCCCAGCCGCGCACTGTGCACGCCTTTCTGGCCCAGGCTGAGCAGGTGCGCGCGTGCCGCGTCCTCCTGCTTGAACACGCCCAGCGAAATGCCCCAGCGCAGGCTGGAATCGTCCTGGATGATGAAGAAATCGTTGATCCCGAGGCGGCGCAGTTCGCCCGCCTTCTTTTCAGCGCCTTCCTTGCTGCCCTGCGGCGGAATGTAGACGATATGACTGGCGACCTCCGGCACGTTGCGCTGCGCCACCTTGACCCGTGCGCCCAGACCGGCAAGCAGCGCAGCGAAGCGCTTCGCATCCTCGGCGCCGAAGTTGCCGATTTCGACACAGTCGGCAGCGGCCGCTTGCGTGGCCGCCACGGCGGCAGTTGCGCCGCCTGCCGCCCTGGTGGACGGCGGCGGCACCGCGGTGGCAGGGGCGGCAGGCGCGGACGGCTGGGCCGCATCCGGGTTCGGTTCCGTTTTCGGTTCGGGCGGCGGCTTCGGCACCAGCCGGATTGCCTCCGGCCGCAGCTGGCGCGCCAGCCGCTGCGGCTCGCGCCCGCTCGGCAGCATGCTTTCGAGATAGCCGCGCTGGTAGGCAAACATCACGGCATTCGCCGCCAGCAGCAGCCAGAAAAAGAATTTCAGCATGTTGTAAGCACGACCTGATGCAGGCCGACCAGCACGAGGTTGTCGATTTGCTGCGAGGGCAACCCGAGGTGCGGAGCGATCAGCGCCGCCGCGCCGCCGGACAGCACGCACAGCACATCCTGCCCGCTGTAGCGCGCATGCGCGGCCGCCGCGCGCTCGATCGCGCCGGCCTGGGCGGCGATGCAGCCGCTGGCGATCGCCGCATCGGTATTGTCCGCAAACGGGCCGCTGACCTCGATATCGGCCGCCACCCGCGGCAGCTGGGCGGTGTTTTTCGCCAGCGTCGCGGCCATCAGGCCCAGGCCGGGCAGGATCATGCCGCCGGCAAAAACCCCTTCGGCGGTGACCGCGTCGACCGTGGTCGCAGTGCCGCAGGTGGCGACCACCAGCGCGCGGCCGGGAAACAGCGCACGGGCGCCGATCGCCGCCGCAAAGCGGTCGCAGCCGAGCTGGCCCGGCGCGCGGTAGCCGTTGCGGACGCCAGCGAGCTCGGCCACCGAGGCGAACCAGTCGACCGGTACCGGATGCAGGCCGAGCGTCGCCGCCAGTGCCTGTTCCAGCTCCTCCTGCATCGCGGCGCCGGCAACATTCGACAGCAGCACACGTCCCACCGGATAACGGCGCCACGCCTCCACCAGCTGTCCGACCTCGCCATGCGCGACCGAACCGCTGTCCGTCCATTGTCCGAGGACCGCGGTGCCGGCGCCGGCTGGCACCACCGCCCATTTGATCCGCGTATTGCCGGCGTCGATCAGCAGCAGCATCCCTATCCCCGGTTGATTGGGCGCAGCGACACGTCGCCCGCCATTAGCGCGACGCGTCCGCGCGCGGTGTCGAGCAGGAAGCGGCCGCTGGCGTCGATGCCGGCCGCCGTTCCCTCGTGAATCGGATGTCCGTTGTCGAGGATCGCGACCGCCTGGCCCGCATACGCATGCAGCGCATTCCAGCGCGGCACGAAAGGCGCCAGCCCGTCGCGCCCGAATTCCTGCAAGCTGTTCGCCAGCGCATTCAGCAGCGTCGCCATCAGCGTGTCGCGGTCAAGTTCGGCCAGCCACGGAATCGCCGCGACCGGGGCGCCGATGCGCGCGGCCACGTCGTCGCTGATGGCCATGTTGATGCCGACCCCGATCACCGCCCAGCTCGCCGCCTGCGGCGCGCGCGCGTCGGCGGCGCTCTCGATCAGGATGCCGGCCAGCTTGCGCCCCTCGTGCAGCACGTCGTTCGGCCATTTGAGCCGGACGCCGATATCGAACATCGCGAGCGCATCCGCCAATGCAACCCCGACTGCCAGCGGCAGCCCGACCAGCGACTGGAGCGGTGCGTCGAACTTCCAGGCGAGCGAAAAGGTCAGCGACTTGCCCGGCGCCGAATGCCAGCTGCGTCCTGCGCGGCCGCGGCCGGCCGTCTGCGCGTGCGCGATCAGCAGCGTGGGCGCGGCCAGCGCATCGAGCGCGGCCAGCAGGTCGGCGTTGGTGGAACCGGTCTCGTTGACGATGCGTATCTGTACCCGGCTGGCCGCCGCCTGGCAGCGCGCCGCAATGCCTTCCAATGTAAGCGTTTGTGTCATGGCGGCCATTGTAACGGCGGAAAACGTCCGGCGCGCATTTGCCTGCCATCCGTTGCGGCTCCGCATCGCAATGCGTGCGTGGCGGGCAAGACACGCCCTGCGTTAAACTGGCAGGATGCCCAACCACTCCGCGCCTTCGCTAGCGATTACCCATGACCCACGACTTACCGTCACTGCCGCCGGCAGCTGGCAGGTCCATGCATTGGCGGCATCCGGCGCAATTCCCGCCCTGCGGGCGCAGTTGCGGCGCTTGCCCGGCAACAAGGAAGCCGCCTGGGACCTGACCGGGGTCGCAGGCTTCGACCATATCGGCGCCCAGTTCCTGTGGAACGCGTGGAACGGTACACGGCCGCGGCAACTGGCGCTGACCCCGGCACAGGAGCAGGTGTTGCGGCGGGTCGAGACCGCCGCCGCGCTGGTCTTGCCGCAGCGGACGTCCACGCCCTGGTATTCGCCCGCGGCGCTGAACCGCAGGCTGCATGAGATCGGCAGCCACCTGTCTTCGTTCGTTGCGCTGATCGGCCAGCTGGCGCTCGACCTGGCGCGCCTTGCCGCGCGGCCGCAGCGCGGGCCATGGCGCGAAATTTCGGCAAGCGTCTACCACATCGGCTACCAGGCGCTGGGCATCACCGCGCTGGTAGGCTTTCTGATCGGCGTCGTGCTGTCTTATCTTTCCGCGCAGCAATTGCATATCTTCGGCGGCGACATCTACCTGGTCAACATCCTCGGCATGAGCGTCATCCGCGAGCTGGGACCGCTGCTGGCGGCGATCCTGGTGGCCGGCCGCTCCGGCTCGGCGATCACCGCGCAGCTCGGCGTGATGCGCGTGACCGAGGAACTGGATGCGATGCTGGTGATGAACATGCCGCACGGTTTCCGCCTGATCATGCCGCGCGTGCTGGCGCTGGCGCTGGCCATGCCGCTGCTGGTGGTCTGGACCGATGCCGTTGCGCTGCTGGGCGGCATCGCCGCCGCGATGCTGCAGCTCGATCTTGCGCCCAGCTATTTCCTGCACCAGCTGCCGAATGCGGTGCCGATCGCGAATTACGCGATCGGGCTTGGCAAGGGGGTCGTGTTCGGCAGCCTGATCGCACTGGTTGCCTGCCATTTCGGCTTGCGCATCGAGCCCGACACCGAGAGCCTGGGCGCCGGCACCACGCTGTCGGTGGTCACCGCGATCACCAGCGTGATCGTGGCGGACGCGGTATTCGCGATCATTTTCAAGGGAGTGGGATTCTACTGATGCAAGATGTGATCAGAATCACCAACCTGTGGACGCAGTTCGGCGACTACGTGGTCCACCAGGACCTGAACCTGTCGGTACGGCAAGGCGAAATCCTGTCGCTGGTCGGCTGCTCCGGCTCCGGCA
>Ga0164242_10008214_pt1 | contig 11333 bp, 8 predicted proteins | sample OricomgcompostMG_FD_108783 | JGI IMG/M metagenome (GOLD analysis project Ga0164242, IMG submission 108783) | Miracle-Growth compost microbial communities from Emeryville, California, USA - Original compost - Miracle growth compost (MG) ...
TGGCCGCCACGGTGCCGAACCATTTGTCGAATCCGTTGTCGGCCCGAATCCGGCCCAGGTCAACGGTTTCGGCCCAGCCGTCGACGATGATGTCGGCGGCGGCCTCGGGATCCTTGGTGGGGATCCCGAATTCACGGGCGTGGTCGTTGCCGGTGCCCGCCGGGACGATGCCGGCGGGAATGTCGGTGCCCGCCAACACTTGTAGCGCGTTGGAGAACACCCCGTCGCCCCCGGTCACCATGACCGCGTCGGCACCCTTGTCCAGTGCCGCACCGACCAGGTGCCGGGCGTCTTGCGCGTCGTCGCCGATGATTTCGACGACCTCCACTCCGCGCCGGTGCAGCCGGGCGATCGCCCGCTGCGCGGCGGCCACCGCGGCGCCGTGCCCGGAGGCCGGGTTGGTCAGCGCGATCACCTTGCCGATCTCGTACCGGCGCAGCCGTGCAGCCGGGGACGTCACGGAATCAGCTTGCCGGGGTTGAGGATTCCGGCCGGGTCCAGGGTGTCCTTGACCGCGCGTAGCACCTGCACTCCCAACTCGCCGATCTCCTCGGGCATCCACGGCCGGTGGTCGGTGCCGACGGCGTGGTGGTGGGTGATGGTCCCGCCGGTGGCCATGATCGCATCCGAGGCGGCCTTCTTGGCGGTTTTCCACTGCTCGATCGGATCGCCGCGTTGCCCGGCGACCACGGTGAAGTACAACGACGCGCCCGTGGGGTAGACGTGCGAAATGTGGCACATCACCAGCGCCGGGGTGCCGGTCTGCGCCAGCGCGGTGGTGAGTGCTTGCGTGACAGCGGCTTTCAGCGCCGAGATGTTGGACCAGTCGGTGGCCGTCTCCAGTGTTTCGCACAGCGCCCCGGCCGCCAGCAGTGAGTCGCGCAGGTAGGGCGCACCGAACCGGCCGCGCTCCCAGGCCCGGGCCGGGCCGTCCCCCAGCGACGTTCCGCCCTGGGCCGCCAGCAGCGCGCTGGTTTCGGCGTGCCGGCTGTCGACATGTTGTTTGGTGCCCTCGAACATGGTGATGCACAGGCAGCCGCCGGTGATCCGGGACTCGCCGATCGCCTCCGTGGTGGCCAGGTTGACCCCGGTCTCGGCCTCGTCGGAGAGGCGAATCACGGTGGGGCCGGTGCCATTCTGGGTGACCGCGCGCAGGGCGGCCGCTCCGGTTTCGAAGTCGGGGAACGACCATGCCTCGTAGCGAACGGCCTGCGGAATGCGGTGCACCCGCAGCCGCACCCGGGTGATGACGCCCAGGGTGCCCTCCGAGCCGATCAGCAGCTGACGCAGGTCCGGGCCGGCGGCCGACTCCGGTCCGCGCCCCAGGTCCATGGTGCCCACCGGGGTGACCACCCGCAGCCCGCGCACCATGTCGTTGAACCGGCCGTAGCCCGCCGAGTCCTGCCCGGAGGACCGGGTTGCGGCGAAGCCACCGACGGTGGCGTATTCGAAACTCTGCGGAAAATGGCCAAGCGAAAAGCCATGTGCACCAAGCAGTTTCTCGGCATCCGGGCCGGTGACCCCGGCCCCGAGAACCGCCAGCCCGGACACCGGGTCCAACGAGATCAGCTGATCGAAACGGCGCAGATCCACCGCGACGGCGGCGCCGAACCCGGCGCGCTCGGGGGTGAGCCCGCCGACCACGCTGGTGCCCCCGCCGAACGGTACGACCGCGATCCGATGCTGGGAGCAATAGCGCAGAATCGCGGCGACGGACTCGTCGTCGCCGGGCAGCAACACGGCGTCGGGCGCATCCTGCGGGCCCGGGCCGTTGCGGCTGAGCAGGTCGATGGTGGACTTGCCGCCCGCGTGCAGCAACCGATCGGAATCGGCGGTGCGGCAGTACTCGGGGCCGACGATGGCGGCCAGCGCCTCCCGGTCCGCCGGCGATAGCGTGGACGGACGCAACCGCACCTGCTCGGGTCGCGGCTCGGCCGCGCGGGACCCCTCGATCCCCACGGCCTGCTGCAGCAATGACCGGATGCCCTCGGAGAGCGGTTTGGCCGCGGCGGGATCCCCCCAGGCGTTCCATTTCATCGGCGGCAGCAGCCGCTCCGGATGCGTCATGCGTTACAGTATTACAGATGCTGTCAATCCGTAACGATAGGCCGGACGCCGCGCTGGACACCGGCGAGCGCATCCTGGCGGCCGCGGCCAGCTGCGTGGTCGACTTCGGCGTGGACCGGGTGACCCTGGCCGAGATCGCCCGGCGGGCCGGCGTCAGCCGGCCGACGGTGTACCGGCGCTGGCCGGACACCCGGTCGATCGTCGCGGCGCTGTTGACCCGGCATGTCACCGACGTGATGCGGGCCGCGCCGTTGCTCGGCGACGACCGGGAATCGCTGGTGCGACAGATCGTTACGGTGGCCGACCTGTTGCGCCAGGACCGACTGGTGATGTCCGTGCTGCACTCGGAGCTGGCGCCGATCTACATCACCGAGCGGCTCGGCACCAGCCAGCACATGTTGATCGACGCCCTCGCCGCCCGGCTGCGGGTGGCCCAGCGTAATGGCAGCGTCCGGCCCGGCGACCCGGTGCAGATGGCCACCATGGTGTTGCTGATCGCCCAGTCGACCATCCAGTCGGCGCAGATCGTCGAACCGCTGCTCGACGCCGAGGCGCTGGCCACCGAACTCGCCTACTCGCTGAACGGATACCTGTCGTGATCCCCGACCCCAGCGCGCTCAACGCCGCCCGCCGGACCGCCGACTTGGCCGCGCTCGCCGAGGGTGAGCCGCTGGACGTGCTGGTGATCGGCGGCGGCATCACCGGGGCCGGGATCGCGTTGGACGCCGCCGCGCGCGGGCTGCGGGTGGCGCTGGTGGAAAAGCGCGATCTGGCGTTCGGCACCAGCCGATGGAGCTCCAAACTCGTGCACGGCGGGCTGCGCTATCTGGCCAGCGGCAACGTCGGCATCGCCCGGCGCAGCGCCCTCGAACGCGGAATCCTGATGACCCGCAACGCCCCTCATCTGGTGCACGCGATGCCGCAACTGGTGCCGTTGCTGCCGTCGATGAGCCGGGCCACGCGGGCGCTGGTGCGCGGCGGCTTCCTGGCCGGCGACGCGCTGCGCTTCCTCGCCGGCACGCCGGCCTCGACACTGCCCCGCTCGCAACGGGTCTCGGCGCAGCGCGTCGTGCAGCTGGCGCCGACCGTGTGCCGCGACGGCCTGGACGGGGGATTGCTGGCCTACGACGGTCAACTGATCGACGACGCCCGGCTGGTCACCGCGGTGGCGCGCACCGCGGCTCAGCACGGCGCGCGGATCCTCACCTACGTCGCGGCGTCGCGGGCCACGGGCACGTCGGTGCGGTTGACCGACGTGCGTGGCGGCGGCTCGTTCGACGTGTCGGCCGGCGCGGTGATCAACGCGGCCGGGGTGTGGGCGGGCGAGATCGACGGCTCGTTGCGGTTGCGGCCCAGCCGCGGCACGCATCTGGTCTTCGATGCCGCCGCCTTCGGCAATCCGACTGCGGCGCTGACGATTCCGATTCCCGGCGAGCTCAACAGGTTCGTCTTCGCGATGCCCGAACAGCTGGGCCGGGTCTACCTCGGGCTGACCGACGAGGCCGCGCCGGGTCCCATCCCGGACGTGCCGGAGCCGTCAGTCGAGGAGATCACGTTCCTGCTCGACACGGTGAACACCGCGCTGGGCACGGCGCTGGCCGCCACCGATGTGATCGGCGCCTACGCGGGGCTGCGGCCGCTGATCGACACGGGTGAGGGCCGCACCGCCGACGTCTCCCGCGAACACGCCGTCGTCGAATCCGCGTCCGGGGTGATCAGCGTGATCGGCGGCAAACTGACCGAATACCGTTACATGGCACAGGATGTGCTCGATCGTGCCGTGCGGGTGCGGCGGCTGCGCGCCGCGAAATGCCGGACCCGCAACCTGCCGCTGATCGGGGCGCCGGCCAACCCCGGGATCACCGGAGCGCCGCAGGTCGCACTGCCGGAGTCACTCGTGTCGCGGTACGGCGCCGAGGCGGCCAAGGTCGTCGCGACCGCCGGTTGCGAGCGGCCGTCCGAGCCGGTTGTCGACGGAATCGACGTCACCCGAGCCGAGTTCGAATACGCGATCACCCACGAGGGCGCGCTGGAGGTCTCCGACATCGTCGATCGGCGGACCCGGATCGGCCTGGTGCCGCGCGACCGCGAGCGGGTGGTGGCCGTGGCCGAAGAGTTTCTCGCCCGCTTCGGGTAGGGCGGCTGGGTCGCGCTCCACCCGTCAGGTATTGATAGTTCCTATCGAATGATAGACACTGTCAGTTCTGGGCGCGAGTGGAAAGGGGACGAGATGACCACGCGAGTGCCTGTGCTCATCGTCGGGGCCGGCGTCGGCGGGCTGTCCATGTCGGCGCTGCTGACCCAACACGGTGTCCGGTCGCTGCTGGTGGAGAAGCGGCGCGAGGTCTTCCTGTACCCGAAGGCCCGCAACCTGAGCTTTCGCAGCTTGGAGATCCTGCGCGGGATGGGTCTGGGCGACGAGGTGCATGCGGTCGCCGAGCACGTCTCGACCGTGGTGGCCAAGCCGGCGCTCAACAGCCCCGAGGAGCGACCGGCGCTCGACGTCGAGGGGATCTTCGCCGGTCTGGAGCGGTTCAGCCCCGAACCGGCGGCGCAGTACTGCCCGCAGAGCCGGCTCGAGCCGATCCTGCTCGCCGCGACCCGGCGCGGCGGCAGCGACGTGCGCTACGGGACCGAGCTGTCCTCGATCGACATGGACGAGGCCGGCGTCACCGCGGTGGTTCGCGACGCCGAGTCGGGCACCGCCGAGACGATCCGCGCCGACTATCTGATCGGCGCCGACGGGGTGCACAGCCCTCTCCGTAACCTGTTGGGAATCACCACGTCTGGATACGGCGCGCTGCCCATCTACGTCGTCTTCGTCTACTTCCGGGCGCCTTGGCGAAAGTTCATCCCGCACTTGCACGACGGCGACGGCGTGCAGGTCAAGAACGCCGACGTGGACGGCATCTTCCTGGTCGCCGAAGGTGACCTCGGCATGTTCATCACCACCTACTTTCCCGACGAGGGCGAGACGGCCGAGCAGTTCACGCCGCAGCGCTGCCGCGAGCTGCTCACCAAGGCGATCGGCGAGCCGCTCGACATCGACGTCATCGAGGTCGCGGCATGGCAGCCCTACGAGCAGGTCGCCGACCGATTCGATTGCGGGCGAGCGTTTTTGGTGGGCGATTCGGCGCACACCATGCCGCCGTTCAAGGCCGGGGGAGCCAACACCGCGATCCAGAGCGCGCACAACCTGGCCTGGAAACTCGCCGCCGTGCTGCGAGGCGCGGCCGGACCGGCGCTGCTGGACACCTACCACGCCGAGCGCCACCCCGTCGGCGTCTTCGCCGCGCGCCAGTCGCTCACCGGGCCGTCGATGGCCCTGCTGAGACCGGGTGGGAAGCGGCCGCAACTGCCGGCCGACGAAGAGGCACCGATCTTCGCCCTGATGATCGGATACCGCTACGGCGCGAACGGCATCGAGCTGGTGGACGAGTTGCGCGCCCAGCCGGGCACCCGGGTGCCACACGTCTGGGTGCGCGACGGTGTCTCGACCCTCGACCTGGTGGGCCCGGAGTTCACCGTGCTCACCGGCGACGAACGCTGGTGTGCCGCAGCGGCTTCCATGTCGCTACCGGCGCACCGGGTCTACAACGACCAGTGGGCGGCGATCACCGGGCTGGCGCCGGACGGGGCACTGCTGATCCGGCCCGACGATTTCGTCGGATGGCGCGCCGACGAGCTGCCCACCGACCCGCAAACCGCTCTCCGCCAAGCGCTTTCGCTGTGCCTGGGCCGGGCACGTTAGGGCGCGAGCAGACGCAAAAGCCCCCGATGCGCGGCGTGTCGCGGGGCTTTTGCGTCTGCTCGCGCGGGAAAAGTGGGGTTACAGCGGGATGTTCTTGTGACGGCCGCGGCGCGCCGGCGCCTGGGCCAGCGCCTCGGTGAGCTTGCTGCGGGTGTGCGCCGGGTCGATCTTCTCGTCGACCACGCCGATCTCGATCGCACTGTCCACACCGCCGGCGATCTTCTCGTGCTCGGCGGCCAGCTGGTCGTGCAGCGCCTCGCGCTCGTGCTCCGGGGCGGCGGCCAGCTTCTTCTTGTGCAGGATGCCGACGGCGGCCTTGGCTCCCATCACCGCGACCTCGGCGTCCGGCCAGGCGAACACCTTGGTCGCGTTCAGCGAGCGGGAGTTCATCGCAATGTAGGCCCCGCCGTAGGTCTTTCGGGTCACCAGGGTGACCCGCGGAACGGTGGCCTCGCCGAAGGCGTGCAGCAGCTTGGCGCCGCGACGCACCACACCGCCCCACTCCTGGTCGACACCGGGCAGATAGCCCGGCACGTCGACGATCACCACCAGCGGGATGCCGAAGGCATCGCACAGCCGCACGAAACGCGCTGCCTTCTCGGCACTTTCGGAGTTCAGGCAACCGCCCAGCCGCAGCGGGTTGTTGGCCAGCACGCCGACCGTGCGACCGGACAGCCGGCCCAACCCGATCACCATCGACGGCGCCCAGTTCGCCTGGAACTCGTCGAACGGGGTCTCGTCGTCGAGGATCGCGGTCACGATGGGGCGGACGTCGTAGGCGCGGCGGGCCGACTCGGGCAGCAGCGCGTGGATGTCGGTGTCCCCGGCCTCGGCCTTGGTGCGGTCGAAATGGCCCTGCTGGCAGAACAATCCGACCAACCGGCGACCGCGCTCGTAGGCGTCGAGCTCGTCGTCGGCGACGATGTGGCACACCCCGGACTTCTTGTGGTGGGTCTCGGGGCCGCCGAGCGAGGCCATGTCGACGTCCTCGCCGGTGACGCTGCGCACCACGTCGGGTCCGGTGACGAACACCCGGCTCTCCGGCGCCATCACCACGACGTCGGTCAGCGCCGGCCCGTAGGCGGCGCCACCGGCCGCGAAGCCGACCACCACCGAGATCTGCGGGATGTAGCCGGACGCGCGGATCATCGCCTCGAACACCAGGCCCACGGCGTGCAACGCCTTCACGCCCTCGGCCAGCCGGGCACCGCCGGAGTGCCAGATGCCCACGATCGGGCTCTGCTCCTCGATGGCGGTGTCGTAGGCGTCGACGATGTGCGAGCAGCCCTCGATGCCCATGGCGCCGCCCATCACGGTGCCGTCGGTGCAGAACGCGATGGTGCGCACACCGTTCACGGTTCCCGCGGCGGCAAGCACGCCCGAGCGGTCACGTTCGTGCAGCAGCGCAACGCTGCCGTCGTCGAAGAAATTGCTCAGGCGCAACAGCGGGTCGCGGGGGTCGAGCGACTCGCCAACCGTCTCGGGGGCCGTGATAGTCATCGCAGGTCTCCTGTATTCCGGTGCTGCTCGGGACGGTGGGTTCAGTACCGTCCGAAGGCGATGGCGACGTTGTGGCCGCCGAAGCCGAACGAGTTGTTGATCGCGTACTGGTAGTTGCCCGGCCGCGGTTTGCCCGCCACCACGTCCAAATCGATTTCGGGGTCGAGGTTTTCCAGGTTCAGGGTGGGCGGGACGACCTGGTCGCGCAGCGCCAGCACGGTCAGGATGGACTCGACGGCGCCGACGGCGCCGACCGAGTGGCCGAGCGCGGCCTTGGGGGCGTAGACGGCGGCGTTGCCGCCGTGCGGGCCCAGCGCGTTGTTGATCGCCTTGCTCTCGGCCACGTCGCCCACCGAGGTGCCGGTGGCGTGCGCGTTGACGTGATCGATGTCGCCGGGCGTCAGGCCGGCCAGCTGGATGGCGCGGCTCATGGCGTGTCCGGCGCGTTCGCCGTTGGGGTCCGGGGCGACCATGTGGTAGCCGTCGGAGGTGATGCTGGCGCCCATGATGCGGGCCAGGATGTTGGCGCCGCGGGCCTTGGCGTGTTCCTCGGTTTCGATCACCATCAGCGCGCCGGCCTCGCCGAACACGAAGCCGGTGCGGTCCCGGTCGAACGGGCGGCAGGCGCCGACGGGGTCGTCGTTCTTGGTCGACATCACGATGCGCATCTGGGCGAACGCCGCGATCGGCACCGCCTCGATCTTCGTCTCGACGCCGCCGCAGATCGCGATGTCGGCCTCGCCGAAGACGATGTTGCGCCACGCCTGGGCGATGCCCTCGGAGCCCGACGCGCACGCCGAGACCGGGGTGATGACGCCGGCCTTGGCGTGATGTTCCAGCCCGACCGCCGCGGCCGCGCCGTTGGGCATGTACTTCTGCACACCGAGCGGGGAGACCGCCTTCATGCCCCGCGCGCGCATGTCGTCGTAGCTGAAGACCATTTCCTCGGATGACCCCAGGCCGGTGCCGATGGAGACCATCAGCCGGTTGCTGTCCACCTCGGGCGAGCCGGCGTTCTCCCAGACCCGCCGGCCCAAGATGGTGGACATCCGTTGCAGGTAGCCCGTCCGGCGCAGCTCGACGCGGGTCAGCTGACTGTCGAACTCCTCCAACAGATGTCCGCCGATGCGCACCGGCAGGTCGAACTCCTCGACGAAGGGATCGTCGAGTGTGCGGATACCACTTTGACTGTCCAGCAACAGCTTCCAGGTGGTCTCGGCGTCAGTCGCCAGCGCGGTCGTCATGGCGATGCCGGTGACGACCACGTTCGGGAGCGTTTTCCCGGTAACCAGCTCTGTCATGGGTCTTGCGAAGATTCCTTCCCTAACTTGTCCGGCAACTTTGCGGGCCGTTGCGGCCCGCATCGTCGCCGGACGTCGTGCTCAGTAGCGCCCGAAGGCCAGTGCCACGTTGTGGCCACCGAAGCCGAACGAGTTGTTGATCGCGTATTGGTAGTCGCCGTAGCGGGGTTCGCCCGCCACGATGTCCAGATCGATTTCGGGGTCCGGGGTTTCATAGTTCAAGGTGGGCGGAATGACGCCGTCGCGCAGGGTCAGCACCGTGAGCACCGATTCCAGCGCGCCGACCGCGCCGATCGAGTGTCCCAGCGCGGACTTCGGCGCATACACCGCCGCCTCCTGACATCCGGCCACCCGGATGGCGTTGGCCTCGGCGGTGTCACCGATCGGCGTCGCGGTGCCGTGCGCGTTGACGTGGTCGACGTCCTTGGGGGACAGGCCCGCCAACTCCAGCGACCGCGTCATGGCCCGGCCCGCCCGCACACCGTCGGCCGCCGGGGCCACCATGTGGAACGCGTCGGACGTGATGCCGGCACCCATCAACCGGGCCAGCGGCTTGGCACCGCGGGCCTTGGCGTGCTCCTCGGTCTCGATCAGCATCAGCGCACCGGCCTCGCCGAACACGAACCCGTCTCGGTCCTTGTCGAACGGCCGCGACGCCCGCTCGGGCTCGTCGTTGCGCGTCGACATGGCCCGCATCATCGAGAAGGCCGCGATCGGCAGCGCCTCGATGGGGCCCTCGACACCACCGCACACGGCGACATCGGCGTCGCCCATGACGATCTGGCGCCACGCGTGGGCGATCGCCTCCGAGCCCGACGAACAGGCTGACACCGGGGTGATCACCCCGGCGCGGGCGCCGAGCTGCAGACCCACCACGGCGGCGGCGCCGTTGGGCATGATCATCTGCACGGCCAGCGGCGACACCTTGCGGGGGCCGCCCTCGTTCATCAGGTCGTAGCTCTCCACGATCCGCTCGGCACCACCGAGGCCGGTGCCCACCACGACCGAGAACCGGTCGGGGTCGAGCTCCGGGTTGCCGGCGGTCTCCCACAGCTGGGTGCTGAGCAGCTTGGCCAGCCGCTGGACGTAGGACATGCGGCGCAGGTCGAGCCTGCTCATCCGCTCGTCGATGGGCTCCTTGAGGTGGCCACCGATCCGGACCGGCAGGTCCCACTTGGTGATGTAGTCGTCTTCGAGGACGTGGATGCCGCTTTCGCCGGCGAGTAGACCCTTCCACGTGCTCTCGACGTCCGGCGCGATCGACGTCGTCGCCGTGACGGCGGTTACCACAACGCTGGGGTAACCGCCGTTAGCAGTGGAAGGCTTACTCACTTGCTGTCCGCTTCCAGCCTTGCCTTGACGTTGGCGACCGCCTCGGGGTTCTCGGTCTCCAGCTTGGCGCGCAACGCCTCGGCAGCCTCGGGGTTCTCTTCCTCGAGCTTCTGGATGTAGGCCACGACGTCACCGACGGTGCGCAGACCGGCGAGGTCCTCGTCGGGAATCTTGACGCCGTACTTGTCCTCGGTCTGCACGGCGATCTCGACCATCGACAGCGAGTCGATGTCCAGGTCGTCGACGAAGGACTTCTCCGGGGTGACCTCGGAGGGCTCGATACCGGTCACCTCTTCGATGATCTCGGCGATACCGGCGATGATTTCTTCCTGGCTGACAGCCACAGCATTTCCCTTCGTAATGTGTTGTGAATCAGTCGAACTGACGTGTGTTATGCGGTTGTACTGGTCGAGCTGGCTATTAAAGCTCAGCCAAAGCGTCCAGGTCTGCGGGTGACTTCACGGCTCGTGCCGAAACCCCCCGAAGTTCTCGTTTGGCGATGCCGGTGAGAGTGCCCGCGGGCGGGAACTCCACGGCCGCTGCGACTTCCAGCTCACGCAGCGTGGCGGTGCACAGGTCCCAGCGGACCGGCTGGGTCAGCTGGGCGACCAGCGCCTCCATCGCCGCGGCCGCCGAGGCGACCGGCTTGCCGTCGCGGTTGGACAGCAGCGTGGCGGTGGGCTCGGCCGTCTGGACGGCGGCCGCCGCGGCGGCGTAGCCGTCGAGCGCCGAGGCCATGTACTTGGTGTGGAACGCTCCGGCCACCCCGAGGGCGCGCACCCGGGCCTTCGCCGGGGGATCCTCGGCCAACTTCTCCAGCGCGGCCAGCGACCCGGCGGCCACGATCTGGCCGGCGGCGTTGCGGTTGGCGGGGAACAGGTCGAGCTGCTCGAGCCGGGCGAGGACCTCGGCCTCGTCGCCGCCGAGCACCGCGGACATGCCGGTCGGCTCGACCGCGCACGCCTTGGCCATCTCGGCGCCGCGGGTGGCGGCCAGCGCGACGGCGTCGTCAGCGGCCATCACGCCGGCGATCGCGTAGGCGGCGATCTCCCCGACGGAGTGGCCCGCCACGACCAGGTCGGCGTCGGCGAGCAGGCCGCGCCGGGTCAGCTCCTGGTGGGCGAGCAGCGTGGCGGCGACGACCAGCGGCTGGGTGACCGCGGTGTCGGTGATCTCTTCGGTCGATGCGGTGGTGCCCAGGCGAACCAGGTCGAGGCCGCTGGCCTTGGACCACAGCGCCAACTGGTCGGCGGCGCCGTCGAGCTCCAGCCACGGCGAGAGCATCCCCTCGGTCTGCGAACCCTGTCCGGGCGCAAGCAATGCAATCACGTGTTTAAGAGAACACTGTGGAAACGGTTTTGGCGGGTGTAACAGATTATGAA
>Ga0164242_10008215_pt1 | contig 11332 bp, 11 predicted proteins | sample OricomgcompostMG_FD_108783 | JGI IMG/M metagenome (GOLD analysis project Ga0164242, IMG submission 108783) | Miracle-Growth compost microbial communities from Emeryville, California, USA - Original compost - Miracle growth compost (MG) ...
CGGGGAAACGCGTTCGCCTCCCGAACCCTGGAAAGGAGCACGGCTGATGAACCCGCTGGCCGATCGCTACGGTCGCCGCTTCCCGTACCTGCGATTGTCGGTCGTCCCCGCGTGCAATTTCCGTTGCACGTACTGCCTGCCGCACGGCTACCACGCCGAGCCCGGCCATGCCGGCCCGTTGTCGCTGGACGAGATCGCGCGCCTGTTGCGCGGCTTTGCGGCGATGGGCATGCACAAGCTGCGCATCACCGGCGGCGAGCCCAGCGTGCGCCGCGACCTCACTGACGTGCTGCGCACCGCCGCGGCGGTGCGCAGCGTGACTCAGCTGGCGATGACCACCAACGGCACGCTGCTGTCGAGGCGTCTGCACGAATGGATGGATGCGGGCCTCAACGCCATCAACGTCAGCGTGGACAGCCTCGACCGCGCCGCTTTTGCGCGCATCACCGGCCACGACCGGCTGGACGATATCCTGCACGGCATCGACATGGCGCTGGCCGCCGGCCTGCCCACCAAGCTCAACGCGGTGCTGCTGCGCGGCGTGAACGACAACGAGCTGCCGCGCTGGCTGGACTACCTGCGCGACCACGCGGTGGGCCTGCGCTTCATCGAGCTGATGCAGACCGGCGACAACCTGGCCTTCTTCCGCGACCGCCACGTGCGCGCCGAAACGCTGGAAACCGGGTTGCGGGACGCCGGCTGGCAGGCGCTGCCGCGCGCCGCCGACGCCGGTCCCGCGCGCGAATACCGCCACCCGGACTAGGCCGGCCGCATCGGCATCATCGCGCCGTACTCGAAGGACTTCTGCACCGGTTGCAACCGTCTGCGCGTCACCGCCAGCGGCGACCTGCGGCTGTGCCTGTTCGGCGAGTTCGGCATCCCGCTGCGCCCGCTGCTGCAGGACGACGACCGGCTCGACGAGCTGGTGCGCGCCATCGGCGGCCAGATCGGCCGCAAGGAGCAGGGGCATTTCCTGCATGATGGCCGTACCGGCATCACGCCCCATCTCGCATCCACCGGAGGTTGATCCATGCACCAGCGCGAGGAACGCGCAAGCGGTACCTTCCACATGGCCGACGTGCGCCGCAAGCGCGCCACCGCACGGCGTGCGGTGGCGGTGGGCGAATTGCATGCCGGCAGCGCCTTCGACGACATCGTGGCGCGGCGCCTACCCAAGGGCGATGCCATCGCCATGGCCGAGGTCGCCGGTCTGCAAGGGGCGAAGAACGCCTCGCAACTGATGCCGATGTGCCACCCGCTGCCGCTGGAGTACCTGGAGCTGCGCTGCGAGCCGGTGGCCGAACGCCAGGCCATCCGCGTGTATTGCGAGGTGGCCACCTGCGCCCGCACCGGGGTGGAGATGGAGGCGCTGGCCGGCGCCAATGCGGCCTTGCTCACGCTCTACGACCTCGCCAAGCCGGTGCAGCCCGCGCTGGCCATCGGCGGCGTGCGGCTGTTGTTCAAGGAAGGCGGCAAGAAGGGGCTGTGGTTCCACCCCGACGGCATGAGCGAGGCCGAGCGCGAGCATTACCGCCCGCGCGCCACGCCGCGGCTGGAAGGCGTGGGCGCCGCCGTGGTCACCCTCAGCGATCGCGCCCATCGCGGCGACTACGAGGACGTCTCCGGCCCGCTGCTGGTGGAGCGCCTGCGCGCGCTGGGTGCCGACGTCGGCCCTGCCGAAGTGCGCGCCGACGAGGCCGAACCGTTGGCCGCACGCCTGCGCGAACTCGCGGCGGCGGGCATCCGGCTGGTGCTGTGCACCGGCGGTACCGGGCTCGGCCCGCGCGACGTGACGCCCGAGGCATTGGCGCGGGTCGCCGGGCGCCGCGTACCCGGCCTCGCGGAGATGTTCCGCAGCGAGAGCAGCCAGCACACTCCGCTGGCCTGGCTGAGCCGCACCGAGGCGGTGCTGCTGGGCGGCACGCTGGTGATCGCCTTGCCCGGCAGCGCGAAGGCGGTGGCGCAGGGCATGGACATCCTCGCGCCCGTGCTCGCGCATGCGCTGGCGATGGCCGCGGGCGAGGGCCACGCATGAGCCACGTGCTGCTCGATCCCGACCAGGCGCTGCGCCTGATCCTTGCCGCCTGTGCACCGCTGCCGTCGCATGAGGTGCCGGTGGCCGAGGCCATGGGGCGCGTGCTCGCCGCGCCGGTGGTGGCGCCCGCTGCGCTGCCGCCGTTCGACAACTCGGCGATGGATGGCTACGCGCTGGCCGGTGGCGCCGACCCCTAGCCCGCGGGCAGCGAATGGCCGATCGAGGGCGAGCAGGCCGCGGGCGACGGCGCCACGCGCGCGCAGCTAGGCGCGTGGGAAATCATGACTGGCGCGCGCCTGCCCGACGGGCTGGACCGGGTGATCCCGGTGGAGCTGACCGAGCGGCTGGACGCGCCGCCGCGCGTGCGCCTGCTGGCCGAGGTGGAGGCAGGGCAGAACGTGCGCAGCGCCGGCTCCGACGTGCCGGCGGGCGCGACCGTGCTCGCCGCGGGCACGCCACTGGCGCCACAACACCTGATGCTGCTCGCCGCGCTGGGCATAGCCAGCGTGGCGGTGGCCGAACGCCCGCGCGTGGCGGTGCTGTGCACCGGCCGCGAGCTGGTGGACGATCCCGCCGCGACGCTGGCTTCAGGCCAGATCCGCAACTCCAATGGTCCCTTCCTCGCCGAACGCCTGCCGCGCGCCGGCGCCGAGCCCGCCCACGTCGAGACGGTGGGCGACGAGGTGGAGGCCTTCCTCGCCGCCTTCGCGCGCGCCCGCGACGCCGGTGCGCGCGTGGTGATTTCCACCGGCGCGGTCTCGATGGGCCGCTACGACTTCGTGCCGCAGGCGCTGGAGCGGCTGGGGGCGGAGACGGTCTTCCACAAGGTGGCGATCCGTCCCGGCAAGCCGCTGCTGTTCGCGCGCCTGCCCGACGGCACGCTGTTCTTCGGCTTGCCTGGCAATCCCATCGCGGTGGCAGTGGGGCTGCGCTTCTTCGTGGAGCCGGCGCTGCGCGTGATGCTCGGCCTGCCACGTGAAACGCCGTGGCGCGCGCCGCTGGCCGCCGATTATGCGAAGAAACCTCGCCTGCGCTTCCACCTCAAGGCGCGCGTGGTGCTGGATGCGCAGGGCCAGTTGTCCGTGCGGATACTGGAAGGGCAGGAGTCCTACCGCATCCGCCCGCTGGCCGAAGCCAACGCGTGGGCGGTAGTGCCGGTGGAGGCGACGGAGTTGTCCGCGGGCACCTTGGTGGACGTGTACGGCCTCGGCCACCTGGAAAGCCCGATCATCGACGGAAGCCGTGCATGAAGACCCGTATCGCCCTCTACGGCGCCTTGCGCGAGGCCGACGCCAGCGGCCATGTGGAACTCGACGTGCCTGCCGGCAGCAGCATCGCCGAACTGCGCGAACGGCTTGCGACGTATCTCGCCGAACACGCGCAGGCGATTCCCGCGGGGCTGGTGCGCCGTTCCGCCTTCGCCAGCGCCGAGGAAATCCTGCACGACCACCGCACCGTGCCCGAAGGCGTGGAGCTGGCCGTGCTGCCACCGGTGAGCGGGGCTGACATGGACGACCTGCACGTTGCCGTGGTCGAACGCCGCATCGCCGCGCTGGACGTAGTCGCGGCGCTGGATTTCGTCGGCGATCCGCGCTTCGGCGGCATCGCCAGCTTCGTCGGCCGGGTGCGCGACCACAACGTGGGCCGCGTGGTCACCGGGATCAGCTACGACCTGTTCGAGCCGCTGGCGCTGCATCTGTTCCGCGCCATCGGAGAGCGCGCGCTCGCCGAGGTGGGCGCGCCGCTGAAACTGTGGATCGCGCATGCAAAAGGCGACCTCGCCATCGGCGACCCCGCCGTGGTGGTGGTCGCCGGCACACCGCACCGCGACGAGGCCTTCCGCGCCTGCCGGCTGGCGATCGAGGCGGTGAAGCACGAGGCGCCGATCTGGAAGCAGGAACACTACGTGGACGGCGACAGCGCCTGGAGCGAGGGCTGTTCACTGTGCGAGGAACAGCGTGAAGCCGAGCGGCACGATCATGCCGGCCATGCCCACGGCCACTGAGCGCCGGCCGTGCATCGGCGTGGTGCTGGCCGGTGGCCGCTCCACCCGCATGGGCTGTGACAAGGCGCTGCTGGACTGGCGCGGTCGCCCGTTGCTGGAGCGCCAGCTCGACGCATTGCGCGCCTCGGGGGTGGACGACGTGCGGGTAAGCGGCGATCGTCCCGCTTACCATGGCGTCGCCGACGCGAGGCCCGGACTCGGCCCGCTGGCCGGCCTCGCCGCCATCGCCGGGGCGACGTCGGGCGAAGCCGACCTCGTGGTGATCCCGGTGGACATCCCGCTGCTGCAGGCCACGCTGCTGCGGCGCCTGCGCGACGAACGACCGCCGGCGCGCTGCCTGTGTTTCGCCGAGCACGTGTTGCCGATGCGCTTGCGTCTCGACACGGAAAGTCGGGTCCTGCTTGCCGCACTGTTGCGCGAAGGCGAGCCTCGCGGCCGCTCGCTGCGCGCGCTGCAACAGGCGCTGGACCGCGCGGAGATCGCGCTGGCTGCCGACGAAGCCGTGCAACTGACCGACTGCAATACCGAAACCCTCTGGCACGAGGTGAACCGATGAGAGTACAACAGCAGGAACAGTCGCTGCGCCTGCGCATCGACGAGGCGGAACTGGCGAGCTTGCTGGCCGGCGACACGGTGGAGAACGCCACCCGCTGGCCCGACGGCCGCACGGAACGCCAGCAACTGGCGCTGGCCGCGCAGTCGGACTGGCAACGCGACGACGAAGGCTGGCGCCTGGCGCTGGCGGACGCGGCGGTGCGCGAGCTTGCCGCGCGCCTGCCCAGTCGCGACGGCCTGTCGTTCGAACTGGACGTGCCGGGCGGAGCTGCGCTGCGGATACTTTTCGACGTGGACGTACGCGACAGCGTGCGCCAGCGCCGTGCCGGCAAGGAGGGCAGGGCATGAACCACGCATCGCGTCTCACACGCTGGCTGGCACCACTGCTCCTGCTGTTCAACCTCGCCGCGCTGGCCGCCGACACCCCGGTGCTGCGCGTGGCCTACGCCGGCTCGATGGGCGTGGTGATGGACCACGACCTCGGCCCCGCCGTGGCCAGGGCGCAACACGCCAGCTACCAGGGCATCGGCCAAGGCTCCTTTGCGCTGGCCCGGCTGCTGGCCGGCAGGCAGATGCAGGCCGACGTGTTCGTGGGCATCACGCCCGGCCCGATGAAGGTATTGCAGCAGGCCGGCCTGGTGGATCACGCCGTGCCGGTGGCCAGCACGCGCATGGTGGTGATCTACAGCCCGAAGAGCCGCTTCGCCGCCGATTTCGCCGCCGCCGCAAAGGGCGCGAAACCCTGGTACGAGGTATTGCGCGAACCCGGCCTGCACTTCGGCCGCACTGATCCGGCGGTGGACCCGCAAGGCGCCAACGCGCTGCTCACCCTGCAACTGGCGGCGCGCTATTACCACCAGCCCAGGCTGCTGCAACAGGTGGCCGGCGAGCTGCAGAACCCGCGCCAGCTGTTCGCCGAGACCTCGCTGATGTCGCGGCTGGAGGCGGGCCAGATCGACGCTGCCATCGGCTATGCCAGCGCGGCCTTCTCGCACCACCTGCCCACCATCGGCCTGCCGGCCGAGATCGACCTGGCACAACCGGCGATGCAGCAAGCCTGGTACGCCAAGGCCGGCTTCACCCTGGCCAACGGCAAGCGGTTCACGGCCCAGCCGCTGGTGTTCTACGCCGCGGTGCCGACCGATGCGAAGCAGCCCGCGCTGGGCCGCGCCTTCGTGCAATTCATGCAGGGCACGCAGGGGCAGGCGATGCTGCGCGAGCGCGGCTACAACCCGCCGCACGGCAACGTGCTGTGATCCCTGCCGCGCGGCCACGATTGCCCGCGCTGGCCGCGGCACTGGCCTTGCTGCTGCTGGCGCTGCCGTTCGCTGGGCTGGCGATCGCCACCGACTGGCGCCACTTCGGCTTCGCCCAGGGCGACGGCGGCGCGGTGGCGGTATCGCTGGGACTGAGCCTGGTCGCCTTGCTGCTGATCGTGGTGCTGGGCACGCCGCTGGCATGGTGGCTGGCGCGCCATCGCGTGCGCGGGCAATGGCTGGTCGACGCGCTGTTGCTGCTGGCCCTGCTCACGCCGCCGTTGGCGATGGGCCTGCTGCTGGCCACGATGTACGGCCCTTACGGTCCGGCCGGGCAATTGCTGGAACGGGCCGGCCTGTTGCTCACCAACTCGGCGCCGGCCTTCGTGATGGCGCAGTTCTATGCCGCGCTGCCGTACTACGTGCTGGCCGCGCGCGCCGCCTTCGAGGGCGTGCCGCGCGAGTTGGAGCAGATCGCGCTGACGCTGGGTCACTCGCCCGCGCGCAGTTTCTTCCACGTCAGCCTGCCGCTGGCGCGGCTGGGCCTGGCCGCGGCGGTGGCGCTGGCCTGGGTGCGTGCGCTGGGCGAGTTCGGCGTGGTGCTGATCGTGGCCTACTACCCGCAGGGCATCCCGGTGAAGCTGTGGACGAACCTGCAGGACGTCGGCCTGTCGGCGGTGTATCCGCTGCTGTGGGTGTTCTTCCTGGTCGCCTTGCCGTTGCCGCTGGCGCTGGGCCTGGCCGTGCGCAGGCGGCTGGCGTGATGCGCGTCGACTACCGCATCGAGCGGCCAGTGGCGCTCTCCGCCCGCTTCGAGGTGGACGGCTTCACTGTGTTGCTGGGTGCGAGCGGGGAGGGCAAGTCGCTGCTGTTGCGCGCCATCGCGGGCCTCGTCCCTGCGTGCGGCGAACCCTTCGACGGCCTGCCGCTGCAGCGGCGCGCGGTGGGCTACCTGCCGCAGGGGCACGCGCTGTTTCCGCATTTGAACGCGTGGCAGAACGTGGCCTTCGCGCTGCGCGGCCCGCAGCGCCGCGCCGAGGCCATGGCATGGTTGGAGCGGGTGGGCCTGGCCGAGCTGGCCGAACGGCGTCCCGCGCAACTGTCCGGCGGCCAGCAGCAGCGCGTGGCGCTGGCCCGTGCGCTGGCCCGCAAGCCGAAACTGTTGCTGCTGGACGAACCCACCTCGGCGCTGGATCCGGCCACCCGCGACGACGTGCTGGCCGAGCTGATCGCCGAAGTGCACGCGGCGGGCATCCCCGCGCTGGCGGTGAGCCACGACCCCGCGCTGGCCGGGGTCGCCGACCGGCTGGTGCTGATGCACGATCGCCGCATCGTGCAGGCCGGCATGCCGGCGGAAGTGCACGCGCGGCCCGTGAGTGGTGCGGCAGCCCGGCTGCTCGGCCTGCGCAACGTGCAGCGCGGTCGCCTGGTCGGCGCGCCCGGGGCGCAACGCCTGTGGTGGCCGGACGCGGAAGCGTGGCTACCGGTCGATACCGGGTTGGCGGACGGCAGCGAGGTGGACTGGCAGGTGGCCCCGGAATCCGTCGAGCTGTACGAGCCGGCGATGGCACCCGCCGGAACCATCGCCGCCAGCGTGGAAGTGCGGCAAACCGGTGCGCACGGCTGCCACCTTGGCCTGCGTTGCGGCAGGGCGCGGTTGTGGGCTGCTTTGCCGCGTGATCGCACCATGCCGGCAACCGCATGCGTACAGGTGCCGGCCGTGGCCATCCGCTGCTGGCCGGTGTGAGCCGCTACGGCCTTCTCCATGTCTTCGCCCTGATGCGGGAACCTCGAAAAACGCCGTCATGCTGGCGAGGGACCGAAGGCAGCCCTGGTGCGCTGTCGGCGGCAGTACGCCTGTTCGATGGCGCCCATTCGTTCCGCAAGCAGGTCCGATAAACCGCACCGAAAGCCATGAAGTATACTCCGACTATCCATGCTTGCGAGGATGTCAGGTGCAGTTCGACATGTGGACACACGGCTTCATGGCGCGTCCGGCCGGCGTGCTCGTGCTCGTCGCCTGCGCACTCGTCCTGATCGTGCCGGTCCGCTGGTTGAAGCACGCCATGCACTGGCGCATCCGTACCTGGTCCGCCCGGGCGGGCCAGGAAACCAGGGTGGCTGTGGCGAAGGCGCTGATACCGCCCATCCGCTTCGTTCCCGTCGCGCTTGCCGTCGCCTTCGCCATCCACGTCGTTTCGGGCGTCGTCGCTGCAAGTCCGCGGGTGAAGGCCATCGCCGCCGAGATCGACCGCTCGCTGTTCGTCCTCCTGGTGTTCTGGACGCTGTACCAGGCCATGGCACCGCTGTTCTCGGCCTTCTACGGGCGGGCCCAGCTTTTCAGCCACGCCATGATCGACTGGTCGGTCAGGGTGGGACGGATCATCGTCGTCGCACTCGGCATTGCTGCCATCCTGGAAATCTGGGGCATCCGCGTGGGGCCCATACTGGCCGGGCTGGGGCTCTTCGGCGTGGCGGCGGGACTGGGCGCGCAGGACCTGGTCAAGAACCTGATCGCCGGCATGTTCATCATCGGCGAGAAGCGCTTCAAGAACGGCGACTGGATCCGGGCCGACCACATCGTCGACGGCACCGTGGAAAACGTCGGCCTGCGCGCCACCCGCGTGCGCGGCTGGGACATGGCGCCCGTCTACGTGCCCAATGCCAAGCTGGCGGACAACGCCGTCACCAACTTCGGACAGATGCCGTACCGCAGGATCTCCTGGGTCGTCGGCCTCGAATACCGCACCACCGTCGACCAGCTTCGCCGCATCCGCGACGGCATCGAGGCCTACATCCTCGGCAACGAGGCCTTCGCCCGCCCGCCGGAAGCGCCGTGGACCTTCGTGCGCGTGGACAAGCTGGGCGACTCCTCCATCGACCTCATGGTCTACTGTTTCAGCCGCACCACCGACTGGAGCGGCTGGCTGCAGGTGAAGGAAGACCTGCTCTACGCCATCAAGCGTATCGTCGAGGAGGCGGGTTCCGGCTTCGCCTTCCCCAGTCGCTCGCTTTACCTGGAGGCGGTGCCCTCCGGTACCGGGTTTCCTCCGTCGCACCGGCAGCAGGCATCCACCACGGAGCCGGCGCGCACTGCTCCGTGACGGAAGAAGGGCAGGGTCCGCGGCATCCCCCGTCATGCCGCACGTGGTGGGCGCGATCCCGCCATGAAGAGCCAAGGAGGTACCACCATGTCCACCACGCCAGACCGTATCGTCGACAGCTGGGGCCCGCGCACGCCGCATGCGGGGCCGGGCTGGCCGGTCCGGGTGGACCAGAACCTGGCGGAGACGCCGGATCGCTGGGTGCAGGCGGCGTGCTTCCTGTGCTCGAACGGCTGCGGCCTGGACATCGGCGTGAAGGACGACCGGCCTGGCGGACGCATCGTCGGCGTGCGCGGGCGGGCGACGGACGTGGTCAACCATGGGCGCCTCGGCCCCAAGGGACTCTACGGCTGGGTCGCCAACGCCAGCGCGGACCGGCTCACCCATCCGCTGGTCCGGCGCGGCGAGCGGCTCGAACCCGCCAGTTGGGACGAGGCGATGGAGCTGGTCGCCGGTCGCATCCGGGATGCCAGGGAACGCTTCACCGCCGGCTCCATCGGCTTCCACACTTCGGGACAGCTGTTCGCCGAGGAGAACTACACGCTCGGCCTCATCGCCAAGGCCGGCATCGGCACCCTGCACGTGGATGGCAACACCCGCCTGTGCACGGCGACGGCCGGTGCGGCGCTGAAGGAAACCTTCGGTTCCGACGGGCAACCCGGCACCTACGAGGACATCGACGTCGGCGACTGCTTCCTGCTGGTCGGCCACGACGTGGCCGCGACCGCGACGGTGCTGTGGTCGCGGATGCTCGACCGGCGCCGGGCGGCCGCGCCGTCGCGGATGATCGTGATCGACCCCCGCCGCACGGCTACCGCGGCCGAGGCGGACTTGCACATCCGGCCGCGGCTCGGCACCAATGTCGCCGTGCTGAATGGCCTGATCCAGCAGTTGATCGAACAGGGCCACGTCGACCGCGCCTTCGTCGAGGCGCACACCCTGGGCTTCGACGAACTGGCCAGCACCGTGGCCGGCTACACGCCCGAGCGGGTCGCCGCGATCGCGCAGGTGCCCGCGGGGCAGCTGCGGCAGGCCGCGTCGATGATCGGCGAATCGAGGATGCTGCTGACCACCTGCCTGCAGGGCGTCTACCAGTCCAACCAGGGCACCGCTGCGGCGGTGCAGGCGAACAACGTCAACCTGGTGCTGGGGCGTATCGGCCGGCCCGGCTGCGGCATCCTGCAGATGAACGGACAGCCCACCGCGCAGAACAGCCGCGAGGTGGGCACCGGCGGTGACCTGCCGGGTTTCCGCAACTTCGACAACCCGCGCCACGTCGAGGAGCTCGCGAGACTCTGGAACGTCGATCCCGCCAGCCTGCCGAACTGGGCGCCGCCCACCCATGCGCTGCAGATCTTCGACTACGTGCGCGACGGCTCGATCCGGGTGCTGTGGATCGTCGGTACGAACCCGGCGGTGTCCTTCCCCGACCTCCGGCGGTTGCGCGGCGACCTGCGCGGGCAGGGCACGTTCGTGATCGTGCAGGACGCCTTCATGACCGAGACGGCGAGGATGGCCGACGTGGTGCTGCCCGCGGCGATCTGGGGCGAGAAGACCGGCTGCTCGACCAACGTGAATCGCGTCGTCCACCTCAACCGCAAGGCGGTGGAGCCGCCGGGCGAGGCGCGCGCCGACCTCGACATCTTCCTCGACTTCGCCCGGCGCATGGATTACCGCGACAAGGACGGTGCGCCGCTGGTCAAGTGGACCGACGCGGAAGGCGCGTTCGACGCCTGGCGCGAGTGCACGCGCGGCCGGCCATGCGACTACTCCGGCATGTCCTACGCGAAGATCAGCGGGGAATCCGGCATTCCCTGGCCCTGCAACGACCGCCACCCCGCGGGTTCGGTGCGTTACTACACCGACCTGCGCTTCCCGACCGACCCGGACGAGTGCGAGAGCTACGGCCACGACCTGCTCACCGGCACCCCGCAGAGCGCTGCCGCCTACCGCACCAAGGCCCCCGGCGGGCGGGCCTTCCTGCGCGCAGCCGACTACGTGCCGCCGAGCGAGGAGCCGGACGACGACTACCCGTTCTTCTTCACCACAGGGCGCGTGGTCTACCACTTCCACACCCGCACCAAGACAGGGCGCTCGAAGAGGCTGCACGACGCGGCGCCGGACGCCTTCATCCAGGTGAACGCGGACGACGCACGCCGCCTCGGCATCGCAGAAGGGGAGATGCTGCGCGTGGTGTCCCGCCGCGGCGCGGCGGAGGCGCCGGCGCGGATCGGCGACATCGAGCCGGGTACCTTGTTCATGCCGTTCCACTACGGCTACTGGGACGATCCCGGCCGCGCCCGCGCCGCCAACGAACTGACCCTGTACGAATGGGACCCGGTCAGCAAGCAGCCGCACTTCAAGTACGCCGCGGTCA
>Ga0164242_10008216_pt1 | contig 11332 bp, 8 predicted proteins | sample OricomgcompostMG_FD_108783 | JGI IMG/M metagenome (GOLD analysis project Ga0164242, IMG submission 108783) | Miracle-Growth compost microbial communities from Emeryville, California, USA - Original compost - Miracle growth compost (MG) ...
CTGCTCGCCGACGACGACTTCGTGATGCCGCCACTGCCCAACCACCTGTTCCAGCGCGACAACGCCACGCTCGTGTACGACGGGCTCTCCATCAACGTGATGGCCAAGGCGGCCCGCCGCGGCGAGACGCTCAACTCGCGGCTGGTCTTCGGCTTCCATCCCCGGTTCCGCGACGCGATCGCGCGCCGACTGCAGCCCGTGGGCGAGCCCGAGGGCGCCACCGTCGAGGGCGGCGACATCCTGGTGCTCGGCAACCGGGCAGTGATGGTCGGCATCGGGGAGCGCTCGACACCGCAGGGCGCGGAGGCGCTCGCGCGGGCGCTGTTCCGAGCCGGCACGGTCGACACCGTCATCGTCGTCGAGCTGCCCCATGAACGCGCCTTCATGCACCTCGACACCGCGATGACGATGGTCGACCGCGACGCGTTCTCGGTGTTCCCCTACCTGCCCGAGGACCTGCGCTCCTTCACCCTGCGTCGCACCGACGCCGACGGCGGCCTCACCGTGACGCGGAACCGCGAGCTGTTCCCGGTCGTCGCCGACGCGCTCGGCCTCGACCGGGTACGGGTGCTGAGGACCCCGATCGACCGGGCCGGAGCGGAGCGAGAGCAGTGGCACGACGGCAACAACCTGCTGGCGCTGGCGCCCGGCGTGGTCGTCGGCTATGCGCGCAACACCACCACGAACCGCCACCTGGCCGACCAGGGCATCGAGGTGGTGCCGATCGAGGGCGCCGAGCTCGGTCGCGGTCGAGGCGGTCCCCGTTGCCTGAGCTGTCCGGTGCTGCGCCACCCGGTCGGCGGGGACTAGGGTGACACGACGGACCCTAGGCGCCACTCCTCGCGCGAGGACGACGTCATGCTCGACCGGGCGGGTGCCACCTGCCGCTCGTCAGGCCCCTCAGGCCTCTCAGGATGGAGGACCGGATGCCGTCCGCACCGCCGCAACCCGAGGCCTTCGACGTGCTCGTGGAGGTGCCGGGTGGCTCGCGGAACACGTACGAGATGGATCAGGGCACCGGCCGGATCCGGCTGGACCGCACCCTCTTCACCGCCGCCCAGTATCCGTGCGACTACGGCTACGTCGAAGGCACCCTGGCGCCGGACGGCGACCCGATCGACGCGCTGGTGCTGACCGGTGCGCCGACGTTCCCCGGCTGCCTGGTGCGCGCCCGCGCCGTGGCCGTCTACCGGATGAGCGACGAACAGGGGCAGGACGACAAGCTGCTGTGCGTCCCCGCCGACGACCCGCGCTGGGGCCATCTGCAGGACGTCGACGACGTCGCCGACCACCTGCGTGCGGAGATCGCGCACTTCTTCGGCGTCTACCAGGCGCTCGAGCCCGGCAAGCATGTGGTCGGGGCGCGGTGGGAGGGCCGGGCCGCGGCGTACGACGAGCTGCGCGCCGCCCGCCTGCGAGCTACTCCCAGCTGAAGAACCGCACCGCCAGGCGAGAGGTCACGATGCCCCACACCACCAGCACGACCAGGTGCAGCGTGCTCGGCCAGTGGCCCAGGCTGGTGTCCACGAGCCCCTGCACGGCGGCGCCGCTGGGGGTGACGTCGGAGACGTGCCGCAGCCACGACGGCATCTCCGGGCGCTGCCACCACAGACCGGCGAAGAACTGCAGCACGAAGAACAGGAACGAGCCGAAGCCCGCCGCCACCTTGGCGTTGTGGAACAGGCTGGCGACCAGCATCCCCAGACCGAGCATCGCCCACGCGCCGAGCAGGTAGGTGACCAGGAAGCCGCCCGGGTTGCGCGGCCAGGAGGCGCCGACCAGCGCCGGCACGATCACCATCAGCAGCATGCAGCCGACCGCGACCGCGAAGATGAGCACCAGCTGGGCGCACAGCAGCACGGCCGGGGAGACCGGCGTGGTACGGAGCCGCTTGAGCACGCCCATCTCGCGATAGCGGGTGAGCACGTCGGGCAGCGCCTGCAGGGCCAGCAGGGTGATCGCGAAGAAGACCAGGATCGGCTGGTAGACCTGGAAGAAGCTCAGCCCACCGAGGGCGTGGGACGGCGCCCGCACGCCCGGGATGGCGCCGAGGATGATCGAGGCCGCGACCGGCAGGATGGCCGTCCAGATCACCACGGCGGGATTGCGCGCGAGCAGCCGTGCCTCGCTGCGCAGCATCGCCCGTGCGGCGGTCCAGTTGGTCTGCGGAAGACGCCGTACGACGGTCGCGAGCCCGCTCATCGGGCCACCGTCCCTTCCGTCCGCGCACCGACGTCCTCGCGGGTCAGCGCGACGAACGCGTCGTCCAGGCTCGGCTGGTCGACGCGCAGCCGGCCCACCGAGATCCCCCGCTCGTGCAGCGCGATGATCACCGCGCTGGCGACGTTGTCCGTGCCGGTGACGGTGACCCGCTCGCCGGCGGCGGTCACGCCGTGCACGTCCGGCAATGCCTCCAGGATCCCGAGGTCGAACGACGTGGACGGCGAGAAGCTCATCCGCTGGTCGGCGGCCACGTTGGCGGCCAGCCCCTCGGGCGTGTCGGCGGCGATGATCCGGCCGTGGTCGATGACGATGACCCGGTCGCACAGCCGCTCCGCCTCCTCCATGAAGTGCGAGACCAGCAGCAGCGTGACGCCGGTGCCACGCAGGTCCTCGAGGAGGTCCCAGACCTCGCGGCGTGCGACCGGGTCCAGGCCGGTGGTCAGCTCGTCGAGGATGGCCACCCGCGGGTTGCCGATCAGTGCGAGCGCCACCGACAGCCGCTGCTTCTGGCCGCCGGAGAGCTTGGCGAAGTAGGTCCGGCGCTGCTCGACCAGGCCCAGCCGTTCGAGCAGGACGTTGGGATCGTGTGGTTCCGGATAGAAGCTGGCGTAGAGGTTGAGCGCCTCCTCGACGCTCATCTTGTCCGGCAGCCGGGACTCCTGCAGCTGGATGCCGAGCGCGCTGCGAAACGCGACGCCCTCGTCCGCCGGGTCCATGCCGGCCACCCGGATGCTGCCGCCGTCGCGCCTGCGCAGGCCGCCGATGCACTCGACCATCGTCGTCTTGCCGGCTCCGTTGGGACCGAGGACGCCGAAGATCTCCCCCTGCTCGACCGAGAAGCTCACGCCATCGACCACGGTCCGCTCGCCGTACACCTTGCGCAGGTCGGCGACCTCGATCACGGGCATGGACGTATCCTCCGCGCTCGGTCCGTCCCGGCGCCAGCAGCCACACCGGCGACCGCGCCGATCCTTGGCCCGATCCTTGGGCCGATCCTCGCGTCGATCATTGCGCCCGCCCGTCGACCCAGACCGCCGCGACGAGCGGCACGCCGGGGCGGTAGGCCAGGTGGACATGACTGGGAGCGTCCAGCAGGACGACGTCCGCGCGGCGGCCGGGCACGAGCGCCCCGACGTCGGCCCGGTCGAGGGCGGCAGCGCCACCGGCGGTGGCGGCGTACACGGCCTCGGCCGGGGTCATCCGCATCTCGCGTACGGCGAGGGCCACGCACAGCGGCAGTGAGCTGGTGTAGCAGGACCCGGGGTTGCAGTCGCTGGCCAGCGCCACGGTGACGCCGGCATCGAGCAGCCGGCGGGCGTCCGGGTAGGGCTGCCGGGTGGAGAACTCCACGCCCGGCAGGAGGGTGGCGATGGTGCCCGCCTCCCGCAGTGCGTGGACGTCCTCGTCGGACAGGTGCGTGCAGTGGTCGACCGCGACCAGGCCGAGCTCGGCCGCCAGCCGGGCGCCCGGCCCCGGCCCGAGCTGGTTGGCGTGCAGCCGGCCGGCCAGGCCTGCGGCCGCTCCGGCGCGGAGCACCGTCCGCGCCTGGTCGGCGTCGAACGCGCCCCGCTCGCAGAACGCGTCGATCCAGCGGGCGTGCGGGGCGGCCGCGGCCAGCATCGGGCCGGTGACGAGGTCGACGTAGCTCGCGGGGTCCTCGGCGTACTCCGGTGGGACGACGTGCGCGCCGAGGAACGTCGTCTCGGTGGTGAACCGCCGCGCGATCCGCAGCGAACGCGCCTCGTCGGCGACCGAGAGGCCGTAGCCGGACTTGATCTCGACCGTGGTCGTGCCCTGGCGCCGCATCTCCGCGACGTGGCGGGCCACGCCCGCGGAGAGCTCGTCGTCACTAGCCGCCCGCGTCGCCGCGACGGTGGTGCGGATCCCACCGGCGGCGTAGGGCTCACCCGTCATCCGCGCCTGGAACTCGAGCGCCCGGTCCCCGGCGAAGACCAGGTGGCTGTGGCTGTCCACGAACCCGGGCAGCACCGCCCGGCCGCCCGCGTCGACGACCTCGTCGGCCACCGGCGCGCGAACCGCGTCACCGACCCAGGCCACCCTGCCCTCCTCGACGACCAGCGCCGCGTCGGTGCGGATGCCGAGCAGGTCGTCGGCGGCCGGGTCGTTGGTGACCAGCTCGCCGATGTTGGTGATGAGCAGGCTCACGGCCAGATCCTCCCGATCGTCTCGCGCAGGGCCGCCCCGATGCCGCCGTGGTCGCCGTCGAAGACGACCCGGCCGTCGACCATCACCCGCGTCACGTCGGCGGCTCCGGCGGCGAAGACGGCGGCGTGCTCGTCGTCGCCGGCCCCCGCGGTCCGCGGTGATGCGAGCTCGATGGTCACCAGGTCGGCGCGGTGCCCCACCGCGATCTCACCGGCGTCGGCGAAGCCGAGGCTGCGATGTCCCGCCGCCGAGGCGGCCGTCAGCAGTTCGGCGGCGCTCCAGTGCCCGCGCTGGTGCGAGGCCAGCCGCTCGTCCAGCTCCAGCGCCCGCATCTCCTCGAACGGGTCGATCACCGCATGGCTGTCCGAGCCGAGCGTCACCACGGCGCCCGCCTCGGTGAGCCGCCGGCTGGGCCCGATGCCGTCACCGAGGTCGCGCTCGGTGGTCGGGCAGAACGACGCGAAGGCCCGCGCCTCCCCCAGCAGGCGGACGTCTTCCTCGGTCAGGTGGGTGGCGTGCACCGCGCTGGTCGTCGGGCCGAGCACACCGTGCTCGGCCAGCAGGCGGGTGGGCGTGAGGCCGTACGCCGCCCGGCACTCGTCGTTCTCCCGGACCTGCTCGGACAGGTGGACATGCACCGGCCCGCCGGCGGCGACCTCGGGTGCGAAGACCTTCAGCGCGGTGTCGGGCACCGCCCGCACCGAGTGGGCGGCCACGCCGATCCTGGCGGCGTCGTCCGGCCCGACCGACGCCCGCAGCGCCGCGACGCGGTCCTGCCAGGCCTCCGGCGTCCGGTCGTCGAAGCGTCGCTGCACGCCCTGCGGCGGGGCGCCGAACCCGCTGGAGAGGTAGAGCGTGTCGAGCAGCGTGATCCGGATGCCGACGTCCCCGGCGGCCGCCAGGAGCGCGCCCCCCATCGCGTTGGGGTCGGCATAGCGCGTGCCGTCGGGCTGGTGGTGCAGGTAGTGGAACTCCCCCACCGCGGTGTAGCCGGCCGCCAGCATCTCGCCGTACACCGCCCGGGCGAGCCGATAGTAGGAGTCGGGATCGAGCCGGCTCGCCACGGCGTACATCTGCTCGCGCCAGGTCCAGAACGTGCCGCCGCCGGTCTGGGTCCGGCCGCGCAGCGCCCGGTGGAAGGCGTGACTGTGGGTGTTGGCGAAGCCTGGCAGCGTGAGCCCGGGCACCCGGGCCGCGTCGGCGGCTCCCGAGTCCGGCGTCACCCGGGCGAAGCGGCCGTCCTCGATGTCCACTCGGACGGCGTCTCGGATCCGGCCCTCGACCCAGGCGTGCTGCAGCAGGTAGCCGGTCATCCGACCAGCCCGGTCAGCACGTCGGCGAGCGCCGCCACGCCGGCGAGGCAGTCCGCGACGCCGGCCGTCTCCGCCGGCGAGTGCGACACCCCCGTCGGGTTGCGGACGAACAGCATCGCCGAGCGGATGCCGGCCTCCTGCAGGACGCCGGCGTCGTGGCCGGCCTGCGTCGGCAGCACCGGCGCGCCGAGCGCGCCGGCGAGCTCGTCACGCAGGGGTACGTCGAAGGTAACCTTGCCGCTGACCGACTCGGCGGTGACCGTGACGGCGGTGCCGTCCCGGCCCGCCCGGTCGCAGGTCTGCCGCTCGATCGCGGCGACCAGGTCGGCCAGCGCCCGGTCGGACTCGGCGCGCGCGTCCAGCCAGGCGGTGACGGCGGAGGGGACCGCGTTGGTGCCGTTGGGCCGCACCTCGACCCGGCCGAACGTCGCCCGCTGCCCGGCCAGCCGGGCCTGCTTGTTGGCCGCCAGGGCGGCCGTCGCGTAGGTGAGCATCGGGTCGGCGCGGTCCTCCATTCGGGTGGTGCCGGCGTGGTCGGCCCGCCCGGTGACGTCGTACCGGAAGCGACCGTGCGGCCAGATGCCGCTGCCCACCCCGACCGCCGCGTCGCAGTCGACCAGGCCGCGGCCCTGCTCGACGTGCAGCTCGACGTAGGTGTCGACGCCGGTGAGCAGCGTGGAGGTGCCGCCCTCGATCACGTCGCCGAGCCGGACGCCGTCGCGGTCGGTGAGCTCGCGCGCGTGCTCCCATGCCGCCGCCCCGGTGGCCAGCCGGGAGCCGAGGCAGGCCCGGCCGAAGCGCGAGCCCTCCTCCTCCACGAACGCGGCCACGCCCAGCGGCCGCGTCGGTGCCACCCCGCGCTCACGCATCAAGTCGAGCGCGGCGAAGGCCGACACCACGCCCAGCGGGCCGTCGAAGGCGCCGCCGTCGAGCACGGAGTCGAGGTGCGAACCGGTGAGCACGGCACCGTCGGCTCGCGGGCCCCACCAGGCGACCAGGTTCCCGAACGGGTCCTCCTCCACCTCGAGTCCGCGCGCGGTCGCGGCCTCGCGGAACCAGTCGCGGAGCTCGAGCTCGGCGGCGAGCCACGGCAACCGGTTGTACCCGCCCGAGGAGGCCGACCGGCCGATGGGCTCCAGGTCGTGCCACATCCGCTCGAAGTCCACTGCCGCCGCCATGGTCAGCCCTCCTGCATGGGGATCCGTACACCACGCTCCGCCGCCACCTCGACGGCGCGCTCGTAGCCCGCGTCGACATGGCGGATCACGCCCATGCCCGGATCGTTGGTGAGCACCCGCTCGATCTTCTGCCCGGCCAGCTCGGTGCCGTCGGCCACGCAGACCTGACCGGCGTGGATCGAGCGGCCCATGCCGACGCCGCCGCCGTGGTGGATCGAGACCCAGGTGGCACCAGAGGCGGTGTTGACCAGCGCATTGAGCAACGCCCAGTCCGCGATCGCGTCGGAGCCGTCCAGCATCCCCTCCGTCTCGCGGTACGGCGAGGCGACCGAGCCGCAGTCGAGGTGGTCGCGGCCGATCACGATCGGCGCGGACAGCTCGCCGGAGGCGACCATCTCGTTGAACCTCAGGCCGGCCAGGTGCCGCTCGCCGTACCCGAGCCAGCAGATCCGGGCGGGCAGGCCCTGGTAGTGGACGCGCTCCTGGGCCATGGTGATCCACCTACGCAGCCGCTGGTTGTCGGGGAACAGCTCCAAGATCGCCTGGTCGGTCTTGCGGATGTCCTCGGGATCGCCCGAGAGCGCCGCCCAGCGGAACGGGCCCTTGCCCTCGCAGAACAGCGGCCGGATGTAGGCCGGCACGAACCCGGGGAACTCGAACGCGCGGTCGTAGCCGCCCTTGCGCGCCTCGTCGCGGATCGAGTTGCCGTAGTCGAACACCTCCGCACCGGCGTCCTGGAACTCCACCATGGCGCGCACGTGTGCGGCCATCGAGGCCTGCGCCTCCTTGGTGAAACCGTCGGGGTCCCGCTCCGCGCGCTGGTGCCACTCCTCGAACGGCACGCCGGCGGGCAGGTAGGACAGCGGGTCGTGCGCCGAGGTCTGGTCGGTGACGATGTCGATCGGCGCCTTGCGCTCCAGCAGCGCGGGGAAGACCTCTGCGGCGTTGCCGAGCAGGCCGATGGACAGCGCGCGCTTCGCGTCCCGGGCCTCGACCGCCAGCGCCAGGGCGTGCTCGAGCGAGTCGGCCTGCACGTCGAGGTAGCGGTGCTCGATGCGGCGCTTGATCCGCGTGTCGTCGACGTCGACGCAGATCGCCACGCCGTCGTTCATGGTCACCGCCAGCGGCTGGGCACCGCCCATCCCGCCGAGACCGGCGGTCAGGGTGATGGTGCCGGCCAGGGTGCCGCCGAATCTCTTGTCGGCGACCGCCGCGAAGGTCTCGAAGGTGCCCTGCAGAATGCCCTGGGTGCCGATGTAGATCCACGAGCCGGCGGTCATCTGGCCGTACATGATCAGGCCGAGGTCCTCCAGGCGCCGGAACTCCTCCCAGTTGGCCCAGTCGCCGACCAGGTTGGCGTTGGCGATGAGCACCCGCGGCGCCCACTCGTGGGTCTTCATCACGCCGACCGGCTTGCCGCTCTGCACCAGCATGGTCTCGTCCGGCTCGAGGGCGCGCAGCGTGCGGACGAGGCCGTCGTACGCCTCCCACGACCGGGCCGCGCGGCCGGTGCCGCCGTACACGACGAGATCCTCGGGGCGCTCGGCGACCTCGGGGTCGAGGTTGTTCATCAGCATTCGCAGCGGCGCCTCGGTCTGCCACGACTTCGCCGTCAGGGTGGTGCCGCGCGCGGCGTGGATCGGCAGGCGGGGGTTCTGGCTCATGGGTGCGTTCCTTCCGGGACGGCGACGATGCTGCGGTTGCGCAGCAGGAGGACGTAGGCGAGGGCGGGGACGACGAAGCCGATCAGCCACGCGATGTCCGCGCCGCCGAGGTCGTCGACCCACCAGCCGACGTAGAACGTGGTGTTCATGAAGGGCAGTTGGAGCACGATGCCGAGGAGGTAGGCCGCCAGTGCGCGCACGTTGACGGCGCCGTACCCCAGCCGCGGGTCGAAGAGCGCGTCGATGTCGTAGCGCTCCTTGCGCACCCAGTAGAAGTCGGCGAGGTTGATCGCGGACCACGGGATCAGGAAGTAGGACAGGAAGAGGATGAAGTTCTCGTAGTTGCTCACGAAGTTGCCGCGACCGGCGACCGCGATCACCGTGCCGACCACGGCGACGCCGACGACGTACGCCGTCCGGGTGCCTCGGCCGAGCGGGCCGCGCCAGACCACGGTGAGCGTCGTGGTGGCGGACATGAAGGCGCCGTAGAGGTTCAGCACGTTGACCGCGATGACGCCGAGGATGGTGATGAGCAGGACGAGCCAGTCCAGGCCGTCGACGGAGAGCCCGGTCAGGAACGACACCGAGCCGCCCTCGAAGGCCTGCTCGGCGACGGCGGCCGCTGCCGCGCCGAAGCACATCAGCCAGGAGGCGCCGACCACCGAGCCGGTGTAGGTCCACCAAAACGTCGAGGCGGTCGAGGTCCGGCGCGGCAGGTAGCGCGAGTAGTCGGCGACGTACGGACCCCAGGTGAACTGCCAGGTGGCCGAGATCGAGACGACGAGCAGGAACGTGCCCCAGGAGAGGTGGCCGGCATGCCACGCGGCGCCGACGTCCTCGCGGTGGAACAGCTCGATGGTCAGATAGAGGAACAGCAGCGCGCTCAGCAGGCTCACCCAGCGCTCGTAGCGGTGGATCAGCCGGTAGCCGTACAGCGCCAGCACCGTGCAGACGACCGCCACGATGATGATCGCCGGGACCTGCGGCATGCCGGTCCACTGCGCCAGTGCCGCGCCGCCGAGCACGCCACTGCTGGCGAAGAAGCCCAGGTACATCACGATGACCAGCAGCAGCGGCAGCACCGCGCCGAAGAAGCCGAACTGCGCCCGGCTCTGGATCATCTGCGGTACGCCGAGCTTGGGGCCCTGGGCCGAGTGCAGCGCCATCGCGACGCCGCCGACGAGGTTGCCCAGCACCAACGCCACCACCGCCCACGGCAGCGACAGCCCGAGTACGACGCCCAGGGCACCGGTGACAGCGGCGGTGATCTGGGTGTTGGCCGCGAACCAGACGGTGAAGAGGCTGGCCGGATGGCCGTGCCGCTCCTCGTCGGGGACGAAGTCGATCGAGCGACGCTCCACCTGGAGTGCCGCCGGCTGGTGGGTCTGTGTCATTGCAGGTCTCCGATCACGGACTCGGCGGCCGCCACGACGGCGCCGCTGGACACGAGGGCGACGGCCTCCTCGATCTCCGGGGAGAGGAAGCGGTCGGTGCCCGGCCCCGGGACGCCGCTGTCCCGCAGGAGGCGGACGACGGCGCCGGTCGCCGGGCTGGGGGTCAGCGGGGCCCGGAGGTCGAGCGCGCGGGCGGCCGTGACCAGCTCGACGGCGAGCACGCGGGCCAGGCCGTCGACCGACCGGCGCAGCTTGCGCGCCGCGGACCAGCCCATCGAGACGTGGTCCTCCTGCATCGCGCTGGACGGGATCGAGTCGACCGAGGCGGGCACGGCCAGGCGCTTGAGCTCGGAGACGATCGCCGCCTGGGTGTACTGGGCGATCATCAGGCCCGAGTCGACGCCGGGGTCGTCGGCCAGGAACGGCGGCAGCCCGTGGTTGCGTGCGGTGTCGAGGAACCGATCGGTGCGGCGCTCGGCGATCGAGGCGACGTCCGCCGCCACGATGGCCAGGAAGTCCAGGACGTAGGCGATCGGGGCGCCGTGGAAGTTGCCGTTCGACTCCACCCGGCCCAGCGGTCGGTCGCTTCGCTCCCCCGCGGCTCCGCCGACCTCCGCCAGCACGACCGGGTTGTCCACGGCCGCCGCGAGCTCCCGTCCGGCGACGGTGGCGGCGTGCGCGACGGTGTCGCGGGCCGCGCCGTGGACCTGCGGCGAGCACCGCAGCGAGTAGGCGTCCTGGACGCGGTTGCAGTCCGGGCCGCGGTGCGAGGCGACGATGCCCGAGTCGCGCAGCAGCGCGGTCAGGTTCGCCGCCGACGACGCCTGGCCGGGATGCGGCCGGATCGCCTGCAGCTCCGGCGCGAAGACCCGGTCGGTGCCCAGCTGGCCCTCGACCGACATCGCGGCGGTCACGTCGGCGACCTTGAGCAGCCCGGTCAGGTCCTCGATGGCCAGAGCCAGCATGCCCAGCATGCCGTCGGTGCCGTTGATCAGCGCGAGGCCCTCCTTCTCGGCCAGCTCGACCGGCGCCAGGCCGGCCGCGGCCAGCGCCTGGGCGGCGGGCATCACGGTGCCGTCGGCGTCGTGCACCTCTCCCTCGCCCATCAGCGCCAGCGCGCAGTGCGCCAGCGGCGCCAGGTCGCCGGAGCAGCCCAGCGAGCCGTACTCGCGCACCACCGGGGTGATGCCGGCCGAGAGGATCGCGGCCATCAGCTCGGCCGTCTCGCGGCGTACGCCGGTCCGGCCGGTCGCCAGCGTCGAGAGCCGCAGCAGCATCAGCGCGCGGACGACCTCACGCTCCACGACCGGGCCGGAGCCGGCGGCGTGGGAGCGGACCAGGGAACGCTGCAGCTGGGCGCGCAGCTCGCCGGGGATGTGCCGGGTGGCGAGTGC
>Ga0164242_10008217_pt1 | contig 11332 bp, 8 predicted proteins | sample OricomgcompostMG_FD_108783 | JGI IMG/M metagenome (GOLD analysis project Ga0164242, IMG submission 108783) | Miracle-Growth compost microbial communities from Emeryville, California, USA - Original compost - Miracle growth compost (MG) ...
ATTCCCGGCGCGAAGATAAGCGCCAACCACGTTGCGACCAATACGGCGCACGCTACGGTGAGCGGAAAGAGCGGAGAGTACGTCTTGCCGGCGCTTCCTCCCGGTGACTATACGGTCACCGTCGACGCACCGGGCTTCCGCACGCTGGTGCATAGCGGCGTAGCTCTTCAGATCAGCCAACAGGCCACGCTCAACCTGACGCTCGAGATCGGACAGGCGTCGGAGACGGTCGAGGTCACGGGTACGCCGCCCCTGTTGCAGGCGCAGTCCTCGTCGCTGGGCACGGTGGTCAATGAAAAACTGGTGAATCAGCTACCGCTGAACGGCAGAAACTTCGTGCAACTGGCGACGCTGAGCCCCGGCGTAAACGGCGTGGGCTTCTCCGCCTCGGGAACAATCATGAGCGGCACGCGCCCGGACGACCGGCGGCCGGCCTCGAACATTTTTTCGAACGGCAACCGCGAAGGCGACAACAACTTCCTCTATGACGGGATCGATAACAACGAGCGGCTGACGCTGTCGATCGTGCTTCGGCCCGCGGTCGAGGCGGTGCGGGAGTTCAAGATCCAAACGAACCTGTACAGCGCCGATGTGGGGCGCAACTCCGGCGCGGTGGTCGATGTCATCACCAAGTCGGGAACCAATGAGCTGCACGGCAGCCTCTTCGAGTATCTGCGGAACTCGGCCGTCGATGCGCGCTCTTACTTCAACAAGCGGGGCAGCGCGTTTCCGGCCTTCCGTCTGAACCAGTTTGGCGGATCGCTGGGCGGCCCGGTGGTGCTGCCGAAGATCTACAACGGCAAGAACCGGACCTTCTTCTTCATGGATTACGAGGGCTATCGCAGCAGCACGCAGGTCTTCGTCCTGGGCAATGTGCCGACGCTGCGCGAGCGCGAGGGCGACTTCAGCGAGACCGCCCCGATCTACGATCCGTTGACGACGCGTCCGAATCCTTCGGGAACCGGATTGGTCCGCGACCAGTTCGCCGGCAACCAAATTCCGGTGGACCGCCGCGACCCCATTGCGATGAAGATGATCAATGCCTACCCGCTCCCGACCGGACCGGGACGATTCAACAACTATTCTTCAAACCGGGTGCAGACCCAGAGCTGGAACCAGGGAGATATCAGGATCGACCATCAGATCACGCCCAAGGATATGATCTTCGGGCGTTATGCCATCCAGAACACGCAAACCACCGCGCCCAACACCTATCCAGCGACGACGATTGCCGGGCTGGATAAGCCGGTGAACCTGAGCGACGAGGCCTCGTTCGCTGGAACGTCCTACCAGCCGGCACAGCACTTTGTGGCGAGCTATGTCAGAGTCGTCTCGCCGACCATCGTCAACGACTTCCGGGTAGGCTTCAACCGCTACCGGATGGACTATGCTCCCTCCGACTACGCACCCGGCGCGGCGCTCGGCAACAAGCTCGGCGTTCCCAACTCCAACGTGACCCCGCGCGAGCAAAATCTGCCCATCTTTTCGCCCAGCGGATATCTCGGGATCGGGCAAACGCGCTCGCTGCCGATCTACCGGCGCGAGAATACGTTCGAGGAACTGGACAATCTGACCTGGACAAGAGGCTCGCACACATTGAAGCTGGGCATCGACTTCCGCCGCCGGCAGTTGACCATTTATCAGACCAACCTCGGCAACGGACGCTTCAATTTTTCTCCCGGCCTGACCGATTCACGAAACCCTGCCGGCAAGGGAGGCGACAGCCTGGCGAGCTTCATGCTGGGCTACGCCACCCTGGCCGGGCACGACTATAACTTCGCCTTCCCTGGAATCCGGCTGAACGAGCTTGGAACGTATGTCGCCGACGACTGGAGAATCACTAAGAAACTGACGGTGAACTATGGCCTGCGCTGGGACTACTTCAGCCCGCCGAGCGAATCGCAGAACCGCTGGTCGAACTTCAACATCCAAACCGGCAAGATGGACATCGCGGGCCGCAACGGGGTAGGACTCACCGCCGATGTGAAACCGTACTGGAAGAACTTCGGCCCGCGCTTCGGCTTCGCCTATCAGGCATTTCCGCACACCGTACTGCGTGGCGGCTTCGGCATCTTTTACAACACGTCGGGCAGCGAGGCAGGAACGATGCGCATGGCCCGCAACATTCCATTCGGCCTGTCTCTGCAGACTACGCCCGGAGATATCACGCCAGGTCCAATCGTGAGCCAGGGCTTCGCTCCGCTACCCGAGGTCGATTTCTCGCTGGCGGACCATCCAAGCGGTGTGCAGACGGCGGTCGATCCGAACTTCCGGCCCTCGTATGCCGAGCAGTTCAACTTGGTCGGCGAGCATGAGATCGTGCCATGGGAGATGGTGCTGAAGGTGGCCGGCGTCGGTAACCTGGGCCGCCGCCTCTACAGCCCATACGACGCCAACCAACCGATCCCCGGCCCGACGGCGGTGAATACGCGGCGTCCTCTCTATGCGATCAACCCGAATGTGAGCACCGTGAACTACTTCGCCACGGGCGGCATCAGCCAGTACTACGCGCTTCAGGTGACTGCGGATAAGCGCTTCAACCATGGTGTGAGCGTGCTGCTGGGGTACACATGGTCTCATGCTTTGGACAATGTGCCGTTGGAGTTTGGAGGAGGAGCGCTTGGCCCCGCGCCGCAGGACCCGCGCAATATGGCGGCGGAGTTCAGCAACTCGCCAATCGACATGCGCCATCGTTTGACGCTGAGCTATCTGTGGGCGCTCCCGTTCGGCAAGGGAAAGATGTTCCTGGACCGTGGCGGCCTCGCTAATATGGTGGTCGGCGGCTGGCAGATGAACGGAATCCTGACCACGCAGAGCGGCCTGTGGTTCTCGCCGGTACTGCAAACGTCTACGACGAACGGAACCGGGAGCCGGCCGGATCGCATCGGCACCGTCTCATATCCGAAGTCGCTGACCAAGTGGTTCGACCCGTCGGCGTTCGGCAGCCCCAAGCCCTATACCTACGGCAATGCGGGCCGCAACTCGCTGGTTGGGCCGGGACGAACGAATTGGGATACGTCGATCTTCAAGACCTTCCCGGTTCACGACCAGGCGTTCTTCGAGCTCAGGTTCGAAGCGTTCAACGTTCTCAACCACCCGCAGTTCGGATATCCGAATGCGAGCATCGGAAATGCGCAGGCAGGCCAGATCACCTCGATTGTGGGCAACCCGCGCAATCTGCAGGCGTCGCTTCGATTCCAGTTCTAGGCAACGGTTCCGCGGGGAAGCAGGGGCTCTGCGGCGGAACCCGCTTCGGCGCAGGTTTAACACAACGCACGTTTTAAAAAATCAATCGATCTTATAAGGAATGATGATGATGACTCTTCGCACAGAAATTCGCAGATCCCGATGGATGTCCCTTCTGCTGGTTCTCGCCCTTGGATTTGCATCCGCCTGCATTCCCCCGCAGGCATGGGCGGCCAAAAAGGCGCTACAGGTCTACTTCATCGATGTGGAGGGCGGGCAATCCACCCTCTTCGTGACGCCGACGGGGCAGTCGTTGCTGATCGATACCGGGTGGCCGGACCACGAGGGGCGGGATGCCGACCGAATCGTTGCTGCCGCTAAAAAGGCAGGCATCAGCAAGATCGACTACGTTCTGCTGACGCACTATCACGACGACCACAGCGGGGGGATTCCGCAACTGGCGGCCCGATTTCCGATTGGAACCTTTGTCGATCACGGCCCCAACCGCGACACCAAGCCCGGCGGACCGACCGAGAAGGTGTGGAACGACTACCAGCAGGTTCTGGCTACGGGAAAGTACAAGCATATCGTTGCGACGCCGGGCGAAGTGCTGCCCATCACCGGAATGAAGGTCACCGTCATCAGCAGCGACGGCAAGGTAATCGATCATTCGCTGCCGGGCGGCGGCGCGGTCAACGAGTACTGCAAGATTGACGACCATAAGCCCATGGATCGCAGCGAGAATGCGCATTCGCTGGGCGTATTGATCAAATTCGGCAAGCTCAAGATCCTCGACCTGGGCGATCTCACCTGGGACAAGGAAAGACTCTTCATGTGCCCGGTGAATCGCCTGGGCAAGGTGGATGTCCTTGTCGTCTCCCATCATGGTTTCCGGCCAAGTTCCAGCCATGCTCTGGTGGATGGCGTCCATGCAAGAGTCTCAATCCTGAATAACGCTCCGACCAAGGGTGGACAGCCAGAGGTGCTCGATACAGTCCGTCAGGCGCCGGGACTTGAAACTCTGTGGCAGCTCCATTATTCGGAGAGCGGTGGGCCGGAGCGCAACACCGCTGCCCAATATATCGCCAATCCCCAGGGAGATCAGGATAAGGGAAACTATATCCTTCTGACTGCAAGCCCGACGGGCAGCTTCACGGTGTACAACTCGGGGAATAAGGAGAGCAAGGATTATGCGGCCAGATAAGCGGCGTCCTTAATCAACCCCGGATACTCCACGGGAAGTCAGCAGGCGCCCGTGGAGTCACCTCCTGTGCCGGGATCGTATCCGCGTCAGAATAGATGAGTCCGTCCAACGAGTCGCAGGAGCCAAAGCTTTGATTGCCGTCGATTGGGGTACAAGTAACTTCCGCATATTCAAGGTCGATGCCGATGGGAATATCTTAGCGAGGCGTTCCCTGCCTCAGGGTATTCTCCGCGTCGAGGGAAGAAATTTCGCTGAAACATTGCATACAGAGGTTGAGGATTGGGTGGCCGAAGGAGAGAGTCAGATCCTGCTCTGCGGTATGATCGGCAGCCGCGAAGGATGGGTGGAGGCGCCGTATCTTCCCTGCCCCGTAGGAATAGATGACCTTGCCGCTTCTGTGATGAAGGTGCCTTTTGCCGGGGCCGAGGTGCGGCTTGTCCCGGGAGTTGCAGGGACGGACATCGATGGAGTGCCGGAAGTGATGCGAGGTGAAGAGACCGAGGCCATGGGGATTTTGGACACATGTGGGGGCGCGGGTCTGGTATGTTTTCCGGGGACGCACTCCAAGTGGATTCACCTGCGAGACGGCAAGATCGTTAGCTTCGTCACCTGTATGACAGGCGAACTCTATGGAGCGCTGAGCAGAAACACCATCTTGGAGCGCACGATGACGACTGGCCACCCCATCGACGACACGGCATTTCACCGCGGGATCGCGCGGTCCGCGGACTCGGGAGGCCTGCTGCACCATCTCTTTGGCGTGCGGACGCTCACGTTGATGGATCGCCTCAAAGAAGAGAATTCCGCGTCGTATCTCTCCGGATTGCTGATCGGACATGAGGTGCGGGCTATCATTGCCGCCGGCCAGGAGATCCATCTCGTCGGTGCCGCGCCGCTCTGCTCTCTTTATGCACAAACAATCGAAGCCTGCGGAGGCTCGGCCACGGTGGAAGACGAGGATGCTGCGGCGCGTGGGCTTGCCAGCATCGCCAGGAGGTTGAAGTGGAGCTGAGAATACTGCTGGAACGGTGTCCGCTGATCGCCATTCTGCGCGGCATTCAGCCCACGGAAGTCGAATCGATTGGCGGCGCGCTTGAGGAAGCGGGCGTCTGCATCATCGAGGTGCCTCTCAATTCTCCCCGGCCTTTCGAGAGCATCTCGATTCTGGCGCGCAGATTCGGCGACCGCATCTTGATTGGGGCTGGCACCTTGACTCGACCTTCGCAGGTGGGCGAAGTTGCGGATGCCGGCGGGCGGCTGATCGTTACGCCCCACGCAGACACTGCGATCGTTCGCGCGGCCAAGGCGGCTGGGCTGATTGCCGTCCCCGGCTTCTTCAATCCGACCGAGGCCTTCGCCCTGCTCGATGCGGGCGCGGACGCCATTAAGCTTTTTCCTGCGGAAGTGCTCGGGCCGCCGATGCTGAAGGCGTTGCGCGCCGTGCTTCCCACCGATGCCATCGTCATGCCGGTAGGCGGAGTGGGGCCGGAGGAGATCGCGCCATGGATAGCTGCGGGAGCGAGAGGCTTCGGCGTCGGCTCCTCCATCTACAAGCCGGGCGATAACGCTCGTATCGTAGCGGCCAAGGCGGGAACGCTTGTCACTGCGGTGCTGGCCTGCCGCACAGGCTGAGGCCGCAGAAGTTGGAAGCCATGTCGGAAAGTTGAAAGGGAGATTGAATTCATGAAGAGACGGAAGTTCCTCAAATCGTTGGCATCTGCCGCAATCGTAAGCGCCACAGGCGCACTTCCTGCCTTCGCCTCTCTTCCGAAGATGAAGATCACGCGGGTGCGAGCCTATCTGCCGCCAAAGCCGAATCCGCTCTTCAACCAGAGTGACATGGTCGTTACCATCGAGACCGACGCCGGAATCACAGGCATCGGCGAGGGCGGAGCCGTCGATACGCTCTCGCAGTCCGCCGGAAGGCTGATTGGACGGGACCCTCAGTATATAGAGCAGCTCTGGCAGGACATGAACCGGGCATTCTTCTATCCGGCAGGCCGGGAGAAGACCGATGCCATCGGCGCGCTCGATCTGGCGCTGTGGGACATCAAAGGAAAAGTGCAGAAGCTGCCCGTGCATGAGCTGCTGGGCGGCATGGTCCGCAACTATTGCGAGTGCTACAACACCGCTGGGATCATTCCGGGCATTACCCGCGGCATGGGCATGAAGGAGCGAGCGCAGGCCACCATCGCGGCCGGTTATCGGGCCTTCCGGTTCGGCGCGGTGGATCTTCCGGCAAACTCGACGTTCAACACCAGCGAGCGGCTCAACCGTCTTCGCGACGAATGCGTTCAGGTAAAGGAAGGGGTTGGAAAGGACGGCGACTGGGTCATCGATTTCCATCAGCGCTTCGACCTCTCCGAAGGAATCCGCGGCTGCAATCTGATCGAGGATCTTGCCCCGTTTTTCGTCGAGGACCCGGTCCGGGCAGAGGCCTTTCAGCAGGATCTTCCCATCCTGCGCCAGAAGGTCAACGTCCCGCTGGCGGCGGGCGAGGAGTGGGGCAATCGTTGGGACTTCAACAAGCTGGTGGAAGACCATGACATCGATTTCGTCCGCGCCACCCTGCCCAACGTCGGCGGCATTACGGAGATGATGAAGATCGCCGCAATCTGCGAGACGCACTTTGTGGGCATCGTCCCGCATTTCACCGGACCGATCGCGACGGCGGCTCTGGTCAACAGCCTGGGCACCTTTCCGGGGCCGGTGCTGATGGAATACAACTACCAGGGACACACGCTGCCGCACCTGCCGGTGTGCCTGGATTTCAAGAACGGAAAGCTGTATCCGAACGAGCGGCCAGGTCTGGGCGTCGAGCTGGATTTCAAGCAGCTCAAGCAGGTCGCCGAAATCACGGTGCCGGTCACCGCCCGCGCGCAGACCTACTTCCGTCCGGATGGCTCAATCACGAATTGGTAGAGTGCCTGATCATCACTCACGCCCGCGTCGGTACTACCGATAGGCGACCTGCGATGCATTGCAAATCCAAACGAGACAGAGGGCGCAATCGATGGGGGTTCAAGGCAAGTTACAGGTGCGGTCCCTTCTCGTTTTCTGGCTCTTTTTGCTGAGTGCCATCGCGTTTCTGGACAGGACCAATATCTCGATCGCTGGCGAGCAGATCAGTCATGAGTTCGGGCTGGGCAATGTGCGCCTGGGCTGGGTCTTCAGCGCATTCCTGATCGGCTATTGCGTCTCTCAGATCCTGGGCGGGTGGCTGGCGACACGCTTCGGGCCGCGGCGCGTACTGACGCTGGGAGTGCTCTGGTGGGGAGTTTTCACAGCCCTGACGGCGGTCATCTCGCCCAGGATCGGCGGAGCGCTGGCGCTGCTGATCGCGGTCCGCTTCTCTCTCGGGGTTGGGGAAGCCGTCATATATCCGGCTTCCAATCAATTCGTTGCCCGCTGGATTCCGGTGCAGGAACGGGGTAGAGCCAATGGCTGGATCTTTGCCGGAGTCGGCGCGGGAGCTGGTCTGACGCCTCCGCTGCTCACCTGGATCATCATGCATTACGGATGGCGCGCATCTTTCTGGTTCAGCGCGGTGGCCGGGGTGATCGCGGGATTGATCTGGTATCTGATCGCGCGCGACACCCCGGCGGAGCATCCGCTGGTCTCAAGCGAGGAGCTGGCCCACATTCAGGAGGGGCTTGCGGCCACAGCGACAGGGCTTGAACCGCAGCCCGACGTCGAAAAGCGCGGTGCGCCGGCGGTTCCCTGGGCGCGATTATTCAAGAGCAAGGAGATGCTGGCGCTGACCTTGAGTTACTTCTCCTTTGGTTATGTCGCATGGATATTCTTCGCCTGGTTCTACATCTATCTGGCGCAGGAGCGCGGCCTGAACCTGAAGGCGAGCGCGTTCTACTCGATGCTTCCGTTTCTCGCGATGACCGTGTGTTCTCCTGTCGGCGGAATGGTGAACGATTGGATCGCAAACAGACATGGGCTGCGTGCAGGACGATGCGGGACCGGCGCAGTTTCGCTTGGTCTGACAGCAGTGCTGCTCTGGTATGGGCCCGGCGTCTCCGGCGCGCAGTTGGCCAGCGTGATGCTTGCGGCGGGAGCAGGCGCATTGTATTTTGCGCAGAGCTCTTACTGGTCGGTAACCGCGGATATCGGAGACCGGCACTCCGGAGTGATATCCGGAGCTATGAATATGGGCGCGCAGATTGGAGGCGCGGTAACCGCCTCGCTGACCCCCGTGATCGCTACCCGGCTGGGTTGGAGCGCATCGTTTCGGCTATCGGCGCTGTTGGCGCTGCTGGGCGCAGTAGCATGGCTATTCGTCGATCCAAAGAAATCCCTGGCAACCAGCCTTCGCGGCACGTAGTCAGCCCGGCATCAACTCAGCGCTCGAGGATCATTCATGCTCGGCAAAACTCTCCCGGCTTTCGGTGGAGACATGCCCAGATTCCAGCTTCCGGGGTAGAATAGCGCAGCAGAATGCCCGCTTCCCCTCACGATTCCGGCCCCTCCGGTTCACTGGATCCCCTTACCTCGGACGGGGCGCCTGAGAATTCGCCGGAAATTGGTCCGGAAACGCAACCTGCGGACAAAGACCGGGTTAAGGAGGATATGGCTACGCTGGCAATCCATCCGGGGCTTCTTGAAGGTATCCAGGCTGCGGAAACTCGGCATCCAATGAGCGACTTCGGCCAAATGGACGACGCGGCCATCATGCTGTCTCTACGCGACGGCAACATGGCGGGTTTCGAGTTCCTGGTCCAGAAGTACCGCAAGCCCATCATTCACTTCATGTACCGCATGGTGCATAACCAGGCAGTCGCCGAAGAGCTGGCACAGGAGGTCTTTCTCCGCGTCTACCGTTCCCGCGACACGTATCGCGCTGAGGCCCGGTTCAGCACCTGGCTCTACCGGATTGCCACCAACCTCGGAGTCAATCATGCGCGCGATACACGGCATGAACGCACGGCTTCGGTGGTGCATCTGGACGAAACCGATCGCGAAACGGGAATCACGCCGGATGTAGCCGATGACACACCGAGCGCCGAGGCCAGCCTTCTGCGCCAGGAGCGAATGAATGCGATTCGGCAGCACGTTCTCGCACTGCCGGAGCGCCAGCGCATGGCTGTCCTGATGCACAAATATGAAGGTATGGACTACCGGCAAATCGGCGAGGTGCTCAAGTTAAGCGAGTCCGCCACAAAATCTTTACTCTTCCGCGCCTATCAAACGTTGCGGGAGAAACTGAAGTCTTTTATTTAATTAGGAATAGAGATGCGCACCGTTTTATTCGACGCGTCACCCAAAAAAGATATCGAAAAGGTTCATTATGATCTGCCATAACTTCAAATCCGCTCTCCCGGAACTCCTGCTCGACCCGGCCGCTTCGACCAATGCCGCTGTCCGCGAGCATCTCAAGTCCTGCCCGGCGTGCAACGAGGAGTTTCAGTCGCTTCAGGCTACCTTAGCCCTGCTCGATAGCTGGGAAGCGCCGGAGCCTTCGCCCTACTTCGACCAGAAGCTGGCTGTGCGCCTGCGCGAAGAACAGGCGCTGCCGCCTGCGGGATGGTTCGAGCGGCTTCGGACGCGGCTGCTCTTTAATACTGACCGCCAGTTCCGTCCTGTGGTGGCGGGCGCTCTTGCGCTGATCTTTCTTATCGCCGGGGGAACGTTTGCTGACCTGTCCGGGTTCCCGCATCCGGCCAAGGCACCGGTTTCGGCCACGGTCAACGATCTTCAGACTCTGGACAAGAACGATCAGGCGCTGCAAACGATGAGCATGCTGCTCCAGGACGACGGCTCACCGAATGACGATTTCGCCGCCCCTCCTCGCAGTTAGTCATACACTTTACGAGTAAGCTCTTCGCCGCTGATGTTATTTCAAGCTCCATTTCGACGCTTTCTCCAGGCGGCGCTTGCCGTCTTGGTGCTTGTGTCTGCTTCATGCGCATTGGCCGCGCCGCAGGGCGGAAGACATGGAGGCGGCTTTGGGCCGCCGCCACCGCGCATGGGCGATCGGGGAGGTCATCCCGAGCAGCGGGGAATGAGGCCGCAGAGGCAGGAACATCTTGAGCAGTGGATGAACCGCCACAGCAATCTGCCGCTTGCCCAGCAGCAGCGCGCGCTTGAGAACGAGCCCGGTTTCCGTCGACTTCCGCCTCGAATCCAGCAGCACCTGCGCGACCGCCTCACCCAGCTTAACAATATGCCTCCGGAACAACGCCGCCGCATGATCGAGGGCAACGAGGCGATGGAACACATGAGCCCGCCGGAGCGTCAAAAGGTGCTTGGAGCCATGCGGCAGCTCCACGCGCTTCCACAGGACCGCCGTCATCTGGTGGGCCGGGCTTTTCGCGATCTGCGGAGGATGCCTTCTTCGCAGCGGCAGGAAATGCTCAACTCAGAGCAGTTCCGTGGACAGTTCTCGCCGGAGGAGCGACAGACATTATCCGATCTGCTCGTGATTGCGCCCTATCTGCCTGCTCCAGCTCGTTCAGGCGAAGAGCCGCAGCCGAACAAATAGGTACCCCTTCCCCCTGTACCTACGCAGTAAAGTATCTGATTTCAATAAGTTGCAATTTTCACATCCTGCAAAGTCTTCATTCCAGGATGCTTATCGGCAAAGTCTTGGAAACAGGTGGCTTAGGTGTTTGTACTTTGATACTGAGAGTGAGATCGCCTTCAGCCCACAAAACAAATCTTTGCAATATCGACCCAGGGCTCGCCCTGGGGCTGGTATATGTCGTACCTTCGGCGCTACCTTGACCTGATATAAATCGAGCCCCGATGCTATTGAACTGAACTTCCGACATGGACACTGAGGAAGCTCAGATCCAATTCCTCGAAAGTGTCCACGATCAGCAATAATGTAGCTCGTTCATAGCCGGATCTTTCAGGACCAAAACTGTTCGGAGAACGCCTTACATCCATTATTGCAGGTTGAGGGAAACTAATTTGCAACGCGGTTCTCCTTGA
>Ga0164242_10008218_pt1 | contig 11331 bp, 11 predicted proteins | sample OricomgcompostMG_FD_108783 | JGI IMG/M metagenome (GOLD analysis project Ga0164242, IMG submission 108783) | Miracle-Growth compost microbial communities from Emeryville, California, USA - Original compost - Miracle growth compost (MG) ...
AAGATCCTCGATCCGTTCGGGTTGCAGAACATGCGCTACAAGTGGCGCAAGTGGCTGAACTTCGACTGCAACTGGAAGGTCGCCATGGAGGCCTTCAACGAGACCTACCATGTGTTCACCACCCACCCCGAGTTCAACAAGTTCGGTGAGTTCAAGGGCTGGGCCAAGGCCCAAGGGCGGCACAGCAATATCGGCTATGACGCGCCCGAGGACATGGCCGAGACCAAGTCCAAGATCCGCCTCGGGATCGGTGACCCGCGCATCTCGACCGCCGAGATGCAGGTCTACACCATGGAAGAGACCAACGCGACCACCACGGCGACGCTGGTCAATGCGGCGCTGCGGCTGGTTGACGAACTGCCCGAGGGCACCCCGGCCGATAAGGTGCTGGAGCACTGGCTGGCCTCGGCCCGCCGCGATGACGAGGCCCGCGGCGTGGTCTGGCCGACCATCCCTGCCGACATCCTGGGGCAGAGCGGCACCGCGTGGCAGCTGTTCCCGAACTTCCAGGTCGGCCAGGGGCTGACCTCGGCGCTGTGCTATTCGGCCCGGCCCGATCCGAGCTACAACCCGGACAAGTGCATCTTCGAGGTGTCGGTATTCGAGCTGTACCCGCAAGGCGCTGCGCCGCAGACCCAGTGGGAGTACACCCCGGCCGACAGCCCGAACTGGCGCTCGGTGCTACCGCAGGACTTCTCGAATATGGCTGCGGTGCAACAGGGCATGAAGTCCCTCGGTTTCCCGGGCACCAAGCCCAACCCGTACCGCGAACGCAGCACGGTGAACCTGCACTACCAACTTTCCAAGTACATGGGTTCGGGAGAGCCCCAGGACATCTCGTGATTTCGGCGTGCTGTGTATCGCACAGCGTGACAAACCACGCCGAAATCACCAAGTGAGGAGACATAAATGAAGGTGAATCTTGGTACGGGAGCACAGAACTCCCGCGACTGGGAGCGCGTGCTGGCCGGTGACTTCAGTACCCCGCCGGCCACTCCCGACTACAAGTGCGTGCAGGCCGCGCTGGCCCTGGGCGACCTGGCCGAGCCGCTGGGCTTCGACGGGATCTGGTTCCCCGAGCACCACGGCACGCCATATGGCATGACGCCCAACCCGATTCAGGCGCTGACCTACTTCGCCGGTCGCACCGAGCGGGTCAGCCTGGGTACCTTCGTCGCGGTGGCGCCGTGGTGGAATCCGATCCGGCTGGCCACCCAGATCGCCTACCTGGACATCGTTTCCAACGGCCGCTACACCACCATCGGCCTGGGCCGCGGCGTGTCCAAGGCCGAATTCGACGCCGTCGGCGTGCCGCGCGAGCAGAGCCGCGACCGGTTCAACGAGACCCTGGACATCCTCAAGCTGGCATTCTCCGGCGAGCGGTTCTCCTACGACGGCGAGATCTTCAGCTTCCCGGAGATGTCGCTGCGCCCCGAACCGATCAGCACCGACCTGTTCGACCGGATCTACAGCTCGTCCTCGACCACTGAATCCCTGGAGATGCTCTCGCGCAAGGGTATGGTGCCGCTGTTCGTCGGCAACAAGCCGATCTGGGACGCCGGCGAAGAGGTCAAGAAGGTCAACACCTTCCGGGCTCAGGAGGGCATGGGTCCGTGCCAGCCCAAGAACGTGATGTTCATGTACTGCGTGGAATCCGAGGACCAGGTGGCCCAGACCGAAGAGTGGATCTGGACCGCCAACCGCGACGTCAACGTGCACTACGGTTTCGCCGATGCGTCGAACTTCAAGGGCGTCAAGGGATATGAGGCCTACGCCAACCGCGAGGCGACCGCAACCGCGCTGCTGGCCGAGTCGGTGCAGGGCGACGGCAGCGGTGGGCCCAAGCCCGGCGACAAGAAAGGCCCGCCCGGATACCACGCGTCCAACCTGCTGATCGGCACCCCGGACGTGGTGTTCGAGAAGCTCAAGGCAGCCCAGGAGGCCTGCTCGTTCTCCGAGGTGACCATCGTCCCGCAGTTCGGCACCATGCCGTATGAGTCGGCCTTCGAGAGCGTGAAACTGTTCGCCCAGGAAGTGCTGCCCGCCGTGCACGAGATGCCCGCGCCGCTGCACGCCGCCGCCCTGCCGGAGGACGTCAACGCATGACCTCGACCGAAAAGACCTGTGGGCCTACCGATACCCCGGCCGATTTCGACATCGAAGCGATCCGGGCGAAGTACGCCGCCGAGCGGGCCAAGCGGATTCGGCCCGAAGGGGCCGACCAGTACCAGGAACTGGACGGCGAGTTCGCCGAGTTCTACGAGGTCGACCCGTACACCACGGTGACCGAACGGGATCCGATTGTCGAGGACGCCGACGTGGTGGTCCTCGGCGGTGGCTTCGCGGGCCTGCTGGCCGGGGCGTATTTGAAGAAGGCCGGCGTCGAGGGCATTCGGGTCATCGAGATGGCCGGCGACTTCGGTGGGGTGTGGTACTGGAACCGATTCCCGGGCATCCAGTGCGACAACGACGCCTACTGCTATATCCCGCTGCTCGAAGAACTCGGCTTCATGCCGAGTAAAAAATTCGCCGACGGCGCCGAAATCTTCCAGCACTGCCGCAACATCGGCAAGCATTTTGGCCTGTACGACGGTGCACTGTTCTCCACCCAGGTGCGTGAACTGCTGTGGGACGACCAGACTCAGCGCTGGCAGATCAGCACCGACCGGGGCGATCACATCCGTGCCCGGTTCGTGGTCATGGCACAAGGCGCCTACAACCGTCCGAAACTCCCCGGCATCCCCGGCATCAAGGAGTACCAGGCCGCCGGTGGACACGTGTTCCACTCCGCGCGTTGGGATTACGACTACACCGGCGGCGACGCCGACGGTGGCCTGCACAAGTTGGCCGACAAGCGTGTCGCCCTCGTCGGTACCGGCGCCACAGGTATTCAGCTGGTCCCGCACCTGGGCCGGGATGCCAAGGAACTCTTCGTCTTCCAGCGCACACCGTCCTCGGTCGACGCGCGCTCCAACCCCGCCACCGATCCGGCGTGGGCGGCGTCCCTGCAACCGGGTTGGCAGGACGAGCGCAAGCGCAACTTCCACAACTGGTCGCCGTTCGTCGGTGTGGTGTTCGGTGAACCGGATCTGGTGTGCGACTTCTGGACCGAGCTCGGACGCAACCTGACCGCCCGGATCGCGGCCAGTGAGAATCCGGCCGCAGTGACCGTCGAGCAGATCATGGCGTTCCGGGAAGAAGAAGACTTCAAGATCATGGAGCGGCTGCGTCGGCTGGTGGCCGAGGTCGTCGAGGATCCCGAAACCGCTGAGGCACTCAAACCGTACTACCGCTTCATGTGCAAGCGGCCGACGTCCAGCGAGCACTATCTGACCACCTTCAACCGCCCCAACGTCACCCTGGTCGACGTGTCGGCCTCCAAGGGCGTCGAGCGGCTGACCGAGAAGGGGATCGTCGCCGACGGTGTCGAATACGAGGTCGATTGTGTGATCTTCGCCAGTGGTTTCGAGATATCCACCGAGATGAGTCGACGGTTCGCGATCGACCGCATCGAGGGCCGCGACGGGCTGTCGCTGTTCGATCATTGGCACGATGACTACAAGACGTTGCACGGGATGACCAGCCGCGGGTTCCCAAACCAGTTCTTCACCGGATTCGTCCAGGGCGGCGTATCGGCCAACACCACCGCGATGTACGAGCAACAGGCCAAGCACATCGCCTACATCATCGCCGAGGCACAGAACCGTGGCGCGACGACGGTGGAACCCAGCCAGCGGGGCCAGGACGCCTGGGTGTCGACGGTCCGCGAACTGGCGATCGACAACTCGGCGTTCGAATTATCCTGCACTCCAGGCTATTACAACAACGAGGGCCGCGGCGCCTCGGACCGCAACGGCGGATTCCTGGGCGATTTCTATGCACCCGGTTTCTACGCCTTCGACGATCTGCTGATGCAGTGGCGCGACAAAGGTGACCTCGATGGCCTTGAGCTCTCCTGAGGTGGACGGGTCCGAGTTACGGTTCGACGGTCAGGTCGCCGTCGTCACCGGCGGCGGTCGCGGGCTGGGCCGTTCGTACGCCATGCTGCTGGCCGCCCGTGGTGCCGCGGTGGTGGTCAACGATTCCGGGGCCAGTCTCACCGGCGCCGGCGGTGACGCCGGGCCGGCCGAGGACGTGGCCGCCGAGATCCGCGCCGCCGGTGGCTCGGCGGTGGCGTGCACGGCGTCGGTGGCCACCCCCGAGGGTGGACAGCGGATCATCGATACCGCGGTGGCCGAGTTCGGCCGCATCGACGTCCTGGTGCACAACGCCGGCACCGTGCGGCGGGCGTCGTTGTCGTCGATGACCTACGACGACTTCGAGTCGGTGCTCGATGTGCACCTGCGCGGGGCATTTCACGTTGTGCGTCCGGCCTTTCCGCTGATGCAGACGGCCGGCTACGGCCGGGTGGTGCTGACCTCGTCGATCGGCGGTCTGTACGGCAACCACGACGTGGCCAACTACGGGGTGGCCAAGGCCGGCATGGTGGGCCTGTCCAACGTGGTGGCGCTGGAAGGCGCCGCGCACGACATCAAGTGCAACGTCATCGTCCCCTCGGCGGTCACCAGAATGGCCGAGGGAATTGACGTTTCGAAATACCCGCCGATGGGACCGGAGCTGGTGGCGCCGACGGTGGCCTGGCTGTCCCACGAAAGCTGTTCGGTGACAGGGGAAATGCTGATCGCCATCGCGGGCCGCGTGGCCCGCGCCGCGATCGTGGAAAGCCCGGGCGTGTACCGGCCGTCATGGACCATCGAAGAGGTGGCCGCGTCGATCGATGCGATCCGGGATCTGAGTGACCCGGTGGAATTCCCGGTGGTGCCCAACGCACACGCCGACCACATCGGATACAGCTTCGGGATGGCCGCCAATGGGTAACGGACCGCTACAGGGCATTCGGGTCGTCGACCTGACCGCGATGGTGATGGGGCCGTACTGCACCCAGATCATGGCGGACATGGGCGCCGACGTCATCAAGATCGAACCGCCGGCCGGCGACAATACCCGCTACGTGTCCGTCGGTCCGGTGCCGGGGATGTCCGGGGTGTTCATCAACGTCAACCGCGGCAAGCGCAGCGTGGTGCTGGATCTGCAGACCGTCGAGGGCATGGACGCGGTGCGGGCGTTGATCGTCGAGGCCGACGTGTTCATCCATTCCATGCGCGGCAAGGCCATTGCCAGGCTCGGGTTGAGCTATGACGACGTGGCGGCGATCAAGCCCGACATCGTCTACACCAACTGCTACGGCTACGGCCGGCGCGGACCCGACGCCGACCGGCCCGCCTACGATGACACCATTCAGGCCGAGTGCGGAATTCCGGCGGTGCAGCAACAACTTACCGGTGAATCGTCGTATGTCGGGACCATCATGGCCGACAAGGTGGCCGGGATGACGGCGCTGTACGCGACCATGATGGCGCTGTTCCACCGCGAGCGCAGCGGCGAGGGCCAGGAGGTCGAGGTCAGCATGTTCGAGACCATGGCCGCGTTCATGTTGGTCGAGCACGCCAACGGGGCGATGTTCTCGCCGCCGCTGGGGCCGGCGGTTTACCCGCGGGCGGTGGCGCCCAACCGTCGTCCGTACGAGACCAAGGACGGGCAGATCGCGGCGCTGATCTACAACGACAAGCATTGGGCGGCATTCGTCGACGCGGTGCAACCACCCTGGCGCAGTGAGTCGTTCGCGACACTGGAGCAACGAGCCAAACAGATCGACGTGGTGTACGGGTTGCTGGCGCAGACCATGCTGACCCGGACCACCGCCGAATGGCTGTCGCTGTTCCGGGAGCTGGAGATCCCGGCCGCGGCGATCCAGACCCCCGACGCGCTGTTCGACGATCCGCACCTCAATGCCGTCGGGCTGTTCCAGACCGTGCAGACCGAGCACGGGCCGGTGCGCTTTCCCGGTGTGCCGACCTGGTTTTCGCGCACCCCGGGCCGGGTGGCCGGGCCGGCGCCGGAGTTGGGGGCCGATACCGCGGAGGTGCTGGCATCGCTGCCGGATCACTCGGGGGTGTGAACCGGCAGCAACAGGATGCCCGGGTCAGGAGGCCGCTTCCTTCCTGACGGCGGGTTTCCCTTCGGTGAGTTCACGATCCAGCCAGCGCTGCACGCTATCCGCTGACATCGGGCCGCCGTGTCCGATGTGCAGGGTATGGGGCCCCAGCTTGAGTGCGGCCTGCAGGCTGTCCATCGCTTGCGCGGCATCGTCATGGAAGGGCGGGTGGGAGGGACGGTAACGCAGAACGCCGAGAAAGCCGCCGGTGAGCATGTCGCCGGCGATCAGATCGCCCTGGTCGAGCAGGACCGAGACCGAGCCGGGAGTGTGTCCGGGGGTGGGGATGATCCGGGCATCGACGCCGTGGTCGTAGAGGGGGTATTCGTCGGTGAGCACGATGTCAGGGTGTAGGGGTTCGGTGATCTCGTTTGGCGGCGGCGTGCGGGTGAAAATGCGTCCGAAGATGCCGATGGGCTGGCGTTGACTGCGCTCGGAGTGTCCAGCCAGATAGGCGGGCAGGTCCGCTTCGTGGGCCGCGACCGGTGCGCCGGTACGGGTCTGGAGCTCGGTGGCGGCGCCGAAGTGGTCGACGTGGGCATGGGTGACGACGATCATTGCCAGATCCGTGGGGTCGACCCCTGCGGTGGTGACGCCCTCCCAAATGCGGTCTGCGCTGCTGGGCATGCCGCAGTCGATGAGGATGGGGCGTCGTCCGATGAGCAGATACGTGTTGACCAGATGGCCGCCGAGGACCGGGATTCGGATGATCTTGGTTTTCATGGCTGGTTCCCCTACTCGGTGACGGACGCAGTGACGGCGTCGGCGATGAATGCGGCGACGGCTACGGGCTGGGCGATGAACGCGGTGTGTGATCCCTCGATCGTCTTCGTGACCGCGCCCATCCGGTCGGCCATGAAGTGCTGTGCGGCAGGGGGAATGGTGTTGTCGTGATCGGAGACGAGGAACCACGACGGCGTGGTCTTCCACCCGGCGGCAGTGGCGTTTTCGGTGAACGCCGCCGCCGACAGCGGTCGCTGGGCTGCGGCCATGACGTCGGCGACGTCGGAGGGTACATCGGCGCAGAACACCTCGTGGAACTGCGCGGTGTCGATGTAGAAGTCCGGGCCGGCCACCGCGCCGGGGGCGTCGTAGCCGGTCGGGACCAGCGCGGTGCCGAGCAGGGCCGGCGGGAACGGCTCCTGGACGCTGGCGCAACTTTCGCCTTCGTCGATGCCGAACGCGGCCAGGTAGACCAGCGCGGTGACATTGTCGAGCGCGGCTGAGGCCTGGGTGATGACCGCGCCGCCATAGGAATGTCCGACGAGTACCACGGGGCCGTCAATGGTCGAGACGGCGGCGGCGAGCGCGGCGGCGTCAGACGCCAAGCCCCGCAGCGGGTTGGGCACCGCGACGACAGCATGTCCGGCGGTTTGGAGTTCGCGGATGATGCCGGCGAACCCGGAGGCATCGGCGAACGCGCCGTGGACGAGGACGACGGTGGGTGCGGTCATGGTGAATCTCCTTGTTGTGGTTGATATGTGAAGGGTGCTACTCGGAAAACGGGGCGAGCTTGATCAGCGTGGGAAAGTTTGCGTAACGGCTGAGCCACTGTGCGCGCCCGGCCGGCATGGCTGCTGCGGCACCGGCCCAGTGCGGGAGCAGTTGGCTCTTGAGGGCCAGCCGCGGATGTCGGTCGAGCACCGCCGCAGTCCATTCGGGGTCGAGTTCGTCGTAGCGGACACCGGCCACGTCGAGCAGGGCGCCGGCGGAGACGAAACCTGCCAGCTCGGTCAGGTCCTCGTCGGCGCCGGGTGTGCAATGCCCGGCAATCGCCGTCGCGATCCGCGTCGCGGCGCCGGCGTCGGCGCCGTGGTCAAGCAGAAAGCTTTGGGCGCGTTGGCCACCCGATACGGCGAAGCATTTCCCGGTAGTGGGATCGGCAAGATCCAGGTCATGCAGCATGCTGCTGATGAAGCCGAACTCTTCGTCGATCTCGACCTTCTCGATCGCGGCCAGGGCCAGCCCGAACAGATAGGTCCGATACGAATGCTGCAACAGATAGGGCGGCAGCACCCTACGGGCCTCGGCCTCGGCCTCACGTGCGAGCTGTGAGTCCGGCCAACGCAATCCGTCCAGTTGCACCGCACCCGTGCCATGTCGCCCGAGCAGCAGGCGGGTACGGGTGACGGTGTACGCTGCGGCAGTTCGCAGCATCGGCGTCAGCAGCTGTGCGCGTTGGCGATTGCTCAGCGCGCCCGCGGTGGTGGCGGCCCATGTCCAGTCCAGACCGGCTGGGGCGCTCACAGCGCCAGCTCCGTGACAAAGCCTTCGATGTGTGCGGCAACTTGATCGGGGACCTCCAATGGCGACAAATGCCCTGTGCCGATGAGCAACTGGATTGTTGCGCCGGGAATCCGGGGCAGCAGATGTGCCTTCAGGATGGCCGGCGGGTCGACCCGATCGTCGCTGCCGGCCAGCACCAACACCGGCACGTCGATGTTGGCGACCATGTCACCGATGTCCTGGACGATGCCGTGACGGGCCCAGTCCGCACGCGCTCCGGAACCGCCGCGCAGGCTGTCCTCGATGACCTGGGCCCGCAGTGCTGGCGGTAATCCGTTGTGGGTCAATGCATGATCGATCGACTCGCCCACCGTCTCGGGGCTGTCATAGGCATGGGCCAACGTCTCCTGGTGGGCGGCGGTCACTCCGACCGGCACCGGCGGGGCCGGCGCGACGAGAACGACACCGGCGAGCCCCGGCGGCCGGCGTCCGGCCAGCAATTGGGCGGTCTTGCCGCCCATCGAGTGGCCCACCAGGACGTACCTGCCGAGGTCGCACGACTCGATGACATGTCGGGCGTCATCGGCAAGCTGATCGAGACCGAACGGACCCGGCACGACGTTCGAGGCACCCCAGCCCCGCTGGTCGTAGGCAACGATGCCGTGACGTGCGGCCAGCAGTTCGATGACGGGACTCCACGTGCGGTGTGAGCCGCCCCAGTAGTGCAGGAAGACCAGGGCCGGCTCATCGCCATGGCGTACGTGGGCATAAAGCCTGCCCGCGCCGATATCGATCATCCGTCCCGTCATGGTCTCGGGGTGAAGGCTAATTCGATTGGGCTGCGCGGCTTCTCGACTGTGGGTGCCGGTGGGGCTCATGTATTGAGCCTGGATCACGCGGGGCCTCGTGGACAGGGGTTGGTCAGCCACAGCCCGTAACATTCGGGCCATGACTGGTCATCGGGTTGTGGTGCTGGCACTCGACGGGGTGCTGCCCATCGATCTGGGCATCCCTACCCAGATTTTCAATCCGCGGCCGAACACGCCCTACCAGCTCAGCGTGTGCGCCTGCGAAGCCGGGACCGTCCGCACCAGCGCGGGGTTCACGCTCGGAGTGACGGCCGGGCTGGAGGCACTCGAGGAAGCCGACACCGTCATCGTTCCCGGCTACGACGACTACCGCCGTCCGCCACCGGAACAGGTTGGCGTCGCGCTCAACCGGGCGCTGCGCCGTGGCGCCCGAATCGCCTCGATCTGTATCGGGGCATTCGCGCTGGCGTCCGCGGGCCTGCTCGACGGCCGGACAGTCACCACGCACTGGGCGAGCGCCGACGACATGGAGGAGCTCTTCCCCAATATCCGCGTTGACCGTGACGTGCTCTACATCGACGACAATCCGATACTCACCTCTGCCGGCGTCACCGCCGGCATTGATCTGTGTATGCACATCGTGCGCTGCGATCTGGGTGCACATGTCGCCAATGAGATCGCCCGCGAACTCGTCGCCCCTCCGCATCGCGAAGGCGGTCAATCCCAATACATCACCAGGTCGCTTCCGGACCCTGCGACAACCACACTCGCGGCAACTCGGGGCTGGGCCCTGAGCCGACTCGATGCACCACTGACCATTGACGCACTCGCCGAGCATGCCCTCGTCTCCAGCCGGACCCTGACCCGTATCTGGCGTGCGGAGACCGGAACCAGCCCACGTCGATGGCTGCTGATGGCCCGGATCAATCACGCCAAAGAACTGCTGGAGAAGACCGATCAGAGCATCGATCAGGTTGCCACCCGGTGCGGTCTGGGGACGGCGACCAACTTGCGCGCACGTTTTCGGGAGACGGTGGGTACCACGCCAACCGCCTACCGTCAGACGTTCAGTCACGCCAACGACGGCGTGACAGCTTCGGCGTCGCTGCCCAGTGAACTGCGGGCCTGAGTTCGGCGATGAACCGGTGACGTAGCACTTGTGCTACCGTCGGTAGCATGGATGTCGTGGGCTTGCGGGAGCTGCGTCAGAGCGCATCCGATCTGGTGCGTCGCGTGGAAGACGGCGCGGAGATTGTCGTGACGGTGGCCGGCCGACCGGCGGCCAAACTGGTTCCGGCGGCGCCGCGCAGCTGGCGGCAGTGGTCGGACGTCGCTGACCTGTTCGCCGGGCCGGCCGATCCCGAGTGGGCCACCGACCGGGAGGCCGTCTCGGGTGAACTCCGCGATCCGTGGGCGGGCGCATGAAGGCCGTCCTGGATACCAGCGTCGTGATCGCGACCGGCGTCGAGCCGCTGTGTGGTGAACTGGCCATCAGTGCAATAACCCTGGCCGAGATGCACTTTGGTGTGCTGGTGGCCAAGACTCAGTCGGTGCGTGCCGAACGGCTCCGGCGATTGCTGGCCCTGCAACGTAATTTCGATCCGCTGCCGGTGGACGCTTCGGTGGCGGCCAGCTATGGGCAGATCGCCGGGGCGGTGGTGGCGGCCGGTCGACGGCCGCGGGCGCGGTCGATGGACCTGCTGATCGCCGCGACCGCACACGCGCATTCGGCCCGGTTGTACACCCGCAACGCGGCGGACTTCGCCGGGCTTGAGGGCCTGGTGGAGGTCGTCGCGGTGTAGGGGTCGGGGGCGGCGAAGCTATCGCGGGGCCGGCACCGTCAACTGCTTGATGATCCCACGCAACCGCGTCAGTTCAGCGCCACTGACCAGCACACACCCGTGCAGCTCCGCCAATTTCTTTGCCGCGGGCGTGAATTCGTTGTTGGTCACCACCATGATGTGGGTGCAGTCCTGCATCGGCGCCCCGGCTACCACCTCCTGCACGGCACTGGTGCCCACCGGCCGGGACAGCCGTTTGCATTGAATGGCAAGGCGATTGGGCCGGGTACCGACAATCAGGTCCACGCCCCAATCGCCGGTCAACTCGGTCATGATCACCGGCACGCCGCATGAGCGGGCCAGATGTGCGATGTAGTCCTCGAATTCGGTGCCGGACATGTCGTCGATCGGATTCTCGCGCCGGCCTGGGGTCCGCAGCCCGTGCAGGATGTGCGGCGCC
>Ga0164242_10008219_pt1 | contig 11330 bp, 6 predicted proteins | sample OricomgcompostMG_FD_108783 | JGI IMG/M metagenome (GOLD analysis project Ga0164242, IMG submission 108783) | Miracle-Growth compost microbial communities from Emeryville, California, USA - Original compost - Miracle growth compost (MG) ...
GGCGTCGTGCAGGGACCGTGGCTTCTCATCTGCCTGTCCATTGGACGCGCAGATGAGAAATTGCGGTACAGACAAACGCGAGGAGGGCCGGTCCTCGACGGGACCGGCCCTCCTCATCTGTGCGCCTACCTGGATGACATTCGAAACTCGTCACGGGCGTTGAGATCGTTGATTTCACGGGCAAGTGCGGGTATCCCGAAGGTGCGGGAGCTGGGCGTTCGGACTCCTATTCTGGACTCTCGAGGCCGAGTCATTGAGTCGGTTGGGAGGGTTCAAACCTCTGTCACCCCAGAAATGATCGTTCAGATGGTCGATTTGTACGAGGCCGGAACGAGTGCCCGCCAGGTCGGTCTTGAAGTGGGGCTACATCGCGAGGCAGTGATGCGTCATCTTCGCAATGCGGGTGCACGGCTCCGGCGGCAGGGGTTGGATGCGGAAGCTGTCGAACGGGCGCGGGAGCTCTACTTGTCGGGGAAGACTCTTGCGCAGGTCGGTGCGGTTCTCGGAGTTGCCCAAGGCACGGTCGGGCGCTACCTCCGCAATAGTGGTGTGCTGTTGCGTCCTCCGCTGTTTCCCGCCACAGCAGCCTTGCCTGGCGCATGATCGTTCCCGTACCTCCCAGGTAGAACGACTGGAGCACAGAGGAGGTACGGGCCATTACTGATATTGATGAGGCACCCGAGGATGCGCGCTTTGCGAGGGTGATGCTCGCCATCGCTTCGGAACCGGGAGATGTCGTGACAGGCAGGCTCATCCGCGCGATAGGACCGAGTGAGACGGTGCGGCTTGCGATGGAACCGACTGACGCTGATTTGTCGGTACACACGGACGTCGACCCATGGCGGCAGCGACTTCGGTCTCGGTTGAGTGAGGACCTCGCTCGACAGACGATGGAGACGTCCGATCGGCTCGGGATGCGGATTCTCGTTCCTGGAGATGAGGGATGGCCGGAATCCATGCTGCGGTGGCATGATCATGGGCCGATCGCGCTGTGGGTGATGGGTGCAGTCGAGCACTTGTCTGCGCCGTCGTCGGTGGGGCTTCTCGGTGCGCGGGCAGCGACCGGTTACGGCACGTATATCGCGGGAGAGCTCGCGTCAGGATCTGTCGATGCTGGACATATGGTCGTCTCGGGCGGTGCGTATGGAATCGATGCGGCGGCGCATCGTGCTGCACTCATCGCAGGCGGCACGACGGTAGCTGTGCTGGCTGGAGGGCTCGACCGGCTCTACCCGGCCGGCAATCAGCAACTGCTTGAACAGATCTCACAGACCGGAACGCTGGTAAGCGAACTCCCACCCGGGGCTTCACCGACGAAGCACCGATTCGAGAAACGAGGCAGACTCATCGCTGCTTTGTCTTCTGCGGTGGTGGTTGTTGAGGCCGGATACCGTTCCGGGGCACTCGTCACAGCCGCACAGGCGATGGAGATTGGCCGCAAGGTGGGCGCGGTACCGGGTCCGATCACCAGCGCTGCTTCTGCGGGCTGCCATCGTTTGATGCGTGACGAGATTGCAGAAGTCGTGACGGGGATGGACGACGTCACCATGATGCTGCGACGCGTCGGAGCCTACCCACCGAGAACCCTGACACCCGATGTGTCCGCGTCTGTGCTGGTTTCGCCGTCGACTTCTCCTGCACGCACTACGGGGCTGAGTCGGTAACAAGGTCGAAGGGCGGAGCGAACCGTGATGGATCGATCATTGAATGGCGGGCGACAGTTCGGCCCGTATGGACAGGAGTTGTTCGACGACCATGTGTCGCAACTGTTGGAAGGGGGCGACCTCGTGAGACGACTCGGCAACGCCCATGCTCCAAGAGCGGGTTGGGCGGATCTGTCGGCGAGGATCGGCCGCAACGACAAGCCGGGAGTGCTATTCGCTGCCGTGATCACTGGGGCGCTCACTGACCGGGAGCTTCGTAAGGGGCTTGAGGACACCTGGACGACGTGTGAGTGGCCAGGCCGGGCTGCGGATCATGAGGTGTGGGTGCAGCTGTTCGAACTCGCGGGCGTCGACGAAGACCACTACTTGCATGAGACCGAGGTGCGCGACCGTGCACGGCTGCCGGAGTCGGTGCAGTTGTTTCGTGCCGCGGCTGAGGGGTATCAGGCGGGGTTGTCGTGGACGACGAGTTTTGAGCGGGCGCACTGGTTCGCCACCCGGCTCGGTGCACTTGGCGGTCACCACCACGAGATCTATGAGGCGACGGTGCCGCGGGAAGCGGTGCTCGCCACGTTCCACGAGACCCGCGGTGAGCACGAGTACGTCATCGATACTGGACGTCTCGACCAGGTGATCCCTGATGTTGTGGAGCCTGCCGAGTGGGAGTACCTCCTGGAAGCGGAGAACCGTCTGCGCGCCACAGACGAGTAGCGGCGGACGGTCAGATCCGCAGGCCAGTTAGCTGCTGACGGGTACCGATTCCCAGGTCTCTGCAGCCCGTCGGCTGTGGCGGCGGGCGCGTGCTTCCTGGTAGCGGACGCGAGCCAGAAGGACAACGCTGATGAGTCCCATGAGGATGAATTTCAGCGCATTCCACAGGAAGAGGAAGAAGGCCAGGTAGAGCCATTCGCTCCATCCGTGCCCGATGAGGGTGGTGCAGGTGACGGCGGCGAAGAGATAAACGCCGCCGAGGAGCATCGCCGGGACGCCCCATTTCAGGCCGCGCCGGGTGCGGATCTTGTCGAGGAGGATGTTCGTTGGCATCCACCGGCGCAGGAAGATGCGGGTGCGGATACTGGCGTTCCACAGTCGGGTCAGGAGCATGATCTGGGCCTCACTTTTCACACAAAAACATCAGGTGGACGGCTGGTCCTGTGTGGGTGAGTGCCCGATCCTCTGGGCGGTCTGCGTTGCCGAACCCGGGGGTTCGGCTAGGCGTGTGGTTTGTCCTGCCACCACTGATTCTACGCGATCAACAGGATTCCCGGAAGGACTACGTGGCTGGTCGGTTGAGCGATCCGTGTCGGACATTGCGGGGTCGTACCTGTCTGCTGGTAGCGCCTCGCCCTGGGGTTGTTGCCGTCTCAGCTGAGGCAACCACCTGGTGTGGTGCAGAAAGAGGTATGGAATGCGATCTCAACTCTCCCCGGCTCGTGAGGCTCCGGGCGATCTGCCCGAGTCGCCGCGAGCAAGGATTCGCGGGCGGCTGCGTCAATTTGGTGCGCTGCTCGCGGCGACTGCGGTGCTGGTCACCGGCGGCATCATCGCCGCAGGCCCCGCCTCCGCGGCCTCCCTCGGCCCAGGCCACGGCGACCTAAATACCACCGGCACGGTCGGTGCGTTTATCGCCGAGTCCGACGGGCGTCAGGTGTACTGCATGGATGCGGGAGCTCCCGCGCCGTGGAATATGACGAGCGGACCCACCACGGTCACGGAATTGGTGAGTTACACCGGGCAGCAGCTCTCACCAACGACGCTCGCAAAACTGAACTATGTGATGTCGAAGTGGGGTGACTCCGCCAACCCTGACACCACTGCGGCGGTGCAAATGTATGTGTGGGCAGAAGCCGACCCCGTCAACTACCACTCGCACGGCATGCACGGCGACTCCTGGTACATCGGACGGGTCCCAGCAGCGCACCGTGCGACGGTGCTCGGGAACCTCGCGACCATGCGCGCAGAGGCGAACGCGAACCATGCGGTGAACCCGTCGGTGGATGTAGCGATCACGATGGCCGATCAGTACAACGGCACCCTCGCTGTGACCGTGTCACCGACAGCACTGAATGGGAACGTGGTGCTCACGGATGCGACCTTCACCGACGGCACCACCTCGAAGGCACTGGGTACCGGCACGTATCCGATCGTCGGGAAACCTGCCCTTGGGGTTCCGGAGTATCGGGTGACCGCGTCCGCGGCGTACAGTGCGGCGGGGCTCGGGGCCAGAGTGAATTTGTATGAGACGCCCGGGCAGCAGCGACTCCTAGCGAACGGGACGCCGGCTGCGGTGACCGCTACCGCGCAGACCCCGTGGATCGCTCTGGATTTCCAGCCCGTGATCGGGACCCAGGTCGCCGCAAAGTATGTGTCTGAAGGCGACGCGTTCGTCGATGTCCTCACCGTGTCGACGGTGGGCACTGGGCAGTGGATCGTCGTCGATGGATCCCCGGTCGAACTGACCGCCACCGGCACCCTCTACGGACCATTCGATGAACAACCCGTCGAAGCGGAAACCGCCCCAGATGGTGCACCAGTCATCGGCACCGAAACGCTCCGGTTGGATCGTGGTGTCGGCGACTACCAGTCCGCCGGAACCTTGACGGCGTCTGAATCGGGGTTCTACACCTGGGTGTGGGAGATCGACCAGACCGCGCAAGGCGGGAACGGGAAGTACATTCGCGGATCGTTCACTGACTGGTTCGGGCGAATCGCTGAAACCCATGTGACCCCGTTCCAGCCCGAAGCGATCTCGCAGACAGATGCCAGGCACGCGATCCCTGGGGACGAGGTTACGGACACGATTACCGTATCTTCGACGAACGGGGTCTGGCTGCGCATCGATGGCGAGCCGATCCCTGTGATTCTTGATGGCACCGCGTATCAGGTGCCGGGTACGCTACCCCCGGTCGAACAGTCTGGGGTTCCGGCGGATGCGGTTCCGATCGGGCAGGTGCAGGTCACTGCGACCGGCCCCGGCACCTACACCTCACCTCCGGTGGCGCATCCGGATGCGGGGTTTGTGACCTGGGTGTGGGAAGTGCGCCTAACGAGTCAGCCTGACGAGTACCGCGGCTACATTGCCAACGACTGGGCAGACAACTACGGAATCCCGTTGGAGTCGACCAGTGTGCGCTGGCCTGTCCGTGTGACATCGGAGGTGCGGGAGTACAACGTGCATCCGAATGGGCGCGCATTCGACATGATCGAGGTGACCGGGTTCCCCGAGAACCACGGCGACTTCACCGGCGACGGCTACTGGGGCAGCGATCTTGATGTCATCACCCACACCGTCTACGGCCCCTTCGACACCGACACGACCCTCACCGACGACTTAGTCCTCGACGATGCCCCGGTGTTGACGACGCTCACGACTCCGGCACGGAACGGCATCTACAAGCTCGGTTACACGGACGCGGATCAGATCCGCCCCACACAGCCTGGCTACTACGTGATCGTCTCCGATTTCGCAGGCGATGACCGGGTGCAACCGTTCCGTTCCTCACCGGCCGATATTCTGGAACGCTTCTATGTCCCTCAGCCAACGACGCCAAATGTGGAGGTGACGGTGACGACGAAGGCGACCCCGGAGGCGTATGTCGGTGACCCGATCAGCGACACCGCGATCATCGACGGGGACGTGCCCGACGGCGCGTACCTAGTGTTCCGTGCTTACGGTCCCTACGCAGAGCAGCCTGGCATGGACGAAGAGCTGGAGTCGTTCTTCATCTCCGAAGAGATCCCAGTGGATGGGGATGGCGAGTATGAATCCGGAACCACCAGCGTGGATACGGCGGGGCTCGTGTTCTGGGTCGAGACCCTCCACGCCGCTGACGGTGAAGTGCTCGCGGCGGGCTTCATTGGAGCACCGGGTGAAACCACCATCGTGCACGACAAACCTGTCGATCTGAGAGTGAAGACGCAGGCGGTGCCCGAGGTGACGCTCGGAGATCCAGCGCACGATATCGCCATCGTCACCGGCCAGGTTCCGGAGGGTGCGATGCTCGCGTTCCAGGCCTACCAGCAGACCAGTAACGAGGCGGTGTGTGAAGCGGAGAACCTGGTGTTCGACACCCACGACCGACTCATCCCGGTCACCGAGGCAGGCGAGTATCGGTCGGCAGAGGTGGTGTTCGAGAAGGTCGGCACCTACTTCTGGATCGAAGCGCTCTACAGCCATGACGGTGAGATCCTGCACCGAGGCGAATGCGGAGCAGCAGGTGAAACCACGAAGGTGGTCGAGAAGCCCGGCACACCGCCGGGACCGCCGTCGCTCGCGGTCACCGGGGCCGGATGGACCTGGGCGGGGATCATCACCGCGCTGGTGCTGCTTTCGACCGGCGGGATCCTCTGGTTCGGTCGACGGCTCGCCCTCTACCGGGAACGCACCGGATACGTCCGCGATGAAGACCTCGCCGACGAGTTGAAGACACTAACGAAGGAGTAACCACACCAGAAAGGAATCGTGAGGGGCTGCACCAAGCATCGGTGCAGCCCCTTCCTTTGCGTTGCCCGCCGAGATGAGTGCGTGGTCGACGGCTGTGAGCCGCAGGTGTTTCACCGGAGACAGGTGGATCTGTCCATGAACGAGAACAACAGTATGAGGATCGCGAGCGCGAGCATGCTGAGGCAGTCGACCTAGAACTCTTGCTTGAGAAACCGGGCACGGACGTGGGCCAGATGCGAGTGGAGTGGAAGCTACTATCAGCCTCGGGTAGTCATAGAGTGCGCGGGGTCTCACGGGAACGCTGAGGCGTTTCACGGGAGTCTGCGTCCTCTAGCCTTGATGCCGCGAGGTGGGTGCGTACCCGTTCGTAGTCGATGCGCTGCGCATCGTCAGCCGGAACTGGCCCCAGCGGACTTGTCGAAGTGATGCCCCAGCGGTCGCGATACGCAGCAACTGCTGCCACGACGTTTGCTTGTTCGTGAGGGTCGGTGATGCCGAGGTTCGTCGCCCAGGGCTCGGGGCCGTCTAGTGCCGCCCGCGTGAGTGTTGTGACGCGATCTTGCATCAGGTGTTCGCGTTCCTCAAGGGCCTGTCGCATTGCTGGGTCGGTAATGCCGGTCGCGCGTGGGATGAGCCCTGCGATCAAACCAGCAGCTCGACGGGGCGAGGGCTGATAGGTGGCTGCGACTTTCTGGATCCGGTACCGCAGCAGAGACCCGAGATCATCAACGTCGGTGAGGCCTCCGGCGCGGATGACGCGTGGGAGGAAGTCGTCGATGTTGTGCCCGGCAGCTTCTAGCCGCCGCAACTCGGTCGTGAGGATCCCGAAGGCATCGGTCTCAACCAGCTCATCGATCCGCTCGGCGGTGAGCCCGCCCTGTTCGAGGAGGGTGACCCAGCGGGTTTGTTGGGCTTCTCCCGCGATGGTGTCGTATTCGGCGGCGAGCTGCGCGAGCGACCCCCACACATCCTGCTCAGCAATGATCGTGTCGTGCGCGGATAGCTCGGCACCGACATGCTGAAGGATGCCGTACAGGATGCTCCGCGCGGTCATCTCCAGGTCATCTCGGTGTTGATGTTCTTCCAGGTGGTGCTGGTCGGTAGCGACGTAGACACGATTGGATTCCCTGCCACGTGTCATCGCAACGTAAAGCGATTCGCGGGTGACCTCCGGGGAATGCACGATCGCGTGGGCGGTATCCACGGTGGAGCCCTGGGCGCGGTGCGCGGTGATCGCGTACCCGAGCTCGACATGCTCGGCGACATACGAGGTCGGGAGGGTGATCGTGGTCCGCCATTTCGAGTGGGCACGTTTGACGGTGAGGGATCCGTCGTCGCTGGCGTGGGTGACATGCCAGCGGTCACCGTTTTTCACCCACCCCCGCCCGAGCGGCAAGCGCCGGTCGTTGCGGCGAGTGATCACCAGGTCACCGCGGGACGCTTCGTTCCCGTCATGCAGCCGCACCCCGTCGAGGGCAACTTCACCTGCGAGGACCCGGTCGGTGCGGGCGCGAGTATTCAGCTCGGAGACCGTGTCGAGGGTCTCCGCGATCAACACCGACGTCTTCCCAGCAGACTGATCTGCACGCCACGCCTGGTAAGCGTCCTCGAGGATCTGCTCGTAGGTGCCGGGGGTGACGCGGCCTTGGATGAAGTAGGTATCGATGACGTCGGTATCGCCGATGCGGAGCTGGAGGGACGCTTGTTTTTCCCAGTCGTTGCGGAACCGGCGCACATCCAACAGTTCGGGTGCGTCACCGCGGTCGCGGACGAGCATCCCGAACGCCCCACCCGCGTCCACCGAGGCGAGTTGCGCCCAGTCACCGACCAGCAGCACCTTCGCACCAACCTCCGCCGCGTGGGCGGTGATGGCATCGAGCGCGAGGGTTCCGGCGAGGGAGGCTTCGTCGATGACGACAAGCTGGCCTGCTTTTAGATTCCAGTTGCCTCTCCGATGCTCGTGGAGCCACTTCGCCGTGTTCTCCGTCGCGATCCCCAAATCTCCAGCGAGGACGTCCGCGGCAGCGGCAGACGGGGCAAGGCCGGTGACGGATCCTGCCCCGTGGCATTTCTCCCACGCCCGCCGCAACGCGTTCATGGTCGTGGTCTTGCCGGTACCGGCCGGTCCCACGAGCAGATCGAGAGTTTTCCCGGAGACCCCGATCTTCGATATCGCCGCTTCCTGATCAGGCGACAGCAGGAAGCCGTCCTCCGGTGGATGCTGCGCGGCATGCTCCAGATAGACCAGCGGCACCACTGGCCCGCTCCGATCGTGGGAGGCGTCAAGGAGACGGTCTTCGGCGGCGAGGACGAGTTCGGACGTGAACACGAGCCCACCCTTCGGCCGGAACACCGACGACCCATCCGGGCGGCGGAAGCTGGCAGGGCTCGAAGCTAGCTCGGGCGGGGTGAGCTGCACCGACAGCCGCAGCGCTTCCTCCACGATGCCGTCGATGATGCGTTCCCGATCAGCCGTCGACGCGAAGCGGTACTGTAGGGTCTGGCGGACGGCTTCGGCGTGGAGGTGCCACTTTCTCCAGGTTGCCCGCCGATCGCCGACCTTGGTCACCACGAGCCGAGCGAATTCGCCGAGGAACTCGAGCGGGAAGTCATCGGCGCGCAGCAGCGGTTCACCGGTGGCATCTCGGATGAGGGCGGCGGCCCAGTTCGAAGCGTCTTCGCCGAGCAGCCGGGTAGCGCGGTGCCGCCACTGCTCCGTGAGATCATGCAGCGAAACCTGCTCCTTCGGGGGCCTCGTTTCTAGTGTGGCGCGTTGCCGGAACTCCCAGATGAGCCGCGCTGATGGTTGCCGGCCGTGCGCGGTAACATACTCCGCAACCAGCCTGTCCTTCACCACCTCGATATCCCGGGTGCGGGAGGAGAATTCATCCATCAGCTCCTGCCGCACCCCAGCGATCTCCCACGCCGTCGACCGGCCCGCACCCCGATCGCGAGGTTCCCACCCCACGCCGAGCATTCTCGTGATCGCATCAGACAGAAGCGCGTTGTAGTGCTCCGAGAGCCCGGTCACGGCTTGGTGCAGCGCGCGGGAGTCCAAGGTGCGCCAACGGCCATCCTCCCGCGCTTGTACTCGGTTCGCGACGACGACATGGGTATGGAGCTGCGGATCCTGGCTTCGCGAATCCCAGTGATCATAGGCAGCGGCAAGCACCCCGCACACCTCGACCTGTGCCACCGCGCCGCGCGGTCCGAGCGCACCGACCCGTGTCATCGCGACCTCCCGCTCCAGCAGATCCAGCGTGTCCTGGATCGCCGAACGGTGCGCCTGCGCGATCAGGGCCTGCGTCCCACCATCCGCGACCGCCCAGAGCGTGGAGACGGATTTCGGAACTGAGAACGTGAGATCGAACGCCGCCACGGGAGAGGAGACCGGTTTCACAGCTTCCTCGGCTTCGATGAGCGCCGAATGCAACTCACGCTCGTCGGCTGGCAAGGTATCCGGGAGGCGATCGATGCGGCGCTGGGCGCGCTGGGCGGCAGTGGCATACTTCCGGTACGGGCGCCCCAGCGCCTCGCCTGTAGTGGGATCCTCGCCGCGCCCGATCAGGTGTGCCAACTGCTCTTCGGAGACCTGAGTGCCTGAGCGGATCTCGTCAGCGAGGCCATCCAGGCCGCTCCCCATCCACCGCCCGGGTGGGGTGCCGCATTCCCCGTAGTAGCGAGTGAGCGCCGAGGAGGCGTTTCGATCGCCATCACCTTTGACGACGCTGTTCAGTAAATACCTGTACCCATCGCCGGCAGCCAGAACTCGAATCGACACCGTCACATAGAGCAGGTGCGCTGGTCGACACAAGGCATTCTTGACGCGGCTGGATGCTGCGCTCGGCGCCGGAACGAGGCCTTTACGGTCGAGCTTTATCACTACGCTCGCGTACCTGTCGCCGAGAGTCAACACACTTCTGAACGTGAGTTCAGAAGTGTGTTAGCGTAAGGTTATGGGCGATGTAGCGGTCTCTTCTCTTGCCGGCGTACGGCTTGCGCTGGCTGGCTCCGAGGATCCTCGCGTGGGCCGCACCCGCGCTGCGATCTTCGCTGCGGTGGAGATGTTGATGTCTCGCGATGCGTCAGCGATCACGGTCGCCGATGTCGTTGCCGAGGCAGGGGTGAGCCGCACCTCGTTCTACTCCCATTTCTCGGGTTTCGATGATCTCGCGGGGCAGGTCGTGCAGCGGGCGTACCAGGACTTTGGCCGGCAGATCATTGCCGCAGGCATAGAACATCCGAGGGATTATGCTGAGTCGGTCCAGGCCGCCTTCCGAGGTCTGATCGACCATCACGTCGCTCACCGTCCGTTGTACTTGGGCGTACTCGCACTGCCGCTGTCGAGTGAGGTCTATCGCCAGGCAGCCCAGGCGCTCGCGGCCGAGCTTGTGCCCGCGCTGGCGCGCAACACGGCGAAACCGGCGCAGCTGAGCGTGGCGTCCGCTGCGGTGTTCATCTCTAGCGCCGTTGTCGGCTTTCTCGATGCCTGGCTCGCCGGTCGACTCGACGTGGAGGATGACGAGCTCACCACTCAGATCATGGCGCTGCTGCCCGCGTGGTTCGCGCCCTCATCGCTTCCCTGAAGCAGGGGAGACCCGCATGTCCGCTGTCAACGGAGGCTGCGAACAGTCGGATCGTCACTAGGAATACAAGAAGGTTCATCATGAAGGCAGTAGTAGTTAACGAATTCGGCGGCGGCTTCCATACCGAGGAGGTCTCCATCGCCGATCCGATCGGCAAGGAGGTGCTGATCGAGGTGAAGGCCTCGGGACTGTGTCACAGCGACCTCACGCTCGCCAATCACGACTTGGGTTACCCGCCGCCTGCGGTCTTCGGTCACGAGGTCGCAGGCGTGGTCACCGCGATCGGTTCCGAGGTGACGGAATTCGCCGTCGGTGATCATGTCGTCGGCAGCCTGATCCAGGTCTGCGGGCACTGTACCTCCTGCCTGAACGGCCGGAGTTTCCAGTGCCTGCACCCGGAGGAGACGCTGCGCTCGCCCGAGCAATCGTCGCGCTTGTCGCGTGAGAGTGGCCCGGTCTCGCAGGGCTTCGGTCTCGGCGGCTTCGCGCAGCAGGCGCTGATCCATTCGAACCAGCTCGTCAAGATCGACGACGCGATGCCGTTCCCCCAGGCTGCCCTGCTGGGTTGTGGCGGACTGACCGGAGCCGGCGCGGTGCTGAACACCGCCGATGTGCAGCCGGGAGAGAGTGTCGTCA
>Ga0164242_10008220_pt1 | contig 11330 bp, 7 predicted proteins | sample OricomgcompostMG_FD_108783 | JGI IMG/M metagenome (GOLD analysis project Ga0164242, IMG submission 108783) | Miracle-Growth compost microbial communities from Emeryville, California, USA - Original compost - Miracle growth compost (MG) ...
GTCTTCTTCCAAAACAAACGGGGCGATAGGACGAAACCATTCACGGCCTTTTATAAAGGCGTTGATCCAAAATTTATTAACACCGTATCTTGTGTCTGCGATGATACTTCTGTTGCCCAAAGCTCTCGGACCAAACTCACTATGACTTTGAAATACGCAAAGGATCTTTCCCCACAACAAATGATTTGAAGATTCTTCAATAAGGTTATCCGGCTTATCAATTGTTAAGTCAGGGTAATTTTTAATTACTGTTTGAATGGCATCTGTATTTACGCAAGGACCCAGATAATCAAACTCCCACACAAATTGATTTTTAATGTTATAACATTCCATAGCTCCATAAATTGCACAACCAACAGAAGTGCCGCCATCATGCGGGGCAGGCGGGATAAATAAATTGTAACCTTGCTCCAATACTTTACTGTTGGCCACACAGTTTAATGCGCAGCCGCCGGCATAAACAAGATTTTTTGAACCAGTAACTTCACTAAGCCATCTAGCAGTTTCCACCAAAGCTTTTTCAAATACTTGCTGGCCTTTAGCCGCGAAATCAGCTTTTTGCTGGAAGGTCTTTTTCTCTTCTTTATAATCAAAATCTGCCGATTGAAAAATTTGCCGCCATTCTTCAGGAATCATCACAGCCCCTTCTTCTACAATTAAACCAGGAAGATCGACTTTTGCAGGATCACCGTAGGCAGCAAGCCCCATCACTTTTCCTTCATTGCCTTCACCTTTAAAAAGGCATTCAGTAAGTTTATAATAAAAATTACCAAGCCCATTAGGTTTAGAAGGATTTCTATCGTGCAATTGCTTTTTAATACAACTTACTTCTCCATTTTTTACTGAATAATAAGAGGCAACTTCAAACAAATTTGTTTGCCCGTTTTTACCCGGGTAATCGTACTTTATGTGCTCAGCAGGACTTCCCACAGAATCAATTATCATCACAGCGCAGCTATCATATCCTGAAGGAGGCCAGGCACTGTACAAATGAGAAAGATGATGCGAAATTTCAATAATGCGGGTATTTTCTGTCAAGGGCAATTCATTCCTCAACTCTTCATGATACTGTTGTTTTTTTTCAATTTCATCATCCGCACTCCAGCATTCCACAATCAAATCATAAGGGCGCGAAACGACCGGAATATTTTTTTTATATAATCCAATATCCCCCACCCGGCCCCAGTGATGCTTTCGCTTTGTGAGCCGCTCTTTATGGATTGACATAATGTGGTTGCCACCTTCAAAGATAGAAATGGTGGCATCCTGAGTACGGTTGATGCCTAAAATGTGGGGAAGATTCATAGAAGGGTTGTTACAAATCCTGTACCTTTTCTTTATCAGTTTCTATTTTGGTTTTAAGTTTTTAGTTTCGTTAAATATGATGCTCCATGTAACTTCGCAGGTTCATTGTTTTATATTGCAAACGATTTTGAATAAAAAAATACCTGGACATTTTTATTACCTGTTTATTTTGCTTCAGGTAACTGCTTTCAGCCGCGTTGGCGCACAGATTCTAATTTCAGGAAATGTTTATGATTCTTCCAAATTATATGCGGTGCCTTATGTGCAGGTTTTCAGTACTTCAGGTTCTTCGGCAGTTACTGATTCAACAGGTGCTTATCATATTCCTGTTAATGAGAAGGATTCGATTAGTTTCCTTTACAATGGAAAATCTACTATAAAGTTTCCTGTTGCTACCATTAAAAACTATAATTCTTTCGATATTTCCATACGGGTGAAGGCTAAAGAAAAATACAAGTTATTAAATCCTGTTACCGTTTTCATGAATTCTTATCAAAAAGATTCCATAGAAAACAGGGAGGCATATGCAAAACTTTTTGGAGGAGAAGAGCATGGCATCCATTCCACTTATGATCCGGGTGGAGCGGCTGGTTTAGATTTAGATGCATTAATTGGAATGTTCCAGTTCAGAAAAAATAAACAGGAACTTGCTTTTAAAAATTTTTTAATTGACCAGGAAAAGGACCGTTATATAGATTACCGGTTCTCGGCAAAAACGATCAGAAGAATCACAGGCCTTAAAGGCGATACATTACAACAATATCAGAAACTTTATCGTCCTTCTTATTATTTTGTGGTGAACAGTTCACTCACCCAATTTTACGAATACATTTTAAACACATCCTATGCATTTAAAAAACAGATAGGAATTGAGCAATAACGACAATAATAGTGATACTTCTTCAGGCAAGCAGCCTTTCGGCAAGAATTTTATGAAGAGTATTGAAAAATAATTTTCCCCTTATTAAAATATTGATAACTTTAGCGCCAAAATTCCACTGTTATGAAAAAATTTTACTTTCTTGTTTTTCTTTGTTTCTTATTGGTGAATGCACAAGCCCAGGGACCAGGTTGCGCAACGAACCTTTTACCGACAGCAGGCGCTACTAATATTAACCCTTATCCTTATGTTACGTTCAAATGGACTCCCGTTGCAGGCGCAGTTTCTTATGATGTATATGTAAGTACGAAAATTCCGCCAAAGCAATTCGTTGGAAATGTATCTTCTGATTCTTTTCATTTTATAAACGGGAACTACAACACAACTTATTACTGGTATGTTGTTCCAAAAGACGCAGCTGGCAATCCATTATCAAACGGATCATGTACTGCAACTAATAGTTCATTTACTACTATGCCTCCCCCACCCCCACCTGCCAATGATAATTGCAGCGGAGCGATTGATATTTCTTCAGCCACTGTAACCGGCTCAACCGTCGGAGCTACTCAAACTATGCCGGCAAGCATTTGTAACGGTTTTGCAGGAACAGCAAACGATGATATCTGGTATGACTTTACGGCAAATACATCAGGCACAGCCTTAATTACAATGAATGGAGCACCAGGATTTGATGGCGTACTGGAAGTTTTCTCAGGCGCATGCGGATCATTAGTTTCACTCAACTGTAGTGATACTTCACAACAAGGAGGCGTTGAACAAATTACCCTTCCTGTAACAGCGGGCACCAATTATAAAGTTAGAGTTTACAACTTCTTCAATACTTTGAGTACAAGAGGTACTTTTACCATAGAAGCAACCGGCTCTACCCTTCCTGTGTCTTTAATAAATTTTAAAGGCTCTCATGTAGGAAATGCTAACGTGCTTACCTGGTCAACTGCTACAGAAATGAATAATAAAGGTTTTGAAGTACAATATTCATTTGATGGCAATGACTTCCATACAATGGGGTTTGTAAATTCAAAGGCTACCAATGGTACCAGCAGTTCTTTATTAAATTATCAATATTCTGATGGCAAATCTCTTGGTGAAAACGTTTATTATCGTTTGATGCAAGTAGATAAAGACGGGCGCACTTCCTATTCTAATATTATCCTGATCAAGGGTGAAAAAGCCAAAGCCCTTGCTTTAAATGCCATTTATCCAAACCCGGTAAAGAGTACTTTGAATTTAGTGGTTTCTTCACCTGTGCAAAACCATATTAATGTTCTGATTACTGATGTGAGGGGCAAAACGGTTCTAAACCAGGCGTTTGGAATTGCTGAAGGCGGTAATAACCTGGATTTAAACGTGAGCCAGTTACCAGCCGGCAGCTATTTCATTAAAGCAATTTGTAAAGATGGTTGTGAGAGTGCAGTAAATAAATTTGTAAAACAATAAAATTCAAAACATCAATAAATGGGCGAAGGTTTGGAACATCACCACCTTCGCTTTTTTTTGTTGATTAATGAAGTATTTACTATAATTAAATCAATTACCATGAAAGGTCTCCTTCTTGTTTCTGCAGCATTTTGTATTTCAATTTCCGCTGATGCCCAATCCTACAAAAAGATCCATGAACAGGCAATTGTTTGCGACACTCATAATGATATTATCAGTACGTGTATTGAAAAGGGTTATCTATTCGACGAGGACCTAACGGGAAGGACGCACAGCGATTTGAACCGGATGCTGAAGGGCGGTTTGGATGTCCAGGTGTTTTCAATCTTTTGCGATGGCAAACAGTCTCAACCTTACGCATTTGCGAACAGGGAAATTGATACACTTTATGCATGGGTAAAAAGAAATCCTTCAAAAATGATGCTGGTGAGTAATCCCGCACAATTAGACGAGGCGGTAAAAGAACACAAACTTGCCTCCATGCTTGGGGTTGAGGGTGGCCATATGATTGAAGATGATTTAGGGAAATTGGACAGCCTTTACAACCGTGGGGTACGATATATGACTTTAACGTGGAACAATAATAATTCATGGGCGACAAGTGCCGAATATGAGTCAGGTCACCAGAAAAATGAAAATGTGGCTCCGCAGAAAAAAGGACTGTCTGATTTTGGTTTACAGGTGATCAAAAGGATGAACGAACTTGGAATGATGATCGATGTAAGCCATACCGGGGAGCAAACTTTCTGGGATGCGATCAATCATTCTACCAAACCCATTCTTGTGTCTCACAGTGATGCCTACGCCCTTTGCCCTGTTTATAGAAATTTAAAAGACGACCAGATAAAAGCTGTTGCTAAAAACGGCGGCGTTATTGATTTGAATTTCTACCCGGCATTTTTGGATAGCAGCGTGGAACCTAAATTAAAGGCATATTACCAGAAGCACAGAGCGGAGAAAAAGGCTTTGATTGAGTCAGGCAAAAAAGATTTTGAGGCGGACGATATTGTCGCTAAAAAATATCCTAAGGAAGTTGAAGCGATGGAAGTGCCTTTCAACTTATTATTTGAGCACCTGGATTATATCGTTCAGCTTGCGGGGATTGATCATGTGGGCCTGGGCGGTGATTTTGACGGCATTTCTATTACACCGAAAGTACTTACTGATGTGACCAAATATCCCATGATCACTAAAGAACTGGTTAAGCGCGGATATTCCCAGGAAGATATCGATAAGATTTTAGGTGGTAACTTTATTAGGGTATTTAAGGCGAACCAGGCAGATTAATTAAAGAGTCTAAATATCCCAAAAGATAAAAAAGTACTGTAAAATTTGTAAGTAGTATATCGGTTAACAAGACAACATTTCCAAAAGATGAAAAAAGTTCTATCGGGTTTAAAATTATTAAACCTGGCAAAACTTATCTGCTTTAAAAAGATGGAAATATTATGAAATGCGAGAAAACAGGCATTCTCACTTATCCGTTTTCTTCTTTACCTCACCATTATTTTTGTTGTATTTCGCCTTGTGTGTAACGCCGTTATGTTTATGTTTTGCCTTATATCCATTGTGCTTTTTATGTTTGCTAACGGCATTATGGACTTTTTGCGGAACGCTGGAAGTTTCCTTGGCTTTGGTCTTTGTATCCTGCGCATGAGTGATCGTTGCCATGCTGAAAGAAAGAACCAGTATTAATAAAAGCTTTTTCATTTTCTTAATTTTAGATGAATATGATTAAGAAAAAATGTTTGCAAATTATATGCCCATTAATTTAATTCTTATTCTAATGAATAAAAGGGGTTTTCAAAAGCAATTCCAGCTCCGCTCTTCCTTCTTTTTTTCTCTAAACTTGTAAATCAGAATTCGCTTATAGTTTACCCCTTAGTATGCCCTTGCAAATAAAACTCTTTCATTACTAGGTTTTCCTGTCAGGATATCTTTTCCTTCCTCCTTTTCATTATTTAAAGGAATACAGCGAATGGTAGCTTTCGTAAGTTCTTTTATCTTTTCTTCTGTTTCCGCCGTTCCGTCCCAATGCGCTGAAATGAACCCGCCTTTTTCATCCAGTAGTTTTACAAACTCATCCCAGGTATCGGCTTTGGTGATGTGAGCATCGCGGTATTCTTTTGCTTTTTGATAAATATTTTGCTGGATCTCATTCAGCAAAACTTTGACTGTATTTGCAAGGCCATCAAGCGAAACGGACTCTTTTGTTTTTGTATCTCTTCTTGCCACTTCCGCAATATTTTTTTCAAGGTCCCTGGCACCAATTGCAATTCTGACTGGCACGCCTTTCATTTCGTATTCAGCAAATTTCCATCCGGGGCGGCGGCTGTCATCGTCATCATATTTTACAGAAATTCCAATTGCCTTACAATCCTCTATCAAAGGAAATACTTTTTCATCAATCAGTTTCTTTTGCTCATCGCCTTTATATATCGGGATGATCACTACCTGGATAGGCGCTAATTTTGGGGGAAGTACCAACCCGTCATCATCACTGTGAGCCATTACCAGCGCACCGATCAGCCTTGTACTGACACCCCAGCTTGTTGCCCAAACGTAATCAAGCTTATTTTCTTTATCACTGAATTTGACGTCGAACGCTTTGGCAAAATTCTGGCCAAGGAAATGAGAGGTTCCTGCCTGTAATGCTTTGCCATCCTGCATCATTGCCTCAATACTAAAGGTATCAACCGCGCCGGCAAAACGTTCATTAACGCTTTTCACCCCTTTTATTACGGGCATTGCCATCCATTCTTCCGCAAACTCAGCATATATATTCAGCATCCGCATTGTTTCATCTATTGCTTCCTGATCCGTTGAATGGGCAGTATGGCCTTCCTGCCACAGGAATTCTGTTGTACGCAAAAACAACCGGGTACGCATCTCCCATCTTACAACATTTGCCCATTGATTGATCAAAACAGGAAGGTCCCGGTAGGATTGAATCCAGGTTTTGTAAGTATTCCAGATGATTGTTTCAGACGTCGGCCTAACGATTAGTTCTTCTTCCAGTTTCGCTTCCGGGTCTACTATTATTCCATTTCCATCCGGATCATTTTTCAGCCGGTAATGGGTGACTACTGCACATTCTTTGGCAAATCCTTCCACATGTGCGGCTTCTTTACTCAAAAAACTTTTAGGGATAAATAAGGGGAAATAGGCATTTACGTGTCCAGTTTCTTTAAAGCGTTTATCCAACTGGTCACGCATATTTTCCCAAAGGGCAAAGCCATAAGGTTTGATGACCATACATCCGCGGACAGCGCTGTAATCGGCAAGGCCAGATTTCAAAATCAAATCATTGTACCATTGTGAATAGTCCTGCTCCCTGCTCGTAATTTCTTTACTCATTTGTTACTTCTTTTTTTATTCGCCTTCACTCCTCCTTTCAAGGTTGAAAAGCTTTTATAAATCCTCAAATTCTAAATCTTACCGCTAAAATCTATTTAACCGTTCATAAAAAGTTTCTTTAAATAATGAAGGAATCTTCGTAAATTTACAGTAAGATACCAGCAAAAATAAAGCTTCATTATCTAACTATCTAAATCTCTTGTCATGAAATTAAAATATATACTTTTTGGTGCTGTAGCAGCTACATTAGCCAGTTGCAGTACTGCCTACCGCACCGCACAAACCCCGGATGATGTATATTATTCACCAGCACCTGAGGAAAATACCTATGTAACTACTGTGAACGACCAGGATCAAAAATCCTATGGGTATAGAAATGACGAAATGGAAATCAGGAGAGGCATTGAAGACCCGGTTTACCGTAATTCCATCACTTTCAGTATGGGAATGGGATATGGTTACTCTCCATATTCACTTTTCCCTTATAGCCCTTTCAGTAATCCATTCTATAGTCCTTACGGATATAATTCATACGGGTATGATGCCTTCACCCCCTATGCCTATAATCCTTATAGCTTCCATGGAATGTACAATCCTTATAATTCGTTCATTTATAATGATATGAATTTTTATTCTCCATTTGGTTACAATTATTCTCCTTACAGTTATGGCTACTCACCTTATTATAATTATTACAATCCCATTCTCTATTCGCATGGCGATTTAAGAGTTAATACCAACACGGGTGCCAGGAGATACAACCTGAACAGCTACAACAATACCGCTGCAAGTCGTGGCTCATCAGAGGCAAGTGGAACAGCTCAACCGGTTCGCACTATGGGAACTTCCGCACCGGTCAGAAACAATACAGGTGTGGGCAATGTGATCAGGAGGGTATTTACGCCGACAGAACGTCGTAGTTACACTGCACCAACCCGCAGTACGAGGAGGACCTACAGTAATAACAATTCAAATAACAATAACTACAACGAAACAAGAAATTATACTCCAAGCAGAAACACAGAATCCCGGTCATTTCAACCGCAATCTTCTCCTGTAAGAAGTTCATCTTCTTCAGGTAATAGTGGAAGTGGTAGTGCTCCTGTAAGAACTTTTAGGAGGTAGCGCTTATTCTTACAAGCAGGGATGATTTTTTCATCCCTTTTTAAAATTATTTATTCATCCAGTTTCTTAATGAAATCAGAATGAGAATTTATTCGTTTGCTATGAAATCAGGTTTTTTAGTCGTACTATTTTCTATTACTGTGGGGCTTTCTTACGGTCAGGAAGCCGGCGATGTATTAAGATATTCTTATCTCTCCCAACCAGGAGGAACAGCAAGAAACCAGGCAATTGGCGGAGCCGGCGGCTCATTAGGAGGAGAGTTTACTTCCCTTTTTTCCAATCCTGCAGGCCTTGGTTTTTACAAAACAGGCGACTTTGTATTCACCCCGCAGGTTTCTTTTAAAAATTCAAAATCAACTTACCTCGGAACTCCTGAGAGCGCAACAGGAAGTAACTTCAGCATCGGCACAACCGGTTTTGTGCTCGGCTCTCCATCACGCACGCAGGGTAGCGTAAAAAATTTTGCCGTTGGTTTTGGTATTAACAGGGAGGCCGATTTTAATAATCACATTTATTATAAAGGGAAAAATACCAACTCTTCTTTTTCAGAAAAATACCTGGAAGAACTTATCAATAATAATGCTAACAACCCAGATTCAGCCGCATTTATGTTCCCTGAAGGAAGCAGTCTTGCGATCAATACCTACCTGGTCAACCCGGTGTTTGACACTGCTGGTGTCCTTACAGGTTATAGTACTTTGGCCAATCCTTCAACCGGGCTGATACAGGAAAACACGATTAATACTACCGGTGGCATTACTGATGTTGCTATTGGAGCCGGATTGAACCTGAAAGATAAATGGTACTTTGGAGGAACACTTTCCTTTCCTTTTTTGAGATACAACCGCAAAGCTTCCTATAAAGAAACCGATGCTTCATCTGATCCCAATAACAATTTTAATTATTTTGAAGCGAATGAAACGCTGGATACAAAAGGAATTGGGGTAAATGGGAAATTTGGAGTGATTTTTAAACCGGTCGACAATGTAAGATTGGGACTTGCTTTTCACACTCCTACTTATTACCAGCTAACAGACAATTATACAACCGAAGTTGTTACGGACCTTGAAGGTTATGGTGGCTCAGGTGTAAAATTTCAAAGCAATACCGACCTGTCAGATGGACAACCGTTGGAATCGAAGTACAATATGACAACACCTCTCAGGTTAATTTTAAGCGGTTCCTATCTGTTCGGAGGCAATGCTGAAAATGTCCAAAACCAGCATGGGTTTATCACAGCAGATCTGGAATACGTGAATTATAAAGGGATGTCATTTCATGATATGAATAATAATGCGATGGACCAGGATTACTACAATTCCTTAAATAGCCTGATAGACAATTTGTATAAAAACGCCATCAATGCCCGGCTGGGAGGAGAAATGAAATTCAATACTTTTATGGTAAGATTGGGTGGAGCCTATTATGGCAATCCATACCAAAATGAAACCTCGGATATTGTCAAAGTAGCTGGTGGTATCGGTTACAGAAACCGCGGTTTATTTCTTGATCTTACTTATGTTTATTCAATGGCAAAAGATATTCACTATCCGTACCGGCTGGAAGACAAACCAAATGTGCCCGCATACTTAAAAAATAATGCAGGAACTGTGGTTGCTACTCTCGGATTCAAATTATAGTACCTGCTTTAATTAATTATTTTACTTCAATTCTTCCCTTTACCAGTGATCAGATGTTTGCATTATAATTCAAGTGTTAAGACATTATGTACCAAGCTTCCTGGTTTCTTTTGGGCTATTGATAAAAGCCACTGATAATTTTCAAATACATTGCTGTGCAGTTTATGGAAACAGTGCGAATCCAGGAGGAATGGGTTTTAGCAGGTTTATTTTTCATTTTTTGATGCCATGCTGTTTACATTTTCCCTTTTTGCTGTATCTCAAAATACAATCTTACCGGCAAAAAACAGGATGGTAACAGCGGTTCTTTATGCGATTTTTACCTGGCGTTTTTAGAATGAAAAATAATTGCATTTAGCAATAGTTTAAATTTTACCAATCCTCTCTTTATTGTTGTTTGTAGGTGGCAAATCGCTGTTCATAGATTTTTTGTTATCAAACCAAAATTTTTATCCATTTTAAATAAAAATACTTTTATGTTTATTAAAATATTTTTATGAAAAGAGTTTTCAGTATTGATTTTGCCAGGGGCGTCGTTATGGTTATAATGGCATTAGATCATGTTCGCGATATGATGCACCTCAATTCCATTACTCAAAGCCCGACTGATTTATCTACAACAAGCCCAGCTCTTTTTTTTACAAGATGGATCACTTATTTATGCGCCCCTATTTTTGTTTTCCTGGCTGGAACTTCTGCTTATATTTCTTTAAAAAATAAAAATAATCTTTCAAAAGGAAAACAGTTTTTATTGAAACGCGGACTGTGGCTCATTTTGCTTGAATTTACGGTTGTCAATTTTGGATTATTTTTCGACATTGGTTTTCACACTTTAATTTTTGAAGTGATTGCAACGATTGGATTTGGTTTTATTATTCTGAGTTTGTTATTAAAAGTTAAAGCAAAGAATATTGCTTTGATTGCATTAGCAATCATTTTTCTTCACAACCTTCTTTCATTCATTCCTTTAGATAATGGTTCAACAATAAAAACAATCTATTCGCTCTTATTTAGCCTCACTGCATTTCCCATTACTTCACATACCACTTTTGTTATGGCCTACCCGCCAATTCCATGGCTCGGAATTATGCTCGCAGGTTATGCTTCAGGAAAATTATTTGAATTACCTGATCAAAAAAGGATGCATATATTTTTCAGGATAGGATGTGCCGCAATATTATTATTTATCCTTCTCAGGTTTATGAATATTTATGGTGATCCTGCGCCCTGGTCTTCACAAAAAAACGCTGTGTTTACTTTTCTTTCTTATATGAACGTTACAAAATATCCACCATCACTTTTATTTTGCCTAGTCACATTGGGAATTATGTTTTTGATTTTTATTATTGGCGAGAAGGTAAAAAATAAATTCCTTAATATTTTCACTGTTTACGGAAAAGTTCCATTCTTTTATTTTCTTGTTCATTTTTACCTGATCCATTTTTTACTCATTGCGTTGATGTTTATGCAAGGATTTCATTTGCACGATTTGGATTTTGCCTCCGGAACTTTCGGCCGGCCGAAAGGATTACAAAGTGGTATTCCCCTGTGGGCTGTTTATTTAA
>Ga0164242_10008221_pt1 | contig 11329 bp, 9 predicted proteins | sample OricomgcompostMG_FD_108783 | JGI IMG/M metagenome (GOLD analysis project Ga0164242, IMG submission 108783) | Miracle-Growth compost microbial communities from Emeryville, California, USA - Original compost - Miracle growth compost (MG) ...
CGAGGACCTCGTCGACGCGGTCGGGGTGGACGCCACCCGGTACGCGCTGGCGCGTTCCTCCAGCGACTCGACCCTCGACCTCGACCTCGACCTGCTGGTGAAGCAGGCCAGCGACAACCCGGTGTTCTACGTCCAATACGCGGCCACCCGGGCCGCCTCCATCCTGCGCGCCGCTGCCGAGATGGGGCTGGCGGAGGATCCGGACGCGGACGTGTCGCTGCTCGTGCATCCGCGGGAGAACGAGCTGCTGCTGGCGTTGGCCGACTTTCCCCGGGTGGTCGCCTCCGCGGCCGAGCTGCGTGAACCGCACCGGGTGGCGCGTTACCTCGAGGAGAAGGTCGCGCGCAGCGCGCAGCGGGTGTTCGACGAGTGTCGCGTACTGCCTCGCGGCGACGAGGAACCCACCCCCACGACGTACGCACGACTGCTGCTGTGGCGCGCGACCCGTATCGTGCTCGCGAACGGCCTCGGCCTGCTCGGTGTCAGCGCGCCGGAGCGGATGTGAGCCTCGACCCGGCCGTCTGGCCGGCCACTGCGCGGCTCGTCGACGGCGTGCTGCAGCTGGGCGGGATCCCGGTGAGCACCCTGGCGCGGGACTACGGCACGCCGGCATTCGTGCTGTGCGAGCAGGACTTCCGGGATCGGTGCCGCAGCTGGCGGCAGGCCTTCGACGACGGTGACGTCTACTACGCCGGCAAGGCCTTCCTGTGTACCGAGGTGGCCCGCTGGGTGGCGCAAGAGGGTCTCTCGCTCGACGTCTGCACCGGCGGCGAGTTGGCGGTAGCGCTCGCGGCCGGCTTCCCGCCGGAGCGCGTCGCCTTCCACGGCAACAACAAGAGCACCGCCGAGCTGGACCGTGCGTGCCGGGCCGGCGTCGGGCGGATCGTGGTCGACTCGGTCGAGGAGATCGACCGGCTCGCAATGCTCGGCGCTCCGCAGCGCGTGCTGATCCGGGTCACCCCAGGTGTCGAGGCGCACACCCACGAATACGTCTCGACCGGGCAGGAGGACCAGAAGTTCGGGTTTTCGCTGGCGTCCGGCGCGGCCGCGGACGCGGTCCGGCGGGTGTTACGCGTACCGACGTTGCAGCTGGCCGGCCTGCACGCGCACATCGGCTCACAGATCTTCGAAACCGCAGGGTTCGGGCTGGCCGCGCACCGGATGGTCGGACTGCTCGCGCAGATCCGGGATGAGCACGGTGTCGAGCTGGCCGAACTCGACCTCGGTGGGGGCTTGGGGATCGCCTACACGTCGGCGGACGCCCCGCTGCCGGTCGACGAGGTCGCGCAGCGGCTGCGCGTTGTGGTCAAGGACGAGTGTGCGGCCGCCGGCCTCGCGATGCCGCGCCTCGCGGTCGAGCCGGGCCGCGCGATCGCCGGCCCGACCACCATCACGCTGTACGAGGTAGGCACCGTCAAGGACCTTCCTGGGTTGCGCACGTACGTGAGCGTCGACGGCGGGATGAGCGACAACATCCGCACCGCGCTCTACGGGGCGCACTACACCGCGGCTCTTGTCTCCCGCCGCTCCGAGGCCGAGCCGAGGTCTGTCACCATCACCGGTAAGCACTGTGAGAGTGGAGACATCGTGGTGCACGACGTCGCGCTGCCGGCCGATCTGCGTCCGGGCGATCTGTTGGCCGTGCCGGCGAGCGGCGCCTACCACCGTTCGATGGCGAGCAACTACAACCACGTGCCGCGGCCGCCGGTGGTCGCGGTGCTCGACGGGACGGCTCGGCTGCTGGTACGCCGCGAGACCGAGGACGACCTGCTCGCGCTGGATGTGTCGTGAAGGGTCCGGTCGGGGTCGCGCTGCTCGGATGTGGAACGGTCGGATCGGAGGTCGTCCGGATCCTCATCGAGCACGGTGACGAGCTGAATGCGCGGATCGGCGCCCCGCTGGAACTGCGCGGCATCGGGGTGCGCCGTCCGGACCGGCCCCGGGACCTGCCGGTGCCCGCGTCGCTGTTCACCAAGGACGTGACCGCGCTGGTCACGCGGGACGACGTGGACGTCGTGGTCGAGGTGATCGGTGGCGTCGAACTGACCCGGGACTGGCTGCTCACTGCGCTGGACGCGGGTAAGAGCGTGGTCACCGCGAACAAAGCGCTACTGGCCGACGACGGCGCCGCGTTGCACGCGGCCGCGGAGCGCAGCGGGGTAGACCTCTACTACGAGGCCAGTGTGGCCGGTGCGATCCCGCTGTTGCGGCCGCTACGCGAGTCCCTTGCCGGTGACCGGGTGCACCGCGTACTCGGGATCGTGAACGGCACCACCAATTTCATCTTGTCCCGGATGGATTCAACGGGAGCCGGTTTCGCCGAGGCGCTCGACGAAGCCACCGCGCTCGGGTACGCGGAAGCCGATCCGACCGCCGACGTCGAGGGCTTCGACGCTGCGGCGAAGGCCGCGATCCTGGCCGGGCTGGCGTTCCATACCCGGGTCACCGGCGGCCAGGTGCACCGCGAGGGGATCAGCGACGTGACCAGTGCCGACGTCGCGAGCGCTCAGGAGATGGGCTGCACGATCAAGCTGCTCGCGATCTGTGAGCGGTCCGCTGACGGAGCCGGTATCGGCGTACGGGTGCACCCCGCGATGCTGCCGCGCACCCATCCGCTGGCCGCGGTCGGCGACGCGTATAACGCGGTGTTCGTCGAGGCGGAGGCTGCCGGGTCGCTGATGTTCTACGGCCAGGGCGCCGGCGGCGCCCCGACCGCCAGCGCGGTTCTCGGTGACCTCGTCGCGGTGGCCCGCAACCGGGTCGCCGGGACCCGGGGCGTGCCGGCGTTCGCGTACGCGAACCTGCAGGTTCGTCCGATGGGCGACACCGTGACGCGCTACCACCTCGCCTTAGACGTCGCCGACAAGCCCGGCGTGCTGGCAGCCATCGCCACCGTGTTCGCCCGTCACGAGGTGTCCATCCAGACGATGCGACAGCATGGGCGCGGAAGCGATGCGATGCTGGTGATCGTCACGCACGTTGCGCCCGATGCGGCGCTCGCAGCCACCGTGGAGGAGCTGCGTGAGCTGGACATCGTGCGGGCGGTCTCCTCGGTGATGCGGGTCGAAGGGATGTCATGAGCGGCGGGTCGTTGGGGGGCGGTTTGTTGGGCGGCGGTCTGTTGGGCAAGGCGTGGCGTGGCGTGATCACCGAATACGCCGACCGGCTTCCGGTAACCGACGCGACCCCGGTCGTGACGTTGCGGGAGGGCGGCACGCCGTTGTTGCCCGCGGTGGTCCTTTCCGCCCAGCTCGGTCTCGACGTCCACTTGAAGGTGGAAGGGGACAACCCGACAGGGTCCTTCAAGGACCGCGGTATGACCATGGCCCTGTCGAAGGCGGTCGAGCACGGCAGCAAAGCAGTGATCTGTGCCTCCACCGGCAACACCAGCGCGAGCGCCGCCGCCTATGCGGCCCGTGCCGGGCTGATCTGCGCCGTCCTGGTTCCGGACGGCAAGATCGCGCTGGGGAAGCTCGCCCAGGCGCTGGTGCACGGGGCCCGGCTGCTGCAGGTCGACGGCAACTTCGACGACTGCCTGGAATTGGCCCAGAAGCTGTCCGTGGACTACCCGGTGACGCTGGTCAACAGCGTGAACCCGGCCCGCATCGAAGGGCAGAAGACGGCTGCGTTCGAGGTCTGCGATGCGCTCGGTCGCGCCCCGGACCATCACCTGCTTCCGGTCGGGAACGCTGGCAACATCACCGCCTACTGGAAGGGCTACCGGGAGTACTTCGCCGACAACGTGATCGAAAAGCTGCCGGCGATGCACGGGTTCCAGGCAGCCGGTGCCGCGCCGATCGTGACTGGCGCGCCGGTCGCCCAGCCGTCCACCATCGCCACCGCGATCCGGATCGGCAACCCGGCGTCCTGGCAGCAGGCGGTGGCGGCCCGGGATGACAGTGGCGGCCACATCGCGGCTGTCACGGACCGGGAGATCCTGGCGGCGTACCGCTTCCTGGCCCGCCGGGAGGGCGTGTTCGTCGAGCCGTCCAGCGCGGCCAGCGTGGCCGGCCTGCTGCAGGACCCGTCCCGTTACGAACCCGGCGCCACGGTCGTGTGCACGGTCACCGGGCACGGGCTGAAGGACCCGGACTGGGCCATCAGCGGCGCTGCGACGCCGCGCCGGGTTCCGGTGGACGCCCATGCGGCGGCGGCCGAACTCGGATTGGCCTGACGCGTGCCGTCGTTTCGGGGCGGCCCCGTCCAGGTCCGGGTGCCGGCCACCAGCGCTAACCTCGGTCCCGGCTTCGACGCGCTCGGTATCGCGCTGGGCCTGCACAACGTTGTCGCCGTCCGGGTGGTGGATTCCGGCCTGCACGTCGACGTGGCGGGGGAGGGTGCCGAGACACTGCGCCGGGATCGACGCAACCTGGTGGTCAAGGCGATGCGGGAGACCTTTGACCTGCTCGGCGGCCAGCCGCGTGGACTCGAGGTGGTGTGCGCGAACCACATCCCGGCCGGGCGGGGGCTGGGCTCGTCCGCCGCCGCGATCGTCGCCGGAATCTGCGCCGCTCGCGCGGTGGCGTTGGGTGGGTTGCCGGACCCGGAAGCGCTCCGCCTCGCCACCGCCCTGGAAGGACACCCGGACAACGTGGCGGCGGCGCTGTTCGGAGGTGCGACGCTGGCCTGGATGGACGATGCCGGTGTACCCCAGGCGGTACGGCTGCCGGTGTCGGGCGCGCTGCGCCCGGTCGCCTTCGTGCCGGGCAGCACCCGGCAGTCCACCCGGGCCGCGCGGGCGCTGTTGCCCGACGCGGTGCCGCACGCCGACGCGGCCCGCACGGCCGGCCGGGCAGCGCTGCTGGTGCACGCGCTCGACACCCGGCCCGACCTGCTGCTGGCGGCGACGTCCGACCGGCTGCACGAGCCATACCGGCTCGCAGCCCAGCCTCGTGGCGCCGCGCTCGTCGAACGCCTGCGCGGCGCAGGGATACCGGCCGTGCTGTCCGGGAGCGGCCCCACCGTGCTGGCGCTGGCAACGTCCGCAGCACAGGCCGAGGCCGCGGCTGGCTTGGCCGGTCGCGGATTCACTGCCACGCCGCTGTCGGTGGACCATGCCGGCGCCACCGAACTCGACAGCCGCTGACGCGCGGATCGAGCGGAATACGGGAGGACTGCGTGTCGTTGGGGCCGGTGTTGGCGTCCTGGCAAGGCCAGGGTTACGCTGTGCATTGCACCGGCCGACCAGGGCCGTGCCTCCCTCCTCCCCGAGTAGCGAATCCGCCACCCTTGACGGGTCCGCCGGAACCAGCGAGGAGATCGACGTCGCAAGGCCGAGAGTCTGCGACCGGTGCGCACTGACCCCTCACCCGGCACGGGTGAGGTTCCACCGAGGTCTTCGGACGCTGCGCCGCGATCCGGGTAGCAACCGAGCCTCATCTTCCGTGTCACAGCCCGTACCGGGGAGCGACCGGGCGCCATCAGGGCGACCTACTCCGGGGCGGCGGGAAAGGATCCCGTGAACGACAGCAGCACCTTCGACCAGCGTGTCCCAGAATCCGTCGCGGATTCGGCAACCCCTGCCGGGCCGGTCGTCCCGGACCTCGTCCCGAGTACGTCGGCGCCCGCATCCGACGGCGGGGCGCAGAACGGCGCAGTCGCGACCGGGGCGCCGGCCCGGCGGCGGGCGAGCCGGCCGACTGCGGCCGCGAGCGCGGACGCGGCGAACGGCGGCACGGCGACAGCTACGCCCGCAGCGGAGCCGACTGCCGGCGCGCGGACACGCACCTCGGGCGGTTCGCTGTCCGCCAAGCTTCTTCCCGAATTGCAGCAGATCGCCAGCGGCCTCGGGATCACCGGCGTTGCCCGCCTGCGCAAGGGCCAGCTGATCACTGCCATCCAGGAGGCCCGAGCGGCCACCTCGGCCGGCAACGGCGTCGTCTCGGACGCCGGGAACGCACCGGCTTCCGACGCGTCCGCGACCAAGCCGGAACCAACCGAACGTGCGCGCACCGGTTCGGCACCGGCCGAGCGAGCGGATGCCGGTGGCGGCGACGGGCTGGAGGCGCCCGCCGCGTCGGGCCGGGACGGCGGTGATCGGGCCGACCGCGGTGACCGCGCGGAGCGCAGCGGCCGGCCGAGCAGCTCGGACCGGGAGCGCAGCGCAGGAGCATCGCGTTCGCAGGGCGGCAGCCAGAACGGGCGTGGCGAGGGCGGCAGCCAGAACACCGGCGGCCAGGGCGGGAACGGTCCGGGCAGCGGTGGCAACGACGGCGACTTCGAGGGCCGCCGGGGCCGCCGGGGTCGCTACCGGGATCGCCGTCGCGGGCGTGACCGCGGCCAGTCCGGATATCAGAACGAGCCAGAACCGCAGATCCGTGAGGACGACGTGCTGGCTCCGGTCGCGGGCATCCTGGACACCGCCGACAACTACGCCTTCCTCCGTACCAGTGGCTACCTCGCCGGTCCGAACGACGTGTACGTGTCGATGAACCTGGTGCGCCGGCACAACCTGCGCCGCGGTGACGCCCTCACCGGCATGGTCAAGGCCAACGCCAGCGAGAACGAGCACCAGGGCAACCGGCGGGAGAAGTACACCCCCCTGGTACGGCTGGACACCGTCAACGGGGTCGCCCCGGACGAGGCCAAGAACCGGCCGGAGTTCCACAAGCTGGTGCCGCTCTACCCGCAGGAACGGCTCCGGCTGGAGACCGACCCGACGGACCTGGTCACCCGGGTCATCGACATCGTGATGCCGATCGGCAAGGGGCAGCGCGCGCTGATCGTCAGCCCGCCCAAGGCCGGCAAGACGACCGTGTTGCAGCGCATCGCCAACGCCATCACCCAGAACAACCCCGAGTGCCACCTGATGGTCGTGCTGGTCGATGAACGGCCCGAAGAGGTCACCGACATGCAGCGGTCGGTGAAGGGTGAGGTCATCGCCTCGACGTTCGACCGGCCTGCGCAGGACCACACCACGGTGGCGGAGCTGTCCATCGAGCGGGCGAAGCGGCTGGTCGAGCAGGGCCATGACGTGGTCGTGCTGCTGGACTCGATCACCCGGCTCGGCCGCGCCTACAACCTGGCGGCGCCGGCGTCCGGGCGGATCCTGTCCGGCGGTGTCGACTCCACCGCGCTGTACCCGCCGAAGCGCTTCCTCGGTGCGGCGCGCAACATCGAGAACGGCGGCTCACTGACGATCCTGGCGACCGCGCTGGTGGAGACCGGCTCGATGATGGACACGGTGATCTTCGAGGAGTTCAAGGGCACCGGCAACGCCGAACTCAAGCTCGATCGAAAGATCGCGGACAAGCGGGTCTTCCCGGCCGTCGACATCGACGCGTCCGGGACGCGCAAGGAAGAACTGCTCATGTCCAGCGAGGAAATGGCGATCGTGCACAAGCTGCGCCGGGTCCTGCACTCGCTCGAGTCCCAGGCCGCGATCGACCTGCTCATCAGCAAGCTGAAGGAGACTCGGACCAACATCGAGTTCCTGATGCAGATCGCGAAGACGACACCGGGGGAGTGACCCGGGCGCCACGGGCGAGCCTCCGGGCCGGATCGAGGTCAGCCGCCGGCGGAGTCCGGACTCCTGCGGACGGCTGCCGGCTCGCCCCGACCAGCGCGGTATCGGTACACCATCCCGTTGTCCCAGACCAGGTACGTGGTGCTGGCCCCGGTCTGCAGCTCCATCACCACCGCCTCGTACTTCTTCGCGAGTTCGATCAGGGCGGTGAAGCTGCTGACTTCGGCGACCGGGCGGTCGCCGAAGGCGAAATCGCTGACCGGCACGATCAGCGAGACATGCTTTCGGCGCAGGCGGGTGACCTCGTCACTGGCTCTGACGCGTCGACCGGACACCGTCGGGACGTTAGCAGTACTAGGCGTGGACACGACGCCGTCGGTGCCGTGACTTCTGCGGTCGCCGCTCCGCGAACGCCCACATCCCCAGCAGGCCCAACACGACGGCACCGACCCACGGCGTGCGCAGGTTGAGTAGCAACCGACCGCCGCCGGGCAGGTAGATCCACTTCTTGCCGACGAGGTCCTGGGCGGTGGGATGGTACGGGTCGGTGAAGTCGTTGTTGTCGCCTTTGAAGACGTACCGGTCGCCGTCGCGGGCGACAATCCGGTGCAAGACGACCTCGTGCAACCGGCGGTTGTGGTACGCGACGACGTCGCCGATCCGGTAGCTGTCGCTGGTCCTGGTGAGCACCAGCGCGTTGCCGTGGACGGTCGGCAGCATGCTGGGCCCCGACGTCACCACGTAGTTCGTGCTGCCGCCCAGCACGGGCGGCGCCAACAGGTACCACCCGGCTGCCACCAGCGCGAGCGGGATGAGCCATCCCGCTCGGCGGGCGCGCTGGGGCAGCCGGGTTCGCAGCACCGTCTCGATTCGATTCCTGCCGAGTCGATCCGTCACCGAGCGTTCGCGCTCAGTGCGCGACGGTCACTTCGAAGTGGTTGGCTGCCGCCGACGCACCGGTGCCCGAGGGGCCACGCAGGTCGCAGATCCAGGAGCTCTCCGGCGTGCCGGTGCCACTCGTGTCGGTGGCGGTGTAGTTGCGGTCCAGGCTGTCGGCGCCGCCGAAGGCGGTGCTGCGTTCGCAGTCCACCCAACCGGACCCGTCGAACTTCACCTGCGCGAACGCGGCATCCGCGGCCTCGCTGTGGCTCAGATCGGTCGGAATCACGTCGAAGTGCGCGTAGCAGATGTTGCCGTTCGCGCTGTCGCACTGGGTATAGGCAATGTTGTAGACGGTGTACGCGCCGACCTCACCGCTGCCGGTGCCGGCGTAGCTCTTGTCGACGGTGTTCGTCGACAAGAAGGCGAAGCCACTGGTGGCAAGAGCCACCCCGACCGCCGGAATCAGAAGCTTGCGTCCCCATCGCTTCATGACTGGCTCCTCGTCGAGTCCGCGACCGCCGCCGTGCTGGTCACGGTGGCGCGCACGCATCGCGCCCGAGGGCGCGAATTCGCTCATCGTCGATTCCGGTGGGGACGACGGCATCATCAGAATTGAGGAAAGGCGCCCGGCCGGAGGCGGCGGCCGGGCGGGCACGAATGCGGCCGGTCGGGCGACGAATTCTCCCCGAAACCGCCCGCATGTCGTGGCCGCGTGCCACCCTGGCCGCTGTGATGGGCCGTGGGGGGGACCACCGGCCGGCATATCGGGGGCCGGACCGGCGTTCGCCGGTGGTCGCGGTCGACGCGGTGGCCTACCGCGGGCCGGACCGGCGTTCGCAGCCGCGCCAGCGGTTTAGCCCGATGCTGGTCGATGTCGTGTCGTGGATCCTGATCGTGGGGTCATTGCTCGTCGTCGTGATTGCCGCGTCGACGAGTACGGTGCGCATCCAGGCGTCTTACGTGTTCCTGCGCAACATTACGGACGGGCTGTTCCTGCTGACCGGTGTCGTGCTGATCTTCGTCTGGCGGCTGACCGGTCGAGCTGGCCCGGCGTTGAGTGGCGCCGCGTTCGCCGTGTTCGGCGGTGTGATGCTGCCGGTGCAGGCATGTGGTCCGCTCCTGCACGACGACCAGCTCGCTGCCCTGCTGCTCCCCGGCGGCCAGCTGGCCCTCGGTCTACCGGCCGCGGCGCTGCTGCTGCGCGCTGTCTTCCTGTCCCCGGTCGACACCGCGATGCGCCCCGGGCGGCTGGTCAGCCTGGCGGTGGCAGCCGCGGGCACCGCGCTGGTGTTGCTCGGGGCGCTGCGGCTGGCGTTCGGCGTGCTGGACGGGGCGACCGGCTGGTCGTGGTGCCTCGCCGCGCTGTCCCTGCTCTGGACTCTGGTGGCCGTTTGCCACCGATGCGCGAGCCGAGACGCGGAGCGGCCCGTCGCGGCGGGCACCGCGGTAGGCATCGCTCTGCTCGCGGTCAGTGATGCCGTGCTCGCGGTTGCCGTGCACGGCCGCATGGTGGCGGCGGTGGCGGCGGGCGCGATCGAAGCGCTTGCCGCGGGAGTCGTATTGGTCGCCGCGCTGGACGTCGTGTCCCGCGTGTTGCGTCGCGACGGGACCCGAACGCTACGGCTCGTCGGTGAGTTGGGCGATACCGTCCGGGTGCTGGCGGATGAACAGGCGTCGCGGGAGGAATTACTGCACGACGCGCGCAGCACTCTGGCCGCGATTCGGTTCACGGACGGCACCCTGCGCAGCCAGGCGGAGCGGCTCGACCGCAAGCTGCAGCGCCAATTACGGGATGCGCTCGCATCCGAGTTGCAGCGGCTGGAGAACCTGCTACTCGCCCAGCGCGTCGACCGGCGCGAGCACTTCGACCTGACTGCTGCGGTGCTGCCGGTGATCCGGCTCGCGCAGGACGCGGGGGCACGGGTGACGGTGCAGGTGCCCGCGGCGCTGTGGGCGACCGGCAAGCCGCGTGACACCGCGACGGCAGTCCACACGGTGCTGACCAACGCGGCTCGCTATGCGGTCGGTTCGACCGTCGACGTCTGGGCGGAGCAGGGCGAGCACGACATCCGGCTGTGCCTGGGGGACAGGGGGCCCGGCGTTGACCCGGACGAGCGTGAAGCCGTCTTCCGGCGTGGCTTTCGAGGCCGCGCGAGTGACGGATCGGACGGCAGCGGCTTGGGCTTGTTCATCGCCCGGCGGTTGATGGCTGACCAGGACGGCAGCCTGACTGTGGTTCCCCGTGACGGCGGCGGGGCAGTGTTCGTGATCACGCTGCCTCGTCGGGTTACCGGCCAGTTGGGTGCCGTTCGGGCGGATCCAGTTCGCGCGGATTTCGTCGGGGGCGGGTGATGGACCGGCGGTCATGCGTCCACTCGCTGGTGGCGGACGCGGATCTGGCGCCGTCGGCCCAGCTAGGTCCCGGTCCGGAGGCGGGCGTGCGCGTATTGATCGTCGAGGATCACCAGCTGCTTGCGCACAGCCTGCGGTTGGCGCTGAGCGCTGAGGGCATGTCGGTGACGGCAGCTTCGCTCGGGCCGGGCGCGATCGTCGCCACCGCGGCGCGGCTGCCCCCCGACGTGGTGTTGCTCGACCTCGACCTCGGGCCGGCCGGTGACGGTGCTGACCTGGTGGCGCCGCTGGTGGGTGCTGGTACCCGGGTGATCGTGATCAGCGGGACCAGTGACCGGGAACGCATCGCTACCTGTATCGAGAGCGGTGCGTGGTGCTTCCACAGCAAGTCCTTGCCGCTGGAGGAGCTGCTCGTGACCATCCGCCGCGTCGCCGCCGGCGAGCAGGTGCTGGCGGACAGTACCCGGCACGAACTATTGTCCGGCCTGCGCCGCGTTCGGGCCGCGCGGCGTCATAACCTGGCGCCGTTCGAGTCCCTGACGAACCGGGAGAGTTTCGTCCTGGCCGAGCTGATCGACGGCAAGTCCGCAGCCGGCATCGCGGCGTCCGCGTACGTCAGTGAGGCGACAG
>Ga0164242_10008223_pt1 | contig 11328 bp, 12 predicted proteins | sample OricomgcompostMG_FD_108783 | JGI IMG/M metagenome (GOLD analysis project Ga0164242, IMG submission 108783) | Miracle-Growth compost microbial communities from Emeryville, California, USA - Original compost - Miracle growth compost (MG) ...
CTGCGTTCCTTCACGCTCAGTGCGGCCCACGCGGGGAAGGCCGCCCGTGCGGCGGCAACCGCCGCGTCGACCTCGGCGGCGCCGCCGGCGGCGATCTCGGCGATCGGCTGCTCGTCGATCGGCGAGATGTCGGTGAAGGTCGAGGCTGAGGCGATCCGCTCGCCACCGATCCAGTGCCGGGTGTCGACCGGGACGCCCTCGACGATCACGATGGGATCTGTCATCGGGCCACGCTCCCCTGCTCGGTCAGCTTGGCGAGAGTGTCGCCACCGTCCCAGACGACGCCGACCTGGCGGTAGTAGCCACCGATGATCTCCTCGACCTTCAGGTTGGCGAGCTCTTCGGTGGGCGACTCGAAGAGTTCGAGCTCGACATCGCCCTTCCAGGACTGGCCACCCTCGAAGGAGCTGGCGCCGGACGAGATGAGCTCGCCGTACGCGTCAGGTGCGTCCTTCCCGATGCCCGGGTAGACGCGGTGATGGGCCATCGGGTGGCCGTTGACGAAGCCATTGGTGTCCGACTCCTCGCGGAGAGTCAGCACGGCCTGGGCGAGCCGGCGGTCACCGGCAGCAAGAGTGGCACCGAAGACACCGCCCGGCCCGATCTGCGGGGCGCCATGGGCGAAGGGGTGCGGCCTGGTCTGCCACATCGAGCCGAGCTTCTTCGGGTAGCCCTGGTGGATGCCGCGCGCAATCGCGAAGTCCTTGTCGACCCAGATGAAGACGCACCGTGAATAGGTCACGCCCTCGAAGGCGCACCGCACGACGACGAAGGCCTCCTTGTACTGCGAGCGCACCGGGTCGAGCAGTTCCTCGCGACTTCCCGAGCACGACTGCCAGTCGGCCCAGATCAGGGCCACCGCGCCCGGGTCCTCCGGTGCCAGCTCCAGGGGCGCCGGCAAGAGCTCGGCGACCCGTGCCGGATCGGTGCGGTACTCGACGGTGAGCAGGTCACCCGAGTAGTACCACGGTGGTGAGGGGATCAGCGAGGACTGGCCGCTGGCGGTGCGGGGGAAGAAGAACCCTTGCATGTCGGTCATCGAAGGCACAGCTCCATGTCGTGTCCGTGTCGTACGGCGACTTCCCGCGGCCTTTCCGCGAGATCGTTCGGATCCATACGATACGACGAGAATTGGTGGATTGCCAGCCTTGCGGGTGACCCGCGTCACGGATATTGTTTGGATCCAAACGATCAATACCAGCGCATCGCACAGTGCCTACGATGACGCCCGGAACGATGGAGTACGACGTGGAGAAGCCAGCAGCCGTCCCGCTCGCGGATGTCGACCTGTCCAACCTCGACAAGTTTGTCGCCAACGACGCCTGGGGCATGTTCGACACCCTGCGCGCGGAGTCGCCGGTGCACTGGTGCGAGGAACCCGACGGCGGCAAGGGCTACTGGGCGGTCACCCGTCACGAGGACATCTGCGCGGTCGACAAGGACCCGGAGACCTTCACCTCCGAGCACTTCGTGAACCTCGAGGACGTGGACGACGACCTCCAGGACCTGCGTCGTTCGATCCTGGAGACCGATGGCGCTCGACACCGCGCACTGCGCAAGCTCATCTCCCGCGAGTTCAGCCGGCCCCGGTTGATGCGCAACTACGAGGACTTCCTGCGCGATCTCACCCGCCAGACCCTGGACCGGGCACTGGCCGAGTCCGAGTTCGACTTCGTCAAGGAGATCAGCGCCGACTTCCCGATCCAGGTGCTGGCACGCCTTCTCGACGTACCCAGCGACCACACCGGCAAGCTGATCGACTGGGGCAACGAGATCATCGGCTTCTCCGACCCGGAGTATGCCCGGGTCCTGCTCGGCGGCCCGGAGAGCGAGCAGTACAAGCACCTCCCCTTCCGCTCGCCGGTCTCGCTGGAGGTCTTCGAGTACGGCCGCAAGCTCGCCGCCGAACGCAAGGGCGGCGATGCCGGCGACCTGGTCAGCCTGCTGGTCAACAAGATCCCCGAGGACGGTCAAGCCATGTCCGCCTCCGACTTCGACAACTACTTCCTGCTGCTTGTCGTGGCCGGCAACGAGACCACCCGCCACACCATCACCCACTCGATGCTCGCCCTGCTCGAGCACCCCGAGCAGCTCGCGATCCTGCAGGAGAAGCCCGAGCTGATCCCCGACGCCGTCGAGGAATTCCTGCGCTGGGCCTCCCCCGTCTACCACTTCCGCCGTACCGCGACCTGCGACACCGAGCTCGGCGGCCAGCAGATCAAGGAGGGCGACAAGGTCGTCATGTGGTTCGCCTCCGGCAATCGCGACGAGACCGTCTTCGACAACCCCTACGACTTCGACGTCACCCGCGGGAGCATCGACCACGTCACCTTCGGCAAGGGCAGCCCCCACCTGTGCCTGGGCAACAACCTGGCCCGCATGGAGATCCGGCTGATGTTCGAGGAGCTCATCCCCCGCCTGCAGAGCATCGAGCTCAACGGCGACGTACGCCGGGTGCGCAGCAACTTCGTCAACGGCATCAAGACGCTTCCGGTGAAGGTCACCACCCGCTGAGTCGCCCAAGCTCGCCTTCGACCCTGCATGCCTACAGCCTGGCCCTGGCATGCGTGGAGGGGATCGACGACGACAACCGGTTGGGTCTAGCTTGCCAAGAGGAGCTACCGCTTGGGGCGATCGAGCCTCAGCTAAGGCGCTTAAGGGGGTTTGCGGTGGAACGAAGATTCGCGAAGATTGCAGTTGGGGGTGCTGGGAGCCTGCTCGCTACGGTCGGGCTCCTCGCGGCCGGTCCAGCATCAGGTCAGCCCTTGGCGAGGGCTCATTCGGCGAGCGTGACGACGAGCGACGGATCCGCATCGGCAGCCAGCGACCCATACGGCCGAAATCCTGACTACGCTGATCCCGATGTCACGACTGAGACAGTCGGGCAGGAGCAATGCTCGCTCCCAGTGTCCCAACGAGCTGGCGCTTGGGTGTGCCTGAATATGACTGCCGCTGGCGATGCTTCGACATCGTCACCACAGTCCACCAGTGCTGAGTCAGCCGATCCGGATGCGGTGACGCCTGGCGGATACTGCGATGCCAACGGAGCCTGCTGGTACCTCGTCGATAGATACCATTCGCACAACGACATGAGCGGCTGGTTCGGTTGGGGCGACGATGTTCTCGGTGACGTGGACACCACCGGGTACCACTCACTCAATGGTTCTCAATTCATCACCAAACCGAGCTTTCATACCTCCACGTCCGTCCAGAACCTTGAAGCCGAAGGCAGCATGCTTCATGGCAGTCACACTGGCCCCGGCGATGTTGTTAGTGACACCACTGACTACTCAGTGAAGTCCAGCCTGGGCGCTGGTGGCACTTGGAAGCCCTGGGGATCAACCGGTTTCCGGTCTTACTCGAAGAGCTACCTGAACCACGCCAATGTCGTTGAGATCTCGTGGAACAAGGGCGACCACCCCGGATATTGGTGGATGTATCAGAAGTCATTGATCGCTGATGATCCGGACGGGAACAACTGGTACGACTTCAAGTCGGACACCTACAAGTTCACCAAGTCCGAAGCGATCGGCTACCACGCCGAGTGACCATGCCCGAGCCCGAACGGCACCGGCCCAGCCACTACGCCACCCGCCGCCGCGCAACTGCTGCTCAGAGCACGGAGACACATATGGCAGGGTCCCACGTCGTCCGGGCTTGGCTCACTCGCCACGTCGACGAGGCCTCCTACCTGCCGCCTCGCCGACGTGATGAGGTGCTCAGTCGCGCCGGTGAGTGGGGACTTGTCCTCGAAGATGGTGCGAGGAACCCGACAATCGACGGCGGATACGACGAACTGATCCAGCGTGCACTCGAAGCCGGCGCTCAGGAGATCTACGTCTGGCACCATTCCGCACGAGACTGGGAACCACTCGACTCAAACAATGGGGCCTCAGGCCCCGGGCGATAAGGCTTGCGGCCGCTCATGGTGGGTGTAGGTCTCGACGCGGCAAGCCGACGGAACCTTGGTCAAAACTCCGGGGCGGTTCAGATGGGACTGGTGTGACGACCATCGGGACCGAAAACGATGATTGGGGTATCCCGCGGCCACATATTGACCACGGGATACCCCAATCACCCCGAAACCGACCGCGAGCCGCCAGAGCACGTCGACCACGGTCAGCCAGACGCGCAGCGCACCCAACAGCGCTCAGCCCTCGTCGGCCACCAGCCGCCGCATGATCTTCCCGACCTGGAGCACGACACGGTCGGCGGCGACGTTGACATTGCGGCCGGGGCCGTCCTGGTGGACCACCCGCTGCATGGTCTCGAGGACCTCGCGCACCTTCAGGTAGTAGGCCTCGAAGATCGGACGGAAGGCGGCGGTTGTCTCCGCACCGGGCGCGAAATTGCGGGAGACCCGCCAGAAGTGGCGGGTCAGGCCGGCGTCGACCGGGGTCACCGCGTGGGTGAACCGGAAGGTCTGGGGGCCGTCGGGCACCAGGAAGTCCCAGCGGTCGGCCCAGAGGCCGGGCGAGAGGAAGGCGCCCTGCTCGCGTTGCGGGTGCGCCTCCGTCGGAGACGCCCCGATCGCCCCCGCCTGCCAGGCCGGCATCGGTGCCGCCGGCCAGTCGCGGGTGAAGGACACGGTGGTCTCGGTCAGCTCGATCTCGAGCGGCGGCGCAGCCCCGGCCGACAGGACGGGCGGGGAGATCACCGGGTCGACGACCGCGACGTGGGTGATGTCGGCGAAGTTCTCGTGCAGCATCACCACATTGGCTCGGGTCTCCCAGTGACCGCCGAAGGTCTCCCAGGCCGGGTCGGTCAGCCACGGGACGGCGACGGGTGGGCGCAGACCGGCGAGCGAGGTCTCTCCCAACCACACCCAGACGAGACCGCCCTCCTCACGGGCGACGTACGACGGGACCGAGGCGCCGTAGGGCACCTGCTCCTGCGTCGGCACCCGCACGCAGGCACCGCTCGCGTCGTAGGCGAAGCCGGAATAGCCGGAGACGATCTTGTCGCCGTCGAGCCTTCCCAGACTGAGCGGATAGGGCACGTGAGCGTCGCGGTCGGCGAGCGCGACCACGGTGCCGGCCGTCGTCCGCCAGAGCACCACGGGCTGGTCGACCGCGCGGGTTCCCAGCGGCTCACGACCAACCTCGTCCGAGGTCGCCAGGGCATACCAGGCGTTGCGCGGATAGCTCCGCGGGAAGTTCTCGGTCATCGTCCGCCCCTCGCTAAAGGTCCAGTGTGAGCCGGTCGCCCCGGCACCGCGACACACAGATCATCATCGTCTCGTTCGCCTCCTGCTCGTCCTCGTTGAGCACGGAGTCGCGGTGGTCGCCCTCGCCCTCCACGATCTCGGTCTCACAGGTACCGCAGACGCCCTCGAGACAGGAGCCGACGACACTGACCCCGGCCTCCTTGCAGACCTCGAAGATGGACTTGTCCGCCGGCACGGTCAGGGTCAGCCCGGACTGCTGGAGGACCAGCTCGAAGGGGGTGTCGCCGGTGGTGTCCGCCTCCCTGGCGGAGAAGCGCTCCAGATGGAGGCTCCCGGTCGGCCAGGCCGAGCAGTTCGTCTCCATCGCGTCCAGGAGCCCGGTCGGCCCGCAGGTGTAGACGAGGGTGTCGGCCAGGGGTTCGCCGAGCAGTCCCGGGAGGTCGGGGAGACCGGCCTCGTCCTGGGGCATCAGGGTGACCCGGTCGCCGTACGACTCCAACTCGTCGACGAAGGCCATCGACGCCCGGCTGCGGCCGCCGTAGACCAGCCGCCACTGCGCACCGGCGGCCTCCGCCTCGGCGATCATCGGCAGCAGCGGCGTGATGCCGATGCCACCGGCCACGAACAGGTAGCTCTTCGAGGCGACGAAGGGAAAGTGGTTGCGAGGTCCACGGACGCGCACCCGGGCTCCGGGGCACAGCTCATGTACGGCGACCGAGCCGCCGCGGCTGTCAGGTGCCTTCAGCACGCCAACGCGCCACTGTCCCTGGTCGGCAGGGCTGCCGCACAGGGAGTACTGGCGAACCAGTTGGTCCTCTCCCAGGATGACATCGATGTGCGCTCCGGGTGTCCACGGAGGCAGGTCGGCGCCATCGGGGTGACGCAGCGTCAGGGCGACGACGTCGTCGGCAGCCACCCGCGCCTCGGCCACCTCCAGCTCCGCCTCGTACTCCCGGACGATGGTCTGGGTTGGCATCTCGCCTCTCTCCTCTCCCTCTCCTCTTCGGCACCGCTCAGAGGTGGTACGCGTACTCGCGGAACTCCCAGTCCGTGACCCAGTGGCCGAAGCGCTCCAGCTCGTTGCGCTTGTAGGCGGCGAAGGTGGCGACGAACTCCGGGCCCAGCAGCTCCGCCAGGTCGGCGTCGGCCTCCAGCGCATCGAGCGCGGCACCGAGGCTCTCCGGCAGCTTGTCCGCCTTGGAGGTGTCATAGCCGTAGCCCTCGAGCTTCGCCGGCGGGCTGAGCTGGTCGCGGATGCCGAGATAGGCGGCGGCCAGCAGGCCCGCGATCACGAGATATGGATTTGCGGACGCATCACCCAGGCGCAGTTCCATGCGCGAGGCCCGGCCTCGCTCGGGAGGGATGCGGATCATCGCGCTGCGATTGTCCAGGCCCCAGTCGATCAGCCACGGCGCCAGCGTGTCCGGGCCGAAGCGCTTGTAGGAGTTGATCGTTGGATTGCAGATCGCCGCGAGCGCCGGCGCATGGGCGAGTACGCCGGCGATCGCCGACCGGGCAGTGGCGGACAGCCCGTCCTCGCCGGCAGGATCGTCGAAGAGCGGCGCGCCCGCGTCGTCGACGGTGCTGAAGTGGACGTGGAAGCCCGAGCCGCCCTCGTCGTTGAAGGGCTTGGCCATGAAGGTCGCCATCTTTCCCTGACGACGGGCCAGCTCCTGGACGGCGGTCTTGAAGCGGAATGCACGGTCGGCCGCATCGAGAGCCTCGGAGTGCCACAGGTTGATCTCGAACTGGCCGCTCGAGAACTCGTGATTGGCCGCCACGACGTCGATGTCGTACGCCGCGAGCTCGCGCAACGAGGCAAGCAGCATGTTCTCCGGGTCGCCCTTGAGGCCCGAGACGTAGACATTGCCGGTGGCCTCACCGTAGCGACGGAAGCCGTTGGACGCGCTCTCGTCGGACTCGAGGACGTAGAACTCCAGCTCCGGTCCGGCGATGGGGCGCATGCCGAGCTCGGCGAAGCGCTCCACGACGCGCTTGAGCACCTGCCGCGGGCTCTCCTGAGAGGGCGTGCCGTCGGGGTTGTAGACATCGGCGATCGCGTGCGCGACGCCCGGCTCCCAGGGCACCTTCTTCAGCGTCGCCAGGTCCGGGAAGGCCACGATGTCCGGGAGCCCGGCCGAGAGACCTCCCGCGATGTCGATGACATCGCCCATCGGGGAGGTCCCGTAGACCGACCGGCAGAAGGCGACTCCGTCACCGACCGTGCGGTCGAATCGATCGACCAGGACGTCCCGGCCGCGCTCAGTCCCGATCAGGTCGCTGTAGCCCAGGCGGACGATGTCGATGCCCTCGTCCTGCAGGCTCGCCGCCGCCTCGCGCAGCGCACTCTCGTCGAAATGCGTCATGGATGTCTCTGCTCCTACCCTCACGCGGTCTCGTCGACGGGCCGGGCGGGCGCGGTGCCGCCGGAGCCCCCCACCATTGCAGTCTCGTCGAAACGCTCCAGGTCGGTCGAGAGCGCGTCGTACACCGTCGACCGCTGGGAGCGCAGGTACATCGCGTAGCCGATGCCACCGACGAGTGCGACCACGAGCAGCCATGGCAGCGCGTTCACCGCCGTGGCGGTCGAGCCGGCAACGATGTCGAAGTGCTTGAAGGCCATCACCACGGCGTAGCACAGCCCGATGAAGCCGAGTCCGGGCGCGATCAGCGTGGTTCCGACCCGCGGGTCGTTCTTGCGCCGGAAGTGCACCACGATCGCGAGTGCGGCCAGCGCCTGCAGCACCAGGATCGCCAGCGTCCCGAAGCCGAGCATGCTCGGTACGACGGTGGCGATCGGGTCGGCGCCGGAGAGCTTGAAGATCACCGCGACAATCACCGCGAAGCCCGCCTGAACGGTGCTGGCGACGTACGGCGAACCACGGCGTCCGGTCGTGGCGAGAACGCTGGGCAGGATCTTGGCGCGGCCCAGGGAGAACAGATAGCGGCTTGCGGAGTTGTGGAAGGCGAGCATGGCCGCGAAGAGGCTGACCAGCAGCAGCCACTGCATGACATCGGCAAGGAAGCTGCCGATGTACTTGTCGCCGAGGCTGAAGACGAGGTCGCCACTGGCCGCGTGCTCACCGGCCACCTTCTGCGCGCTGTCGACGCCGATCGCGCTGACCACGGCCCATGTCGTCACACCGAGGATGACGCCGATCAAGGTGATGGCGGTGTACGTCGCGCGAGGAACGGTCGTGAGCGGGTTCTTTGCCTCCTCGCTGAAGAGCGAGGTCGCCTCGAAGCCCAGGAAGCCGGTGGCAGCGAGCAGCAGGCCGATCGAGAGCGAGCCCGAGTTGATCGAGTGCCAGGAGAAGGCGGAGAAGGAGTAGCCGTTCTTGAAGAGCACCGCCAGGTCGAAGATCACCAGGATGCTCGTTTCCAGCACCAGTGAGACGCCGAGGATCTTCGAGCTGAAGTCGACTCCACGCAGGGCCATCAGCCAGGCGACGAAGATCGAGGCGAGGCCCCAGAAGAGCCAGGAGAAGAAGCCCTGCATCACCCAACCGGTCTCACCCTGGATGACGACCCACATGAAGAAGCCACTCGTCCCGATCGTGCCGACGACGAAGAAGTTGTAGCCGAGCGTCGCGATGAAACCGGCAGCGAGGCCTGCGGGCCGGCCGAGGCCCTTGACCACGAAGGCGTAGAAGCCGCCGGCATTGACCAGCTCGCTCGACATCTTTCCGTAGCCGATTGCGAAGAGCAGCAGCACGATCGCCACCGCGAAGAAGGCGAAGGGCGTGCCCCCGCCGTTGCCGAGCGCGATCGCGAGCGATGCGACGACGACCATGCCGGTCAGCGGTGCTACCGCCGCCAGGACGAGGAAGACGATCGCGCCGACACCGAGCGCATTCTTCCGCAGGGTGGTGTTGACCGAATCGGACACCTGACTGCTCCTTCAGTTCGCGACCCCACCTACGAAGTCGCCGCTTCCATTGATCCGAGAATCGTTTGGGTCCGTACGATAACCTGATTGTGAGGTGGGACACCATCCCCTCCGGCACTTTTTCGAAGAATTTGTTTGGGAGCGAATGGATGCCTTCCGGTGAGAGCCGCCACGTCGCCCACGGATACGCTGCTGACATGCCAGATCGCCACACGCTTGCCGAGACCGAGAAGGCAATGGCCGACCATGTCGGTGGTCTTCCTCTCGACTTCCAGGCCGCTCATGCACTGTCGAATCTCTTCCGCGCCGCCAACGCGGTGCGCACCGAGCTGACCAATCGCGTGCTCCGGGAGCATGACCTGACCTGGACCGGCTTCGTCGTGATGTGGGTGGTGTGGATCTGGGAGGAGATGGAGACCCGTCACGTAGCGGAGTCCGCAGACATCTCCAAGGCCACGCTTACCGGCGTCGTGAAGACACTCGAGGCACGGGGGCTCATGGAGCGCATCGGTGACGAGAAGGACCGGCGCCTGGTGCGGCTGCGGCTCTCCGACAAAGGCGTCTCCCTGATGGAGGAGCTCTATCCCGCCTTCAACTCGGTCGAGTCACAGGTCGTCAGTGGTCTCTCCGAGCGTGCGGTCAAGGACCTCACCCGGGTCCTTCGCAATCTCGTCGTCAGCGTGGAGGAACAGGGGTCCTGAGCTTGCCCGCTCGCTCGCGCGCGGCGCCGACCAGCGCGGCGAAGAGCGCCGCCTGACGCGGATCCGTCGCAGCATTGTCCTCCGGATGCCACTGCACGCCCAGGAACCAGCCTCGCGCGTCCGTCAGCTCGACCGCTTCGACGATCCCGTCCGCCGCATGCGCAACCGGACGCAGCCCGTGGCCCAGACGCCCCAGGCTCTGGTGGTGATAGCAGGAGATCGTCGGACTCGGCCCGGTGATCCCGGCAAGCATGGACCCCGGCTCGATGTCGATCTCCTGGACCAGATGCCGGTGGTCGGCAACACCGAGGTCCTGGACGAGATCTCCCCCGCGCGCGACATTGACGACCTGGTTGCCACGGCAGATCGCCAGCAGGGGAATGCCCTCGGCAAGCGCGAACCCGGCCACGGCAAGATCGAAGGCGTCCTGCTCCTCGTCGACGTCGTACTGACTCTCGTGAGGGTCCTGCCCCGACCAGTGCGCGGCCAGGTCACCGCCGCCGGGCAACAGGATCGCATCGGCGAACCACAACCGGTCGGCGACCGCGCTCTGGTCGACGGCCGCGCCGGGCGCGACCGGGTGGACCACGAGCGGTTCCCCACCAGCCGCATGGACGGCATCGAGCATCGCGCGCGGGATCACGTCGGCGGCGTACCGGAGCGCGGAGGCCGATGCGGAGAAGCGCGCCGGTATCGCGACGAGAGGCCGCCGTCCGGTGTCGGTTGCTGTCACCGCGCCACCTCGCCCTCCATTAGATCGTTTGGGTACGAACGTATTTGATCACGAGGGGGTTGGCAATGGTCAACCGGGCCTGGATCCCTTCCGGTCGCCGACCCGCGTTTGCGACGATCCCCGACGGGTACGCCTAACCGCAGCAGATGTCGGACTCGAGGAGGACCCATGCCTGGCAACAAGACCCCCGGACCATCGGTCAAGGACGACAAGACCTATGAGAAGTTGCGCGACCAGGGCGCCAGCAAGGAGAAGGCCGCCCGCATCGCCAATGCCGCGTCCAACTCATCGAGGAGTTCCGTCGGCCGGAAGGGTGGCAAGGCGGGAAGCTACGAGGACTGGACCAAGGACCACCTCCTCAAGCGTGCCAGGGAGATCGGCATCGACGGCCGCTCGACAATGAACAAGTCGGAGCTGATCGACGCGCTCCGCAATCACTAGGTCGCGAATGTCGCGCGCGGTTGAAGCCGGTGGGTGGAGTGTGGCGAGCTTCGCGCTCTGGCTGACCACCTTGTCCTCGGTGACCGTGCCCGAAGTGGTGTGCGCCGCCGCAGTCGCGGTGGCCTGCGGCATCCTCGCGCCGCTCATGCGTCGTGCCCTGGACATCCAGGACCTCGTTACGGCACGGCGCCAGCTGAAGGAGGGGCTGGGCAATGGACGCCCTGCTCGTCGGTGAGCTCGTCCTGATCGGCATCGGTCTGCCTGCCGCGCTCTGGATGGCGACCCGGAGAGAGACCCTTGACCGCCTCGTCGGCATGGAGATCGCCGGTGTCGAGATCATCCTCTCGATGCTGGTCTTCAGCGAGATCGTCGAGCAGCCGTCGTACCTGATCGTGCC
>Ga0164242_10008224_pt1 | contig 11327 bp, 3 predicted proteins | sample OricomgcompostMG_FD_108783 | JGI IMG/M metagenome (GOLD analysis project Ga0164242, IMG submission 108783) | Miracle-Growth compost microbial communities from Emeryville, California, USA - Original compost - Miracle growth compost (MG) ...
GAAACCGAGCATGAAGAATTGCTCAAGGAAATCGAACGTTTGCGTGGCATTCTTGCCGACGTCGGCAAAATTCGCGGCCTCATCAAAGCCGATATGGCGCGCATCAAAAAGGAATATTCCAATCCGCGCCGCACCCAGATTCGCGATCAGGAAGCGCAGGATATTTCGGTGGAAGATTTGATCTCCGAAGAAGATGTCGTCGTCACTATCACGCGCGACGGCTACATCAAAAAACTGCCGATGGACACTTATCGCACGCAGGGACGCGGCGGTCGCGGCGTTATTGGCCTGACCAAAAAAGAGGAAGATTTGGTGGAGCATTTGTTTGTCTGCACCACGCATCACATTCTTTTGTTCTTCACCAATCGCGGCCAGGTTTATCAGTTGAAAGGCTACGAAATCCCATCGGCCAGCCGCCAAAGCCGTGGCACTCCGATTATCAACTTGCTGCAAGTAGAACGTGGCGAGCAAGTGACGGCAGTGCTCAATGTGGATGACTTTTCCGAAGGTCGTTTTCTCTTCATGGTGACACGTAATGGCGTTGTCAAAAAGACTTCGCTGGCCGATTACGCCACCAAACGTCAGGGCGGATTGATCGCGATTAATCTGGATGAAAATGATGATCTGCCGTATGTTTTTCAGACCGATGGTTCCAAAGAAATTATCCTGGCGTCGCATCAGGGAATGAGTATTCGTTTCAAAGAAGACGACGTGCGTCCTATGGGACGTAACACGCGTGGCGTCACCGGAATGCGTTTCAAAAAAGCCGGCGATTACATCGTGGGCGCGGCTGTGGCCGATCATGAACATAACATTTTGGTGGTCAGCGAAGGCGGCTATGGCAAGCGGAGCAAAGTGGAAGATTATCGCATGCAGTCGCGCGGCGGCACCGGCGTTATCACACTAAAAGTCACCGATAAAACTGGCCCGTTGCTCAGCCTCAAGTCTGTGACTGATGAAGAAGAATTGCTCATCATGACCAACAACGGCGTCGTCATCCGTCAACGCGTCAACGCCATTCGTGAAACCGGCCGCGTAGCGCAAGGCGTTCGCCTCATTCGTCTGGATGAGAATGACAAAGTCGCAGCAATCGCCAAGATTCTGCAAGATGAAGATGCGGATACGAATGCTGAAGGCGTGGTCGAAGGTGTTGTGGAATCGGAATCTGTGGAAGTTGACGAAGGGTAGAAAGTACTTTTAATACAAAAACCGCTCTCTTGCATTCTGCGAGGGGGCGGTTTTTGTATTAAAAATACTTTTGAGGTGTTTCTTCTCTCCGAAGAGGCGTAATAGCGCATAAAAATACATCCTTCCAGTTCATAAATTATCTTGAGAATCAACACGATTTTTATTATCCTTTTACCTCAATTTTAAATATTTGTGCATTTATTTGATCCGTTATACCATGCAAGAAAACTATTTTTATTCCTTGAGCAACAAACAACGCGTTTGGCTGCGCCGCACTTTGGCGCACAGTCTTAAAAGTACTTTTGTGATCCCCGCTGTGGGCGCGGGACTATTGATCAGCGCGGCGGCTTTGCCGGCGCGGGCGATCGAGTATCACGTTGTTGGCGCAACCGGGGTAACGGACGCTACTCATTTTCATACGCTGGCGGATGCCATCACGGATTTGAATATCCATGGTGGCGTCAGCAATTCTATCCAGTTTGATGAGACGGCATTGGTGGGCAATCTTTACTCTCAGACCAATGATTTGCCAATGATTACCAAAAGCGTGGATATCGATGCCACTGGCGTAACGCTTGATGCTAATCAGCATCGCGCCTTCATGTTTGGTGATGGCGTCGTTCCCATAACCGTCAACATCAATGGTCTCACCATTATGGATGCGAAAGCGCAAGGCGGAAATGGCTCTGATGGTGGCGGCGGCGCCGCCGGATTGGGTGGGGCAGTGTTCGTCAATTCCAATGCTGATGTCACGCTCAACAGTGTCTATTTCAAGCAAAATACTGCGCAAGGTGGCAACGGCGGTGCAAGTTCTTCGGGCGGCGGCGGTGGTGGCGGTGGTTTACAGGAAAATGGCGAAGTCAGCAGCGATAATCTGGATGGCGGTGATGGCGGCAATCCGAATGGCGGAGTTGGCGGCGACGTCGACGGCGGTGGAGGCGGTTATGGCGGCGATGGCAGCATCGGCGGTTTCGGTGGCGGTGGCGGCGGCGGTGGAGGTGGCATTTATGGCGGCGGCGGTAGCGGCGGCACTGGCGGCTTCGGCGGCGGTGGTGGTGGCGGCGCCGTCGGTACTTTCGGCGGTGACGGCGGCAACGGTGGCTTTGGCGGCGGCGGCGGCGGTGGTGGTGCCGCAGGCGGTGATGGCGGTAGCGGCGGTTACGGCGGTAGCTATGGTCATGGCGGCACCTTTGGCGGCAACAGCATCGGCGGTTACGGAGGAGGAGGTGCTGGTTTTGGCGGTGCGGTCTTCGTGCGCAATGGCGGCAACTTGACGATTGCAGGCGAGACTACTATAAATGACAATTCGGTTGCGGGTGGTTCAGAAAACCTTGGCGGGGCTGCCGGCAGCGGCATTTTTCTAAATGGGAAGGATCTGACGATTGGCAGTTCCACCGATGAAAGTACTTTTACGACCACCATCAATGACAACATCGCCGATAGTTCCAGCGGAATCGGCACTTATACAGAAACCGGCGCGGGCGGCATCACCAAAAACGGCGCGGGCACATTAGTTCTGGGCGGGCATAACACATTCACAGGCGGCTCCACTTTGGCAGACGGCACCGTTGATATCGTTAATAACGATTCATTGGGAACGGGCGACGTGACGGTGGCTGGGCCGGACAACATTAAAACGCTGAATTACGTTACGGACGGATTGAATATCAACAATAAAATCATCCTCAATGATGATGTGAATCTGAATGTGGATGGCGACAACTCTGCTACACAAAGCGGCATTATTTCCGGCAATGGCGGCATTACCAAAACCGGCGGCGGCACATTGATATTGACGTCGGAAAATAACACGTATTACGGTGATACCAATGTCAATGAAGGCATCCTGGAAAACACGGGGATTCTTAGGAATACAAATGTCATCGCCAATGCTGGGGCCACGTTTCACAACGTGTTTGTCGACAGCCAGCACAAAGGTTACGTTTATCAAAACGCCACGGCAAGCGGAGAGGGCAGTAAGATTATTAACGATAGCTATGTGCTGGGTAACGCCACAGCCAGTGGCAAAGGAAGTACTTTTGAAAACAATTTATACATCAGTGGCGATGCTCTGGCTATTGATGGAGGCTCGTTCGATAATACATATAACACGTATCCATCTGAAATTGTGGGTAATGCTACATCAGATGGCGAAGGAAGTACTTTTAACAACTATGGTCAGGTAGATAAAGACGGCGCCGCTAATAACGGTGGTTATTTTTATAATGACACTTATGGCTTTGTCACCGGTCATGCATCTGCTGACGGCGCCGGTAGTGTTTTTGATAATAGTGGGATTGTTGGCAATAATAACCCTTATGCGGCAGATGGCGAAGGCGCTTCCGCGACCAACGGCGGCACTTTCAACAACGGCAGCTTTGGGGCTATAGCGGGAGATGCCACAGTTTCCGGCATTGGAAGTACTTTTAACAATAGTGGCGGCATATCTGGAGATGCCTCTGTGTCGGGTGCAGGAAGTGTTTTTAATAATAACGGTGGTTATATGGATGGCGGCGCTACCATTTCAGATGGCGGTTCTTTTTATAATAACGGCTACGTCTACGGCAATGCCACCGTTTCCGGCGATGAAAGTACTTTTGAAGTTGGAACTGGGGGTGTGATCGGTAGCGCCACTATAAATAGCGGCGCGCTCAATGCCAATGACGGCCTGGTGTATTTCGGATCATTAGTTGGTGGGGGTGTGCAGGGCGGCGTTATTCTCACTGAGACCGGAAACGCCAATGTGGGAAATGCATCCGTCAGTGGCGATGGCTCCCATGCTTCCGGAGCGAATGACACCATCTATCGGATATTGGAAACCAATGACCCTTACGGCGGCAATGGCACTGTCGGCGTGTCCAACAATGGTTCGGGCAATTTTACCATTGGCAGCGGCAATATCGGTAGCGTTCAGGAAACGGCCAACGGGAATGATGTATTTAATACGTTGAATTACTATGGCATTGGCAATGCCGTGCAAAACAGCGGCAACGGAACTTTCGCGGTGGGGCATAATACGATTTATGGTAATGATAATGTTGTCACAAACAGTGTTGCCACATTTGGAGTAGACGGACATTTCAATCCTGTGCCTACGGGCTTTGGAAACATCTTGCAAACCGGCACAGGAAATGTCATCATCGGCGGCGCGGATATTCACGGCGATGGTAATCATATTACCAACAACGTGGGAAATATCACCGCCACTAACGGTGCGGTAAAAGTACTTTTTAATACGCTGCACAGCAACGGTAATATCAGCGAAGAAAATCTAGGTCATCAGGATTTAAGTGGTGGAGCCGTTGGTCATTATGGCGACACTGATGTAACGCTGCCTGCTGATAGTAACAATAACTCCGACACTATTACCATCAATGGTATTGATGTGGACGGTACCACCGCCAACATTGGCGGCGGATCGCATGACGTGCAGGGCGATCACAATAATTATCAGGTGATCGTGAACACGCAGGACGGTGATGATAACGCCATTAGCCTGACAGACGGTGCAACGGCGGTGCTAAGCGGTGGTGATAACACCATCACCGGCAGTCACAACAATTTCGCCAACACTGTGAACGGCAATGTGAGTGTGGATGGAAGTACTTTTGTCCTGGATGCCGGCACCATTGCAACGCCTGATGACAGCGCCAATAGTAATAATAGTAGCGGCAATACAATTAACGGTAATGTTTCTTTAGTCAATAGTGGGGAATACACCGATGGTGGCATGTATATTTACGGTCAGACCACTGATGTTGCGAGCGGCACTAATTCTGCATTTAATATTATTAAAGGAAGTTTGAATGCTACCGATTCTTATATCCAGGTCAGTGGTCATAATAACACTGTTGAAGGAGATGTGAATTTAATTAATGATTGGGAACAATCTGGTTTAGTCCTCGGCCAATTCGACAATATTACAAATTCATTACCTCAAACACTGGAAAACAGTTTGCAGGTAAACGGCACCGTTACGACGGGTGGGTATGGTTACATTGCTGTTGCTGCAGGCGGCATTGCTTTGACTGGTGATAGCAATACAATCACCAATAAACTTATTGGCGACGTTACTTTGAATGGCGGCTCAGTGTATTTTGAGAATCAGGTTCAATTGCAAGGTGATAACAACCACATTATTAACACTATTGACGGCACCCTCTCGGGCGTAAATACATGGACGGTAATCGACCAATATAATGATTCATATGTAACAGGACAAAATAACGTTCTTAGCAATGAGCTAACTCAGGATTTGGCGTTTACCGATGGCGCCCATTTAAGGCAATCATCTGAGATGGATTTTACCGACGCTCAGAACAACCAGATCAACAATATCGTCACAGGCGCAATTACCATCAATGGTCCTGCTGCTTATGTCTGGCAGGGCGGAGAAACCCAGCAGGTTGATGCGAACAGCTCCAATAATCACATCAACAATACAATTATTGGCAATGTGACGGTCACCGGCCAGGGGAGCACCCTGGCTCAGGGGGGAGGATTTATCGGCGACACCTACAGCGCCAGCGATGCTAACGGTAATCAAATAACCAATCTGATCGATGGCCAGGTGATCGTTGAAGACGATGCATCATTTTTCATCGATGGCGAACGCAATATCGTCACTAAAGGAGTGACCACTACATCCAGCAGTGGCACACACATCGGTATCGGTCCGGTCGGCCAGGGAAACCAGCCATCTCTTGTGCAAACCTTAGATGCCGTCGAAACCCCCATCTACAACGAATCCACTGCCGATCATACCGTCACCGGTGGCGGGCATTTGCACATTGGATCCAGCGCCGGCGACATAACGCAAACCGTTAACGGTGATAATTTTCACGTCACCAACCGCGTGATCGGCGACGCTTCGCAAGCAACGCCGATTCAAGGAACCATCACTGTCATTGGCGCCGGCAGCACGTTAGGATTGGGCGATGGCTTACATGATTCCGATCATGGGGGATTGGGAGATTTAGACATAACCGGCGCCGGCAACATCATCGATAATTACGTGGGCGATAACCAGTCGACCGGCGATAATCACCTGGACGCGCAACTGCAAACGGTAACCGATGGCGGAAAAGTACTTTTGGGCGGACGCAACATCTTCTCTACCGGCACTGGCAACGTGGTGAATAACACCGTGGATCAGGATGTGACGTTGGGAAATGATGCCTCTGATTTTGCCTATTTGGAACTGGCAGGTACTGGCGCAAGTTCCACCGTTGGAGATAATGCTGCGACAGTGAACAACACTGTAATTGGCAATGTGATAGCGAACGGTGGAAGTGAAATTTTCTTGAACGGCAGCAACGGCGCGAACGCTTTCAATAAGATCACCGGCAGCGTGAATTTGAATAACAACGCTCAATTAACAGTGATGAACGGTAGTGAAGCTGGTGGCGGCAACGTGGTAACAGGTGGTATTAATTTGAATGGTGATAGATCAATAGTGTCTGTGGGGGGTGCGATACCCGGCACTAATAACCTCTTGAATAATAGCTTGAATGGAGATATTCATTTCCAGAATAGCAAATCAATTGTTGCTTTCGGCGCAAATTTAAACAACGCTGAAAATCGAACAAATACGATAACAAACTCTCATTATGGCATGATCGATTCTGGCGACGGTCTGGGTGGAACGGTATTCTTGACGAATATTATTAACGCCTCGAATAATAATGGAGTTTCCGATAATAATAATTCCATCACTACTAATCAGGTGGGCGACGTTGTTCTCACAGGAAGCGATTCAAGCATTTACATGCTGGGTAGAATTATGACGAACAACACAAATAACTCTTCGGGAACCAATGACATCGCTAACAGCATCATCGGCAATGTCGATGTGACCGATGGTAGTGTGAATCTGGGTAATACAAATGCGTTTTCTATTACAGCGGGAAATGGCATCAATACTATCACCAACACTATCACTGGCACCGTAACTCTGCACAACGCTGCACAACTCAATTTTTATGGAGATGACGGCAGCAGCGCTGACAACACTTTGACTAACGAGATTCAGACGTCTGCGTCGCTACACGACACATCACAATTGTTTGCCACAGGCGGCGGTAACATTGTATCAGATGGCATTACTCTATTGGATAATTCGAGAATGCAATTGAGCGCGCTTAGTGAGGCAGATCAGAGTTCTCAGAATGAAATCAATGCAGATATTAATCTGTATAATAGCAGCACAATTATTTGGGGCAATAATCCCAACTTGGCTTCCAATCCCACGATGGTTGCAAATAACCGTATTAACGGCAACATTATTACAGATGTCAATAGCGCGGCTACCCTAAAAGTACTTTCCGGCGGTTCCGGCGGCGCGAACAGCGCTTCGGGTCTAAACACCATCAATGGCGATTTGGCGTTAAATAACAAAAGTACTTTTGTGGTCAACACCGACGGTTCCATCAGCACCGGTTTGCAAGTAGATGGCGATGCGGATTTAGGTTCCGCAACTCTGTTTGTCAATTACAACGGCGACACGGCTCCCACATTGAACCAGAAAATGAGCTTGGTGGAAGCCATTGATGGTCGTACTTTGTCAAATGGATTTTCCAATGACACGATAATACTAATCGGCGATCAGGATTTTCTGCGAAAATACAGAGTGCAGACAGGCGTTGAGAATAACATGGCGTATCTGGAATTCCTCAACAGGCTGTTTGCGTTATCAGGCACCAGAAACCAGCAAAGCTTCCAGCGATACTTGAATAACTTACTGGAGAACACCGATACCATCGGCATCAATAACCTGTTGGATCTGTTAAACAATTCGGACAATCCGAATATCTTCAATAATTTCCTGGGTGATAGTTATTCTGCTTTCGATATGATCGGTTATCAAAACGCCAGCAATTTTGCGCATGCTGTGGCCGAACATGCAAAGAACCCGCTTTACTCCGCTTCAGGAACCTCTGGAAACAACCCGATGTACGAGTTGAATTTCGCCGACAATGGCGCACAGAGATTATCTGGTGTTGGCGCGCAATTAACATTAGTGCAACAAATGCTCAATCCACGTCCAGTCATGCAATTGGCGGCAAATGGTAATAATAATGACAGTAGTTTATGGGGCAGCGTGAGCGGCCACTGGTTGCACAACGAGAGTGATTCCACTTTAGGTTCCCCTGACTGGAGCCAGAACAGCAAGAGTGTTACTTTAGGTTATCAAGGCGGCGACAATTCGTTCAGCTGGGGCATCACTGGTGGTTATCACGACGGCACCATCAATTTCAACAACCGCAGCGCTGACGGCGATAACGATGGATGGAACGCCGGGTTGAATGCCTTGTGGCAAAGCAAGAGTCACACTTATGTGAACGGCGTGTTGACTTACGGACACGAAAGCAACAGCCTCACTCGCAACGACGGCCTCGGAACCAATAAAGCGGATTTCGATGCCAAGAGCTATTCGGCATTGTTGGAAGTGGGAAAACGCATCGACCGCAAAACATTTAGCTTTACCCCATATGCATCATTGCTGGGCGTCAAATATGATCGCGACGCGTTTACGGAAAGCGGCAGTGGCGCGGGACTGAGTGTGGATGGCGAATCGCACAGCTATCTCACTTCCACATTGGGCGTTCGCATCAGCCGCACCTTTCTGGATGAAAGCGGCCAAACCCGCGGCGGCGTGATGCTGGGCGCAAGTTATCAACATCAATTCTCAGGAACAGAATTCCCGGTAACAGCCAGCTTGAATGGAGCCATGGGATCCTCATCTTTCACCACATATGGCACACCACTTTCCAGCAATTCGCTCGGCATTCAATTAGGCGGTTATGGCAGAATCACCAATAATCTTTATGGTTTCCTCAACTACAGCGGCAACTTTGGCGGAGAGCAGAAGGTCAATTCGGTGACTGCCGGATTACAATATGGATTCTGAAGTTAGAAGGTAGAACAGGAAAATCCCTTAATTCCCCCTTTTAAAGGGGGAATAAGGGGGATTTTCTTCGTAGAACAAAAGTACTTTTACCCACTACAAAGATTGCACTAATTCAGGTAAATCTCCGATCCCATCCAAAATAAAATCCGCATTCTTCACCAAATTATCAATCCCCTCAATCCGTCGATCAGGAGTAGCCGCGACGCGCATTCCGGCGCATTGGCCGGCTTCGATGCCGGTGGGGGAATCTTCCACTACTAATACGTTTGCTGGCTCGATATGCAACTTGCTGGCGGCGCGCAGATAAATATCAGGATATGGTTTGCCGCGTTCCACTTCATCGCCTGTGGTGATCTTGTGAAAGTACTTTTTGATGTGGTGTCGTTCCAATAAAGGCAAGGCGCAATCACGTACAGTGCTGGTGGCGAGGCCGATTTGCAGATGACTTTCGCGCAGTTTCTCCAACACTTCGGGAACATTGGGGAACAGCTCGATATGCTTGGCGTAATATTCCCTGGCGGCTTCAATGCGCAGATGCACCAACTCGGTGATGGTTAAATCCAGGTTGTAATGATCTTTATAAAACTGCGACGACAACGGAAAACTTTTGCCCATTACATGCAGCTTGTGTTCGCCGTGATAATCGATGTTGAAATTGCGTAAAAAGGCGGCGTCGATGTCGGTCCATAAAGGCTCGGAATCCGCTAACACGCCGTCCATGTCGAAGATGATTGCTTGAATTGCCATGATAAAATCCGAATAGAGCTTATCATAAGATAATGGGCAACTTTAATTTGCCTTCTAAAAGTACTTTTTTCAGAAACCGTCTGAGAATAGGTGAATGTCATGCCGAGCGTAGTCGAGACATTTTTAGAGGGACACAGCAAGATTTCTCCACTGCACTCCGCTCATTCTTCGCTGCGTTCCGGTCGAAATGACACATTCATTCCAGCAATTGAGGCTTTAATGTGAAGTTGGAAGCATACCGGTGGCCCAATAAATTTGTGTGGATTTCAAACGTGCGTCCATTCCTGGTAAGACTTTATCGCGGAATGCTTCAAAAATTTCTCGATTCCACATGCCGTTATCCACTTCTTCAGCCAGCATTTTTATCGCTTGCATTTCTGTCATCGAAGGGCGATAAGGACGCCATAATCGCATTCCTTCATAGACATCAACAACGGCAAAAATTTGCGCCAGACGCGGCACGTCATCGCCAGCCAGATTATCGGGATATCCTGAACCATCAAGGCGTTCATGATGATGACGGATGACGGGCAAGACGCCTTTGAGTGCGGCTACGGGATGACATAATTTCTCGCCCAACACAGAATGCTGTTTGATGATCTGCATTTCTCGCGGCGACAATGGCTGTGCTTTTTCCAAAATTGCGCCGGGGATACAAATCAATCCGATGTCATGCAAATATCCTGCTTTTTCCAAAACGCCCAGTTCCCACTCATCGCAGCCCAACACTAATCCCAGTTCCACAGCCATGTTTGCTAAGCGTTTGCAATGACCTTTATAATGAGGATTTTGTTCTTCTGCGCCTTCGGCCACACTCATTAAAGTGGAAGTGGCGCGATTGATTTCTTCCAAATAGCGGCGCATTCGGATTAAAGTGCGTACGCGCAAGATCAATTCACTCGCTGACAAATGGCGTGAAAGAAAATCGTCTGCTTCGCAATACGGCAGGTCACCTCTATTATAAGTGGAATCGACTATTTCTTGCTGGCGGCTTTTATAATCATCCTCTTCCAGAAAAACGGCGCAGGAAGTTTGCTGCAATTCTGGCGTTTTCTTGATGAAGTGGCAGATTTCACAACCGTTGCCATCGGACAGATGATCCCCGACCAACACCACGTCAAAAGGAATCCGCTCCAAATGTTCGAGGCCTTCCTCGGTCGTAGTACAACTCACCACATTATGCCTCGCATTGCGTAAAGCATTGCAGATTTGAGTGAGAAAATGAACGTCTTTTTCGACAACAAGGATATCGCCAGGGCGTTGTGCTTCCATAGTACTTTCAAAAATAATTTCCAGAATCGGTATGCACAGTTTACAACATGGTAAGGGAGAACGCCCTGTTAATAGGGCGTTTAGGGATTACGAATAACTCAAAAAATAGCGCCAACGGGAGTCGAACCCGTCTCTCCACCTTGAAAGGGTGGTGTCCTAACCGATAGACGATGGCGCCACGCAAAATAACGCGCATTCCCATTATATCACA
>Ga0164242_10008225_pt1 | contig 11326 bp, 8 predicted proteins | sample OricomgcompostMG_FD_108783 | JGI IMG/M metagenome (GOLD analysis project Ga0164242, IMG submission 108783) | Miracle-Growth compost microbial communities from Emeryville, California, USA - Original compost - Miracle growth compost (MG) ...
GCCGCCTAGCGGCGGCTGTCGGATAAACGGCGCTCGGTTGAACGACTGAACGCCGCCTCGAGCGCGCCCACTTTCCGCGCCGTTTATCCGACAGCCGCCGCTAGGCGGCCCTCATTGCCTTTGCCGATCGTCACGCGCAGCAATCCTATGACCGGAAAGGCTTGCCGCTGAGCCCTCGCGAACCTGACGGCGACCTTGGCGCTCGCCACCTGTCGCGCGAGACCTCCTCCTGTACAGGGTCAGCGACGAGCGGCTGATTGTTCATGCTGTTCGCGATCTTCGACTTGTTCGGCGGCTGGGTTTATTCGATCGCCTTGCCGCTACGCCCCGCAAGATCGACGACATACTGCCATGCGACGCGGCCCGAGCGGCTGCCGCGGCGCGTCGCCCAGGCTATCGCCTCGTGGGGATCAAAGTCGAGGCCATGAGCCTCGGCATAGGTGCGAACGATCGCGACATAGCCGTCCTGATCGACGACATGGAAGCCGAGGCTGAGACCGAAGCGATCGGCGAGCGCCATGTGATCGTCGACCGCGTCACGCGGGTTGATCGCGCTTTCCTGCTCGGCGATATCGCGCGGAACGAGGTGGCGGCGGTTCGAAGTGACGATAAGGCGCGTGTTCCGGGGACGCGCCTCGGCGCCCCCCTGCAGCATCGAGCGAAGCTGGCGCGCGTCGGCGGCAGCGTCGAACCCGAGGTCATCGATGAACAGCGCGAAGGCGCGACTGACCGGCGCGATAGCGTCGAACAGCGCAGGTAGGCTGTGCAGGCTGTCACCAGGCGCCTCGACCAGCGCAATGCTGCCGTTCGCTGCCTGAACCGCGGCGATCGCGCTCTTTACCAGCGCAGACTTGCCGGTGCCGCGCGCGCCCCACAGCAGCACGTCCTGCGCAGCGTGGCCGACCGCCAGCCGCTCGAGATTGGCGACGAGCGCCGCCTTCTGCTGTTCGATGCCGTGCAGCATGGCAAGCGGCAGCGGCGCAAAGTCCCGCGCCGCGACCAGCGCCCCCTGCCGCCAGACATAGGCCGGGTAAGCAAGCGGGTCGGCAGGCTCGGGCGGCGGCGGGGCAAGACGGTCGAGCGCGGCGGCGATACGGTCGAGCGGATCGGTCATGGTTACTGCCCTACTCGATCGGCGCGCGGATGAAAACGACCTCGCTGTTCGCCCCCAGCTACGTCAAATCATTATTCGAGCGGTGTTCGGCTTCGCTCAGGGCAAGCGCACGTTGGCGGCCAAGCGGGCCAGGTGGGCTGCGATCTGCGGATCGGCCGGCGCAAGACTTGCCGCCTCGGTCAGCAGCTGGCGCGCACCGTCGCGATCGCCGGCCTTGAACAGCGCCCAGCCAAAGGCGTCCGCAACCGCCGAATTCATCGGCGCAAGGCGGTAGGCGGCAGCCCCATAGGCGCGGGCCGTGACCGAGTCGCCGTCCTCGGCATAGGCCAGCGCCAGCTCACCGAGGATGGCGGCATCATTATTGCCGAGCGTCGCGCGCAGCCCTTCAAGCGTGTCGATCGCCGCGTCCCAGTCGTGCGCTGCAATTTGCCAGTGCGCGGCGAGGCGACGCGCGGAAATGTCGGCGGGATTTTGCGACAGGTAAAGTGCTAGCGCTCGCTGGGCATCAGGACGGCGGCCGATCGCGTCGAGTCCCGCGACGAGGCGCAGCATTACCGGCTGATCGAAGCGCAGGTTAGCGGCGCGCTGATAGGCCATAACGGCATCGGCGGAGCGCTTCATCGTCCACAGCACATCGCCGAGGATCATCTGCGCCGCCGGCGCGCCAGGCGAGGCGTGGACCAATGCCTGGGCATGGGCCAGCGCAGACGCCAAGCTGCCGGCTTCGACGAGGCCGCGGATATAGCCGAGCTCGGCGACCGGGTCGTCGGGCGAATCGTCCGCCGCGGCGGAAAGCGTCGAGAGGTCGTCATCTGTGCCGAACGGGACCGGGGCGCCGGGTGCGGTCCTTGCCGCGCCATCGATGAACTTGGCGGCCCAGTCACGCTTGCCTTCGGCTTCGAAAGCGCGGGCGACCAACGTCAGCGTATAGCTGTCGGCGTCGTCACGCAGCGCGATCGGCTTAAGCACGGCGAGCGCTCCGGCGGCATCGCCCAATCGGAGCAGCGCGGCGCCGAGCAGTCGGCGGGCAGTGACGTTCATCGGCTGCTGCTCGATCAGCTGGCGCCAGTCGTCGGCCGCCTGCTGGTCGGCGCTGGCGCGATAGGCGAGCACGCCATTGAGCAGCAGCGCTCCGGGTGTGTCGTCAAGCGCACCACCGGTACGGTGCATCAAATCGCGGGCGAGCGCATCGTCGCCGGCGCGCGCGGCAAGCACCGCTTGCAGATAATAAGCACGCGGCTCATCGGGACGCGAGGCAAGTGCGCGGCGCGTGGCGTCGAGCATGTCCTCGTATCGGCCAAGATCGCCTAGCGTTGCCGCCTTGGCGATCAGCGTATCCGCATCGCCAGGATCGATTTTCAGCGCGGCGTCGAACCACGGCAGCGCGGCCTCCAAGCCATATTGGCCGCGGATCAGCTCCCCCTTTAAGGTCAGCGTGTCGGCATCGTGTCGATTGAGCGCCAGTGCGCGATCCACCGCCGCTATCGCCCCGGCAATATCGCCCGATTGCCGGCAAAGATCAGCGAGAGTTGCCCAGCCGGCGGCATCTTCGGGATTGGCATTAAGCCAAGCCGTCATCGTGGCACGCGCGGATGGAAGATCATCCTGCGCCGCCTGCGCCTGCGCCCTTACCCGCGCCGCAAAGCCAGCATAGCGCGGCAGCGCCTGTGCCGCTTCGGAAAGCGCGCGGCCTGGATCGCCTTCAAGCAGTTGCGCTTCGGCGCGCAAATGATGCGTACGGGCCTGCGGGAACCCGGAAGCGACGGCGCGATCGAGCTCGGCATCGGCCGCGGCACCGTCTCCCGCCGCAAGGTCGAGGCGGGCGAGCAAAGCCTGCGCCTCGCCCCAATCGGGCTTGTCGTAAACCGCCTTGGCGGCGCCGGCCCGCGCGGCGCTGAGGTTACCCACATGATAATGTTGGAGACTGGAGATCAGCTCACCGCGCGCGCGGCCCGGCCTTGGCGCGTCGAGCCAGTGGCGCACCAGCAGCGTTGCGCCACCCAGAAGCATGACGACCGCGAGCGTCAGCCCGGCCCATTTGAGCCAGCGCCATGGCAGCCGCAATCCCAAGCGACGACGGCGGCGCACCCACTTTCGGCGACTCAGCGCCGACTCAGCCGTGGAGGCCATAGGATTTCAGCAGGTCGTACAGTGTCGGTCGGCTGATGCCGAGCAGCCGCGCAGTGTTGGAGATATTTCCGTCGGCTCGCGCCATGGCATGGCGGATCGCCTTGCGGTCGGCGGCCTCGCGCGCCGTCTTGAGATTGATGACAGTAGCGTCGTCCTCACCCTCTAGATCGAGGTCGAGGGCGGTCACGGTTTTACCCTCGGCCATGATAACGGCGCGCTTGACGCGGTTCTCCAGCTCGCGAACGTTGCCCGGCCAACTCCAGGCATCGATCGCCGCGCGTGCGTCGGGAGCAAAGCCGGTTACCTGAGGGTTGAGTTGACGTGCGTGGCGCGTGAGGAAATGCTGCGCCAGCAGCACCGCATCACCGGGCCTCTCGGCGAGCGAAGGAATGCGCACGACGATCTCGGCGAGGCGATAATAAAGATCCTCGCGAAACGACCCGTCGGCCACCATCGCGTCGACATCCTGGTGTGTCGCACACACGATGCGCGTGTCGACCGGAATCGCCTTGCGGCCGCCGATCCGCTCGATCACGCGCTCCTGCAGGAAGCGCAGCAATTTGACCTGGAGCGCCAGCGGCACGTCGCCGATCTCGTCGAGGAATAGCGTGCCGCCATGCGCCTGCTCGATCTTGCCCTCGGTAGTCTTGACCGCGCCGGTAAATGCGCCCTTCTCGTGACCGAACAGCTCGCTTTCAAGCAGGGTCTCGGGGATCGCCGCGCAGTTGATCACAACGAACGCGCCGCGCCGGCCAGAGGCCTCGTGAAGGCCGCGCGCGAGCAGCTCCTTGCCCGCACCGCTGGCGCCCAGCAGCATTACCGATACGTCGGCGCCGGCGACGCGCTCGATTGTCCGGGTCACCTTGAGCATCTCGGGCGCGGCCGTGATGATACCGCCGAGCACCGACTGGCCGGCCGACTGCGCCGCGAGGCGACGGTTTTCCGTCTCCAGCGCGTGGACGTGGAACGCGCGTTCGACGATCAAGCCGAGCGTGTCGATGTCGATCGGCTTCTGGTAAAAATCCCACGCGCCGTCGGCAATCGCCTTGAGCGCGCTTTCGCGCGCACCATGACCCGAGGCGACGATCACCTTGCAATCGGGCTTGAGCGACAGGATCTCGGCGAGCGCGGAAAAGCCTTCGGAAACGCCGTCCGGGTCGGGCGGCAGGCCGAGATCGAGCGTCACCACCGCCGGCTCCTCGGCACGGACGAGGTCGATTGCCTCGGCTCGGTCGGCGGCGACCAGGACTTCATAGCCGTCATAGGCCCAACGCAATTGGCGCTGGAGGCCGAGATCGTCTTCGACGATCAGCAGCTTGCGGACGCCGTCGGTCACGCAGCCCTCCCCATTTCATGATTCTCGGCGAGCGGCAGCGAGACGCGGAAGCGCGTTCCCTCTCCTTCGCGGCTGGCGACGGTAAGAGTTCCGCCCATCGCCTCGGTGAGCTGGCGCGCCTCGAACGCGCCAATGCCGAAACCGCCCGGCTTCGACGAAACGAAGGGGCGAAACAATTGATCGCGTACGAAAGCGGGCGCCATGCCGCAGCCGTGGTCGATTACGTCGATTGTTGCGCGGCCGTCCTCCTCGCCAAGCGCAAGCGTGACTGGCAGGTCAACGGGGCTCGCCTCGATCGCGTTTTGAACGAGGTGGCCGAGCAGTTGCTCGAGCCGGCCGACATCGGCGAGCACAGGACATGGGCAGCTTCCCACGACCGTCACCGAATGTTGTGCGCGGCGTCCCGCGACGAGCCGCTCGATCAAGCTGTCGAGTGCCACCGGCCCAACGCGCTCGTTGCGGCCGCCGTGGTGCTGCGATAGCCGCGCGAGAAGCGCGTTCATCCGCGCCGCCGAATCCTTGAGCGTCGCCACCATGTCGGCGCGAAACGCAGGATTGTCGGCGTGGCGCTCGGCGTTGCGCGCAACAAGCGTCAGCTGGCTCACCAGGTTCTTGAGGTCGTGAATGATGAAGGCGAAGCGGCGATTGAACTCGTCGAAACGGCGCGCCTCGGCGAGCGCTGCATGGCTCGCCGCCTCCGCGAGATAGCTCGCCGCCTGCCGGCCGAGGATTCGCAGAAGATCGAAATCCTCCCAGTCGAGCCGGCGGTCGATGGGCGGACGAGCAAGCAAAATGATCCCGGCAAGCCGGTCAAAATGGGAGAGCGGCACCAGCGCCCAGCTCTCGGCGCGCTCGAGCATCCATAGCGGCATCGCCGATCGCAGCGCGGGATCGCCGTCTTCGGCGCGAATTGCGTCGAGCTCGACGATCCGTCCATCGCCAAGGCGCGCGGCCAGAGCAGCGTCGTGGCCTAGCACAACATCGCTTTGCCAATTCCAGGCCCCGGCGATGGCGAGGCCGGTCGCGTCGGGTACCAGCAGCAATCCGGCCGGCGAATCGACGACGTCTGCCACCGCCTTGATGATCCGCTGTTCAAGCGGCGCCGCATCTTCGCCCGGCCGGCCCAGCGTCTCAGTGAAACGAACCCATTCCGCACGGTAATCATAGCGATGGCTGAACAGGTGCTTGGCAATCTTGACCTTGGTCCAGGCGCGCAGCCAGGGCGTCGAAACGATGGTGAGGATCGCCGCAGTAGTGCCGAACACAAAGGCAGTCTCGATCACGCGGGCGTGGGCGCCGCCGACCGACGCGATCACCCCTGTCGCGACGACCATCGCCAGCACGTAGAGCACGATCCCGACGAGCGACAGCGATTGATAGGCGACTGTGCGCGATAACTGCAGCGACCAGTCGCCATTTCGGTGCACCGCAAGCGCGAAGAGCGGCGCCAGCGCGGCCAACACGACGCCGCGGACCGCAGCAATACCCGTCGGCCACGCCCCGGTGAAATAGGCGGCAGCATAAAGCGTAAGGTCGCTCGCCCAGAACAGCGCCAAGGCGACCGCGGCGAGCCTTAGCCCGTTGCGCGTCCCTGGCGTCACGGTGGCATAAAGATGCTGGACCAGCACCAGCGCGCTGACCGCGACCATCATGCGTAGCACCAGCGCCGCGGTGAGCAGGCCGGGCTGCGGCAAGGCGGCGGGGGCGCCAAGCGCAATGTCGAGCGTGGTCGCGGCGACGACGATCGCGGCGACCACGGCATAAACCAGTGCCACGCCGCCAGTCGGTTCACGGCCACGGCGGACCAGCGCCGCCATGAAGCTGAGCCAGGCGAGATCGCGCAGGCTCTCGACCAGGCGGACAACAGGGTCGCGCACTTCGATTCCGGCGGCGGCGAGCGCCCAAAGCGCGGTAAGCCCGAGCGCGCAAGTGAAGGCAAAGCGCGGCATAGCCGTCGCCGCGCGGCGCGCCTCGGCTGCGGCGATCAGTGCGAACAGCAACGCCGCGAGCGCATGTCCCCACAAGGTAAATGCCGCCAACATCGCCTAGCGTGCCCCCTCCGGCCACAGCACGACGCGAATCGTCTGCAGCAAGATCAGCAAGTCGAGAAACGGCGAATAATTCTTGGCGTAATAGAGATCGTATTCAAGCTTTTGCCGCGAATCCTCGATCGATGCGCCATAGGGATAGTTGATTTGCGCCCAGCCCGTGATCCCCGGCTTCACCATGTGGCGTTCGGCGTAATAGGGAAGCTGCTGCTCAAGTTCGTCGACGAACTGCGGACGTTCAGGGCGCGGGCCGACGAAGCTCATCTCGCCCTTGAGGACGCTCCATGCCTGCGGCAGTTCGTCGATGCGAAGCTTGCGGATGATCCGGCCAACGCGGGTGATGCGCGGATCGTCCTTTTCCGCCCAGACCGCCTGTCCCGCGACCTCGGCATCCTGGCGCATCGAGCGCAGCTTCACGATATCGAAGCCAGTGTTATAGAGCCCGACCCGGCGTTGGCGGTAAAAGGCGGGGCCGCGGCTTTCCAGCTTCACCGCCAGGGCCGTCAGCGCGATCAGCGGCAGTGTCAGCGCCAGCAGGACAAGGCTCGCGGTGATATCGAACATCCGCTTGATGATGCTCGACAGCATCCGGCTCGACGAGAAGCCGTCGGAGAAGATCAGCCACGACGGATTGACGCTGTCGAGATCAACACGGCCAGTTTCGCGCTCGAGGAAGGTCGAGATCTCGTTGACGTGGACCCCGGTGGTCTTGATCCTGAGCAGGTCCTTGAGCGGCAGCGCGTTGCGGCGTTCTTCGAGCGCCAGCACCACTTCACTCGCGTTCAGCAGCACGACGTGATCGGCAAGGTTGTAGATCGCATCACGAGCGATCGCCTCGGGAATGACCCTGTTGCTTTCGTTCATCGCGACATAGCCGACGACAACGAACGCCGCGCCCGGCGTCGCCGCCAGCGCCTTAAGTCGCGCCGCCCGCGGGCCGGCGCCGAGTACGACCACGCGCCGCTTGAAAACCTGGCTCCCTAGCGTCTTGCCGAGCAGCACCCGCAAGCCGATCAACAGCACGGCGGCAAAGCCCATCGCGTAAAGAAGGTTAGAGCGCCAGAACGTCAGCGCCGGGATCAGGAAGAACACGGCGCTCAAGAAAATCGTGCCGAGCGAAATTGCCACCAACAGCCGCACGGCCGCGTATTTTAACGATTGAAGCGCGTCGGCGCCGTACACGCCGACCGCGATCATCGCCAGCTCGAGGGTCGCCGCGAAGCTGGCGAGCTGGGGAATACGCGTGTGGATCGGCTGAACCGCCATCCCGATCTGGTCGGCGCGGACTGTCCAGCCCAACTCCGCGGCCGTCAGAAGCAGGACGATGTCGAACAGCCCGAGCAGCAGCACGGCGTTCGGCACATAGTGCTTGAACAACCTGATCATCGCCGCGGCCGTGCCCTGACAACGGGTGTAAAGAATCCCGACATTCCACCGCTGTCGCAGAAATTGACAAACAAAGGTTGAATCAATGCAGCCAAAAACGACCGAGAGAGGTTGTGGAGCGTCGGGATATCCACGACATTGATCGCCGACCCAGGAGATTTGCATGGCCAACCCGCCGCGTATCGTACCCGTGATCCTGTCCGGCGGCTCGGGGACGCGGCTGTGGCCGATGTCACGACCCGAGCGGCCCAAACAGCTACTGCCGCTCACCGCGGAGCAGACGATGCTGCAACTGACCGCCCGCCGAACCGCCGACCGGACGCGGTTCGAGGCGCCGATCGTCGTCGCCAATACTGCCCATGCGGACGCGATCGAGGACCAACTCGCCGAGAACGGCACACCGGCCGGTGCGTTGATCCTGGAGCCCGCGGGCCGCAATACCGCCCCGGCGATTGCGCTTGCAGCGATCGCGGCCGGCGGCAGCGCGCCGCTGCTCGTGATGCCGTCTGACCATGTCATTGCCGATGTCGCAGCGTTCCGCGCGGCAGTTGACCGCGCGCTGCCGCTTGTCGACCAGGGATGGCTGGTCACTTTCGGCATCGCGCCCGATTCGCCTGAGACAGGCTATGGCTGGATCGCCGCGGGCGAGGCAATTGCCGAAGGCGTCAACCGCGTCGAACGCTTCGTCGAGAAGCCGCCGCGGGACCGTGCCGAGGCGATGCTCGCCGCCGGCGGGCATTACTGGAACGGCGGGATCTTCCTGTTCCGTGCCGACATGTATCTCGGCGCGCTATCGGTTTTTGCGCCCGACATGCTGGTCGCCTGCCAGCGGGCGATGGACCAGGCCGAACGGAACGGCGCGCGGATCAGCCCCGATGCGCTGGAGTTTACCGCTTCTCCGGCCGATTCGATCGACTATGCGGTGATGGAGAAGGCCGATCGCGTCGCGGTGGTGCCGGTCAGCATGGGATGGAGCGACGTCGGCAGCTGGGATGCGCTCCATGCGCTCAGCGAATGGGATGGCGCCGGCAACGCATGTGCAGGGCAGGTGCTAACGATCGATTCGAACAATTGCCTGGTCCGTACCGATGGACCCCGCGTGGCGCTGGTGGGCGTCGACGACCTGATCGTGGTGGCAAGCGGCGACGACGTGCTGATTGTGCCGCGGGGACGGAGCCAGGAAGTCAAGAAGCTGATCGAGGCGATGAAGGGCTGAACACCGCCCCCTAAGCATCAGTCTCCGATTCCTTCGCGCCGCCTCAGCGCCAACTTGCGATCGACCCCATAGGCATAGCCGCCGATACTGCCGTCGGCGCGTTGCACGCGATGGCAGGGAATGACGATCGGCACATGGTTGGCACCGCAAGCGGTCCCGGCAGCGCGAACCGCCTTGGGGTTGCCGGCGGCAGCGGCAAGTTCGGCGTAGCTCCTCGTTTCACCAGCGGGAATGCGGCGAAGTTCTTGCCAGATCGCCTCCTGGAATGCCGTGCCCCGCACGTCGAGCGGCAGGTTCTGGTCGCGTTCGGGCGATTCGACCTGCGCGACGACCCGCGCGGCGAGATCGGCAAGCGCAGCGCCCCCGGCCACGATCTCGGCATTGGGGAAATGGGCCTGAAGCGCCGCCTCGTCCTCGTCGAAAGCGATGCGGCACAGTCCCTTGTCGGTCGCCGCAACCAGCATCGGGCCGAGGCTGGTGTCGGCGACCGTCCAGCGGATTGTCACGCCGGCACCGCCGCGCCGCCACGCGCTCGGCGTCATGCCGAGCCGCCTAGCACCGCCTTCGTAGAACCGGCTCGGCGCGGAATAGCCAGCCTCGTAAATCGCGTGGGTCACGGATGCCTCTTGTTTAAGTGCCTCGGCGACGGCGCGCGCCCTCAGCCCGCGCGCATAGGCCGCGGGCGTCACCCCCGTCGCGCGCTTGAACAGCCGGTGGAAATGGTGTGGCGCATAGCCCACCTCGGCGGCCAGCTCGTCGAGCGGGATCGTCTCCTCCGCGGCCTCGATCAGGGCCACTGCGCGCGCTACGGCGATGCGATCGCGGCCGACCTCGTCGGGCTTGCAGCGCATGCAGGCGCGGAAGCCCGCAGCGCGCGCAGCCGCAGGATCGGCATAGAAGCGCACGTTCTCGCGCCGCGGATGGCGCGCAGGGCAGCTCGGCTTGCAATAGATGCCGGTCGTGGTGACGGCGACCACGAAGCGGCCGTCATGCGCGCGATCACGGGCACTGAAGGCCGCCCAAGCTGCATTTGCATCGAGGATCGAAGCGTTGTCCATGGCCCGGATATAAGTCATGCCAACGGCCGCGGCATCCCGCGTCTTGCGGCCAAAGACAGCTGCGAAAATCTGCGGCGAGCCGCGATCAAATCGATGGTGTCGCGCGGGCCATCCCGGTATAGGCGCCGCGCTGATGGCCGCTGCGCTCCTGTCCCGTTCGTCCTATCGAGAGCGCGCCTCGCTCGGCAGTCGTCTGTCCGCCCTGGCGCTGGCGCTCGGCGTTGCCGCGCTCGTAATCCTGCTGCTGATCCAGCTCGGCATCCTGCCGCCGCCGCTTTCGAAGAAGGGCGAGCGGCTTTTGACTTTCAACGTACCGCCCCCGATGCGGACCGAGGCCGCGCGCACGCACGCCGAAAAACCTAAGCCGACCGACGGCGGATCGGCAGCGCCGCGGATCGCACCGCCTTCGCCGCCTGCGCCGGCTCCGAAAACGCCGGCGCCGCTGCCACAGCTGATCCAGCTCAGCGACGCCGACTTTGCCGCTTCCGACATCGGCAAGATGGCAGCGCAGCCGAGCGACAATGCAGCGGGCGCTGGCGGCGGCAAAGGCAATGGCAGCGTCTATGGTCCCGGCGAAGGTCCGGGCGGCGCGCAGCTCTACAGGGCCGACTGGTATCGCCGGCCAAGCCAGGCCGAGCTTGCCACCTATTTGCCGAAAGACGGTCCCTCCACCGGCTATGGTCTTATCGCTTGTAAGACAATCGCGGACTATCACGTCGATAATTGCCGCGTGCTTTCCGAAACGCCGGGGTCGGGCTACGGCACCGCAATCCGCCGCGCAGCATGGCAATTCCTGGTGCTGCCGCCCCGGCTCGGCGACAAGCCAATGCTTGGCGTCTGGGTTAGGATCGAGATCGACATCACGCCGGGAGGCGCCGACCTGCGATGAGGCGTCACCGGCTTGCATCGGGCAGACACCGATGCTAGCAGCCCGCACAACCCATCGAGGGCCGTTTGCCGGCCCTCTTTTCGTATGGGCTGCAAGTTTCGAAGCGAGAACAGGGAAGACGATCGCGTGGAGGCATCCAGCGGGATTCA
>Ga0164242_10008226_pt1 | contig 11324 bp, 7 predicted proteins | sample OricomgcompostMG_FD_108783 | JGI IMG/M metagenome (GOLD analysis project Ga0164242, IMG submission 108783) | Miracle-Growth compost microbial communities from Emeryville, California, USA - Original compost - Miracle growth compost (MG) ...
AGCCTGGCCACAGGAACTTGCCGTCCTTGCCCTTGCGGAACCAGTTGACGTGGAACACACGCGGCAGCTTCGCGCCGGGCTGGTCGAACGACAGCCAGTGTGCGAAGTAGTCGCCGTAGTTGTAACCGCAGAACGGCTTCATCGCCATCGGGTCGCGGCGGATGTTGACGCCGACGTCGGTTGCGGCGGCGGTGGTTTCCGACGCCATCGATGCACCGACCAGCACGCCATGCGTCCAGTCGCGGGCCTCGAGCACCAGCGGCACGCGCGCGGCGCGCCGGCCGCCGAACACGATCGCGTCGATCGGCACGCCATCGGGATTTTCGGCTTCGGGCGACCAGCTCGCACACTGGTTGGCGCGAACGGTGAAGCGCGAATTCGGGTGTGCCGCGGGCCCGTTCGCCGGATCGTAATCGCGGCCCTGCCAGTCCTTGACCGGCGTGCGGTCGTCGAGGCCTTCCCACCACGGCTGGTTGTCTTCGGTGACCGCGACATTGGTGAAGATGGTGTCGTGCTGCAGCATCGCCAGCGCGTTGGGGTTGGTCTTCTTCGAGGTGCCAGGCGCGACGCCGAAGTAGCCGGCCTCCGGGTTGATCGCATACAGCCGCCCGTCCTTGCCCGGACGCATCCAGCAGATGTCGTCGCCGACCGTCCAAACCTTCCAGCCGTCGCGCTGGTAGCCTTCCGGCGGAATCAGCATCGCAAGATTGGTCTTGCCGCAGGCCGAGGGGAACGCCGCGGCGACGTAGCGGATTTCGTGCTGCGGGTTCTCGATGCCGACGATCAGCATGTGCTCGGCGAGCCAGCCTTCGCTGCGCGCCTGGTACGAACCGATCCGCAGTGCGTGGCACTTCTTGCCGAGCAGCGCGTTGCCGCCGTAGCCGGAACCGAACGATTTGATGGTGAGTTCCTCGGGGAAGTGCATGATCCAGCGGCGTTCGGGATCGAGTTCGCCGATCGAATGCAGCGCCTTGATGAAGCTTCCCTCGCGCTCAATGCGTTCCAGCGCGGCGGTGCCCATGCGGGTCATCAGGCGCATGTTGGCGACGACGTAGGGCGAGTCGGTGATCTCGACGCCGCAGCGCGACAGCGGCGAACCCAGCGGGCCCATGCAATAGGGGATCACGTACATCGTGCGGCCCTGCATGCAGCCTTCGAACAGCGCGTCGATCTTCGCGTGGGCCTCGGCCGGGTCCATCCAGTTGTTGTTGGGGCCGGCGTCGTCCTTGTTCTTCGTGCAGATGACGGTGAGTTTTTCGACGCGCGCGACATCCTTGGGGTCGGAGCGGTGCAGGTAGCAGCGCGGATGGGTTTCCTGGTTCAGTTCGATCAGGTCGCCCGTCTTCAGCATCTCGTCGACGAGCTGTCGGTATTCGGCCTCGGAGCCGTCGCACCAGTGGATGCGATCGGGTTTCGTCCTTTTGGCGACGTCGTCAACCCATCGGTTCAGGGAATCGAGTTTGCTTGGCATCGGTTGTGATACTCCAGAAGAAATCTTGTAGTTGTGTCAGGCATCGCGGTCATTGCTGCGGCGGAAGGTCTGGGGGTTTTTTGATGACCTTCGATGGACCGGTGTGTCGAGTCAGCCTGAACCAGCATTGTGCGAGCGTGCGTGTCCCGGGGTGTGCAAGGGAAGTGACGGTAGTCTGCACATCGGGGCTTTGCAAGGCGCGCAAAGCGTGGCCCGTTGTGCACCGCGTCATCGGGTCGGGAGCAGGCAGCGCTCGACGCGAGCGTCGCGGGAAGGCGCGCCCGGGAAGGCTTCTCCCGACGTTCCGGCGGGTCATTCCGTGCCGATTTGTCTCGCCGGCAGATGGGGCGGTTCGGGGATTCGTGAACGCTCCCGCAAGTCAGGGCACCAGCGTCCCGATGACATGTTCGACGTACGCGTCGTATTGCTCGTGCGAAAGGTGCGGCATTTCCAGCGTCAGGTTCAATTGCAGGAAACCGACATAGGCGGCGTAGGTCAGGCGTGCCCGGTGCCGCGCGGCTTCGCCGTCGAGGCCTGCCTGCCGGAACGCGTGTTCCAGGACTTCCATGCGGCGTTGCGATACCCGCGTCATCATGGGTTTGACTTGCGGGTGGTCCAGTGCCTGCAGCAAGGCCGCGTAGATACGGTGCGCTTGCGCCTCGCCGGAAACCCAGCGGAACAACGCGCCAAGGCGCTCGCGGGGCTGTTCGCCGACCGATTCGATGTGGCCCGACAGTTCACGCGTGTCATCGGCTTCCCACCGGTTGAGTGCCGCCTGCAACAGCGCTTCGCGGTTCTTGAAGTGCCAATAGAAGCTGCCCTTGGTGACACCGAGTCGCCGTGCCAGTGCCTCCACGGCAAGTGCGCCGACGCCTTCGTCCGCGATCATCTCGAGTGCGCCGCGCTCCCAGTCGGCGGCGGAGAGCCGTGAATGGGCGCGCCCCCGGCTGGTGGCGGCGGGTTCGGAAGTCGTGGCAGGTTCGGCGGACATGACCATACTGTACCGTATTGACAGTGCTTCGGTACAAATCCATACTTGTGCGTATGGAAGCGGCAAAGTCATCAGTCGAAGGGGTTTTGCACCGGTTGCCGGTGGGCGATGGATTGTCCCTGGCCATTGAGACGCATGGACCGGACCGTGCACCCGCAGTCCTGTTCGCCCACGGGTTCGGCCAAAGCCGCCACGCGTGGGCTCGTGCAGCCGAATCGTTGGCGGCGCACGGCTGGCGGACTGTCACATTCGACGCGCGCGGCCACGGCGACAGTGGCCGGGTGGCGGATGGGCGCTACGCACTGGAGCAGTTCGTCGACGATCTGCTGGCCGTGGCAGGGACGCTGGGCACGCCGCCGGTGCTGGTCGGCGCGTCGATGGGGGGGCTGTTGGGCCTGGTCGCCGCGGGTGAGATCCGTCCCGATCCGTTTCGCGCGCTGGTGCTGGTGGATATCACGCCCCGCTGGGAAGCCGCGGGCGTGGAGCGCATGCTCGGCTTCATGCGCGCACATCCCAGGGGATTCGCGTCGCTGGACGAGGCCGCCGCAGAGGTGGCGGCGTATCTGCCGCAACGGCGGCGGCGCAAGGACCGCTACGAACTCGCGCAATTGCTGCGCCGGGGCGCCGACGGACGGCTGCGCTGGCACTGGGATCCGGCCATGCTGGACACCGTGGCGCACCAGGGGGAGAAGCACCAGCAGCGCCTGCTGCACGCCGCGCGCAACATCCACGTGCCGGTGCTGCTGGTGTCCGGTGGGCGCAGCGACATCGTGTCGGAAGCCACGTTGCGGGAGTTCCTGGATGCGGTGCCGCACGCGACGCACGTCGAGATTCCGCACGCCACCCATACGGTCGCCGGCGACGACAACGCCGCGTTCGCCGCCGCGATCGCACCGTTCTTGAATACACTTGACGCCGAGGCCGGCCTGCCGCGCCGCACGCGCGCCACGGGTTCGCGAGGATTGCCATGAATACCATCGTCATCCTGATTTGCGCCGCAATCGTCAGTACCGCCTGCGCGTATTTCCGCAGCCGGCTGTGGCAATGGACGCTCGCCACCATCGTGACGATTCTGGTGGTCGGCTTCGGGTTGCAGGCATTCACGCCGATGTGGGTGGTGCTGGGCCTGTTCGTGGTGCTGATCGCGCTGCCATTGAACCTGACGCCGCTGCGCCGGGCGCTGTTTGCCGCACCGCTGTTGAAGTTGTTCGAGCGCGTGTTGCCCAGGATTTCCGAAACCGAACAGGTGGCGCTGGACGCCGGCACGGTCGGTTTCGAAGGCGAACTGTTCGCCGGCAAGCCCGACTGGTCGAGGTTGCTGTCCGAGCCGAAGCCGCAACTCTCCGCGGAGGAACAGGCATTCCTGGACGGGCCGTGCGAAAAGCTCTGCGCCATGATCGACGACTGGCACATCACCCACGAGATCGGGGACCTGCCGCCGGAGATCTGGGATTTCATCAAGCGCGAAGGATTCTTCGCGATGATCATCCCGAAGCAGTACGGCGGCAAGGAGTTCTCGGCGCTCGCGCATTCGGCGGTGTTGCAGAAACTGTCCAGCATGTCGGCGACGCTGTCTTCGCTGGTCGCGGTGCCGAACTCGCTTGGTCCGGCCGAACTGCTGCTGCGCTATGGCAGCGAAGAACAGAAGAACCACTATTTGCCGCGTCTGGCCGATGGCCGTGAGGTGCCGTGCTTCGCGCTGACGGGGCCGTACGCGGGCTCCGACGCCACGTCGATTCCCGATTACGGCATCGTCTGCAGGCAGACGGTCGACGGCAAGGAAATGCTGGGCATCCGGCTGACCTTCGACAAGCGCTACATCACCCTGGCGCCGGTCGCGACGCTGGTGGGCCTGGCCTTCCGCATGTACGACCCGGAGCATTTGCTGGGTGAAAAGGAAGATCTCGGCATCACGCTGGCGCTGATCCCGCGTGAAACGCAGGGGCTCGAAATCGGCCGCCGGCATTTCCCGCTCAACATTCCCTTCCAGAACGGTCCATTGCGCGGCAAGGACGTGTTCGTGCCCATGGACACCCTGATCGGCGGTCCGCACATGGCCGGGCACGGCTGGCGGATGCTGGTCGAGTGCCTGTCGGTGGGCCGCGGGATTTCGTTGCCCTCCAATGCCACCGGGTTCGTGCGGTTTGCCGCTGCGGCGACCGGTGCGTATGCGCGAATCCGCAAGCAGTTTGGTCTGGCGGTCGCGCGCTTCGAAGGCGTCGAAGAAGCGTTGGCGCGGATCGGTGGACATGCCTACGCGGTGACCGCGCTGTCGCGCGCGTCCGCTGCGGCGGTGGATCGCGGAGAGAAACCGGCCGTGGCATCGGCCATCGCGAAATGCCACGCCACCGACCTGGGCCGCATCGTCATCCAGGACGCCATGGACGTGCACGGCGGCAAAGGGATCCAGCTCGGGCCATCCAATTACCTGGGCCGCATGTGGCAGGGCGCACCGATCCCGATCACGGTGGAAGGCGCCAACATCATGACCCGCAGCCTGATGATCTTCGGGCAGGGCGCGATCCGCTGCCATCCGTGGATCCTGAAGGAAATGCACGCGACACGGGAACCCGATCGCGCCAAGGCACTGCGCGATTTCGACGCGGCGCTTTTCGGCCACATCGGGTTCGCCATTTCCAACGCGGCCCGGTCGTTCGTGCTCGGCATCACCTTCGCCAAGTTCGGCAAGGCGCCGGGCGACGACTACACCCGCCGCTACTACCGCAAGTTGAACCGCTATTCCGCGGCGCTGGCGCTGCTGGCCGACACCGCGATGGGCGTGCTCGGTGGCAAGCTGAAGTTCAAGGAGAAGATTTCCGCGCGGCTCGGCGACGTACTTTCATACCTCTACATCTGCTCGGCGATGCTGAAGCGCTACGAGGACGAAGGTCGCCCCGAAGCCGAACGACCGATGCTGGCTTGGGCTTTCCACGACTCGGTGTGGCGGATGCAGATGGCGCTGGACGGCGTGATCCGAAACTTCCCGGTGCGCCCCGTGGCGTGGCTGGTGCACACGCTGGTGTTCCCGTTCGGCCGCCGCGAAGTACCGCCGTCCGATCGACTGGGCCGGCGCGTCGCCGCGATCCTGACCGCGCCGAACAGCGCGCGCGATGCGCTGGTGAAGGGCATTTACCTGACGCAGACGCCGAACAATCCGGTCGGACGGATGCACGCGCTGTTGCCCGATGTGGTCGCCGCCGAACCGGTGGAACGCAAGTTCCTGAAAGCGGTGAAGGCCGGCACGATCCAGTCGCACGATTATTTCGAGCAACTCGCGGAGGCGCAAAAAGAAGGCGCGATCAGCGAAACCGAACGCGCCATGCTGGAACGGCTGCGCCGCACGACGGCGGAATTCATCAACGTGGACGACTTCGACCCCGAGGAACTGCGCGCGAAGGTCGTGCATGGCGGCGCGGACATGCAACGGTCGTTGCACATCGCCTGATCCGGCCGCTGGCGTTCGTGGCGGCTCAGGCGAGCGCCTGCGCGTGATGCCGCAGGTGATCCTCGATGAAAGTCTGGATGAACCAGTAGCTGTGGTCGTAGCCCGGTTGCATGCGAAATTCGAGCCGTTGGCCCGTGGCGCGGCAGGCGTCGACGAACAGTTCGGGCCTCAGCTGCCCGCACAGGAATTTGTCGGCGTCGCCCTGGTCGACCAGGATCGTGCCGTCGAAGCGGCGCCCCGCGCGCACCAGTTCGAAGGCGTCGTGGGCTTTCCATGCTTCGCGGTCCGCGCCCAGATAACGGGGGAAGGCTTTCAGCCCCCACGGTACCTGGGCCGGCGCCACGATCGGGGCGAAAGCGGAAACGGCGCGATAGCGGTCCGGGTGCCGCAGTGACAGTGTCAGCGCGCCATGCCCGCCCATCGAATGGCCCATGATGCCGCAGCGATCGAAGTCGGCCGCAAAGTTGCCTGCGACCAGCGCCGGGAGTTCGTCGACGACGTACGTTTCCATCCGGAAGCGTGACGACCACGGTGGCTGCGTGGCGTCGAGGTAGAACCCCGCACCTTCACCGAATTCCCAATCCTCGGCAGCGCCTTCGAAGCCGGTGTCGCGGGGACTGGTGTCCGGAGCGACGAGCATCACGCCGAGTTCCGCCGCGATACGTTGCGCGCCCGCCTTGATCGGAAAGGTTTCGTGTGTCGCGGTGAGACCGGCCAGGTACACCACGACGGGCACCTTGCCGCCCGCACCCTGCGGCGGCGTATACACCGCGAAGTTCATCGGTCCGCCGCAAGCCTTCGAATCGTGCCGGTAGAAACCCTGCGTGCCGCCGAAGCAGCGCTGTTCCGAGACGATTTCCATTTCAATACACGACCACGGAACGGATCGACTCGCCCGCGTGCATCAAGTCGAAACCGCGGTTGATGTCGTCCAGCTTCAGGGTATGCGTGATCATCGGGTCGATATCGATCAGGCCCTGCATGTACCAGTCGACCACCCTGGGCACGTCGGTGCGCCCGCGCATGCCGCCGAAGGCAGTGCCGATCCAGCGCCGTCCGGTGACGAGCTGGAACGGGCGCGTCGAAATTTCCCGGCCGGCGCCGGCCACGCCGATGATGCACGACACGCCCCAACCCTTGTGGCAGCACTCAAGGGCCTGTCGCATCACCTTGACGTTGCCGATGCACTCGAATGAGTAATCGGCGCCGCCCCCGGTCAGCGAAACGAGGTATGGCACCAGGTCGCCTTCGACTTCGTTGACATCGACGAAGTGGGTCATGCCGAATTTTTCGGCGAGTGCCTTCCGCTTCGGGTTCAGGTCGACACCGACGATCATCGCCGCGCCCGCGAGCCGCGCGCCCTGGATCACGTTCAGGCCGATCCCGCCGAGGCCGAATACCACGACCTTTGCTCCGGGTTCCACCTTGGCCGAGTTGATCACCGCACCGATGCCGGTGGAAACCCCGCAGCCGATGTAGCAGACCTTGTCGAAGGGCGCGTCCTCGCGGATTTTCGCGACCGCGATTTCGGGCAACACCGTGTACTCGGCAAAAGTGGACGTCCCCATGTAATGGTGGATCGGCTCCCCGCCCGACGAGAAGCGGCTGCTGCCGTCGGGCATCACGCCGCGTCCTTGTGTTTCGCGGATCGCCTGGCAGAGATTCGTTTTCGGGTTGAGGCAGTATTCGCACTCGCGGCACTCGGGCGTGTACAGCGGGATCACGTGGTCGCCCTTCCGTACCGACTTCACGCCGGGCCCGGTTTCGACCACGATGCCCGCGCCTTCATGGCCGAGGATTGCGGGGAACAAACCTTCCGGATCATCGCCCGACAAGGTGTAGGCATCGGTGTGGCAGATCCCGGTGGCCTTCAGTTGCACCAGTACCTCGCCTGCGCGCGGGCCGTCGAGATCGACCGTTTCGATGCTGAGCGGTACACCGGCCTTGTGCGCGACGGCGGCTCTGACTTTCATGCGCGCGGTTCCCTGCGATGTGGAACCGCCAGTGTAACGCGCAGCCCGGGTCCGCCGTGCGCTATGCCGCCGCGCTGGCGTGTTCCCGCGTGTCCGCGAACGTGACGTCGGGCCAGCGTTCCTGCGCGAGCTGGAGGTTCACGCGGGTCGGTGCGAGATAGACCAGTTGTTCGGCCGCATCCAGCGCAAGATGGGTCGCGTTGCGTTCGCGGAACTCCGCGAGTTTTTTCGCATCGTCGCAATGCACCCAGCGCGCGGTGACGACGCCCACGTTCTCGAACGCGCAGTCGACGTTGTATTCGTCCTTGAGGCGATACGCCGCGACGTCGAACTGCAGCACGCCGACCGCGCCCAGGATCAGGTCGTTCGACATCAGCGGCCGGAAGAACTGGGTCGCCCCTTCTTCGGACAACTGCGCGAGCCCGGCGCGCAGTGCCTTCATCTTCAACGGATCGCGCAGGTGCGCACGGCGGAACAACTCGGGCGCGAAGTTGGGGATACCGGTGAAAACCAGCTTCTCCCCTTCGCTGAAGCTGTCGCCGATCGAGATGGTGCCATGGTTGTGCAGGCCGATCACGTCGCCGGGCCAGGCTTCTTCCGCGATCTCGCGTTCGGAGGCCATGAAGGTCAGCGCGTTGGCCAGCTTCACTTCCTTGCCGGTGCGCACCTGCAGCGCCTTCATGCCGGACGTGTAGCGGCCCGAGCACACGCGCAGGAACGCGACCCGGTCGCGGTGCGCCGGGTCCATGTTGGCCTGGATCTTGAATACGAAGCCCGAGAGCTTTTCTTCTTCGGGCGATACCTCCCGTGTTGACGTGGCTCGCGCCTGCGGTGACGGTGCGTGCTCGACGAAGAAATCCAGCAGCGGCTGCACGCCGAAATTGTTGATGCCGGAGCCGAAGAACACCGGCGTCTGTTCGCCGGCGCGATAGCTTTCAAGGTCGAATGGATGCGATGCACCCTGCACCAGTTCCAGTTCCTCGCGGAGTTCGGTGAGCGCTTCGGCGCCGATGCGCTTCTCGAGTTCCGGATCGTCGAGGCCTTTCAGGATGGTCGAATCCTGGCGGGTGAAATTGCGCCCGGCTTCGTACAGATGCACCTCGTCGTCGATGAGGTGATAGACGCCTTTCAGGCGCTTGCCCATGCCGATCGGCCAGGTGACCGGCGCGCACTGGATCTTCAGCACCGATTCGACTTCATCCAGCAACTCGATCGGCGAACGGCCCTCGCGGTCGAGCTTGTTGATGAAGGTCATGATCGGCGTGGTGCGCAGGCGGCACACTTCCATCAGCTTGATGGTGCGTTCCTCGACGCCCTTGGCGCAGTCGATCACCATCAGCGCGGAATCGACCGCGGTCAACACGCGGTAGGTGTCTTCGGAAAAGTCCGCGTGGCCGGGCGTGTCCAGCAGGTTGACAATGCGGCCCTCGTAGGGGAACTGCATCACCGAAGACGTCACCGAAATGCCGCGCTCCTTCTCCATAGCCATCCAGTCGGACGTCGCGTGGCGCGCGGACTTGCGTGACTTCACCGCGCCGGCCATCTGGATCGCACCGCCGAACAGCAGCAGCTTTTCGGTCAGCGTGGTCTTGCCGGCGTCCGGGTGCGAGATGATCGCGAATGTGCGGCGGCGGGCCGTTTCGGTGGCGTGGTCGGGCATGGAAGGCGGGATGCGGGAAATGCAAACCCGCCATTCTAGCTTCTGTCGCGGAACCACGTGCCGGCAAGCCCGTTGGCCCCGGATCTGGCCCGGGGCAGGCTCCGGGCACCGTCAAAAGCAGAGGGCGAAGGGTGGGACGTTTCGATGTCACCCGCTGCGCACAGCCGGCCCTTGGTTCGTCCAAGGGCTAAACGCCAACGGAACAGGACGGGCTGCGCGACGGTCGGTGGTCTATCTCGCAAGCCGGGTCAGCAGGCCGTGCCAGAAGTCCAGCGCCGCCGGCACTTCGGACGCGCGCAGTTTTTCATTGAGGCCGTGTGCGAAGGTGTCATTGGGCTTGGAGAAATCCGGATCGACGCCGTAGCTCGGCACCCCCGCGTTGCGGAAATACATGCTGTCCGAAGCGCCGGCCGACATGCCCGGCACCACGTCCACGCCCGGAAAACGCTCGCGGATCGTCGCGGTGACCGCCTTCACCACGTCCGGCCGCAACGGCGATGGCGGGCTCTCGACCGGGGGCGGGGGACGTACGCTGATCTCGACGGTGGGGTCGTCGATCACCCTCGCGAGGGTGGCTTCCACCGACGCCACGTGCGTGCCCGGGAAGATGCGGCAGTTGATGTTGGCATCGGCGCGTTGCGGTAGCGCATTCAGCGCGTGGCCACCATCGAGCATCGTGGCGATGCAGGTGGTGCGGATCTGGCCGACGTAGGCCGGGTCGGCCGACAGCACCGCGGCAGCCTTCGCGTCGTCCGGGTTGGCCGCGAAGGCACGCATCGCCGCCGCGAGCGGACCGCTGCTGTGTTCGCCGGTGGCCTTCAGAGACGCCAGCGTGATGTCGTTGTGCTGCACCGGGAACTGGTACGCGGCGATTTTCCCGAGCGCCTTCGCGAGCCGGTAGATCGCGTTCTTCGCCGGCTCCGGTTCGCTGGAGTGTCCGCCCGGCGACCTCACCGTCAGCTTGAAATCGGCGTAGGTTTTTTCGGCCGCCTGGATTTCGTACACGACCGGTTTGTAGTGCGCGTCGTAGGTGCCGCCGCCGGCATCGGCGTTGAGCAGGAATTCGGCATCGTGGTAACGCTTCGCCAGCTCGCGGGTGGAGGCCATGTCGGTCTCCTCGTCGCCCGAAAAAACCAGGATCATCTCGCGCTTCGGCAAGAAGTGTTCGCGTTTCAGGCGCATGAAGGTTTCGACCAGCGAGATCACGTTGGTCTTCATGTCCGCGACGCCGCGCCCGTAGAGGTAGCCGTTCTCCTCGACCAGCTTGAATGGATCGCGCTGCCAGTCCTTCGGGTTGGCGGCGACCACGTCCATGTGGCCGGACAGCAGGATCGGCTTCAGGCTCTTGTCGCTGCCGCGGTAGTGCACCACCAGCGCGGCGGTGTGTTCGACCGGAATGATTTCGATGTCGGTCTTGGCGAAGCCGGCCGATTCGAGCTTGCCGGCGAGGTACTGCGCGAAGGCGGGCACCTGTGCCTTGCCTTCGACCGTCTGCGCCGCGATCGCATGGCGCAGCATGTCCATGGTTTCCGGCATGGCCTGCGCGGTGGTCTCCGCAGCGGCCAGCGAAGAACAGCCGAGTGCGAGGGCCAGGCAGCCGGCCAACAGCGTGCGATGCATGGACATGGCGATGCTCCGGGGCTCGGAAGGGCGTCAGCGTATCGCCCGGCCGGCACGTCCGCACGGGTAAGAGGTCACGACGGGTCCTGCACCGCTTCGACCTGGATCTGCAGGTCCACTTCCATGTCCAGGCCGAAGGACTTGCCGGCATCGATCCCGAAGTC
>Ga0164242_10008227_pt1 | contig 11323 bp, 11 predicted proteins | sample OricomgcompostMG_FD_108783 | JGI IMG/M metagenome (GOLD analysis project Ga0164242, IMG submission 108783) | Miracle-Growth compost microbial communities from Emeryville, California, USA - Original compost - Miracle growth compost (MG) ...
CCCGCTACGACAAACGCAACCTGGTGCCCTTCGGCGAGTGGATCCCGTTCCGCAACCAGCTGCTGCCGCACTTCCCGATCCTGCAGCTGGTCGGGCCGCAGTCGGTCCCCGGCACCAAGCCGGGCGCGATCAAGGTCCCGATCACTCTCGGCGGCAACACCGTGCACCAGGTCGTGGTCGGGGACGCGATCTGCTTCGAGCTGGCCTACGACGACACCATCTACGACGTGGTCAACTCGGGCGCCGAGCTGTTCATGGTGCAGAGCAACAACGCCACCTACACCGGCACCGGCCAGGTCGCCCAGCAGTTCGCGATCACCCGTGCCCGCGCCATGGAGACCCGCCGCGAGATCGCGGTCGCCACGACCAACGGCGTCTCCGGCTTCATCGGTCGTGACGGTCAGGTGGAATGGCAGACCAAGGAGCGTACGGCCACCTCGAACGTGGTGACGATGCCGTTGCGCACCGAGATCACTCCGGCCGTACGGATCGCCCCGTGGCTGGACCGCGGGCTGGCGGCAGGCGCGCTGGTGTGCTGTGTGGTCGGGATCATCGCCGGCAGGCGCAACCGGAGGCGTACGACGGGTGGCTCTTTGGGGGCTTCCTCGGGGTCGTCCCCGGGCCGGTCTTTGGCGGACTGAGGGACAATCGGTCTATGAGCTGGGGTCGGCCGGAGGAGTCCGCGGGAACGCGGAGATGGCGACATCGCCTGGGACCGGCATTCGCCGGCGCCTTGGTGCTGGGTGTCGTGGACATCTGGCTGCTGATCTTCATCGGGCACCGGATCGGCGCTCTGCCGGTGGTGCTCTTCGTGATCGCCGAGGCTGGTGTCGGGGGTTGGTTGATCCGTCGCCGCTGGCGCAGCGCGTGGCAGCGGCTGGCTGCGGCAGGCGAGAACCGAGTGGATCCCAGCCGGCTGGACCTGCAGAATCCCGGTCGGCAGCTGGCGCAGGCGGTCGACACCGGTCTGGTCGTCGGCGGGGCAGCGGCACTGATCTTCCCGGGGGTGATCACGGCGGTCCTGGGCCTGTTGCTCCTGCTGCCCGTCACCCGGCGGCTGCCCGCCGCCATGCTGAATCGCGCCATCGGCCGGCGGATCCCCGGCCTGGGTGATCTTGGTGGCCTGGGCGGTCTCGGTGGCCTTGGCGGATTCGGTGGCCTGGGCGGATTCGGTGGCCGGTCCCGCGGGCGTGGATCGTCGGGCTACGGCGAGGTGATCGAGGGCGAGGTCGTCGACAATCCGGGTCCGGATCACACCCAGGACCCGGACGGTCCGACCATCATCCGCGGCGAAGTCTCGGATCGCTGACCGCCGCCTCACCGAAGCTCAAACTTTGGCCTTGCGCGCAGCCGCACCACTTCCGTACGGCGTGTCGTGGCCCGAATCGCAAACCTTGACACAAGAGGCCGGGTTGGATGCCGCTGGTAGGTGAATTCCACGGCGCATCGAAGGGCAGATCATGAAGATGCTTCTCACCTCGGGCGGCGTGACGAACCCGACGATCAACGCTGCTCTGGTCTCACTGCTCGGCAAGCCGATCGCCGATGCCGATGCGCTCTTCATCCCGACGGCCCAGTGGGGACATCGGGCCTGTTCGCCCGCGTCGGTGATGCGCTCGATCGCCGGGCCGGGACTCTGCGACCTGGGCTGGAAATCGGTCGGCGTGCTCGAGCTCACGGCGCTGTCGAGTATCGACCGCGGCCGTTGGGTGCCGTGGGTCCGGGATGCGGATGTATTGCTGGTTGACGGCGGCGAGGCGACCTACCTGTGCCACTGGATGCGGGAATCGGGTCTGACCGAGGTGCTGCCGTCCCTGGAGGACACGGTCTGGGTCGGCGTGAGCGCCGGCAGCATGGTGATGACGCCCCGGATCGGACCGGAGTTCGTCAACTGGGACCGGTCGCCCGGCGACGAGACGCTGGGCCTGGTCGACTTCTCGATCTTCCCGCACCTGGACTATCCCGGTTGGCCGGACAACTCGCTGGACAGCGCCCGCCGCTGGGCGGAGAAGATCGGCGGGTCGGCGTACGCGATCGACGACCAGACCGCGATCTCGGTCGTCGGCGGCTCGGTCCAGGTCCTCTCGGAGGGGCACTGGGAGCAGTTCACGGCCGAATGATCCACGCGATGACTTTGGCCGCACGTGTCGCGAAACGCGCGCTGGATCTGCGGGGGAGGCGTACGGATCGCGGCTCGTGCGGCGAAACGTACGCAGCCGGTGACTTTGGCCGCAGGTGGTGCGAAACGTACGACGCCGGCGGCAAACTCGGGGAGCAGGAACCGGACACGCGAAGGGCGCCGCACGACTGGAGTCGTACGGCGCCCTCAGCGCTGTCAGTGTGGGGCCAGCTCAGGCGCTCTTGCGCGTCTTGCCGCCAACGGTCGCGTAGTTCGGACCGAGCTCGCCGCTGCGGAGCAGGTCGAGCCGCTCGGCCAGCAGCTCCTCCAGCTCGGGGATGGAGCGACGCTCACGGAGCATGTCCCAATGCGTACGGGCGGGCTTCTCTTCCTTGGTCTCCGGCTTGGTGCCGTCGAGGCGAAGCGAATCGGCGCCGCAGCGCGGGCACTCCCAGACGGCGGGAACTTCGGCTTCCACGGCGAAGGTGAGCGAGAACTCGTGCTTGTTGCTACAGATGTAGCCGACTTCCTGACGAGCTGCGAACTCGACGCCGGTCTCATCCTCGAAACTCTTCGAGCCGAGACCCGTGCCACGCAGCGAACGATCAGCCATGGTTTACCTCCCGATGTGTTCGCATATCACAACGCATGCGCCCGATAACATGTTCCCCCATCGACAGTGCGTTACCCGCGATGTGGCCAACCGCACATCCTAGAAATCTGCTTAGAAATCTGCTCGAGCCCTCGCGGCAGGGGACTTCACCGGCACCAGCGCCACGGCCCCGCCGAGCAGGACCAGAATGATCCCCACGATACCGATCCGGTCACCGAACAAGCCTGAGAACACGGCAAAGAGTGCCGGTGCAATGAATGAGGCTGCCCGGCCGGTGGTGGCGTACAGACCGAAGAGCTCGCCCTCCCGCTGCGGCGGTGCGATCTGGGCCAGGAAGGACCGGGAGCTGGCCTGTGCCGGGCCGACCCAGAGCACCATGATCAGGGCGAAGATCCAGAACAGCATGGTGATGTTGGCGGGATGGATCAGAGCCACCACCAGCAACGTGCTGGCCATCACGACCAGCCCGGTGAGCGAGATCAGGATCACCCGCTTGGGCCCGATCCGATCCTCGAAGCGACCCATCACGACGGCACCGATCGCGGCCGACACATTGGCCACGACGCCGAAGATCAACACCGTGCCGGACGCCATCCCATAGACGCTGACCGCCAGGATCGCGCCGAAGGAGAACACGGCCGCCAGCCCGTCGCGATAGATGGCGCTGGCCAGCAGGAAGTAGACAGAATGCCGGTCGGCCCGGAACAGGTTGCGGATGTCGAGGATCAGCTGCCGGTACGCCTCGACCAGCCCGCCGCGGCCGAGGCTGACCTTCGAGGCGGCCTTCACCTCCGGCACGGCGAGGAAGATCGGGATCGCGAAGATGCCGAACCAGACCGCGGCCATCAGGGCGATCGCGCGGTACCGCAGACCGCCGTCGCTTCCCACCCCGAACCAGCCGACCTTCGGGGCGATGAAGCCGACGTAGCAGATCAGCAGCAGGAAGATGCCACCGAAGTAGCCCATCGCCCAGCCGAAACCGGAGATCCGGCCCATGGTCTGTTTGGTCGACACCTGCGGCAGCATCGAGTTGTACGACACCCCGGCCAGCTCGGAGAAGATGTTGCCGGCCGCCATCAGCGCCAGCCCGAGCCACAGGAAGCTGACGTCGTTCTTCACCCAGAAGAGTCCGACCATGGTCAGCAACACCAGCCCGGACCAGATCGCCAGGTTGCGACGGCGGTGCCCACCGGCATCGGCGCGCCGGCCGCCGATCGGGGCGGCCAGGGCGATGCAGACACCCGCGACCGTGGTCGAGATGCCCATCCAGGTGTCGCCGGTCAGCCCGCCCGGCCGATGATCGCCGACCACACCCTGGACGATGTAGGGGCCGAAGACGAAGGTTGTGATCACCGCGTTCTGGGCGGCTGAGGCCCAGTCCCACAAAGCCCAGGCCAGCACCGTACGGCGCTTGACCGGTTGGGCGCCGGGCGAGGCAGCCGGTACGGCTGCGGCTCCCGCCGGGACCCCGCTGTCGGTCGTCATGCTGCTGACCATAGGCCGCGTCGGGCCAGTACGTCCTTCAACGTGTCGATCCGGTCGGTGAATATTCCGTCAACGCCGAGGTCGATCAGCCGGTTCATCTCGGCTGCGTCGTCGATCGTCCAGACGTGCACCTGCCGTCCGGCCTGGTGTGCGGCCCTCACCAGGCGTTCGGTCAGCACGGTCACCTCCCGTCCCGCGACGGGTGTGGTGACCGGCAATTGCAGGGCGACGCCAGGGGAGTGGACCAGGTTGCCGATCACCGGCAGCGGGCTGAGGAAGGGCGCGAACCGCAGTTGCACGATGGCCCGCGAGCTGACGGCGGTCGGCACCGCAGGCAACAACTCCCGCAACCGCCGGAGCCGGTGGACGCCGAAGGAGCTGACGCAGACCCGGTCGACGACCTCGTGCTGGAGGATCTCCCGGGCCAGCAGGTCGACGGCGTCGTCGGCCTTGCAGTCGATGTTGAACCGGGCCGCGGGGAAGGCGTCCAGCAACTCGGCCAGGGTCGGGATCTGATATCCGTCCCCGACGACCGCCGCCCGCACCTCGTCGAAGGTCAGCTCGGCGATCGCCCCGGTGCGATCGGTGACCCGGTCCAGCCGCTCGTCGTGGAAGGCGACCAGCCGTCCGTCCCGGGTGGCGTGGACGTCCGTCTCCAGGTAGCGGTAGCCGAGATCGACGGCGGCCTGGAAGGCCGCCAGCGTGTTCTCATGGCCGCGATTGGCTGCGTACGCCGCCCCGCCGCGATGGGCGAAGGCGAGGAACGGGGCGTCGAAGAAGCCGAAGTCCGCCGCCCGGCGGCGGATCGGTGCGGGAGCCATCAGCCCACGCCCGGCAGCCGGGACAACCAGGTGACGGCCACGTGGGGTGCCCAGGTCGGGATGCCGAGCACCAGCAGATCGGCGTAGCCGAGCGCGCCGATGACTGCGAAGAAGATCAACCAGGCGAGCACCTGCTTCGGCCTGCCCCAGCCGCGGAAGGTGTGCAGTTGGCGCTTGAACCACTGCATCAGCCGATGGGCCCAGGCGAATTCACTGGCCCAGATCGCCAGCCCGAGGAGCACCAGCGGGATACCTCCCGGACCGGGCAGCGGGCCGCTCACGATGCCGAACAGGATGAGCAGCGTGCCGAGGATGCCGATCAGGACCCGGTAGATCCTGGCCTTGTGGGGATCGGCGCGGATCTTGCGGCGCCAGGCCCAGCGGTCGTGGTGCTCGGCCCGGTCGCTGCCCCGCACGGTCGCGTCCACGTGCGTCGTGCCGCTCACCGCGCCGTGGGGTTCGGGCTCGCTCCGACCTCCACGAGCGTCCCGGGTCGCCATGGGCACAACTGTAGGTGCCACGGCGCCTGCCTCGGCCTGCTGTGATCCGGCTCTGGGGAAACTTTCAGCGATCCCGTCAGTCATCGCCGCCGCCGGGCCGGCGTTGCCAGACGGCGCCTGCGATCCGCTGGATCAGCCGGTGGGACCGCTCGTTCGGCCAGGCGCCGCTGATCGCCACGCTGAGGACGAACTGGTCGCGGGGATCGTCACCGCCGCGTGGGCGGACCAGCGCAGCGTCGAGGACGCCGTCGCTGACCCAGCCGTTCTTGTGCGCCACCCAGGTGCCGGCCGGCAGGCCCGGACGGATGTCGGTGTCGACCTCGTTGTCAGCCAGTACGCCCAGCACCGCGGCACAGGTCTCCGGTCCGGCCGCGGTGCCGGTGGCCAGCGCGAGCAGGATCCTGTTCAGTCCGGACACCGTCACCAGGTTGGAGATGCCGGCCCGCTGCGCGGCGTAGTCCTCGATGCCCCGGACGACCTGCACACCGTCGGCCTCGCAATCGGCGATCACCTCGGCGACTGCCTCGAAGCCGACCGCGTCGGCGACCAGATTGGTCGCCAGATTCGAGGACCGGATGATGCTGCGGCGGCACAGCCAGCGCAGCGGCACCTGCTGCCCGAACCTCGCCCAGACCTCCGGGTCGGAGTCCTCGTCCGGATCGATGGCGTACGGCTCGCCGGTGCGAGAGGTGAAGCTGTTGTGAACGGTGAGCGTCGAGTCCAGATCGAGGGTTCCTCGGTCGTGCAGCCGATAGGCGGCCAGCACCAGGGGCAGTTTCATGGTGCTGGCCGAGTAGTGCTGCAGGTCGGGTTGCCTGGCGTCGACCACTCCGTCGGTCGTCGCCAGCTCGTAGGAGATCCGCAGGTGCGCGGCTGCGCTGAGCTCTTCGGCGACCAGCGCGGTCAGGACGTCGTGCAGGTCGGCGGTCCAGGCGTCGGCAACGGCTGCAACGCCGGGCGTCTCAGGCTTCATCACGCGGACAGTCTGACGGATGCTGCGCCGGACCGGGTAGCTCGGCCGGGTAGCTCGACCGGGTAGCACGCGGCGGCCGGTCGGCGGCCGCACCGGGCAGGGCGCAAGAATGCCGCCGTGACCTCTGATCCGGCCCGAGTCGAACCGCACCGCATCCTGTCGATCCAGTCCTCGGTGGCCTACGGCCACGTCGGCAACAGCGCGGCAACCTTTCCGCTGATGCGCCGCGGGATCGAGGTATGGCCGGTCTATACGGTGCACTTCTCCAACAACACCGGTTACGAGTCCTGGCGCGGCCCGATGCTGGCGGCGTCCGACGTGCTCGAGGTGGTGCGCGGCATCGACGACCGTGGCGTGCTGGGCAGCTGCGATGCGGTGTTGTCGGGCTATCAGGGCGGCGAGGACGTCGGCGCGGCGATCCTGGAAGCCGTACGGCTGGTGAAGGATCGCAATCCGGCGGCGATCTACTGCTGCGACCCGGTGCTGGGCGATGTCGACCGCGGGATCTACGTCCGTCCCGGCATCCCGGACTTCATGGCCTCCACGGTGGTGCCCGCCGCGGACGTGATCACGCCCAACCAGTTCGAGCTGGGATTGCTGACCGGTCTGCCGACCGGTTCGCTGGAGGAGGTCGTGGCCGCCGCCGATGCCGCCCGCGATCTCGGTCCGGACGCCGTGTTGGTCACCAGCGTGACAACCCCGGACGATCCGGACTCGGTGTCGATGGTCTTGGTCGACCGCTCGGGCAGCTGGCGGGTGACCACACCCCTCATCCCGCAGACCTTCACCGGAGCGGGTGACCTGACGGCCGCGGTCTTCCTGGGTGGCCTGCTCCAGCACGGCCGCGATGCCGCAGCCGAGGCTCTCGCCGAAACAGCTGCGGTCGCGTACGGCGTGCTGTCGATCACCCGGGCCAGGGGAGACCGGGAGCTGCAGCTGGTCGCGGCGCAGGACGAGATCGCCCGGCCGAGCCGGACCTTCGAAGCCGTCCCGATCCAGAAGTCCTGACCTACTGGCCCGAGGACGAATTGGTCTGCTGGGCGGCCAGCAGATCGCGAATTTCCCTCAGGGTGTCCAACTCGGTCGGACCAGGATCGGGAGACGGGAAGAACCGCTCCTTCGCACGGGTGTACGGCACCACGATGAGGAAGTAGACCACCGCGGCCAGGATCACGAAGGCAATCAGCGCGGTGAGAAACGCTCCAAGATGGACGCCGCCCGGCTGCCAGGACGAGAAGTTCGGCGTGCCGCCGGCCTTCCCGATCAGGTCGAGAATCACAGTCACCAGGGCGGTGACCACGGTTCCGAACGCACCGCCGATGATGAAAGCAACCGCGAGGGAGATCAGGTCTCCTTGCAGGAGAAACTTCTTGAAGCCACCCATGTGATGACCAACTCTCATTTCTTCCGGGACCAGGAACTTGTCCAAACCTTGGGAGAGTCTTCCATAGCCGACGGTCACCGCCCGGAAGCGACACGTCAGGTGCATCCGCGTCGCGCGGGGTATGGGGCAGGTGGAACCCGGATGGGTTGGATGGGAAGGAGTCGTGATGCCACGAGCGGTATGGACCGGTGCCCTGTCATTCGGACTGGTCAGCGTCCCGATCGGCCTCTATCCGGCGACCCAGGAGCACGAGGTCCGCTTCCATCAGTTCGAACGCGGGACGAATTCCCGGATCCGCTACCGACGGGTCAACCAGGACACCGGCGACGAGGTCGACTACAACGACATCGTCAAGGGTGCGGAGCTGCCGGACGGGGAGTACGTGGTCCTGACCGACGAGGAGCTCGAAGAGGTCGAACCCCAACGGACCAAGGCGATCGAGATCCTGGACTTCGTCGACTTGTCGCAGATCGATCCGGTCTACTTCCAGAAGAGCTACTTCCTCAGCCCGCGCGACGAGAACGCCCGCAAGCCGTACGCCCTGCTCAGTGCTGCCATCGAGAAGTCCGGCCGGGCCGCCGTCGCCTCCTTCGTGCTGCGGAACAAGGAATATCTCGCGGTGATCAGGCCGTACCAAGGTGCGATGATCTTGGAGACGATGTACTTCGCCGACGAGGTCCGCGATCTCGACCAGGTGATCAACGACCGGCCGGATCATCGATCACTGCGGAAGCAGGATCTTGACATGGCGACCAACCTGATCGAGTCGATGAGCTCGGACTGGGATCCGAAGCGCTATCACGACAGCTACACCGAGCGGGTCAATGCCCTGGTCGAGGCCAAGAGTCACGACGAGAAATTCGAGGTGGACGAGGAGGAGCCGGAGTCGACCGTGGTCGACCTGACCGCGGCTCTGCGCGCCTCGGTGGAACGCGCCCGTGCGGGCAAGAAGGGGGCGAGCAAGAAAGGGGCGAGCAACACGAGGGGCAGCAACACGAGGCCGAACGACAAGGGGCAGGATCTCTCCGATTTGTCGAAGTCGGAGTTGTACGAGCTGGCCCAGGAGTTGAAGATCGCCGGCCGGTCCTCGATGAGTCGCTCCGACCTCGAGCAGGCCATCGGCGACGCGCAGCAGCGTCGCGCATCCTGAATCCGGGCGCCGCCTGGGGTGCCGCCTGAGCAACCTGAAGGGTGAACCCGAGAGGAACCTGAGACCGACGACAGTTGGCTCCGCGTGACATATCGTTAGCGAGCTATGGCACGACTTTCGGCACTGCCCACGGCGGCGGCACAGGCAACCCGACCGCTGGTACGCCGCCTGCCGGCCCCGGTCCGACACCGGCTGCGGTCGGTTGCGACTGCCCTGGCACCCAGGCCCCGGTCTCCCGAACCGAGGGCTCCCGAAGCGCCGGCCCGGAAACCACCGGCGCCGCCCGTGCTCCGGATCTGGGCCGTCGACGATGTCCTGGCCGAGGACCTGAAGCAGGTGCGGGCGCCGGTCGTGGTGATCATCAGCCGGCAACCGGCGAAGCGGCTGCGCCAGCTGCTGCTGGCCGCCCGGCCGCAGGCGGTTGTGCACGACATCGATGCCGCGCTCAGCGACGAGGACCTGCACATCGCACTGGCCGCGATCGGCCCCTGCGACTTGATCATCGACCAGAGCTCCGTCCCCGGCCGGCTGCGCCGGGTCCGCCGCTACATCTACTGTGTCCGGCCCGGCGGCGTCGTCCTGATCCGCAAACTCACCCAGGGCCAGAAGCCGGACGTGCTCCGCAAGCAGCTCGGCGCGCTGCTGGCCGATGTGGCCGGGCAGTACGGCGCCGACGACTCCGAACCCGGCCGCAACGACCGGGCCCGGTTCGGCCGGGCGGTCCGCGACGTCCGGCTCGGCCAGGACCGGCTCGCCCTGGTCGGCGGCTGTACCGCCCAGGCCAAGATCGGCGAGGAGAAGATCGACGACCTGCTGGCCCTGAGACCCGATCTCGGCCGGGTGCTCTCCCATCGCCCGGGCGCCCCTGCACCGCAGGCGGGCGAGGTGCGGATGAGTTCTTACGACCACCTGGTGCAGATCGACTTCTCCCAGCGGGCACCGCAGTTGGCGCTGCGGGAGTACGAGAACGTCCTGACCGTGCCGGGGCAGATCGCAACCAGCGGCTCGATCATCCTGCCGGACAGCTTCCGGCACTGGCCGCACACCCGCCTGCACAACCCGTACATCCGCGAGATCGCCCCGGATTTCGGGGACGCCACCGGGCTGCCCTGGTTCGCCGAGGTCCCCGGCGAGGGCGGAGTGCGGACGCTGCCGGGCTCGTACTTCTATCTCGACGACGAGGTCCGGGGGCATTTCGGGCACATGACCACCGAGGTCGTCTCCCGGTTGTGGGCCTGGGAGGAGGCCAAGACCAGGGACCCGTCGCTGAAGGCACTGCTGCACTTCAACAAACATCGGGATCTGGCCGAGTGGGAGGTGCAACTGCTCGGCGCCGCCGGGATCGCCCGAGACGATATCGTCTTCTCCCGCGAGCCCGTCCGGGTCGAGCACCTGATCGCGGCCACGCCGATGCTCTCCAACCCCTACTACGTGCACCCGGGAATCGCCGAGGTCTGGCGCCGGATCGGCGACGAACTGGCCGCACAATCGACGATCGGCGCCACCCCGGAGCGGATCTTCGTCACCCGACGGATCCAGAAACGCCCGTGTCGCAACCAAGCAGAGGTGGAGCGGTTCTTCGAGTCCCTGGGGTTCACGCTGGTCTATCCCGAGGACCTGCCGCTGCCCGACCAGATCCGGACGTTCCGGCAGGCCGACCGGATCGCGGGCTTCATCGGCAGTGGGATGTTCCATCTGATGTTCACTCCCGAGCCGAAGCAGGTGATCCTTGTTTCGTCCGAGTCGTACACCGGTCGCAACGAGTGGCTGATGGCCGATGTGCTCGGCCACCAGATCAACCTGGCCTGGTGCCGGTCCGAGGCCGAATGGGCGGGCGACCACTTCGTCCGCGGCGGCTACCAGGCCGGGTTCACCTTCGATTTTGACCGGGAAGGCGAGTTCGTCCGCCAGACACTGGCAACCGTGGAGCGGCCATGAGCCAGCGGCCGACGACAGCCATCGCGCTGGCAGGACGTGGCCGCCGGATGGCCAGGACCACCCGGCGACGACTCGGCAACACACTCAAGGTGCTGGACGGCCGTTCGCCGGCCGCCGTCCGGCGTACGGCGCGGCAGTTGGCCCGCAACCTGGCCAGTGAGCGGGTAGGGCGAGCCCTGGTCACGATCGTGCTGACCGCCGGTGACGACGATCTGGAGTATCTGGACGCGGCCGTACGGTCCGCTGTCGACCAGACCCATCCGAGCCTGGAGATCCTGGTGTTGGGCTATGGCGACACCGAGCGGCTGCCGGCAGCACTGAAGGGCTGGTTGGCCGCTGA
>Ga0164242_10008228_pt1 | contig 11322 bp, 9 predicted proteins | sample OricomgcompostMG_FD_108783 | JGI IMG/M metagenome (GOLD analysis project Ga0164242, IMG submission 108783) | Miracle-Growth compost microbial communities from Emeryville, California, USA - Original compost - Miracle growth compost (MG) ...
ATCGCCGCCGCGATGCGCGCGGCAGGGATCCGATACGGCTATTACCTGGACGACAACTTCTGGGAGCTGGACATCTCCATCCCGGGAGCCGCCTACTGGGGGGAGGAGGTCGTCCGCCGTCGCCTCGCCGCCATCCTCGACGGAGCGGACCCCATCCTCGTCGCGACGGAGGCGTTGAAGGAGTACCTGGCGCAGTACGGCGAGCGAGTGCACCAGGTGGACTCCTTCTTCGACTTCTCCCTCGTCCCCGACCTGCCGGCGCCTTCGGATCGCAACGGCCTCGTGCGCGCAGGGTTCGCATCGAACAGGACGCAGGACCTGCTGCTCGCGATGCCCGATGTCCTCGCGGCCCTCGATGCACGATCCGACTTCGAGTTCGAGGTCGTCGGCGGGGACCCTGCCATGCTGCCGAGCCATCCGAGGATCCGCTGGTTCCCTTATCAGCTCGACTACGAGGCGTACCTTCGGTTTCAGGTCGAGCGGCAGTGGGACTTCGGACTGGCTCCACTGTCCGACGCCGGCTCTCACCGCTACAAGACCAACAACAAGTACCGCGAGTACGCCGCACTCGGCATTCCAGGGATCTATCAGGAGGCATCTCCGTACGCGGAGGTCTCCGACGGGGTGACGGGTCTGCTGGCCCCCGTCACGCGCAGCTGGCGGGACGCGCTGGAGATGTATCTCGACTCCCCCGAGCTCCGCTCGCAGGTGCGGCTGCGCGCGCGCCGCTTCGCGGAGGATCGCTTCAGTCTCGATGCCGTCTCGCAGATCTGGGAGCGACACCTTGCGACGGCGCCCGGCACGGGCGGCCGAGCAGCGGCGCTCGCACCCACGCTTCGGCGACTGCGACGGGCGCGGACCGCGACGACCTCCGGCTGGCGCGGCCGTCTGCAGGCGGTACGAGGTTCGGCCGCTGCCGATGGCATCATGCCGACGATGCGGCGGATCGCGCGATCGCTCTGGCGGCGGATCGCGCGCCGTCGCTAGCGCTCGCGCACCATGTAGACCGAATCCTCGGGAGTCGTCGCCGACGGGCGGATCCCGAAGCCGAGCGCCTCATAGATCTTGATAGCGGCAGAATTGGTCCTCTTGACCTCGAGGTGCACGATGCGCAGGCCGAGCACCTCATCCGCGAGCCGGAGGCACAGTCGGGAGGCGATGCCGCCGTATCCCTTTCCGCGTGTCTCGGGATCGACGAGAAGGCGACCGAATTCGGCCGAGTCGCCATCGATACGGTACAGCGACACCTGCGCGACCGGGCGGCCCTCATCCTCGAGGACGAAGACATGGTCCTCCGCCTTCCCGAGGTAGCTCCGAAACCACCGGAGGTGCGACTCCCACTCGATCACGGCATCCGAATGGAACCACGGCCGGCTCCGCGGATCGTTCCGCCACGACAGCGTCGCAGGCAGGTCGGACGCGCGAAGATCCCGGAGCGTGACGGCGCCTTCGGAGACGGGCTCGAGCCCGAGGTCGCTCATCAGACGGAGGCGACCAGCGCCTCGGCGACATACGCGACGTCATCGTCGGTCAGCGACATGTGCAGCGGAAGCGAAAGAAGTCGGTCGCTCGCATAGGCGGCGCGCGGCGTCCCACCCGCATACGGCTCATAGAGCTTGTAGGCCGAATTGTCGCGATAGTGGACACCGGGCGCGACACCGCGCTCGTTGAGACCGACGAGCACCTCATCGCGGTCCTCGACGAGCACCTGATAGAGATGCCGCGAAGGCTCGGTGCCCGGCGTCATGAGCACCCGCTCGATCCCCGGCTTGCCCTCGAGCGCCGCGTCATAGAGCGCGGAGATCTCACGGCGACGAGCGTTGTCCTCATCGAGGTACTTCAACGCCACCAGAGCCATCGCGGCCATGATCGAATTACCGTTGTACTTGTAGCCGAGCTCGTCGACCTCATAGCGCCACTTATACGCGCCGGCGCCCGTCGCCCGCGCATACGTGTCCTGGCTGATGCCGAGCCACGACAGACGGCGGGCCATGGCATCGTCCTCTGCCGCTGCGAAGCAGATCATGCCCGAGTCCGCGGTCGGAAGATTCTTCACCGCCTGGAAGCTGAAGACAGTGACATCGGCGTCATGACCGACGTGGCGACCCGCGACCTTCGAGCCCGCCATATGCGCCGCATCGAGGATGAGCTTGATGCCACGCTCGCGGCAGATGTCCCGAATGCGGTCGTACTGACCGACGTTCCCGCCGATGCCCACGAACATCACGGCGCGTGTGCGATCCGTGATGCGCTCCAGCACGCTCTCGGGATCGAGGCAGAGCGTTTCGTCGATGTCCGCGAAGACGGGCGTGAGGCCGCAGTACAGGATCGCGTGATTCGAGGAGACGAAGGTGAGCGGAGTCGTGATGATCTCGTCGCCCTCGGCCCAGCCGTAGCGGCGACGGAACACGTCGAGGGCGAGGTGGAGACCTGAGGTGTTGCTGTTGAGGAAGTGCGAGTGCGGCAGACCGGTGTAGGCGGACCACTCGCGCTCGATCTCGACCGTCTTGAAGCCGAGACCCGTCCAGCCGCGTTCGAGGCACTCTCGAATGGCCTCGAGCGTCTCGTCCGTCCGGAACTTGGGAACGAAGAGCTGGATCGTCGGACGCTGCGCGGTCGAATCTGTCACCGCCCCAGTCTAGACGTCAGTCCAAGTCGAGGGTGCGGCGCCAAGTGTTCGGCGATACCAGGTCCGCGCGGGCGGCACGATATCGGGCGCCGAGCCGTGCCCATTCGCGCCGCATCCGACGACGATCGGCGACGGCGCGGCGCAGCATGCGGCGGAAGGTCAGCGGGTCGAGCCGATGCCGCTGGTACACGGACTCATCAGAGCTGACGGCCAGGACATGGCGATAGCGGGCGAGCTGCCACCAGCGCGCTTCGGAATAGGCCACCCGCGCCTCCGGCTCGTCCGGTACGGTGCTGCGCCGCGTGAACCACTGACGGAGCACCAGCCCTGTCGCGACGAGCGCGAGTCGCGCCCCGCTGAGCGGGGGGAGCTGCGTCGCCTTCGCCAGCGTCTCGTCCCCCAGCGGGACGGGAATGCCGCTCGGATACCCTCGCATGACAGCACGCACCTCGGGCAGCCGTGTGCCGAGCTCGGGATGCAGCGATTCAGGCCCGGCCAGGACGCTCTCATATGCGAGATGCCGGAGCTCGGCGACGTGATAGTCCATCGTGAGGAGGTAACGCACGTCCAATGCGAAGTTCTTCTGCGGCAGTCGATGGCCAGGACCGCGCTCGTCCACCAGCGCCGCCAGCAGCCGGTTTCGCGCATGATAGAAGGCCTGCCACCCGAGCGAGTCGTTCTTGTCGAGCCACGTGATGTGCCAGACCGCCATGCCCGGCAGGCTGACTGTCGGGAAGCCGGCAGCCCCCGCCCGAAGGCCGAACTCGGCATCGTCCCATTTGAGGAAGGCGGGCAGCGAGAGTCCGATCGCCTCGATGATCTCGATGGGGATGAGGCAGAACCACCAGCCGTTGTAGTCCGGTCGCGAAGGCTCGTGCAGCCAGGCGCTGTCGCGCAGACTCCGCGCGCCGAAGTCGTGTCGGCCCGGACCGATGGGCCCCCAGTCGAAATCATCAAGGCTGACCGCTTCGCTGAACGCGTGAAGCTGGAGGGGACGGTTCAGGTCGAAGAAGTGTCCGCCGACGATCGTCGGACTCGTCGTGTAGGCGGCGAAGGCGACGCCCCGCGCGATCGACTCTGGCTCGAGCTCGACATCGTCGTCGAGCAGGATGATCGAGCTCGATCGCTCGGCGCCGAGCACCTCGAGCATCCCTCGGGAGAAGCCGCCCGACCCTCCGAAGTTCGCCTGGTCGATGAGCCGCAAGCGGCCCCCGAGCGCCGCGACAGTCGCCGCGAAGGCTGGATCATTGGCGACCTTCTTCGACCCCTGGTCGATGACGATGACCTCGTCGAGCGCGGCCAGCGCCGCTGGTTCTCCTGCGATCCGGCCGAGGACCCCAAGCGCGAAGTCCGACTTGTCCATGGTGGTCATCGACAGCGTGGCGAGCCGGGACTCGCGCGACACCGCGTCGACCTGCCAGGACGCCCTCTTCAGCTCGATGCCCTGTGCACCCGCTTCCAGGTCGAACCAGAGCCAGCCGCCGTCGACGTTCGGCTCGAGGTCCACGCGAATCGTCTCGGCGAGCGCACCCTCGCAGTGACGCTGCTCGACCACGACCGCGGCACCGGTCGCATCCGACCGCCAGAGCGTGAGCGCGCCCGTCCCCTCGAGCTCGATGGAGAGGGCGACCTCGCGGACGAGTGTGAACGTGCGCCAATGCCACGCGGGAAACGCATTGAAGTACGTCGCGAACGAGACGCTGCGACCGGAGGCCACCCTCGCGCCGTACCGCCCGACCACGTCGAGGTCCCCATCGGCGTACAGCCGCAGACGATCAGGGCGCGCCTCCGGATCGAAGACGACGCGCGCGACTGACCCACTCACGGCCGTCAAGGCTATCCGCTCGAGTCGGACGGCTCGGTCGCCGCCGCACGATAGGCGCGTGATCGGAGCCACGTCGGCGCGAGCCGGTAGCCGCCGCGGAGGACGATGTTCCGGAGGTGCTGAGCCCGGCTCGTGAGCCCCGTCCGGCGCAGCTCGCGCTGGAGCCGGAGCTCGTCGCGGAACATGCGCCAGCCGCCCCGGCGATCGTAGGCGCCGGCGTCGACCCGGTAGCGGAGGAGCGGCTCGGGCAGGTTATCCGCGCGGGCGCCCGCGACGAGCATGCGCGCGAAGAGCACATAGTCCTCGATGCGGCCCGCGTCGGCCGGGTAGCCGCCGGCGGCGACGACGGCCGCGCGACGATAGACGACCGTCGGGTGGTGGAACGGCTGGGCCCACGGTGCTCGACGGCGGATCTCGTCGCCGACTGGAGGGGTCCGCGTGGCGATGACCGCCCCGGTCGTCCCGGCGAACTCGGCCAGGCCCGTCCCGAGGAGGTCGAGGTCGTGAGCCTCGACCTCGGCGAGCTGCCGCTCGAAGCGCTCGGGCAGGCTCACGTCGTCGGCGTCCATGCGGGCGATGTAGTCGGTGTCGATCTCGGCGATGCCGGCGTTCAGCGCCGTCGCGAGACCACGGTTCTCCGGCAGTCGGATGAGCCTGGTCGGCACGGGGCTGGCTTCGACGAGCCCTGCGAGCAGCGCATCGAGCTCGGATGACACGGGCCCGTCGACGGTGACGACGACGGCATCCGGGCGGCGGCTCTGCCGCTGCACCGAGCTCTCGAACGCCTCCCGGAGCTGCTCCGGCGAGTTCCCGGCATACACCGGGAGGAGAAGGGTGAAGGTCGTCACGCCCCCTCCGGGTCTCGAGACGGCACCTCCGGCGGCAGATCCGCCGGGTAGCCGGCGTCGGCGAGGACCGCCGCCGTCGGGCGGGGCCGCGACCGCCAGCCGTCGCGCCAGCCGCGCGAGCCGGCCGCGTTCAGCACCTCCGCATTCGTCGTCCTCCGTCGCGTCCGCGTCCAGCGCCGGGCCGTCGCGGCCCAGTAGAGCGGCGCCTCCCACCACGCGAAGTTCCCGGCGAAGCGGAAGAGCCAGAGCTTGTTCCGCACCTCGTAGTAGAAGCGCTCCCCCGGATCGGCGTCGGAGGAGCCGAGCGCCTTCGTCTTGTGCACGACGACCGAGGCGGGGACGTACCAGCCCTCGCCACGCCTGAGGAGTCGGGTCGAGTACTCGAAGTCGTCGTTCCAGATGAAGTAGTCGGCGATCGGCAGGCCATGGGCGCGGATCGCGGCGGCATCGATGAGCATCGAGACGAAGGAGGAGCTCCGCACCGTGATCGCGCCATGCGCGGCCGCCCTCGCTCGCGCCGCCCGGCTGGCGCCGATCCGGGGCTTCGGCGTGTTCATCGGATGCTCAGAGCCGTCGGTCCACACCGCCTTGGAGCCGAGGATGACGAGATGCGGCGCTGCGGCCTTCACCGCGAGGAGCTCGGCGAGCGCGGTCGGCGTCGGGATCGTGTCGTCGTCCATCAGCCAGACGAGATCGGGGGAATGCGCGTCGAGCGCCCGCCGCATCCCGGCGGCGAACCCGCCGGCGCCGCCGGTGTTCTTGGTGAGCGTGATGACGTCGAGGCTCGATCCCTTCGTCTCGCTGCGTTCGCTCAAGGACCGGGAAGTGCCGTCGGTCGACGCGTTGTCGACGACGACGATCGCATCGATCGGCCGCGTCTGGGCCGCGAGCGCGTCGAGGCACTCGAGGAGCAGCTCCCGCCGGTTGTAGGCGACGACCACCGCGATCACGCGCGGCTGATCCTCCCGACTCACCCGACAACAGTAATCTGGCGGCCGTGCCCGACCTCGACGCCTCCTGGTGGACGGTCGTCCCGCCGCTCGTCGTCGCGGCCCTTTCCATCGCTGTGCCGGGCGGGCTCGTCGTCTGGGCGCTCCGGCTTCGAGGGCTTGCCGCCGTCGCGCTCGCTCCGATCGCCTCTGTCGCCCTGTGGGGCGGCGCCGGGGTGGTCACGCAGGTGACCGGGCCGTTCACGCTGCCGTGGACGATGCTCGGGCTGACGGCGGTGGTCGGACTGGTCGCATGGCTGGTTTCCAGACGCCGCTCTGCGGCTCCTCGACCGGCGGAATCCGCGGCTCGTCGGCCAGCGAGGCTCTCGGGGCCCTGGCTCGCGGTCGCCATGGCGATGAGCGCGATCGCGATGGCGGTGCTCTCGTATCAGGGCGTGGCCAGCCCCGCCCTGCCGAACCAGACCTACGACGGCATCTTCCACGTCAACCTCGCGCTCTGGATCCAGTCGACGGGCCAGGAGAGCGCGTTCCAGGCGTACCACATGACGGATCCGCTCGCCGGGAACGCCTTCTACCCGAACGCCTGGCACCTGCTCGCCGTGGTCGCCGCGTCGCTCTCGGGATCCCCCATTCCGACGGCGTTCGCCGCGCTGTGGATCGTCCTCTGCGGCGCGATCTGGCTGCCGGGCGTCGTGTGGGCGGCCGATGTCATCGTCCGGCCCGCGCATCGCACCCTCGCGCTCGTCACCGCCGCGCTCGCGGGCGGCGCGTTCCCCGCATTCCCCTACCTCCTCCTGAACTGGGGCACGCTCTACCCGACCGCCCTCGCGATGGCCGTGATGCCGGCGGGACTCGCACTGCTCGTCCTCGCGGTCCGAGCGCTGCGCCGGCAGCCCGGCCCGCTCCCATGGCCCGCGATCATCGTCGCCGGCCTCGGCTGGCTCCTCGCACTCGCCCTCTCGCACCCGCGGACGCTCTTCACCTTCCTCGTGCTCGCGGTGCCGTACCTCGTGTGGCAGTGGTTCGCGATCATCCGGGGGAACTGGAGGAATGCGCGACGCGCTCGCGCGGCGATCTGGGCGGCGATTCCGGCGCTGCTGTTCGTCGCCGGCATCGCGACGGCCTCGGTCGTCATCCTCCGGATGTATGCGGACGGACGCCCTCTCGCCGATCGTCTCGGCGGCGGGCCCGCGACGGCCCACTTCACGCTGTGGGAGGGGCTCTGGCAGGCCCTCGGCATGGCTCCGCCCTCGTCGCCGGATGAGGCGATGCTGCTCCCGTCGATCGTCCTCGCGCTCGCCGTCCTCGCCTCCGCCGTGCTCGCGGCGGCGACGACGGAGTTGCGGTGGCTGTTCTTGGCCTGGGGCGCGATCTGGGTGCTCTACCTGCTCGCGGCCACCTCGAACGACGACGTCGCGAAGCTGCTGACCGGCGTCTGGTACAAGGACAAGTACCGCATCCTGTCGGCCCTCCCGATCGCGGCGGTCCCGATGCTCGCCGCGGGTGCGGAATGGCTCTCGGGCCGCTCGGGATCGGCGAATGCACGGCGCGCGATCCCTGCGATCGTCGGGATCGCCGCGGCCGCGCTCGCGCTCCTCAGCTGGCTCGGCCCGACGCTCCCCCAGCTCGCCGCGAAGACCGGCACCGAGTACGCCGCGGGCGGCGCCGACAAGAACGGCCGGACCATCGACGCCGACGACGTCGCGCTCCTCGAGCGGGCCGCGGCGATCATCCCGAAGGGCGAGCGGCTGCTCGGCGACCCATGGCAGGGCGAGATCGCATCCTGGGCGGTCGCGGGGATCGAACCGGTGTTTCCGCACTTCACCGGCAACTGGGATCCCGACCGCCGCCTCGTCGCCGCTTCGCTGGAGTCTCCGACACCGGAGGTCTGCGCCGCGCTCGACCGACTCGAGGCCCACTATCTCCTCGTCGACGACGAGCAGACCGGCCGGCGAGCAGCGGGCGCACAGGACTTTCCAGGACTCGCGGCGGATGGCACCACGGCGATCGGCTCCGTCATCGCATCGCACGGCAGCGCGCGGCTCATCCGCATCGCAGCGTGCGGCTGACAGAGGCGGGCGATATTCCCTGCATAGAATCTGCGGGTGGCATCGACGGTAGGAGCGGACTTCACCACGCCCGGCGCCAGCAAGGGCCTCTTCAGCATCTTCGACCACCGATATCTACTGCGCCGCATCATCCGCAAGGACATGCTCGTGCGCTACCGCGGCTCGGTGCTCGGCTGGATCTGGTCGTACGTGAAGCCGGCAATGCAGTTCGTGGTCTACTACCTGGCAGTCGGCATCTTCCTCCGCGCGAACGGCGGGATGGAGGCATTCCCGATCTACCTATTCTCCGGCCTCGTCCTTATCAACTTCTTCAATGAGGCGTTCGCCAACGCGACCGCATCCCTAATCGGGAACGCCGAGCTCATCAAGAAGATCTACATGCCACGGGAGATCTTCCCCGTCGCATCGACAATCATCGCGATCATCAACTTCCTGCCCCAGGTCATCATCCTGCTGATCGTCTGCGTGTTCGTCGGCTGGCATCCGTCTCTCCTCGCGCTCCTCGCCATCCTCGTCGCCATCGTCATCGTCGGTGTGCTTGCGACGGGCCTTGGAATGCTCTTCGGCGCCATCAACGTCTCGTTCCGCGACTCGCAGAACTTCGTCGAACTCATCCTGATGATCGCCGCGTGGGGATCGCCGATCATCTATCAGACCAGCGCGCTCGACGCCTTCGCCCCGTGGGTTACGGTCGTGTACTTCCTGAACCCGATCACCCCGGCTGTGGAACTCATGCACTACGGCTTCTGGAGTGCTGTCCTGCACGATTCGACGCCTGGCGATCCTCTGATCGGCTTCACCTGGTACACGCTGGTCGCCGCCGTGGCGGCGTTCGTGGTGCTCGTAATCGGGCAGTTCGTCTTCCGACGACTGGAGGGGCGCTTTGCCCAGGACCTCTGACCGGACGCCGCTCGACGCGACGCCGGGCGACGCCGATCTCGTGATCCGGGCGCGGAACGTCTCCAAGTCGTTCGTGCTGCACCACACGCACACGTTGAAGGAGACGGTCGTCTCATTCTTCAGGGGGAAGACCCTCACGACCACGTTCGAGGCGCTTGCTGACGTCACGTTCGACGTCCACGGGGGTGAGTCCGTCGCGATCCTCGGCTACAACGGCTCCGGGAAATCGACGCTGCTCTCGATGGTCGCGGGCGTTATGCAGCCCGACTCGGGCTCGATCGGGGTCCGCGGACGAGTGGCCCCGCTCCTCCAGGTCGGTGGCGGCTTCCACCCCGATCTCACCGGCCGTGAGAACGTCTACCTCAACGGTGCAATCCTCGGCATGTCGCGCGCGGAGATCCAGGAGCGCTACGAGTCGATCGTCGATTTCGCTGAGATCCGGGAGTTCATGGACACGGAGGTGAAGCACTACTCGAGCGGCATGTTCGTTCGGCTCGCCTTCGCGATCGCGATTCACATCGAGCACGACGTGCTCCTCGCCGACGAGGTGCTCGCCGTCGGGGACGAGCGGTTCCAGCAGAAGTGCTTCGCGAAGATCCAGGAACTCAAGGCGGCGGGCAAGACGATCTTCATGGTGAGTCACGCACTCGACAACATCCCGAAATTCTGCGACCGCGGGATCCTCATCAGCAACCACCGCATCGCATTCGATGGCCCGATCGACGATGCGATCGCCGCAATGCGCGCGCTATGACCACCCCAGACCTCCTCATCGTCGGCGCCGGCTTCTTCGGGCTCACCGTCGCCGAGCACGCCGCCCGGGAGGGCAAGCGCGTCCTCGTCATCGAGAAGCGCGCCCACATCGGCGGGAACGCCTACAGCGAGATCGAGCCGACGACCGGCATCGAGGTGCACCGGTACGGCGCCCACCTCTTCCACACGTCGAACCAGGCCGTCTGGGAGTACGCGAACCGCTTCACCGCATTCACCGACTACGTCCACCGCGTCTACACGACGGTCGGCGGCGAGGTCTACCCGATGCCGATCAACCTCGGGACGATCAACCAGTTCTTCCGCGCGCACTACACCCCCGCCGAGGCCCGCGCGCTGGTCGCCGAGCAGTCCGCGGAGCTCGGGGGCAAGGAGCCGGAGAACCTCGAGGAGAAGGCGATCTCGCTCATCGGGCGGCCGCTGTACGAGGCGTTCATCAAGGGCTACACCGCGAAGCAGTGGCAGACGCCGACGACCGAGCTGAGCCCGGACATCATCACCCGCCTGCCCGTCCGCTACACCTACGACAACCGCTACTTCAACGACACGTACGAGGGGCTGCCCATCGACGGCTACACGGCCTGGCTCGAGCGCATGGTCGACAGCCCGCTCATCGAGGTGCGGCTCGACACCGACTACTTCGACGAATCGCAGCCGTACAGCAGGAGCCGGACCCGCGGCACGATTCCGACCGTCTACACGGGGCCCCTCGATCGCTACTTCGACTACGCGCGAGGCCGACTCGGCTGGCGGACCATCGAGCTCCACGAGGAGATCGTCGACACCGGCGACTTCCAGGGCACCGGGGCGATGAACTACGGGGACGAGTCCGTGCCCTACACACGCATTCTCGAGTTCCGGCACTTCCACCCGGAGCGGGACTACCAGACGGAGCGGACGGTCATCCACCGCGAGTACTCGCGATTCGCGGACCGCGACGACGACGAGCCGTACTACCCCGTGAACACGCAGGCCGACCGCGAGAAGCTCCTGCAGTACCGCGAGGACGCGGAGGCGGAGCCGGACGTGGTCTTCGGCGGCCGTCTCGGCACGTACCAGTACCTCGACATGCACATGGCGATCGGCGCCGCGATCTCGACCTGGAACAACAAGGTCAGGCCGCTGCTCGACCGGTAGGCGCAGGTCTCGAGACGCCGCCTCTCGACGACTAAGGCGCCGGCGACGCCGCCGTCTTCCCGACCGCCGTGTCGACGAGCTGGCGGATGTACGCCCAGTCCGGCTGGTCGGGGTCGATGTCGTTCGCGGGCGTCATGTCGAGCCGCTGGATCTGCGTGTCCTTCGCCTTGAGCGCGAGATCGAGGAACGTCCC